>UMJZ01063737.1_pt1 | contig 9266 bp, 6 predicted proteins | sample 1966181 | NCBI WGS metagenome assembly UMJZ01 (sample SAMEA4836163, study PRJEB28245) | human gut metagenome | biome: gut microbiome; material: fecal sample | place: Denmark | collected 2008 | reverse complement strand
AAAAAAAATCCACATAAAGGATCTAATAATAAGAAAAAAGATAATATTATAAAAATAAAAACACCTTTTGAATCTGGCAATTTTATTCAAAGTAAAAAGTTAAAGATTGCCTTAATTTCTACAATTTTAATTTTTACTTTACTTATTGGTAGAATTGGCTTTTTGCAATTTGTTCAAGGAAATTATTTAAAAGAACAAGCTTATAATCAGCAAGCAATTAACCAAATTATAAGTCCAAAACGTGGAAACATTTATGATTCAACTGGAAAAGCTTTAGCTATAAGTGCTCAAGTTGATACTATTACTATAAATCCTTCAAAACTTGTTGAAAAAACTAATGAAGCAACTACTACTTTAAAAGAAACAGTTGCAAAAGGTCTTTCTGAAATTTTTGAACTAGATTATAACGAAACATTGAATAAAGTTAATAGTTCATCTCAAGTTGAAACTATTGCCAAAAAGGTTGACCAAACTAAAGTTGCAACTTTAAAAAATTGGATGAAGGAAAATAATGTTTCAGTTGGAATTAATATAGATGAAGATAATAAGAGATATTATCCTTACAATAATTTAGCTTCACAAGTAATTGGATTTTGTGGAAATGATAATCAAGGTTTAAGTGGAATTGAATCTACTTGGGATACTATTTTAACAGGAACTCCTGGAAAAATAGTAAGTTCTAAAGGTAGTGATCAACAAGAAATTCCTGATTCAGAAGAAACTTATATTTCTGCTGAAAATGGTAGTGATTTAACTCTTTCTATTGATGTTAATATTCAAACTATTGTTGAAAAATATTTAAAACAAGCTGTTGATGAAAACAATTGTAAAAAAGGTGGAAATGTTATTGTTATGAATCCTAAAACTGGTGATATTTTAGCAATGGCATCATATCCAGACTATAATTTAAATGAACCTTATACACCTAATGAAACTTTGGCCCAAACATATAATTCTCTTTCTACTGAAGAAAAAAGTGAAGCTTTATACAAAATGTGGACAAATAAATCTGTTGCAGAAACTTATGAACCTGGTTCTGTTTTTAAAGTTATAACTTCTTCTGTTGCATTAGAAGAAAATATCACAACAACAGATAAAGCAAATGATTTTTACTGTAAAGGTTATGAGGAATTTGAAGATACCTCTTCTGGAACATTAAAAATCAAATGTTGGTCTGCTACTCCTCATGGTTCTCAAACATTAAGGAAAGCTCTTGGTAATTCTTGTAACCCTGCATTTATGCAATTAGGTAAAAGAATTGGAGCTTCTACATTGTACAAATATTATAATGCTTTTGGACTATTTGAATCTACTCATTCAGGATTATATGGAGAACAAAGTAGTATATTCCAAAAATTAGAAAATGTAGGACCAGTTGAACTTGCAACAATGTCATTTGGTCAAAGGCTTAATATCACACCATTACAAATGATTACAGCTATTTCATCTATTGCAAATGATGGAGTTCTTTTACAACCTAGAATTGTTAAACAATATACAAATACTGATACTGGTGCAGTTACCAAAGTTCCTGTAACTAAAGTTAGACAAGTAGTTTCAGCTGAAACAGCTAAAGAAGTTAGAAGTTTGATGGAATCTGTTGTTACAGATGGATCTGGTAGACATGCTGCAGTTCAAGGTTATTCAATTGGTGGAAAGACTGGTACTTCTGAACCAATATATACTCAAAAAGATAATGGTTATGTTGCTTCTTATTGTGCTATTGCTCCTGTTGAAGATACCCAAGTTACTTTATTATTAACACTTTATGATCCACCTGCAAATAATCACCAAGGTGGTACATTAGCAGGACCTGTAGTTTCACAAATGTTAAGTAAAATTCTTCCATATTTAGGAATTCCATCTAGTGAAACTGCTGACAGTAATTCTTCTGACGCAATTACAGTTCCTAATGTTAAAGAAAAAACTGTTACAGAAGCTAAGAAAACTTTAGAAGATGCTGGATTTACAGTAAAAACATATGTAAAAGGTGATCCAAATAGTATATTAGTTTCAGAACAAAATCCAAAACCTGGTTCACAATTATCCAAAGATTCAATTGTTGTACTTTATGGTTCAGATAGTAATGTTGCTACATCTATTTCTGTTCCAGATTTAAAAGGCTTAACCGCTTCTCAGGCAAAAACCACATTAAGAGATAAAAACTTAAATATAAATATTGAAGGTTCAGGCTATGTAAGTACACAAGAATATTCTAAAGATGAACAAGTTCCAGAAGGTACAATTATAAAAGTTACATTAAAACCAAAATTGACAAGTGGTGGTCAATAATATAATTCAAAATAGAAAGAAAGAATTAAAAATAAACTTCAATTCTTTCTTTTATATTTTCTATTATTCAAATTACTAAATAAAATTTTAAATTTTTTAACATACTTAATTTTCTTTAATTATAACTCTTCTAGCTTTTCTACTACTTTTTCTATTTCTTTTTGTGGTGTAGATGCTCCTGCCATTACTCCAATTTTATCATATTTAGATATTTCTTCTATTTGCAATTCATCTACTGTTTCTATACATATACTATTTTTACAATTTTGTTTACTTATTTCATATAATTTTTTAGTATTTGAACTATTAGCTCCACCTATTATTATCATCATATCTACTTTTTTTGATATTTTCTCTGTTTCCTTTTGTCTTAGTTCTGTTGCTTTACATATAGTATTTTTTATTTCTAATTCTATATTTCGTGGTAATTCATTTCTTATTATTTCTTCTATAATATAAAATTTTTCTAGGCTATATGTAGTTTGTGATATTACTAATATTTTTTTTATTCCTGTTTTCTCTAATTTTTCTAATGCTTTAAATGTATCATTTTCTTTTTCTATTACATACACATTTTCTCCACAATAACTTATTGTTCCTAAATTTTCTGGATGTGTTTTACTTCCACACAAAAATATAAAATAACCATTATCTGCATATTCTTTTGCAATTTTATGTATTTTTAAAACATTTGGACATGTACAATCAATTATTTCTATATTTTTTTGTTTTGCTTTTTCATAAACTTCTTTTGGAATACCATGTGCTCTTATTATTGTTTTATTATTTGCCTCATCTATATTTTCAACAAATTTTATTCCCTTTTCTTTTAGCTCATTTACAACTTGTTTATTATGTACAATTTCTCCTAAACAACAAACTTGTTCTTCTGAGTTATTAATTTCATTTTCTGCACTTTCAACAGCTCTTTTTACTCCATAACAAAAACCTGCTGTTTTTCCTACTATTATTTCCATCATTTTCCCCACTTTCATGAAAATACTTATCTATTTTTCTACCATTTCTAATATTTCTTTTTTCAATTCTTCTACTATTTGGTCTTGTGGTATTTTTCTGATTATTTCACCTTTTTTGAATAATAAGCCTTCTTTTATTCCTCCTGCAATCCCTATGTCTGCTTCTCTAGCTTCACCAGGTCCATTAACAGCACATCCCATAACTGCAACAGTGATATTAGAATCTATTGTTTGTAAAAACTCTTCCATTTCCTTTGCTATTGGAATTAAGTCAATTTGTGTTCTGCCACATGTAGGACAAGCTACTAATGTTGGCAAATTCCTATATAAATTACAGTCTTTTAATATTTCTTTAGCAACTTTTATTTCTTTTACAGGATCATCTGATAGTGATACTCTAATCGTATCACCTATTCCATTTCTTAACATATATCCTAAACCAATACTTGATTTTATTGTTCCGCTAAATTCTGTTCCACTTTCAGTTATTCCTAAATGTAATGGACATTTAAATGTTTTTGCTGCTTCTTCATATGCTTCTATACATAAATCCAAATTACTAGCCTTTAATGACAATAAATAATCATGGAAATCTAATTCTTCTAAAATATCTATATGTCTTTTTGCACTTTCAACCATAGCTTTTGCTGTTGGTTTACCATATTTTTCTAACAAGTCTTTTTCTAGTGATCCTCCATTTACTCCTATTCTTATTGGAATATTTTTTTCTTTACATTTATCAACAACAGCTTTTACTCTATCTTTGCTTCCTATATTTCCTGGATTTATACGAACCTTATCAACTCCTGATTCAATAGCTTGTAATGCTATTTTATAATCAAAATGTATGTCAGCAACAATTGGAATATGAATTTTCTCTTTAATTTGTCTTATAGCTTTTGCATCCTCCATATCTAAACATGCTACTCTTATTATTTCACACCCTGCTTTTTCTAACTCTAAAATTTGTTTTACAGTTTCATCTACATCTTTTGTCTTTGTATTACACATTGATTGTATTACCACTCTATTTTGTCCACCAATTTGAACATTTCCTACCATAATTTTTCTTGTTTCATTTCTATCCATTATTCTTCAACCTTTTTTATTTAATTATCTATATTACGACTTAATTTAATATATTTTTTTACGCAGTAACAATTCGGGGGGACCAACAAGCTACAGACTGTTATAAATTTACAGTCTGTGTGTAGTTGGGAGTTACAAGTAAAAAACATATATTAAATTATTGTCATGAATTATGTATAAAAAATGTCATAAAATAGATTAACCTATTTTACGACATTCTTCCTTTTATATTAATCTATATTGTTCTATTTCGCAGCAATATAGTATCCTACACCTCTTTTAGTAATCAATATTTTTGGTGCTGAAGTATCTTTTTCTATTTTTTCCCTTATTCTTCTTACTGTTACATCAACAGTTCTAATATCACCATAATATTCATATCCCCATACTTTTTCTAACAAAGTTTCCCTTGTTATTACTTGTTCTGGTTGTGATGCTAGGAATTTTAACACTTCAAATTCTCTTAAAGTTAAGTCTATTATTTCTCCTCTTACTTTAACCTCAAATTTATCTAAATCTAATTCTAGGTCTCCAACTGAAATTTTGCTATCTTTTTTCTTTTCTTCTTTTTGCATATTATTTATACTATTATTTGATACTACTTCTACTTTTCTTAAATTTGCCTTTACTCTTGCAATTAATTCTCTTACACTAAATGGTTTTGTAATATAATCATCAGCTCCTAATTCAAGACCTAATATTTTATCTATTTCACCATCTTTTGCTGTTAACATTATTATTGGAACATTGAAAGAATTTTTTATTCTTTTACATACAGAAAGTCCATCTAATTTTGGAAGCATTATATCTAATAATATTAGATCTGGTCTTTTTTCAGTAGCTAATTCAACTGCTGTTAGTCCATCTCCAGCTTCTATTGTTTTATATCCTTCTTTTTGTAAATTATATACTAAGATATCTACAATTGGTTGTTCATCATCAACAATCAAGATTGTCTTTGCATCATTTTCTAACTCTTCGTCCACAAAAATTCCGCCTTTCTTTAATTAGCTTTATTTTTATAGTATATTTATATCATACTTAAAGTATGAATACAAGTTTTTCTTGCAAATTATTTAATTATAAATTTACTACTTCAATTTTATATGTACATCATCTAATTGTTGCTCACTAACTCTAGATGGTGCTCTCATCAATAAATCTCTTGCTCTTTTATTTTTAGGGAATGCTATTATTTCTCTAATATTTTGAGAATCTGCTATAAGCATAACCATTCTGTCAATTCCAGGTGCTGCACCTGCATGTGGAGGAGCTCCATACTGAAACGCATTATATAGTGCACCAAATCTACTTTTTACATCATCTTCTTTATATCCTGCAATTTCAAATGCTTTTACCATAACTTCTGGATTATGATTTCTTACTGCTCCTGATGCCATTTCATATCCATTACATACTAAGTCAAATTGATATGCTAATATATCTAATGGATCTTTATTTTCTAATGCTTCTAATCCACCTTGTGGCATAGAAAATGGATTATGATTAAAGTCTATTGTTCCTTCATCTGATAATTCATACATTGGAAAATCCACTATAAAGCAAAATCTATATGTGTTTTTTTCTAATAAGTCTAACCTTTTTCCTAATTCTATTCTAACTAATCCTGCTATTTTTTGTGCCTTTTTAAATTCGTCTGCTATAAAGAAAATAGCTGATTTATCTGTTACTCCATATTTTTCTTTTAATTCTTTAAACATTTCTGGTGTAATGAATTTAGCAATTCCACCTTGTGGTTCTTCATTTTCTATTTTAGTCCAAGCAAGTCCTTTTGCTCCAACTTCTTCTGTTGTTGCAAAATCTGTCATTTTGTCAAAGAATTTTCTTCCTTGTTCTGCACCATTTGGAACAACTATAATTTTTATTGTTTTTCCTTCAAATGCTTTAAAATCTGAATTTTTAAATACTTCTGTTACATCTTGAATTATTAATGGGTTTCTTAAATCTGGTTTATCTATTCCGTATTTTTCCATTGCTTCTCTGTATGGGATACGTATAAATGGCCCTTCGTCAACTTTCCAGTCTGTAAATTTCTTAAATGTATATGGCACAACTTCTTCCATTACTGCTAATACATCATCTTGTTCTGCAAAACTCATTTCATAATCTAATTGATAAAATTCTCCTGGTGCTCTATCTGCTCTAGGGTCTTCATCTCTAAAACAAGGTGCTACTTGGTAATATTTATTAAATCCTGATAACATTAATAATTGTTTAAATTGTTGAGGCGCTTGTGGTAATGCATAAAATTCTCCTGGATTTAACCTACTTGGTACTAAATAATCTCTTGCTCCTTCTGGTGAAGAGTTTGCAAGTATTGGTGTTTGAACTTCTGTAAAACCTAATTCATCCATTTTATCTCTTAATGTTTTTAATATTTTAGAACGTAATAAAATATTGTTATGTAATTTTTCATTTCTTAAATCTAAAAATCTATATTCTAACCTTAAGTCTTCTCTTACTTCTTGGTCTGTATTTATTTCAAATGGTAAAACATTTTTACATTTTCCTAGCATTTCTATTTTGTTTGCAACAACTTCTATTTCGCCTGTTGATATTTTATTATTTTTGCTAGTTCTTTCTACTACTTTTCCCTCTACTTGTATGCAACTTTCAGTAGCATATGATTTTATTTGTTCTTCTAATTTTTCGTCATTTATTACAATTTGTGTGATTCCAAATTCATCTCTTAAATCTATAAATATCATTCCACCTAAGTTTCTAATTTTTTGTATCCATCCACTTAGTGTTACTTTTTCATCAACATTTTTTATATTTAATTCTCCACATGTTTTTGTTCTATACAATTTTATCTCATTCCTTCCTATTAAATTGCTTTTATATGATATCACATTTTCTGTTAAATATCAATTATTTTTACTCTTGTATTTTTAGCTTTTTAATGATATTATTATTTTAAATTTTTTTAAGGAGTTTACAAATGAATAGTCAAACATTTGATTTTTATGATAGAACAAATTTAAAATCTTACAATTTGGATGAAAGTATGAGATACCAATTAAATATGCTTGGTAATCTTGATGTTTTTACCAGAAAACATTGTGAAAATGTTGGAGATTTAACTTGTAGATTATGCCAAAAATTACATTGTTCAAAAGGATTTACTGAATATTGTACTATATGTGGATATTTACACGATCTTGGTAAACAGTTCATTCCTCCAGAAGTTTTGCAAAAACCTGGAAAATTAACAGATGAAGAATTTGAAATAATGAAAACACATACTACAATTGGTTATAAAATGTGCATGGACGACTTAAAGTTAAGGCCATATGCAGCTGGTGCATATTATCATCATGAGGCACTAAATGGTTCAGGATATCCACAAGGACTTATAAAAAAGGACATCCCATATGAAGCTCAAATTATTCGTGTTGCTGACGAATATGATGCTATTACAAGTAAACGTCAATATAAAAGCCATATTGGTATTTCAGACACTTTAAAAATACTTATTGAAAATACAAAACCAACTCCTGATAATCCAAAATCCAAAGATCCTAAAGTTGGTAAAAACAATCCACTTATTGTAAAACAATTAATAAAATTAGTTATTGAGGATACTGAATATGAAATTTACCTTACACAAAGTTATCTTAAAAATCTACAAGCAGAATTAAAAAGATTAAAACAAGTTGAAAAATATGAAATTGCAATGAATAAAGCTAAAAGTGATAAAAATAAAAATTATTATTTAGAAGGCATGAAGATGCTTCTTGTTAATAATGAAACACCTGAAAATTACAAATCAAGATATGAAGAATATCAAAAAGCTTACGAAACTAGAAAAGCTATTATTGATAATTTGTATAATGAGATTAAAATAATTAAGAAATTAAAAGTTTAAAAACCGAATTTAAATTTCGCACATGAACAAAGACGCGGACTTCAAAATGTTTTAATAAATACAAAAATTATTAATGTCCGCTTTTGTTCTTTTAAATCCAGTCTATAATCCAAAGCTTACTCCTAATGCATTATTTACTTTATCTATAATTTTTTCGTCATCAATATGACCTATTCTCTCTCTTAACCTACTTTTGTCTATTGTTCTTATTTGTTCCGCTAAAACAACCGAATTGTTTTTTAAACCACATAAAGAAGAATCTATTTCTATATGTGTAGGCAATTTGTTTTTTCCTGTTTGAGATGTTATTGCAGCAGCTATAACTGTTGGACTATATTTATTTCCTAAGTCATTTTGAATAATTAGAACTGGTCTAATTCCTCCTTGTTCTGAACCGACTACCGGACTTAAATCTGCATAAAACATATCGCCTCTTTTTATTTGCATATTATTCACTCCTAATATTACTGTATTGCCAAGTATGGTTTATTTCTATTTTTGAAGTAAAAAATCTTAATTTTTAAAACTTACTTCTCTATATAATATGTAAACAGCAATATTTTTGTTAGCATCTTGTATTTCCATTTTGATTGGTTTATTAGTCTTTTTATCTATGTATAATGTTTTATTTTTTACTTTCATAATTAGTTTCTCTTTTTCTGTTTTATAAATTTTGTTATTATCATTTTTATATTCTTCAATAAATGTTATTAAATCTAAATTATTATCTGAAATATAATTATAATTTTCATAAATAGATTTTAAGTCTAAATTTGTATTTTCTATAATTAATTTGTTATTTTGTTTTATAATTTTAACTCCTGCAATATTACTTGGTTCTAGCACTTCTTGTTCAGTTTCTATATTATTTTCTTTTTCATTTTTTTGATATTTTTGTTTTATTACATATTTGTTTTGATTTTTATTACTTTTTATTTCTATATCTGCAATTAGTTCATAATAGTTAGTATTTAAAATATTACTTTCCATCTCTTGACTATTTATATTATTTCCAATTT
>UMJZ01056211.1_pt1 | contig 9341 bp, 5 predicted proteins | sample 1966181 | NCBI WGS metagenome assembly UMJZ01 (sample SAMEA4836163, study PRJEB28245) | human gut metagenome | biome: gut microbiome; material: fecal sample | place: Denmark | collected 2008 | reverse complement strand
CAGATGGCGCAGGTGAATTTGGAAATAGTATCAATGGCGCTGTTGCTGCTGCCGCACGCGGGGAACACCGTCTCAAAGCAGCGCAGAGAATCATCCAGATAGACCTCAACGCCCTCGTTGACTGCGAACGGGCAGACACCGCCGACGGCATGGCCGATTTTCTCCGGCACTTCCTCCGATGCGAGCATCTTCGCCTGCACGCCGAAGCGCTCCTTGAAGCGGTGATTGTTGATTTTGCCATCCTCCGCCGCGACAATCAGAATCGGCTGCTCCTTGCCCTGAAACGAGAGCGTTTTCGCGATGCGTCCCGGCTCACAGCCCAGCGCCTGCGCCGCCAAAGCAACCGTTGCGCTGGATTCATCGAGTTCGCGGATGCGGTCGGCAATCCCCTGCGCGGCAAATGCTGCGCGTACCTTTTCGATTGACATGAATTGCGTAATTTCTTCCTGCCATTATGCATCCAGCGCCGCGTCCATCAGCTTTTGCAGCACCACCGGGTTCGCTTTGCCGCCGGACAAGCCCATTGCCACGCCCATCAGCGCGTTTTTCAGCGTCAGCTTGCCCTTGCGGTAGCCCGCGACCATCTCCGGGTGCGTGTCGATGGCTTTGCGGACGTACTCTGCCAGCACCGCTTCATCGCTGATTTGCATCAGTCCCATGCGGGTGACGTATTCCTCCGGGTCTTCGGGCGTGTTCCAGAGCGCGTCTATCGTCTTTTTCGCTGTGCCGACGCTGATAAGGCTCTGCTCCGTCATGTCCGCAATCTTCGCCAGGGACGCCGGGTTCAGCGGGATTTTCGCATCCTCGCCATCCAGCAGGCGGAACACTTCGCTGATCATCAGGTTCGCCAGCATTTTGACCGCCGCGGTGGACTGCGCCGCCGTTTCAAAGTAGTCCGCCAGATATTTGCTGGAGACCAGCTGCTCCGCCGCGTACGCCGTCAGCCCGTAATCCGCCATGTACGCCGCCTTGCGCACATCCGGCAGCTGCGGCAGTTCCTTGCGCCACCCGGCAATGACTTCGTCGCTCAGCACAATGGGCGCTAAGTCCGGGTCGGGGAAATAGCGGTAGTCGTTGGCGTTCTCCTTGCGGCGCATGGAGGACGTTTTGCCCGTGGTCTGGTCGAAGCGGCGCGTCTCCTGCACAATCGCTTCGCCCTTCTTGACTGCCTCCACCTGCCGGCGGTATTCCTCCTCAATCGCGCGCTGAACGGACGTAAATGAGTTCAGGTTTTTCATTTCCGTGCGCGTGCCGAACGGTTCATCCTTTTTGTGGATGGATAAGTTCACGTCACAGCGGAGCGAACCCTCCTGCATCCGGCAGTCACTCACGCCCGTGTACTCGATGACCGCCTTCAGCTTGTGCAGGTACGCGACAGCCTCCTGCGGCGTGCGAATATCCGGCTCAGACACGATTTCAATCAGCGGAACGCCGCAGCGGTTGCAGTCGATGAGCGTCCCCTTCTCCGGGTCATGCACGAGCTTGCCCGCGTCCTCCTCGATGTGGATGCGCGTGATGCCAATGCGCTTCTCGCCCGCTTCCGTCTCCACCGTCAAGTGCCCACCGACGCACAGCGGCAGGTCATACTGGCTGATTTGGTACGCTTTGGGCAGGTCGGGATAGAAATAATTCTTTCTGTCCTGCTTGGAGTAACGCGCAATCGTGCAGCCCGTCGCCAGCCCCGCCAGCACCGCGTAATGCACCACCTGCCGATTGAGCACCGGCAGCGTGCCGGGAAAGCCCATACAGACCGGGCAGCACTGCGTGTTCGGCGCTGCGCCGAAGGTCGTCGGGCAGGCGCAGAAGATTTTGGTCTTCGTTTTCAGTTCCACATGAACCTCCAAGCCGATGACCATTTCGTATCCGTCCATCATCTTCCAAGCCATTACAGCGTCGCCTCCTTGCAGATTTCGCCCAGCGCCTCTTCCAGCGCATAGCCGACTCGGTAGAGCAGCGGTTCGGAGAAGGTCGCGCCCATCAGCTGCACGCCGACGGGCAGCCCCGCGCGGTCAAGCCCGCAAGGCAGCGACAAGCCCGGAATGCCCGCGATATTCACCGGGACGGTATCAATATCGCCGAGGTACATTTCCAGCGGCGACATCGTCTTTTCGCCAATTTTGTAGGCAGTCGTCGGCGCGACGGGCGAAAGCAGGCAGTCGACGTCTTTCAGCACCGCGTTCAGTTCGCGGATGACGAGCGTGCGCACCTGCAGCGCCTTCTTGTAGTACGCATCGAAGTACCCAGCGGACAGCGTGTAAGTGCCCAGCAGAATCCGCCGCTTGACCTCCGCGCCGAAGCCCTCGCTGCGGCTCTTCAGGTACAATTCCTCCAAATCAGCATATTCCGCCGCACGATGCCCATAGCGAACACCGTCAAAACGCGCAAGGTTCGAGCTGGCTTCCGCCGAGGACAGGACGTAATACGCCGGAAGCGCGACTTTCAGCGACGGAATGCTGACTTCCTTCACCGTCGCGCCAAGGCGTTCGAGCGTCTTGGCAGCGTTCATGACGGCTTTTCGGACATCAGCGGACAAGCCCTCGCCGAACATTTCCTTCGGCAGACCGATGCGCAAGCCCTTCACGCCTGCTTTCATCTCACGGTTCATGGGCGTATAGCCGCGTTTGATGGAGGTCGTGTCGCGGCAATCGTAGCCGGCAATCGCGTCCAGCACAAGCGCGTTGTCCGCCACAGTCTTCGTCATCGGGCCGATTTGATCCAGCGACGAGGCAAACGCGACCAACCCATAGCGGCTGACCATGCCATACGTCGGCTTCATGCCAACAACGCCGCAGAACGCCGCGGGCTGGCGAATGGAGCCGCCGGTGTCGCTGCCGAGAGAAAAGGGGGCTTCATCCGCCGCGACGCACGCCGCCGAGCCGCCGGACGACCCGCCCGGCACGCGCGACAAATCACGCGGGTTATGCGTGGGGTGAAACGCGCTGTTTTCGGTGGATGAGCCCATGGCAAACTCATCCAGATTCGTCTTGCCGAGCAGGACGCAGCCCGCCGCCTGCAATTTCTCCCAGACCGTGGCGGAGTACGGCGATACGAAATCCGCCAGCATTTTGGATGCGCAGGTGGTTTTGCCGCCCTTGACGCAGATGTTGTCCTTCACGGCGACGGGAATGCCGCAAAGCGGCGACACCTTTTCACCCTGCTGCCGCTTCTTGTCGCATTCGTCCGCCTGACGGAGCGCTTCTTCCTCGTTCAGGCTGATATACGCCTGCACCTTGCCCTCCACCTGGTGGATGCGGTCGAGATACGCCTGCGTGACCTCGCGGGAGGTCAAATCGCCGCGCTGCATGGCATCGGACAGCTCCAGCAGCGTCATTCGGGTAATTTTCATGACTGATTCCTCCCTTAATCAAACGTCTGCGGTACGTTCACGCAGTCTTCGGTGTGCGTCGGCGCGTTGGAGAGCAGCAAATCGCGGTCAAAGGGTGCCGCCGGAATGTCCTCGCGCAGCACATTTTCCGTTGGAATGACGTGTGCCGTCTGCGGAACGTCGGTCGTGTCCACTTCCTGCAAGGCTTCGGCAAAGCCAAGAATTGTGTTCAGCTCCTCGCCCATTGTCACTTCTTCTTCTGCCGTCAGGGACAGCTTCGCCAGCTCCGCGACGGTCTTAATCGCCATCGTCGGGCGCTTTTTCTGCGGATGCTTCTCTGCCTCCGCCGCCGTCGAAACGCCCAATTGCAGCACTTCCAGCTGCTCGGCATCGACAAAATCCGGCGCGCTCGTCATCAAATCGGATGCGTCGCGCACTTTCGGGAAGGCAATCACGTCGCGCAGGGAATCCGCGCCAAGCAGCTGCATCACAAGCCGGTCAAGCCCGAAAGCGAATCCCCCGTGCGGCGGCGTGCCGTACTTGAAGGCATCAATCATGAAGCCGAAGCGGGCGCGGGCGGTTTCCTCGGTGAAGCCCAAGGCGCGGAACATCAGCGCCTGCACGTCCGGGCGGTGGATACGAATCGAGCCGGAACCCAGCTCAATGCCGTTCAGCACCACGTCATACGCCTGTGAGCGCACCCGTGCGGGGTCGGTCATCAGGTAGGGCAAATCCTCCTCATACGGCATGGTGAAGGGGTGGTGCATCGCCATATAGCGCTGCTCCTCGTCCGACCACTCGAACTCCGGGAAGTCGGTGACAAAGCAGAAGCGGTAATCCTGCTTGTCGCGCAAGCCCAGCATATCGCCGACTTCGAGGCGCAAGCCGCACAGCGTTCGGCAGACGGTTTGGAACTTATCGGCGCAGAAGAGGATGAAATCGCCATTTTGGGCATCCAGCGCGGTCAGCAGCGTCTGCCACTGCGCCTTGGTGAAGTACTTTTGCAAAATGGAGTTGACCTCGCCGCTGTCGTGAATGAGAATCCACGCCATGCCCTTCGCGCCGTAACCAAGCGCGTGGTCGGTCAGCGTTTCGATGGTCGTGCGGGTGAATTTCTCCGCGCAGCCCTTGCAATTGAGCGCGCGCACCTTGCCGCCCTCGTCCGCCACGCGCCGGAAAACGGAGAAGGAGCATTCCGCCGCCAAGTCCGTCACGTCGCGGATCTCCATGCCGAAGCGCAAGTCCGGCTTGTCGCAGCCGTAGCGATCCATGGACTCCTGCCACGTCAGGCGCGGGAAATCATAGCCGATTTCGCGTCCCATCACGTCACGGAAGATGCTCTTGAACAGGCGCTCCAAGTGCTGGAGGATATCCTCCTGCTCCACAAACGACATTTCCATGTCGACCTGCGTGAACTCCGGCTGGCGGTCGGCGCGGAGATCCTCGTCGCGGAAGCAGCGGGCGACCTGATAGTACTTGTCCATGCCGCCGACCATTAGCATCTGCTTGAAAATCTGCGGCGACTGCGGCAGGGCGTAGAACTTGCCGGGATGCACGCGGCTGGGCACGAGATAATCGCGCGCGCCTTCGGGCGTTGACTTGCAGAGCATCGGCGTCTCGATGCAGGTGAAGCCGTCGCCGTTCAGGTACTTTTCCGCCGCCATCTGCACCTGATGCCTGAAGCGGAGTGCCTTCTGCAACTGCGGACGGCGCAAATCCAGATAGCGGTACTTGAGCCGCAGTTCCTCGCGCACCTTCGCATCCTCGTCCATCGAGTACGGCAGGGGCTGCGCTTCGCTGAGGACAACAAGGCGCTTTGCCAGCAGCTCCACCTCGCCCGTCGCCAGACGCGGGTTATACGTTTCTTCGTCGCGGTGACGGATTTCGCCCTCCACCTGAATCACGCTCTGCATATGCAGCGTTTCCGCATGGTGGAAGTCCTCCGGCGGCAGGTACTGCATATTGCAGACGACCTGCGCAACGCCCTCGCGATCCTTCACATCCAGAAAAATCACGCCGCCCATATCGCGCCGATTCTGCACCCAGCCGCACAGCGTCGCCGTCTGTCCCATATGCTCTTTGCGGATTGCGCCGCAGTAATGTGTCCGCTTCATGGTCATCCTCCTTGCTTTTTTGCGGTATAAAAAAACGCCTTTCATCCCCAACACATGGGGCGAAAGACTTCTCGCGGTACCACCCAATTTCCCCCGGCGCGCGCCGGAGCATCTCTGCCGCAACGGTCAAAAATGACGATTGCGCGAAGCTGTCACGGGCTTCCCCCGTCCGTGCCTACTAAGCAAACGCTTTTCGGGCGGCGGCTCTGAGCTGTTTCTTCCCCGGTGTCCGCCTGCCGCACTCGCACCTGTTCACGGCTCTCTGCAAAAGCGACTTCCCGGCTACTGCTGCTCTTCATAGCCTTGTGGAGACTTGCGTCTCTGTTGAATTGCGGTTATCATACCATCTTTTCCGGCACTTGTCAAGCAAAAAACAGTGGGAAAACAATTGCCGGACACAAAAAAAGGGGCTGATGACCCCTGCAAACGCAGAAATCACCAGCCGAAGAATTGCTTTATTCCACCGCCACAATGCGGCCGTCGCCGTAGGGGTTGGCGTACTGTTCGCCCACCACGCCGCCGAGGGTGGTCGTGATGTAGGTAATCAGCACCTGATTGTCAACCATCATGTCCTCGCCCAGCACTTCGCAGCCGTCGAACATGGTGTAGCCGTCGCCATGGCCAAGCAGCATGTAATTGTGGGATGCCAGCGTGTAGGTCTTGTCCAGTTCAAGGGGCTGACCGCCGACCATCACGTTCTTGACGCGGTATTCGCCCGAAACGCGCGTGAACATGCCGTTCTCGTCCTTCTCGGCGGAGGACGCGACGCCCGTGTGAATCTCGTAAGTCAGACCGGATACCTGCAGGAAGCCGCCGTTTTCGCTCGGCACAGCGCGCGCGCCCCACTCCAGCGCGTCCAGCACCTGCTGACCCGTCACGCGGATGACGCACATGGTGTTGCCGAAGGGATGGACGCTGTAAATGTCGTCAAGCGTGATGTCGCCCGCTTCAATCTGCTTGCGGATGCCGCCGCCGTTGACGAACGCAATGTCCGCGTTGGACAGCGCGCGGTACGCATCAGCGCACAGGTCGCCCAGATTCGTTTCGGCGTTGCGGACGATACGGACAGGCGTGCCTTCCGCCGTCACCGCGACGGGGTCATTGACGTAGAGCGGCACCTGAGAGGTCGCAACGACGGTTTGACGGATTTCGTCGAGCTTGGCGACCTGCGCCGCCACCGCGTCCGCCGCATCGCCCGTCAGGTTCAGCAGCTTCGGCGCGGCAATGTCCACCGTCCAAGTGTACAGGCCCGTCGTCAGCTTGCCATCCTTGGCAATGCGCAGATAGCCGACGGAAGACAGCTTCGTGCCGCAAGCCGCGCGCAGCACCGTCTTGCCTTCAGCATTCTTAACTTCGTTGCAGGCCATCGTCTCGTGCGCGTGGCCGTCAAGGAACGCATCAATACCCGTGGTATGCGTGATGACCTCGGTGCTCATGTAGGGCGAGCAGCTTTCCTCAATGCCCATATGCCCCATGGCAACGACGTACGCTGCGCCTTCCGCGCGCGCCGCATCCACCGCGGACTGCACCGCTGCGTAGAGCTTATCGCCCGTTTCATCCTGCATGAAGCCGTAGATGAAGTTGCCTTCATCATCTTGGAAGTAGACGGGCGTGGAGGAGGTAATCGTGTTCGGGGTAGTCATGCCGACAAAGGCGATTTTCACGCCGTCAAATTCCTTGATGACGTAGGGCGCGAAAACCAGCTCATCGCGGCAGGTGAAGTTCGCGGAGATGTAGGGGAAATTCGCCTGCTTGGTCAGTTCGAGGAAGTTCTCCATGCCGTAATCAAATTCATGATTGCCGGGGATGGCAATGTCGTAGCCGACCACGTTCATCAACTCAATGATGGCGCTTCCCTTGGTCAGCGTGCCGATGGTTTCGCCCTGAATCGCGTCGCCATCATCGACAAGCACCACATGGTTGTCTGCCTGCAGGCTGTTGCGCATATTCGCCACGCCCGCGTAGCCCCATCCCTGGTCAATGCCGCAATGAACGTCACTGGTAAAGAGCACCACAACGTCCTTGGTCAGCGCGGGGGCTGTGTCTTCCGCGAAAGCAGCGCCGCACAGCAGCATGGCGAGCATCAGCAGAACCGCAAGAAACTTCTTCATTCGGTTTTCCTCCTAATCGTATTGTCCAGACAGACCTCCCTGTCTTTATCTCCATTATAACGCATGTGATGTGTTAAAATCAAGCAGTTATTCATCATTTTTGCGTAAAAACTTTGCGTTCTATCTGTCCGCTGCGCTCCATATGCTCTTTCTGCAAGCGCAGATGCGCCCGAAAGGAGGCTGTTCACCCTTGCGCAGACGCCTTTCGCTGCTGATTCTGCTGATTGTTCTGATTTTTCCGCTCTTTGCCGGGCGCGTGCGGAGCGCCTCCACCGCCTGCGCCATCCACGTTGATGTGGAGCAGAAGATGCTGACGCTGTTCTGCGGAAGTGAAATCGCCGCGCGATACCCGATTGCCACCGGCGCGCGGGATACGCCGACGCCGCTGGGCGTGTTCCGCATCAACCGGCGCTTTGCGGGCGAGATGGGCGGTTTCGGCACCTGCTTTCTGGGCTTGAACGTCCCGTGGGGCGACTACGGCATTCACGGCACGAACCGCCCGGAGTCCATCGGCACAAACGCCAGCCACGGGTGCATCCGAATGCGCGTCGCCGACGCGGAAGCTCTCTATGCGCGCGTACCCAACGGAACGGTCGTCGTCATTGAATGCGGCGCGTACGGCGAACTTGGCGGCAGTCTGCGGACGCTGAAAAACGGCGACCGCTCCAGCATGGTTCGCGCCGTGCAGCGGAAGCTCCGCGCGCTGGGCTTCTATTTCGGCACACCGGATGGCATTTTCGGCTCGGCGACGCAGCGCGCGGTGGATAAAGCGCGCGAAACATTCAACCTTTCAGCGAACGGGTTAGTAGATTGGGCGCTGTACCAGAAATTAGGGCTGACGCTGTTTGAATAGGAGGGATACCATGAATTGGGATGAAACACGCGATTTTCTCTCCCCCTGCTTTCCGGAGTGCATCCGGGATGAATTGGCGATGCTGCTGCCGGGCGAACTGCGCGAAATCCGCATCCGCGCCGAGCGTCCCGCCGTGTTCGTAACGGCGACGCGGACGGCGAAGCTCGACTGGATTCCCGGTCAAATGCAGGTGGAGGCGCTGACGGAGGCGCTTTCAGGGCACAGCCTGTTCGCGCGCGCAGACGAGACCCGGCGCGGCTACCTGACGCTGCGCGGCGGCCACCGCATGGGGCTGTGCGGGCACATCACGCGCAAAAACGGGCAGAGCACGCTGCGGGACATTGCGTCCGTGTGCATCCGCATTGCGGGCGAATGGCGCGGCTGTGCCGATGGTCTCATCAGCCGCTTCCCCGCCCTGTTTCCGGGCAAAACGCCGTCGGTGCTCATCATCGGCGCACCCGGCAGCGGCAAGACAACGCTCCTGCGCGACCTGACGCGGCAAATGGCGGATACGATGTCGGTTCAAGCGGCGCTGATTGACGAGCGCGGCGAACTGGCGGCGTGCGTGGACGGTGTGCCGCAATTGGACGTGGGCGCATCCACCGACGTATTGGACGGGCTGCCGAAAGCGGAGGCGGGGCCATGGTTAATCCGCTCAATGGCGCCAAACGTGATTGCTATGGACGAACTGTCCGGCGCGGAGGACGCGGCGTGCGTGATGGACGCGTGGGCGTGCGGCGCGTCGGTGCTGGCGACGGTGCACGGAACGGCGCTGGCGGAAACGGCGAATCGCCCGGCATTATCGCCCCTGTTCTCCCGGCGGTGCTTCGACCTGTATGTGCTGCTTTCCAGCGAAGGCGGCGGGAAAATCACCGCGCTGCACGACCGCTGCGGCAGCCCGATTCCACAGTCATGACGCGCCTGCTGTTTCCGATTTG
>UMJZ01024392.1_pt1 | contig 9580 bp, 9 predicted proteins | sample 1966181 | NCBI WGS metagenome assembly UMJZ01 (sample SAMEA4836163, study PRJEB28245) | human gut metagenome | biome: gut microbiome; material: fecal sample | place: Denmark | collected 2008 | reverse complement strand
ACTGCCTCGATCTCACCGGCAGCTTCCACTCCCTCGGCCATTGCTTTTTCTTCTATTGTTCCTGCATTTGCCGCCTCTGCCTTCTCGACTTCTTCCCGCAGCTTATTTTCCCGGATGGTGATCACAAGAATTCCCACAGCAATCGCCATGACTGCTGCAATACTTGCAAATAAAGGCAGATAATCCGGTGTTTCACCTTTGCCCACCAGAACTTTGATCATGATCAGAGCATAGACGCCGCCCACAGCTCCCATGAGGTTGATCACCGCATTGGCACGGCTGCGCAGATGGTTCGGAGTTACATCCGGCATCAGTGCCACCGCCGGGGAACGATACAGTCCCATGGACACCAGGGTGAAAAACAGCACAGCCAGAAAGATCACCTGGTTACTGAAGGACTCTCCTGTGCCCCATCTTGCCTTTTCTGCATTGTCGATCATCGGCAGTAACATCATGAAGATCACTGCCAGGATCGTACCTGCCACGATAAAGGGCATTCTTCTGCCAAGCTTCGTATGTACCTTATCTGACAGCGCACCAAACACCGGCAGCAGAAAGATCGCCAGCACATTGTCCAATGCCATGACCGCTCCCGTCATGGTCTCGCCCAGATGATAGGTATTCTGCAGGATCAGGGGGATGATGTTGTCATACATCTGCCAGAAGGAACAGATGCTAAGAAAAGCCAGTCCGATCAGAAACGTTCTTTTGTAATTTAATTTTGTCTCCATAAGAAAACCTCCCTTTGATAAATTCATTTTATCAAAGGGAGGTCCTCCTAGCAATCATTACTATGTAAAATTTATGTCTTTAAAATCTATATTGCTTATCCTTTCACACCGCCTGCCACCAGTCCACTCTGGATAAATCTCTGCAGACACATGAAAACAATCATAATTGGCAAGGATGAAATCACCGCTGCTGCTGAAAACAGCGTCCAGTGAGCAGCAAACTGATCACTGATAAAGGACTGTAATCCCAACGCCAGCGTCATTTTTCCCGGTGTCTGCAAAAAAATCGATGTGATTACATATTCGCTGTAGGTTGCTATAAAAGAAAACAGGAAGATCACCGCAAGCTGCGGCATGGCAAGCGGAATGATAATCTTGTAAAACACCTGAAACTGATTCGCCCCGTCTACCATTGCTGCCTCATCCAGTTCCACCGGCAGACCATCAATATAGGATTTTAACAGCCAGATATTGTATGCACTGCCTCCCGCCAGCACAAAGATTAACGCAAGACTGCTGTCAACCAGCCCAAACCTATAGATCAGAATATAGTAGCCTGCCACTGCCATACTGTTGGGAAATACCTGCAGCACCAGCAGCGACATGAGTCCATATTTTCTCCCGATAAAACGCAGTCTTGCGAATGCATATGCCGCCAGAGAAGTGATCACAAGCTGGATCGTCGCCACAATAACGCAAAACTTTAGGGAATTCCATACCCATACAGTAAAATCCGTCTCCCGAAACAGCGTCACATAGTGTTCCACACTGAACTTTTCCGGAAAGAGAGAGGACAGAAAAAAACTGTCGCCCGCCGAAAAAGAAGACATTACGATCCACACTACCGGAAACAGCACCAGTATTATGGTGATCCAGATTACAATACGGCTTCCCCAGAGCGCACGCATTTCCGAACCGTTCATTTTCTCTCTGCCAAGCATTTAATCCACCTCCTTGAATGAGCCGGACAAATGCATGTTCACCAATGTAAATGTTCCGACAATAATAAAGATCAGTACACTAAATGTAGCAGACAACTCGTACCGGTTAGACCATGTAGTCATTTTGTAAGTCGTACTTGCCAGAATATCCGTATAACCGGCGAACTGGTTGTCTACTCTGGCAGGACCGCCCTGTGTTATCATATAGATATTTCCGAAATTGTTGAAATTCGCCGCAAATGAAGAGATCACCAACGGGATAGAAAGCTTCGTCACCATGGGAAGTGTAATACTTTTAAAGCATTGAAACTTCGATGCCCCGTCAATCTCCGCCGCTTCATAATATTCCGTGGAGATGGATTGCAAACCGCCCAGACAGACATTCATCATATAAGGAAATCCCAGCCATACATTGACAATGATCAGCCCAATCCTCGCCCAAAGGGGATTCGTCAGCCATGGGATGTTCCATGCAATTCCGATTACATGAAGCAGATTATTGATCCCGCCGTATTGCTCATTTAGCAATCCCTGCCATGCAAGAATAGCGATTGTGGACGGCAATGCCCACGGTACGATCAGTATTGCCCGATATATTTTGGATTCCTTCATATGCGGATTGTTCAGAAGAATTGCCAGCAGCAGTCCCATAGCATAGGAACCCACCGTACTGAATATCGCAAAACATATCGTCCACCCAAGCACCGGGAAAAACACACTTTTAATACTCCCGGAAAAAACTGTCAGATAATTGTCTGCTCCCACAAAAGTGTAATCTCCCAAATGGTACATATTATAATTCGTGAAAGACAAAATAACCGTATACAGAATTGGCAGACAAGTCACCAACAATATGGTAATCAGTGTGGGTGCCAGATAGGCATATGCCATACCATTCTTTTTCTTCTTCATATCTTCACTACTTTCCTGAATTCATCAATTCAACAGCTTCTTCCAGTTGCGCCACCATATTTTTCGCCGCTTCCTCTGGAGTCTGCTCACCTGACCACATGGAACGGATATTATTGACATGAATGCTCCATAGCTGACCCATCTCGGATACGGTAGGCATCGGTTCTCCCTGATTGATCTGTACGATAAATGCTTTCGCGTAAGCATTCTCCCTGATCTCTTCCAGTTCCTGATCGGACAGTCTTGCAGGAATGCGGTCACCTGCTTCATACAGATCTTTTGCACCGTTTTCAATCAGATATTTGATAAAACTCCATGCCGGCTCCTGTTTATCACTGTCCTTACCCACAAAGCTTACCTGGGTTCCCACCGGTGTTACGAATGCCTGACCGTGAAATGTCGGCATCTCCGTGATGCCAAAGGGTGTCTCTGCCGAAGTAAAACCGTCAATATCCCAAGGGCCTCCAATATAGTACGCACATTTTCCGTTCTGGAAATTGCTTCTGGCAATATCTGCCGTGACATCTGCCGTAATCAGGCCATAACGGTTGCACAGATCATCAAGGAAATGATACGCCTGTACTGCCCCATCATTTGCCAGGCCAATGTCCGACGTATCATAAGCACCATTCTGATAATTAAAAATATAGCCGCCGCAGGCTCTGACAAATCCCAGATCATAATAGATACTGGTGGCATCAAACTGCACACCGCCGTTCTCCACTGCCTGTTCCACCAGTTCCTCCCAGGTCGCAGGCACTTTTTCTACCATGTCCGTATTATAGAATAAAGCGGTTGTCTCCACAGAAAGAGGTGCTGCATATCTTTTGCCGTCCACATAGCATGCCTGAACTGCAGCTTCGGAAAAATCCGCATCATTATAAAGTTCTGCCGGTACTTCCGCTGTCAGGCCTGCATTCACATAATCCGCAAGCTGGTCATTTGGGATACCCACTACAGCATCCGGTCCTTCAGCACTTTTCACCGCCTGTGCAAACTGTTGCACCGACGGGGACTGGTGGATCACCTCCACCTCATATCCATTCTGTTCTCCCCAGGTATCTGCATATTTCTGGAGCGTATCCACTTCCACGTTCATATTCGTCCAGATCACCAGTCTGTTATCCTCTTTTTTACTTCCGCATCCGGTCAGTGTCCCCACCGCCAGTGCAATGCACAACATCGATATGATTCCTTTTTTCATAGTCATTCCTCACCTACATTGTTTTCATATGCAGCAGGGCACTGTTGGCATTGCCGGCTGCATCAAATAATGCCATATTCGCCATGGCGTTGCCGGCTGCCATTTTTTCCTGCATATACTGACTTCCGCTCGTGCTCGCCCAGGTACAATCCGGAATCGGGAGCCATGCGGGTTCCCAGTAAAACACACCGATTCCTCTGTCCTCCTTGACCTTCCTGACTGTAGCCATCAGATCCCTTAAGAACTGCTCCTGTCCTTCCTGTGTGGCAGGATATCCGGTAGCCTCTTCTTCCTTCTCGGAATAGACGATTCCTTTACATCCCAGGGTATCCGTAGTATAGCCGATGGAAGTCTCTACCACCAGTACATTCTTGCCGTAACGGGCACTGATATCGTTCATATTATTCTGCAGTTGCTCCAGAGAGCCGTTCCAGTGCGGATAGTAGGACATTCCGATCACATCATAATCCAATGCAAACGGTGCGATCCGGTCGAACCACTGCCTGTAAAGCTCATTGTTGGTGCCGAAATCCAAATGCAGCACAATTCCTGCCCCGGGGCACTCTTCCCTCACTCCCCGGATCCCTGCCCGCAAAAGCCTTGCCATATTCTCCGTCTGCTCCACATAACCGTCCGGCCAGAGAAGACCCTTGGTAATCTCATTGCCGACCTGCACCATTTTCGGAATTAGCTTGTGATTCTTAAGTGCCTTCAGCGTATTCACGGTATGCAGATACACTGCAGTCTCCAACGCTTCTCCCCGCAGCTTCTGCCATGCCTTCGGCTTGATCTGTTTGGCGGGATCTGCCCAGAAATCGCTGTAATGAAAGTCTAACATAAAGTCCATTCCGTTTTCCACAGTTCTTCCGGCAATTTCTATGGTAGTCTGTAAATCATTGCCCCCGCCACCGTAGGAGTTACCCATCTCATCAAACGGGTCTGACCAGATCCGGAGCCGTACCATGGTCGTTCCGCACTCCTTCAGGATACGAAACAGATCCTCCTGTTTTCCGTTTATGTAATAGGACGCTCCGCTGACTTCCAGTTCCTTCACCATAGAGATGTCCATACCCTTGATAAATTCCATGATCACTCCTTCACCAGCGTGAGATCATCGATGGTGCCCCATCCGCCGGGTGCTGTAGTAACACGTACACCTACCGTGATTTCTCCGTCCGCAGGCTTCAAATCCGGTATCTCTGCAGTGTACCAGTTCACATAGCCGTTCAGTTCTCCGTCCACTTTGATTTCTTCCCCGTTTACCACAGCGTAGAAATACACCGTTGCATTTTTATCCCCTGCAGCATCTCCCTGGATATGTGCCGTCAGTTTGTAAGTGCCTTCCTCCAGTCCGTTCACCGTCTGTTCTGCGGAAAAATCCACATTACTGCTACCGGAATAAAAATGCAGGGACTGTACCCCCTCGAAACAGTCAGTATCACGATCATAGATATCCAGTTCCTCTGTGGAATCGTTCACATTATTTACCGTCCATCCGGTAAAATCAGCCTCTTCAAAGCTACCATTAATTAGATAATTACCATTCTCATCTGCTGTTGCTTTCTCACCGTCTACATTGTTTGTGCTTCCGCATCCTGTCATTGCCGCGATTACTCCTGCCGCCAACAAAATCCCCAAAAATTTCTTTCTCATTAATTTTCTCCTTTCAATCTTTCTAAAGTTAATGTTTTACTTTTATTATAGTAAATTATTTACCTTTAGAAAAAATATAGCATCATTACCTCTTTTCGTCAATGCCTCTTGTTCTTTTTTTACCCTATTGCCAAATTTGGCAGGTATCTTTTGTCAGTTTTATACAAAATAAGCATACAAAAAGAGAGGTCTGTTCCGTCACCTCCCTTTTAACTTTTTTCTATTTATTGTTCATTGACTTATTATTGATTTAGCAGCTCTTGCGAAAAATTGGAATCCCGTTCACAAAGATAAGCTTTGTCACTTTGCCACCATACAGCACCCGGTTTCGCAGCAGATCCAATGCCGTCTCACAAATGCAGGGAATATCAATATGTATGGTTGTCAACGGCGGAGACAGATATTTGGCTATATTCACATCATTGATGCTGAAAAGCGCCATCTGCTCCGGCACCTGTATCCCTTTTTCATTCAGTGCCTGCAATACTCCCACTGCCAGTGTATCGCTCGCAATGCACAATGCGGTGGGCAGGGAACTTTTTTTCAGTAATTCTTTTCCCATGCGATAACCTTCATCCACGGTGAATTTCTCCGAGATCAGGATATATTCCTCCTCCAGACAATGATAATATGCCACACTTTGCCGAAAGGACCATTCTCGGATATCCATGGAGGGCTTCCCCGTATCAATATTCCGGTCGCTTCCGCCAATAAATCCGATTTTTTTATGACCCTTTTCCACAAAATAATCTACCATCTGTGTCACGAAGGAATCCATATTGGGTCTAACCGCATCAAACAATTTTTCATCCGGTGATGTGCCGATGAACACTCCTCTGGGGCAGATTTTATACAATTGATTGATCTCTTTGCGGGTCAGCCAGCCTACGGCAATAAAGGCATTCAGATCTCTGGGGATCACGCTCATGCCATCTCTGCGGTCATAAATCTGCAGTCGGATATTCATTTTTTTTGCCTGCTTTATAACTTCCTCCCTGACACCGCGGTAAAACACATCCTCCAATTCATCCTCATTATCTGTAAAATACAAAAGTGCAACGTTTTCAATTTTCGGATAAATAACTTTTTTCTTATAGCCAATCTTCTCCGCTGTGGCAAAAATAGCCTCTCTCGTTTCCTCACTGACGGAAATTCCTTCATCGTAATTCAATACTCTGGAGACCGCTGCGCTCGACACACCCACGATCTCTGCAATCTCTTTAATCGTTGCCATGCAAACCTCCATTATGCCAATGAACCTTGTTCATATCTTTTAGTAATCATTTTACATAAATATTTTACTCTGTCAAGATTTCACACTTTTTCCTTGAAATATGTGGGCTTTTATGTATAATGGTAAGGGTGGCTTTGTAACACATTTAATAAGAAGAATAACAAGAGGTTTAAGAATGATCAGTGCAAACAACGTAACTTACCGTGTGGGTAAGAAAGCTTTATTCGAAGATGTCAACATCAAGTTTACCGAGGGCAACTGTTACGGCCTCATCGGAGCTAACGGTGCCGGTAAATCCACCTTTTTGAAGATCCTGTCCGGTCAGCTGGACACTACCAAAGGTGATATCGTCATCACCCCCGGTCAGCGTCTCTCCGTGTTGGAGCAGGATCATTTCAAATATGACGACAACGTGGTTATGGATACCGTTATCATGGGTAACGAGCGTCTCTTCCAGATCATGAAGGAAAAGGATGCCATCTATGCCAAGGAAGATTTCAGTGACGAGGATGGTATCCGTGCCAGCGAACTGGAAGCGGAATTCGCCGAGATGGACGGTTGGGAAGCAGAGTCCAATGCCGCCATGCTGTTAAACGGTCTGGGCATCGGCACCGAGTTCCACTACTCTCTCATGAAGGATTTAGACGGCAGTCTGAAGGTGAAGGTCCTGTTAGCCAAAGCACTGTTCGGTAACCCCGACATTCTGCTGCTCGACGAGCCTACCAACCATCTGGACTTAGACGCGATCGCATGGCTGGAGGACTTCCTGATCGATTTCGAGAATACCGTTATCGTGGTATCCCATGACCGTTATTTCCTGAACAAGGTATGTACCCAGATTGCCGACATCGACTACGGCAAGATTCAGTTGTATGCCGGTAACTATGACTTCTGGTATGAATCCAGCCAGCTGCTGGTGAAGCAGATGAAAGAAGCCAATAAGAAAAAGGAAGAAAAGATCAAGGAATTACAGGAGTTCATCTCCCGTTTCTCCGCAAATGCTTCCAAATCCAAGCAGGCTACTTCCAGAAAACGTGCCCTGGAAAAAATTGAGTTGGATGACATTAAGCCCTCCAGCAGAAAATATCCCTATATCGACTTCCGCCCCGAGCGTGAGATCGGTAACGAAGTACTGGCTGTGGAACATCTGTCCAAGACCATCAACGGAGAAAAGGTGTTAGATGACATCTCCTTTACTCTGGGTCGTGAAGACAAGGTGGCTTTCGTAGGAAGCTGTGAGCTGGCGAAGACCACACTGTTCCAGATCTTTGCCGGAGAAATCGAGCCGGATGAGGGAACCTACAAGTGGGGTGTTACCACTTCCCAGTCCTACTTCCCGAAGGATAATACCGCAGAGTTCGACAATGATATGACCATCGCTGACTGGCTGACCGGCTACTCTCCCGTAAAGGATGCTACTTATGTCCGTGGTTTCCTGGGACGTATGTTGTTCGCCGGCGAAGACGGTGTGAAGAAAGTCCGCATCCTCTCCGGTGGTGAGAAGGTTCGCTGCCTGCTGTCCAAGATGATGATCAGCGGCGCCAACTGTCTGATCCTGGATGAGCCCACCAACCATCTGGATATGGAGTCCATCACTGCGCTGAACAACGGTCTGATCAAGTTCCCCGGTGTAGCACTGTTCTCCTGCCATGACCACCAGTTCGTACAGACCACTGCCAACCGTATCATCGAGATCCTGCCGAATGGCAGCCTGGTAGACAAGATCACTACCTACGATGAGTATCTGGCAAGCGATGAAATGGCAAGAAAACGTACCGTATTCACCGCACAGACCGAAGACGACGAGAACTAAGACGAATAAAATGGATGCCGGTGCTGCCGACATCCATTTTGTTAATTTCCCAATTCTGTTTCATTGAATGCTCTCCATTAAAACATGTAATATTTACAAACACTGTCCCTATACGCAAAAACAAACTCTAATGTATGTTAATGCGGACCAGTCCCCCAAAAAAATTCAGAGAGGATAAAAATATGGTAGATCTTCACGTACATTCCACCTGTTCCGACGGTACCTTTACCCCGGAAGAATTAGTTGATTATGCAATTCAAAAAGGCTTAACTGCCTTCGCTCTCACCGATCATGATACGGTAAACGGACTGGACCGGGCGATCCGGTATGCGGAGGAACTGCGACAGGCTCAGGCGGCATCCCCGTCTGATGCACCCGTACCCCAGGTACCTGAGATCATTCCCGGTATTGAACTGTCTACGGAATATCAGGGCAAAGATATCCACATGGTTGGCCTTTTCATTGATTACCGCCAGCCGGAGTTTGCCCATTATTTAGAAGATTTCATTCGTTCCCGCGAGAACCGCAATGAAAAAATGTGTGCGCTTCTCAGAGAGCATGACATTGACATTACTTACGAGGCACTTCTGGCGGAATTCCCCGGTGCGGTTATCACCAGAGCTCATTTTGCAAGATATCTCCTCTCCCACGGCTATATCCAGAGCATGAAGGAAGCATTTGACCGCTACGTAGGCGATCACTGTCCCTGCTTTGTTCCGAGGGAAAAGGTGACACCCGCTCAGGCTGTGGAACTGATCCTGAGGGCCGGCGGCGTACCGGTGCTGGCACATCCGATCCTCTATCACATGAGCGATGATCGTCTGGATACTCTCGTAGCGGAATTGAAAAAGATCGGCCTCGTGGGCATCGAAGCCATATACAGCACCTACAATACAGCCGAGGAGCGTCAGATACGCGGACTTGCCTCCAAATATGATCTGAAGATCAGCGGCGGCTCCGACTTCCACGGCGCCAACAAGCCCAAGATCGACCTCGGCACCGGCTGGGGCAAACTGTATGTACCGGATGAAGTATTAGAAATTCTACGCCCGGACCGATAACTTGAGAGTTACGAGCCATGCAAAAATAGAA
>UMJZ01058637.1_pt1 | contig 9606 bp, 10 predicted proteins | sample 1966181 | NCBI WGS metagenome assembly UMJZ01 (sample SAMEA4836163, study PRJEB28245) | human gut metagenome | biome: gut microbiome; material: fecal sample | place: Denmark | collected 2008 | reverse complement strand
TTTGGGAAGCTCATAGCGCAAACCTTGTTGGAAGCCTTGCATCGCAAATTTGCTTGCGCTGTAAAGCGTGTAGCCTGGCATTGCGAGCTTGCCGATTGCGGAAACCGTGATTGCCATATGACCTTGCTTGCCGCCGAGATATTCGACGTATTTTTGGTATGTATAGACGGGCGAAAACACATTGACTTTGAAGATGTCCTCTATACGCTCCCAGTTGACATAGTCCATTGTTTCATAATACGGGAAGCCCGCGTTTGCAAAGAAGATATCGATCGAGCCGAGTTTTTCGTCAGCGGTTTTGAAAATCGAATCCACGTTTTCTTTTGTGGAAACGTCGCACACCATCGGGATAACGTTTTTCAAACCGAGAGCTTCGATTCTGTCAGTGCGCAAATCGACTGCCAAAATCGTGTTGTCCCTGTTTGCGAGCAATTTGAGAGTTTCAAGACCGATACCGCTGTTTGCGCCGGTTATGACGATATTTTTGCCTTTTATCATAGTTTTCTCCTTTATTTGAAAAATTATATTTCGTTATGCTTTTCCAAAATCTTGTCAAACAAGACAGTCGCCTTCTTTTTGAGCTTGTCAAGCGAGCCTTTGTTATCGATTATTTGCGTGCTTTTTGCCCTCAAAATCGATGACGGCACTTGCGAGCGGATACGCCTGATAGCCTGCGCCACGTTCATCCTTCTGCCCTTTTTTAGACGTGCGATTCTTGTCAAAAGCGGAGTTCTGACATACACGATTTCGTCGAAAGCCTCGTCGCCGCCCTCTATAAACAGCGGAAGTTCGATTGCAAGCGGGTTTTCGGTATGTTCGGCAATCGCTCTCATAATTTCGGGATGAGCTATCGAATTAAGCTTTTTGCGCTCGCTCTCGTTTGAAAAGACTATGCTTGCAAGCGTCTTTTTGTCCACTTCTCCGTTTATGACCGCAGTGGGAAACGCCGTTTGAATTTTTTGAATATAAGACGGCGTTTTGAGCAATTCCGAGTTGATTTCATCTGCGCTAATGCAGAAAAATCCTCTCTCTTTTGCGATTTTCAAAACCTCGCTTTTGCCCGAGCCTATTCCGCCGATAATTGCGATTCTCATTTCAAATCACCCCAGTTGTCCGCGCTTGTCGCCTCGGCAACGAGAGGCACGGAAAGCGAAACGGCGTGTTCCATTTCATACGACAATATCTTTTTGACTTCCTTTTCTTCGTCCTTTGTTGCCTCGATGATGAGTTCGTCGTGGATTTGAAGTATCATTTTGGACTTCATGTTTTCAAGGCGTTTTTCGACGTTTATCATCGCAATCTTGATGATGTCTGCCGCCGAGCCTTGCAATGGCGTATTCATTGCCATGCGCTCTGCCGCCGAACGTACCATATAATTTGACGCTTTGAGGTCGGGCAAATTGCGACGTCTGCCAGACATCGTGAGCGAATACCCTCTCGCTCTTGCGTCCTCGACGTTCTTCTCCATAAACTCGCGCACTTTGGGATGCATTGTGAAATAGTTTGCGATAAACTCCTTTGCCATGTATTGCGGAATGGAAAGGTTTTCTGCAAGTCCGTATCCGCTTATGCCGTAAATTATGCCGAAATTGACCGCTTTTGCGTCCCGTCTTTGTTGCGGCGTAACCTCGCTTACGGGAATGCCCAAAATCTGCGACGCTGTAATGGCGTGGATGTCGTCGTCGTGATTGAACGCCTCGATAAGTTGCTCATCGCCGCTCATATGCGCAAGCAGGCGCAATTCTATTTGCGAATAGTCCGCGCTTACAAGCACGCAATTCTCCCCGGGAATAAACGCACTCTTGATATCCTTAGCCTCGTCGCTCCTTGCAGGAATGTTTTGAAGATTGGGATTCGTTGAGCTGAGTCTTCCCGTTTGCGTGATGCATTGATTGAACTCGGTGTGGATTCTTCCCCTGTTGACAAGCGGTTGAAGTCCCATGACGTAAGTGGATTGGAGTTTTGCATAATGGCGATATTCCAGCACGGCGTTTACTATCGGATGTTTAGGCGCAAGGTTTGAAAGCACGTCTTCGCTTACGGAATATCCCGTCTTCGTTTTTTTGCCGTGCGGCAAACCGAGCTTGTCGAAAAGTATATCGCCGAGTTGCTTGGGAGAAGCAATATTGAACGTTTCGCCTGCAAGCGAATATATCTCTTTCGTCAATCCTTCGATAATCTCGCCGTACTTCTTTTCAAGGGCTTTCAAAACGTCCGTCGACACTCTCACGCCCCTTTCTTCCATATTGCGCAAAACGACGCAAAGCGGCTGTTCAATGTCAAAAAACAACTTGTTAAGTCCTTGTTGTGCAAGTTGAGCGCGCAATTGTTGGCTTTCTGTAAGCAATTCCACCGCGCCGATTTCATAGCCGTCCGCACCCAAAACTTGCTCTAAACTCTTTATGGGTGCGCTGCCTCTTGCAAGGTGGGCGGCAATCATAACGTCGAAAAATTTATCTTGGTCGAACCCGTAGGTTTTGCTCAAATTTTTATAGTCGTAACATATCAGTTCTCTGCCTTTTGCCACTTCTTTGAGCGTTGCGATTGCGTCGTCGAATCCTATGCCTTCGCTGAACAAATCTTCGACGCAACTCACGGTGTATTCCGTCTTGTCGTCCACCGCAAACGATACGTCGCGCCCTATAAGGACTGCGATTTTGTCGCCTTTAACGGCATTTTCTATTTCGTTTGCGCTTGTAAGTTTGGCAATGTTTTTTTCAATCTTTTTCGCTTGGGGGACGTCCTCTTGCACGGAGTCGAAACTCATTCTGTTTGCAAGCGACGTGATTTCAAGCTCGCCAAGCTTTGCTCTGACTTCACCGCTATACACAGGCGTAAAAGCAATGTCTTCGAGAGTGCACTCGATGGGAACGTTGCAGTTGATAGTGACAAGCTCTTTGCTCAAAAGCGCAAGCTCTTCGTTGTTTTGAATATTTTGTCCCAGTTTGCCGGGAATATCGCTTGCGTTTTTCAAGATGCTTTCAAGCGAGCCGTATTTGTCCAAAAGTTGCTTCGCCGTTTTTTCGCCCACTCCGGGAATACCCGGCACGTTGTCAGACGTATCTCCTCTCAATGCTTTGTAATCTATAAACTGCTCAACGGTAAATCCGTCTTGCAAAAGGCGTGCCACGTCGTACACTTCGATGTCGCTGACGCCTTTTTTTGTCCAAAAAACTTTTGTCGTAGGGCTTACAAGCTGGAAGCTGTCGCGATCTCCCGTGACTATGATACATTCGTCGTCGAAACGCTTTGAGAGCGTGCCCAAAATGTCGTCGCCTTCATAGCCTTGCATGCTGACGATTTTGATTCCCATTGCCGTAATAAGCTCTTTGAGAGGCTCTACTTGCTGACGGAGTTCCTCGTCCATAGGCTTTCTCGTCGCCTTGTACTCTTTGTACATCTCGTGACGGAACGTCGGGCCGTGCAAGTCGAACGCAGCCGCAATATGCGTGGGATTTTGCTCCTTGATTATCTTCAAGAGTATGCTCAAAAAGCCGTATATCGCACCCGTGTATAATCCTTTCGAGGATTTGAGATTGGGAAGTGCGTGATACGCGCGGTGCATAAGACTGTTTGAATCCAAAAGCAATATTTTGTTTTGCGCCATATTTCACCTATATATCGTCAATACGATTATTCTGTCCTTTTTCGGGCAAGCAAAAACTCTCTGAGTCCTTTGTCCATAAGTTCTTTCGCGTCGTCGTAGCCCGTTTGCATATATGCGTGTATGCGCGAGCTTGAAAACGCCATAGCGGGCCCCAAATCCTCTTTGGGAGCTATGAAGAACAAATCGGGATTGCCCTCCACTTTGCGTTTGGGCTGTTTGCTTTCCACGTTCGTGCGGATTACGAGCATCTTGTCGTAGCCGTTTTTCACAAGCAGATTTATGGGCATATTGTCGTAAACTCCGCCGTCAATATACTTCTTGTCGTCGATGATTTTGGGCGGAAAAATCGGGAAAGTCGCAGATGCGATGATGTAGTCCACAAGTTTTCCCTCGTCGATTTCGTCCATCATTTTTTCGACGGGTTGCATATCCGAGATGTTGAACGTGACGAGTCCGTAGTCCTTGCCCGACGCACGAATATCCTCCTCGTTTACGATAGTTTCAAAAAACTTTTGAGATTTCTCGTAGGAAGATTCCAACATTTTGAAAGTGCCAAGTTTCTTTTCAAGCATAACTCGCAAAATCGCGGGTTTCAAATCCAAGCCTTTGAGAGCGGCGGTTTCCTCGTCGCTCAAATCGAAAACGGTGTTGGTTTGTATCTCGTTCCACACGTCGAAAAGTTTAGAATATCCGCCCTCGAGATAAATTGCGCCGTTGATTGCGCCTATCGAAGTGCCCACAACGCCGTCAAACTCCACCAACAGTTCCCTCACTGCCATAAGCGCGCCTATTTGATATGCGCCCTTCACGCCGCCGCCTTCGAGAACCAATCCCAACTTTTGCTTTTCTTTGCTCATTTGTATCCTTATATAGTTTTTATATTTTTATTAATTGTATCACACGAATCCGCTTTTTGTAAAGACAAGAAAGTCGACGCGCATTTACGGTGTTTTTAATATTAAAAACAAAACGGCGGAATGCAATTGCAAACCGCCGCCCTCGTATAGTTTTTGTCAATTGACGTTGTCCTCGATTTGTTCCGAATTGTCGTTTGCCGCGGCAATCTCGTCCAAAACCTCTTTTTCCTCTTCGCTTTCGACGTCGCCATTTGCGATTTCGTCTTCGACTAAGGCAAGTTCCGCTTGCTCGTCGGAGATTTCGTCCGAAATTTCTTCTTCTTTACGAGCGTTGATTTCGGCAAGCATTTGAGTCATTTTCGTCTCGTTGAGGAAGTATTTTTTCTTGTAGATGAGCATTGCCGCAATCATAAATACGATAGGAATAATGCACGTGCATACAAGCAGGATTTTTATGCTGTTCTGCCCGTTTGCCTGCACGTCGGCGATGACCATCTCTCTCGTTTCGGTGCTGAGATTTCTGTCTATTGCGGTGAGTCGGTTGGTGTAAGTGAGAACGCCTGCGATGATGTAGACGAGCGACACCAACCCTTGCATAAGCGCAGAGCCCATTTTTGCAGTAAACGGACGAAGTGCGAAAATCAAACCCTCGTCGCGCTTGCCCGTCCTATACTCGTTGTATTCGACGGTGTTTGCCATGTTGATAACCATAATCATATAGAATCCGCTGCCCCAACCTGCAATCGTATAGGCGAAAAACGTCATCAAAAAGCGCAGAGTTATCGTCATACCCAGCACTTCAAACAGTACGATTTTTGGCACCGTAAGCCCAAGAATCATCATCAGAGCATAGCCGATTATGATGGCAAAACCGCAAGAATACAGCAGTTTGTCACGCCCGTATTTTTTGGAAAGAGCAGGATAGAACAGCGTAAAGATCACCGACACCGCTGCAAAGCCCAAACCGAACACCATCCATAGCGTGCCGTTGTAGGCGTTGTCGAAGTAAACATACATCATGCCGAGTCCGCCGCCGACAACGTTTGTACCGATGTTAAACAGGAGCATTACCAGCGCGCTCCACAAAAGCTGATCGTTTTTGAAAAGCACGCGGAACATGTCTTTGAGTTTCATCGGCGGAGTTTTCATCAAATTTTTTGGCAACGGCTTTTCTTTGACGCCGAGTATGGTGAAAAGTTGGAATCCGCACATCAGCACCACCGCCACGACGGACATTATCCCGAAAGCCGCCGTCGAGCTGCCCCCTATCGGATTGTCGCCCATTGCGAATGTGGGAATGATGAGTCCCGCAAGTCCTCCGCCTATGCTCACCGAGATTTGCGTGACGGTCATGAGTTTGTCTCTGTCATGCGCATTGGACGTGAGCGTGGGCATCATGCCCCAATAGGATATGTCGTTCATGGTGAACGTAATCGAGAAAAGGAAGTACATTGCGGCAAGCAAGCCTATAAACGCCCAGCCCTGCGCAGGTACGTTGAACAGCACGAGTATAACAACGCCCGTCGTAAGACATCCTATGAGCTGCCACGGCTTGTACTTACCCCACTTTGTGCGCGTATTCTCGACTATGCCTCCCATGATCGGATCGTTGAACGCGTCAAAGATTCTTGCAAGCACGATGATGATTGTGATTGCTGAAAACTGCGCTGTGTTGAGGCTCTTCGTAAACACGCAAAACGACAAGAGATATCCGTTGAACAAATTGTACAAAAAATCTCTGCCCAGCGTGCCGAACGCGTACATAAACAGGTTGCGATTGGACAGTTTGTCTTCGCTTAAAAGATTGCCGTCCTTTTTTGCCGAATCAGTGATTTCGACTGCGTTTAGGTCATTTTTCTGCATAATTTTCCCCTTTATGCTTGATACGTATATTATAGCAAACCGCAATGTAAAATTCAATATCAAATAAAAAATAATCTGCATAGCATATCAAATAATCGACAATCGTTCAACAACCATTGCACATGGAAATATTTGTCCCGTAAATCATAGAATTTCAGTCGTTTTTTTCAATCGTTATTTACATTTTTGAATCGATGTGTTAATATACTTAACGTAGGATAACTCCTAAAAAAACTATATGTGAGGAATTAATATGGCAAAACGTAAAAGCGATTATTTCGGACTCGGCTATGTCGTGAGTCTCATTCTTGCAATCATCCCCGTCACCTCTTGGATTCTCGGCGCAATCACAAGATTCTCCGAAGGCAAAATCGTTGCGGGACTTCTCCGCTTGGTGTTCGGCTTCAACATCGTATGGCTCGTAGACCTCGTTTTGATGATCGTCAAAAAATCTATTTGGCGTCTTCTCAACTGCTGATATGAAGATTGAATTTGAAAACAAGATTTACACGGATAAAAAGCAAGCTCTCACAGAGTTTGCTTTTTGTCACTATCCCCTTACGCTGACAATAGACGGAAATCAAATGACTTTCGATTGGTTCAGCGATTTGGAAAAGTACGTTTTGTCGCACTAAACGCACTTTAAATTGTCAAGACGCGCCGATAAACTTGTCGGAGCGTTTTTTTGTCCAGTTTTATAGTATGCGGTTAAGAATTGTATTTCTAGACAAAAGTACCTAAATATAACTTAATTGCAATATCCCCCTTCCTCACGTGTTTGGACTTCGGCGTTTACAAGGCAATCCGCCTCGTTTGCTTTGGCTACAACACATTCATCGAATGTGTTGTTTAACGCGTCGCGCCCATATTGCTCAAAATTACGTCATTTCTCTACAAAACCATACATCGTTCGCAAGAGGGGGAGCGTTAGTAACGTAAATCGTACCTTTCTCTTTCTCCGCTTTGTATTTCTGCCACTCTTCGTATTCCTTATTTGTGATTTGCTTCATGTATAGGCACCTCGTCAATCCGGAATTTGTTGGAATCAGCTATGCGCATCATTTATCGTTTTCCTACGCTTAATCCCATTCATCATAGCGGAGAAGGACAACGCAAGCACCGCAAGCATGATCGCGGCGCTCGTGATTGCAGACAAAGTCAGCATTTCCGAACTTTCGTTTTTCATATTTACCATGATAAGCGTGTTTTGCAACGTGAGAACGGACACGAGCGCGTCTATGAAGCCGATCGTCAAAAGCAGGCGAACGAGTCTGTCCGACGATCTTTTTCTCCTCTTGAGATTAACCGACGCCATGATAACTTTACACGTCGTATACGCTGCCGTCGCGATTGCGGGGATCAACGTCATATCGACGGGCTTTTTCTGAACGACCATCAGGGACACGGGGACGACGAGGCAAAGATTCAGAAGCAAAAGCAACACCGCCGACGCGACATAAACTTTTGTTTGCGCGCGTTTGGACTGTGCTCTTTGGTCTGCGTTCTTTCTTGCTGTGATGATCATTGTACGAAGACCGACAAGTACCAAGTAATAGACACAGACCGAACCGTGCCACAATGAAGCGTGATAAACGCCGAGAAATCCGTTATAGAGAGCAAAGAGCGCCGTCACGAAAAGGGAACCGAGCGCGGCGGTGACGGTTTTGAAATCATAATCGGTCTTCCACCGATCAAAAAACTGCTTAACCCGACTCATTGTTCATCCCGTCCGTATGCCATAGTGTGCTTCATGATGAGATCGATGATCATATCTATATCGTCCCGGCAGTTATCTTCAAGCCATTTCCCGATGATCGCCACCGTGCCCTGCGTATAGAACGCGAACACGTATTTCTTATCTTTTTCACTTACGCCAAAATGCGTCAGCGCAGGAGAGAAGATCGACTGATAAAAGCTTTCAAATGTCTTTTGAGAATCGAAAAGATGGTCTTTTTGATGGATAACCTTATATGCCCGTCGGTTCTCCTTGATAAAATTGAGATAAGGCCGCAGGTACTTTTCGCTCGTCAGTACCACTTTGCTCGGATCATCAGTCGGAACGGATGAAAGTGATGCTTTGAAGCAGTCATTGATCATACCGACGGTTTCCTCCAAAAGATCGTTCATCGTCTCATAATGAAGATAGAATGTCGAGCGGTTTACTCCAGCTTTCTGACAGATTTCCTTTACCGTGATCGTGTCATATTCCTTTTGTTCCAGCAAAAGCAGGAAAGCCTCGTCCATAAGCGAGGCTGTGTATTGATATTTGCTTTCCTGCTTGTTCATAAACACTCCTTTATTCCGCCGCTATCTGATTTGCAAGGGCGATGATATCTGCAGAATACTTTTTCTTTGATTTTTCAAGAATCTTTTTGTAGATCGGGTAATTGACCGAAATGCCGACAACCCCGATCACACCGACGACAACGCCCAGCGCCGTAAAGAGCGTGCTTCCGTCACCGATTACCTTCATTGACAGGCACATTCCGACACCGAGTAGAAGTGTCATGACGACGCCGAACGTGTAGGCGAAGATGTTTGCAGGGAGTTTTACGCGGTTGTCGAGCTTTTTCAGTGCGACGACCTTTCTCGTCTCTTTTGGAGCGTACTCGCTCGCGATCTTTTCCGCATAGGTTTTGTCTGTGTTCATTTTAGAAACCTCCTTTGTTTTGTGACATCATTATATCACCCGAAGAATCCGGAATGAACGACACGAAAAGCTGAAAGTGTCGATTTGAAAGGAATTGTTAAATCTCGATTTCTCGCCGTCTTGCGACTCGCGTTCAGGCTCGCAAAAAGCAATTTGTGTACTAAAATTGCGTGATTGAGATGAATAACAAGGAAACGCCCTTTTGCAAACCCGCCTAACGTACTAATCGTACGTGACGGGTGCGCAAAAGGGCGTTGACACAGTTAGTCGCTCAATCACACAATTTTAGTTGGGGAAACGCGTGCGAGCAGCATACGACGTATGCAACAACTCGTGCGCCAAATGGCTGTTCGGTTCGCCCAAAAACTCGTCGTAGAGTTTCTTGACTTGTTCGTTCTTGTGAGATACGCGGATCTCTTTGCTTTCGTCCTCTTGATAAAGAGCTGCGGCGCGTTTGTCGCGGAAAGTGTCGAGAATGTCGTCGTCCTCGTTGGGAAGGAAGCAGGGCTTGACAAAAGGTTGTCCGCCGCCTGCAACGCAACCGCCGGGGCATCCCATGATTTCGATGAAGTGATATGGGCTTGTGCCTTCTCTGATTTGGTCGAGAAGCACTTTTGCATTCTTCATGC
>UMJZ01060492.1_pt1 | contig 9769 bp, 10 predicted proteins | sample 1966181 | NCBI WGS metagenome assembly UMJZ01 (sample SAMEA4836163, study PRJEB28245) | human gut metagenome | biome: gut microbiome; material: fecal sample | place: Denmark | collected 2008 | reverse complement strand
GAAGAGCGTCCGTTCTGGCCTATGATCGTACTTCGTACACCTAAGGGATGGACAGGTCCTAAGGTTGTTGACGGACTCCAGATCGAAGGCAGCTTCCGTGCACATCAGGTACCTATCATGATGGACAAGCCTGAGCACCTTGAACTTCTCAAGAACTGGTTACTCAGCTACAAGCCGGAAGAACTTTTTGATGAAAATTACAGACTTATCCCTGAACTGCGCGCACTCTGCCCTGAAGGAGATGCACGTATCAGCTCCAACCCGCATGCTAACGGCGGTAAGCTTTTACGCGACTTAAGACTTCCTGACTTCACCAAGTACGCTGTTGAAGTTAAGAAACCTGGTGAGACTATCGCGCAGGATATGCTTGAACTCGGCGGATATGTCAGAGATGTATTCAGACTTAATGAAGAGTCCAAGAACTTCCGTATCTTCGGACCGGATGAGTCTATGTCAAACAGACTTTACAAAGCATTTGAAGCAACCAACAGAGACTTCAATGCAGAGATTATACCTACTGATGACTGCCTTGCAAAAGACGGACGAATCATGGATTCATACCTCAGCGAGCATATGTGCGAGGGATGGCTTGAAGGTTACCTTCTTACCGGACGTCACGGTTTCTTCGCAAGCTACGAAGCATTCATCAGAGTTGTTGATTCAATGGCAGCACAGCATGCTAAATGGCTTAAGGTATGTAATTCACTTCCTTGGAGACAGAAAATTGCATCCCTCAACCTTATCCTTGCATCCAATGTATGGCAGCAGGATCACAACGGATTTACACATCAGGATCCGGGATTCCTTGACCACATCGCTAACAAAAAAGCAGATGTTGTCCGTATGTATCTCCCACCTGATGCAAACTGCCTCCTTTCATGCTTTGACCATTGCATCAAGAGCAAAAACTATGTCAACGTAATCGTTGCATCAAAGCATCCTAGCCATCAGTGGCTTACAATGGAGCAGGCCGTTAAGCATTGTACACAGGGTGTAAGTATCTGGGAATGGGCGAGCAACGACCAGGGCGAAGAGCCGGATATCGTAATGGCTTGCTGCGGCGATACTCCTACACTTGAGGCACTTGCTGCTACAACAATCCTTCGTGAGAACATTCCGGAGCTTAAGATCAGATTTGTCAACGTAGTTGACCTTATGAAACTTGAGTCACATGAGAGACATCCTCACGGACTTACAGATGCTGATTTCAATGCTCTGTTTACCAAGGATAAGCCGGTTATTTTCGCATTCCACGGTTATCCTACACTTGTACATGAGCTTACTTACGGAAGAGCTAACCATAACATCCATGTATACGGATACCATGAAGAAGGTACTATTACTACTCCGTTTGATATGCGTGTACAGAACAAGATTGACCGTTTCGACCTTGTTAAGTCAGCACTTAAATATCTTCCACAGCTTGGCAACAGAGGTTCATTCCTCACTCAGAAGATGAATGACATCCTCGTTGAGCACAAGGCTCACATCTCTGAATACGGAGAAGACCTTGAAATCGTAAGAAACTGGGAATGGAATTTATAAAATAAAACTAAAAGTAAAGGGCACGGATTTAGCTCCAGTCTAATAAGGCAATATTTAAGGAATTATGGTGTAATCCCGATAAAGGGGGTTACACCTTTTCCTTTATTTAAGCGGATTTTTCCGCATTTTTATGTTTTACTCTTTCCATTGTGTCAATTAGCTACTGTTCTGTCGGAATGTCAAACAATCCTATAGCCGTAAAGTAAATATCCACTTTAACATTGTTGTGAGAATGTTTCTTCTCATTGTTGTGAATTTCTATACGCTCAATAAGTTTATTTACAACGGTTGGAGTAAGCTGTTTCATCTCTGTAAATTCCATAAGCCCTTGATAAAGCATCTTCATATCAACAGTCTGCTTTTGAAGTTCAATAAGAACTTTTTCATTTTCCTCAACCTCTGATATAAGTCGCTTTTGCTCAGCTTCGTATTCATTTGCCATACGGGAATAACGCTCATCGGATAACTTGCCGAGTATATTATCCTCATAAATTCTTGAGAATAACTTGTCCAAATCGGATATTCTTTGCTTTGCACTTTCGGTTTTGGCTCGCAAAGATTTTTCTCAATTTACGGATTCTGCACCTTTCTTTTCGGAGAAAAGATAAAGAAATGCACTGTTGTAACAACGAACAAAATCCGCAAGTTATGATATGGCTTCTTTAACAATCGCTTCAAGTACAACATCTCGTATAAAATGAACTGTGCAAGTTCCACGACCGTCTTTATAGGAAGAACACCTCCAAAGCGTTTTGTACCCCCTCCGGAGAGAAAAAGTTTCAAAAACCAGAAAAACTCCTCCCTCTGATTTATTAAATCCAAGGGAGAAATTTAGTTAAAATTTGATATTAAATAGTCGTTACTAAAAAGGAAAAGACATAGCCGACGGATTTTCCCGAAAACTGTGCCTTGACTTTTAATGGTAAAAATGATATCATTATATCAAGATTTAATGATATCATTTTGGAGGTGCTATATTTGGTTAAAGAGAATAAGGCTAATCGAACGAGACAAGTTCAATTCCGAATGGATCCTGAAATATTTAATAAATTAAAAGCTACCATTGTTTATGACAAAGATATGCATAGTATGGCTGACTTGTTTAATGAAGCAGCAGAAAAATATTTGAAAGAAAAGGAAGCCGGAGGTAAAACCCAATGACAAGGCACGATATGATTGAACGCATTGGAAATACATATATGACATCAAATATTGAAGGTGGCGAGTATAGCTATATTCAGGAGGCAGGCTCAAGGGCAAATCTTGAAAATGCTTTGGGACGCAGTATATCCCACTTCAAGCTTGATATACGCTTTGAAAAAGACGATATAGTCGTTCTTGTTGAAACAAAGCAACTGTTCAAAAAATCCGATGAAGCACAACTTAATGAATATCTTCAACAAGAACGTGCTTTACATTACAGAAAGAAAATTATTGCTATTCTTGCGAATACAAATAATGAGGAAATCAAGGTTTGGAAATCTGCTGTTGATGATGAACACATTTTAACTAACGAAACTGTTCTTGATAAAATGGAACATTATGTTGGCTTGTTTGATGCAAGCAAACAAAATGACAGAGAAAAGGTGTTGAAGAACACTTATGATTTAAATGAACTTCTTCATAAAATGGATATTGACGAAAGGCTTCGCAGTCAGTTTGTCGGAACAACACTTCTATATCTCAAAAAGTTAGTTGAAAAATTTGGTGTAAAGAAAATTGATGAAGAATTAAAGAAAACACTTGATACACATTGGTCTGTAATGGACGGCAAACAACTTCGTGCAGCAATAGAATCAACTTTGGATAGTTTGCTTGACGGCTCTGATAATAAAGCAAAGAAAATCGAATTGCTCCAGAAAAATGTTCTAAACGACCAAAAAGTTAAAAAGCTGACAATAACCCATTGGATTAAAATTTTAGATACAATCCTTATGGACATTTATCAGTATATTGATACAAACAGTTCTGAGGGACAAGATATTTTGAATTTGTTCTTCATTGCATTTAATAAATACACTGGCAAGGCCGACAAAAATCAGGCATTTACCCCTGACCATATAACAGAATTTATGTGCAGATTAACCGAAGTGGATAGAACAAAGCGTGTGCTCGATATAACTTGCGGTAGTGGTTCTTTTTTGGTGCAAGCTATGGTTAAAGAATTAACTGATTGTAGTCGTGATAAAACCGAAGATGAGGCAAAGGCATTACAAGACATTGTAAAAAAAGAACATATATATGGCATAGAAGTTGAAGAAAAAGCTTACGGTTTATCCACAACCAACATGCTTATTCATGGTGACGGAAATTCTAATATTAAGTTCGGAAGCTGTTTTGATTGTAAGGCATTTATTAAAGTTGCTAACCCTGACATTGTTTTAATGAATCCACCTTATAATGCCAAACCTATCGGTATTCCTGAAAGATACAAAAAGAATTGGGGTAAAGCAAAAGATGGTACAGGAGATCCTACAAAGGGTTTAGTTTTTATTCGCTATTTATCTGATGTTATTTTAGAGATGAATAAAGAACGAGAAAAAAACAACAAACCATTAAAGTCTGTAAAACTTGCAGCTCTGCTTCCTACATCTGTTGCCATTGGAACCAGCACAATTATTGAAAACGAAAAAATTGAAATGTTAAAAAACAACACGCTTGAAGCAGTGTTTACGCTTCCTAATGAAATTTTTTATCCCGGTGCATCTGCTTCGGCTTGCTGTATGCTATTTACGTTGGGCAAGCCACATAAAAAAGCAGATGGAACAGTAAATGAAACTTTCTTCGGCTACTGCAAAGAAGATGGCTTCAAAAAGAAGAAAAATCTTGGAAGAATTGAGCAGTTTGACGAGAATAATAATTCAAAATGGAAAGTTATCGAAGAAGAATGGTTGAATTTATATAATAACAAAAAGTCTATCGACGGAAAGTCAGCAACGGCAATTGTTGACGGAAAATCCGAATGGCTATGTGAAGCGTATATGAAAACAGATTATAGCAAACTCTCCGAGAGCGATTTTCAACAAACGCTTAACAATTACCTTGCTTATTTAATGAAGGAGGGTAAAATCTATGAATCTTAATACGACGAATTGGAAGGAATTTGTTTTAGGAAGATTATTTGTTATAAAAAAGGGAAAACGTTTGACTTCAGCAGAGCAAGAAGATGGAGGCAACAATTATATTGGTGCAATAGATTCAAATAACGGTATAGCTAATCATATAGCGCAAGCTCCAATACACAAAGGCAATACCATATCACTCAGTTATAACGGTTCCGTGGGAGAAGCATTTTATCAAAAAGATCCTTATTGGGCAACAGATGATGTTAATGTATTATATTCAAAATATGAGGGGTTTAATGAACAAATAGGCTTGTTTATTGCTACTGTATTAAAGCAAGAAAAATATAAGTTTTCCTATGGACGAAAGTGGACCCTTGATAATATGAATATCACTATTATCAAGCTTCCTGCGCAACGAAATGATGATGGTACAATTTATTTAGATACCTCAAAAAAGTATTCTGATGATGGTTATGTCCCTGATTGGCAGTGGATGGAAAACTACATTAAATCACTACACCACAAACCTCTTGCAACCCGAAACAAAGGAACAAATGTGCCACAACTTAATATTTCTAGTTGGAAAGAATTTGCTTTGAAAATGCTCTTTAACGTGGAACTGTCAAAAGGAGATATAAAATTAGATGATGTTGATAGAGGCACTATTCCGTTAGTTTCATCCGGCGAAAGCAATAATGGTATTGTTGGAAATATTGATGAAAAAGGCGATGGGAAAGCAGAGATTTTCAAAGGCAACAAAATTACGATTGATATGTTTGGAAATCCATTTTATCAAGAAAATGATTTTTATGCTGTAAGCCACGGAAGAGTAAATATACTTGAACCTAAATTTGAGTTAAATAAACCAATTGGACTTTTTATTGCATCAATTATTAAAAAAGAACAATACAAATTTTCTTACGGAAGAGCTGTTTACAGTGAAGAAGCTTCAAATATGATAATTGAACTGCCAGTACAACACAACAACGACGGAACGCCTTGTCAAGATGTTAATCGAACATATTCGGATGACGGATATATCCCAGACTGGGTATGGATGGAAAATTATATAAAATCATTGCCATATGGAGATAGACTGTGATTGTTTCTCAGGTCTTAGGGTGTCCCTAATGAGTTAAATACCGTTTGGATATCCAAATGGTCTGCTCGCTAAGATTATACAATCTAATCTCACAAATAAAATTAAGGCACAATCTACGGAAATTTTCTCCGTAAGTTGTGCCTTTTTCTCATCTATAAATCACTTGTTCATTAACGATTTCTGTTGCTCGGTTGCGAATGTTATTCATCTTTTGTACCCACAACATCATATTTTCGGCTTTGAGTTTTTCTGTAACTTGCTCCTGTTCGGCGAGTGATTTTACTGTCTGTTCAAATAAATTTTTTGCTCTTTCTTAAACATCGGCAAGGTAATTGTCGAGCTTGCTTGATGTAAGAAGATTGTAATAAAGCACCCCATGGTTTGATTTTAGGTAGCGTTTATGTCTTTGCCCCCACACCCCAATTTTATTTTTGCCAACGATTCCAATCGTCAAACAATGTAATAAATAATTACCATTGACTTCATATCTTCCGCCGTTTTCATCATAAATTGTTCCCATACCAGAACCTCCTTCTATTTTGTAAGTTCATTATACTTGATATAAAATTTAAAGACGAATGTGCGAATTTCAGAAACAGAAAAAGGCTCTGACCTTTTACAGTCAAAGCCTCATTCTGCCATTGCAATGCCTTAGTTTTATTAAGTTTTATCATACTGCCTTATAAAACCTCAGCATTGTTCCGCGCCCTTTGTATTATCAAAAAAAATTCCGCAGCCTGCTTTCACAGACTGCGGAACTTATTTTATTTATTCGTAAACGTGTTTTTTATGCTTACCTGAGGTCTCCTGCTCTTCCATATTCAGGCCTGCTGTGGCATTGACCTTCTGGTGAACTTTCTTTTTCTTTAACGGATGTTTAGGATTCTTATCCATAACAATCGCTTCCTTTCTTATTCATTCAATACTGCAGGTTATCCTTCGATTGCAATGTATTTCTTGTTCTCGACTGCCTTAGCTTCCTTCTTAGGAATGCTGAGTCTTAAGATACCGTCTTCGTATTTAGCCTTGATGTCTTCTTCTGTGACGTCCCCGCCAACATAGAAGCTACGGCTCATAGCTCCGGCATAACGTTCCTTACGGATGTACTTGCCTTCTTTGTTCTTCTCGTCTTTGTCAAGACCCTTAGAAGCACTGATTGTTAAGTAACCGTCATCAAGTTTAGCACTTATCTCATCTTTCTTAAAGCCCGGAAGGTCAATGTCGACTTCATAACCGGCATCTGTTTCCTTAACATCGGTCTTCATAACATGTCCTGCATGTTTACCATACAAAGCTTTGTCAACTTCTGGGAATCCAAAGTCCATCCAATCATCGTTAAATAAATTCTCTCCAAAAATACTAGGCATCAACATAAGTCATCTCTCCTTTTTATAAAATCAAACCTTGTTACCTTGTTACTTTGGAACCGGGATGTTTCAGCAACCTCAAGGTACTTATTCGATCTTTCTTACCTCTTTTGGTTCCTTTCCTTTGTTCTTGACTATGTTATACACCCAATTATTAGCATTGTCAAGAGGCGAGTGCTAATTTTTTTGTGAAGATTTTGTGAACTCCTTAATTCTTGATTTTTCCTTCAACTGTAATAGTCACAACCTGCCATGGAATAAGCTTTCCGCTTGCTTTCAGGGCATTCGCCGCCGCCATCTCAAGACCGCCGCAGCACGGAACCTCCATACGGACAATGGTTACCGACCGGATATTATTGTTCCTGACAATCTCGGTGAGTTTGGTGCTGTAATCGATTGCATCAAGCTTCGGACAGCCGATCAACGTGACCCTGTCTTTAAGAATCTCCCTGTGAAAACCTGCATACGCATATGCCGTGCAGTCCGCGGCGATAAGCAGATCGGCCCCGTCAAAATACGGCGCACAGACAGGCACAAGCTTGATCTGGACCGGCCAGTTCATAAGAGTTCTGTCAGACTGTTTTGCCTTCATTACCGCTGCCTCTTCATATGCCGGAGCCTCACGCTCCTCAAAAGTTATCGCACCGGTCGGGCAGGCCGGAAGGCAGTCACCCAGACCGTCACAGAAATTTTCCCTGACCAGCTTCGCTTTGCCGTCAATTATGTCTATTGCGCCCTCATGGCAGGCTGTCGCACATATTCCGCAGCCGTTACATTTATCTTCATCAATGTGTATTATTTTTCTTATCATTTTAATATGCCTCCTTGACTTTATGGCGTCATTATAATAGACTTTGCTTATTAATTATGTTGGATTTCCAACAAACAAGGAGTAAAAATGCAGGAAATTTTTGAAAAATATTACAAAATCATCCAATCAAATGAACTTTTTGAGGGTATTGATGAAAAGAATCTGCCTGCGGTACTTGAGAATCTTAAGGCGGTAATAAAGCAATACGTCAAAGGAGAATATATAAGAATGCGAGGCGAAGCGGCCGATTTTATCGGAATCGTGCTGGAAGGAGAACTCCACATTCTGCAGGACGATTACTACGGATGCCGCAGCATAACGGCATCGGTGGGCGCCGGTTCTCTTTTTGCCGAAGCGTTTGTATGCGCCGGAGTGCCACAGCTCATGGTGGATATAGCCGCCAACAGCGGCTGCTCGATATTGTTTCTTAACAGTGAAAATATTCTGAATCCTCACGATGTCCGCAACTCATTCCATGACATTTTGATCCGTAATCTTCTCGGGATTGTCGCCCGTAAAAATATGTATCTTAACAGAAAACTTAAGTATGCCGCCCGGAAAACCACCGCACAGAAGCTGCTCGCTTACCTGAATGACTGCGCTATGGCCGCTGGAAGCAATGAATTTGTTATTCCTTTTAACAGGCAGGCACTCGCGGACTACCTTGGCGTAGAGCGGAGTGCCATGTCGGCTGAAATTGGCCGGCTCGTGAAATCAGGAATCATAGAAACCAACCGCAGCTATTTTAAATTACTGAAAAATACTGAATGACTATTTGGGTCTTGTTTTTTTCTCAACATTGCGGACAAAAATCATACACTTATTGTGTAAATTATCAGTGACCTTTATCCCTGCCTCTGAATATAGTAAAGTATCGTAATTTTTGGAGGTTATAATGAAAAAAAGAAGAATTCTCGCATTGATTCTTGCCGCTCTTACCACAATCGGACTTCTGTCCGGCTGCTCACACGACAAATCCGATGAGCTGACCAAAATAACGCTGAATGAGGTGGCTCACTCGATTTTCTATGCGCCTCAGTACGTCGCAATAGAACTGGGATATTTTAAGGACGAGGGCATCGACCTCACCGTAGAGACCGGTTTTGGTGCCGACAAAACTATGACCGCCCTTCTCTCCGGCAATGCCGATATCGGCTTCATGGGTTCCGAAGCCAGCATTTATGCTTATGCCCAGGGTGCCAAAGACTACGCTGTAAATTTTGCACAGCTTACCCAGCGCGCCGGAAATTTCCTTGTCTCCCGCTCTGAAGAACCTGATTTTGACTGGAACAGCCTCAAGGGTAAAACAGTCCTCGGCGGCCGCGCCGGCGGCATGCCTCAGATGGTTCTTGAATACGTTCTCAAACAGAAGGGCATTGACCTTTCCGAAATCGACATTGTCCAGAATATTGATTTCGGGCTCACTGCCGGTGCTTTTTCCGGAGGTCAGGGTGATTACACCGTTGAGTTCGAACCCGGCGCCACATCCCTTGAACTTTCCGGCGACGGCTACGTCGTAGCTTCCCTCGGTGTTGAGAGCGGCTATGTTCCTTACACTGCCTACTGCGCAAAACAGAGTTTCATAGATGACAACCCGGAAATCATAAGCGGTTTCACCCGCGCAATTGAAAAAGGCATGGCTTACGTCGCTTCCCATTCAAGTGAGGATATCGCAGAAATAATCGCACCACAGTTTGCCGACATCGACGTTGACAAAATCGCCATCATCATCGAGCGTTACAAATCCCAGGACACCTGGAAAACCGACCCGACCTTTGAGAAAGAGGCTTTTGAACTCCTCAAAGACATCCTCAAAGAAGCCGGCGAACTTGATGTGGATGTACCGTATGAAGATCTGGTAATGAAGCCCTTGACATAA
>UMJZ01023875.1_pt1 | contig 9796 bp, 8 predicted proteins | sample 1966181 | NCBI WGS metagenome assembly UMJZ01 (sample SAMEA4836163, study PRJEB28245) | human gut metagenome | biome: gut microbiome; material: fecal sample | place: Denmark | collected 2008 | reverse complement strand
GGAAGAACAAAAGCCCGAAGGGGAAAGAGGGGGCATAACTAAGTCATTGACTACTTTCAACACTCACTATATAATACTTTTCGAGGTGAAAACATGTACGACGTCACGATTATAGGCGCAGGCCCCGCAGGTCTTTGCGCCGCAATATACGCAACAAGAGGCGGACTGAAAACCGCCGTTATCGAATGTAAAAGCGTGGGCGGACAGGCGCAAACCGCAGCGGATATTCAAAACTATCCCGGAATAATCTCGACAAGCGGATTCGACCTTTGCTACACGATGATGAATCAATGCTCCTCTTTCGGAGCGGAATTTGTGTTTGACGAGATTTCCTCCCTTTCGCTAGATACAAACCCAAAACGCATATCTCTTGCAAGCGGACAAGAAATAAAGAGCAAAACCGTAATTATCGCAAGCGGAGCAAGCGCAAGAAAACTGGGCGTCGAAAACGAAGAGAAATTTATCGGCAAAGGCTTAAGTTATTGCGCAACTTGCGACGGTGCGTTTTTCAAAGGCAAGACGGTTGCCGTCATCGGCGGAGGAAACACGGCGGCAGAGGATGCGCTGTATCTTGAAAAACTTGCAAGCAAGGTTTATCTTGTGCACAGACGCGACGCCTTGCGTGCGGACAAAATTCTTTGCGACAGGCTTGAAAAAAGCAACGTGTCAATCGTGTGGGACAGCGTCGTTCAATCGTTGAACGGAGAGAATAAAATTACAGAAATCACACTTAAAAACGTCAAAAACGGCACTTTAACATCGCTTTCGGTTGACGGAGTATTCGTTGCGATAGGGCAAACGCCAAACTCTCAACTCTTTGAAAACATTGAAAAAACGTCGGCGGGATATATAATCGCAAACGAAGTCATGCGCACGAATATCGATGGCGTTTACGCCGTGGGCGACGTGAGAGAAAAAACTCTTCGCCAAGTCGTAACCGCATGCGCCGACGGTGCAATCGCCGCCGACGATATAATAAAAACGCTTGCTTAAATGCAAATTTTCTATGCGAACGAGCCGCTTTTTCGGCTCGTTTTTCAGATGATTTTTACGGCATTTTCCGTCAAAAACAGACCGTTTTTTGCAATTTTTCTCATTCCTATACACGTTGCCGAGCATATATTGATTTGTATGCAATACTTCGGCACGGACGGCATCAGACAAAAAGCGGATTATCTGCTCGACAAGCAAATTCCTTACCTTTTGGGTAAGGTTCTTTCGCAAACGGGTGCGAAAGTTATAGTTGCGCGCGACGTGCGCACGCACTCCAAAGAGATTGAAAAACAACTGTGCAAAGGGCTGCTCGAAGGCTCTGCGCAGATTTGGCTTGCAGGCGTTTTGCCAACGCCCGCGCTTGCATATACCGCGCAAACTCAAAAAGCGGACTATGCGGTGATGATAACCGCGTCCCACAACGCGCCGGAATTTAACGGACTGAAAGTTTTCGGAAAACACGGCAAAAAGTTATCGAAAGAAGAGGAAATTGCCCTCGACGACAAACTGGTCGAATTGAAAAACAATCCCACACCGCCCGTATCTTTGGTGGACGTGTGCGCGGACGCACTCACCGAGGATGAAAAATTGAGCGAATTGAAAATCACCGTATCGGCGCAAAATCACCGCATACGCATTGTTGACGGGGCAGAATTTTTGTACGCAAAACACGTCAAAAGTATGTTTCCGAGATTCGACGGAGTAAAAGTTCGTCTAGATTGCGCCTACGGTTGTTTTGCAACGCTTGCCCCTGCGATTTTTCTTTCGCTCGGCGCAATCGTGTGCGCCGAACACAACGTTCGCGACGGCGAAAAAGTCAACGTGAATTGCGGTTCGACTCATATCGAAAGTTTTGCAAAAAGAGTAAGCCCCGACGAGTTCGGCTTTGCCTTCGACGGAGACGGAGACAGGGTTATTGCCGTCGTAAACGGCAAAATATACGACGGCGACGCAATGCTGCTTGCCCTGTCAACGCTGTATCGCTTGCAAGGTAAGCTCAAAAAACGTTTTATCGTCGGCACGGTTTTGTCAAACACGAAACTTCAAAGAGAACTTGCTTATCAAAACGTTGCTCTCGTGCGCGCGGACGTGGGCGATAAAAACGTTTTGGACGCGCTTTTGGCACACGGTTGTATGTTGGGAGGCGAAAAAAGCGGGCATATTCTCATGCTCGACAAAGAAAACACCGGGGACGGACTTGTCACTGCCCTGTCATTGCTGGAAGTAAAGCGCACCGTGGGCAGTCTGCCCAAATTCACGCCGTATCCGATGCTCGAACTAAACGTTTACGCAGACAACCCGTCAAAAAATTTGGCAAGCGGCGATTTTCAAGAAAAAATAAACAAAGTCAACGCTCTGTACGCAAAATCGGGCAGGCTTATCGTGCGTCCGAGCGGAACCGAACCGTACATCAGAATAACTTACGAATGTTTTTCGTCGTCTCCCGACGCAATATTCGGCGAAATCAAAAAGATATTCGAAAGCGAGTAAACGCACAATCGAGAAACGAACAACCGACAAAGAACAAAGACAAAAACAACCGATAAAAGAGCTGCCGATTAAAGAACAGACGCTGAAAGAGCGAATACAAAACAGCCGAAAAAAATACGGCGAGCGCAAAAGATAATATTTCAATACTCTTTATTGCATTTATTAAATCTTTCGCCATAAAAGCGCAAACGACCTCGGGTGAACACCCAAAGCCGCTTGCTATGATAAGGGGGAAAATTATGAGCTGTTTGAGAATCAAGATTTTTGTTTCCTGATTACATTTGACATATTAGCACCGAAAAATCGGTTCGTCAAGGGTTTTTTGTAACTTTTTTTGATTTTTTTAAATTTTTTTGCAAAATTCTTTACAAAAGTGAAAAATAAAATTAACAATTTTTGTAAAAAATGTAGATTTTGTGGTTTGCAAAATGCGAAAAAGTTGCAATTCTTACATTATCGAACAAGTGTCAGACCGCCGTTTGAAACAAAAACTGCATTCTAAACGGGCGAATTGTGATTTTTGAAAATTTTGCTTAAAAAAGTATTAAATTTTTCGATATTCTAACCGCACAGATTTTTTGCGGCTAATTCTTTTCGATAGGTTTTGTGTCTTTTGTCCAAAAAAACAGTCGATACTAAAAATGCTTGCCCCGAACGGTTACAAGCATTTTATTTTTTTCAAATTTTCAGATACAAGGCTGTTTGGTCGTGTCTTTTATCGCAATGCAACGATAAGCACCGCAACGTCGGCAGGAGATACTCCCGAAATTCTCGATGCCTGTCCGAGATTTAGCGGACGAATTTCGGACAGCTTTTGTCTTGCCTCGATGCGAAGAGCTTTTATCGACTCATAATCGAAATCTTTGGGAATGAGTTTGTTTTCAAGTCGTTTTTGCTCGTTCACCGCAGCTTGCTCTTTTTTGAGGTATCCCTCGTATTTAAGCTCTACAACCGCCGCGGACAACGCCTCGTCGTCGCAATCGAAATCGATAAATTCTTTTACGTCGGTATGTGTAACGGCAGGGCGCCTGCACAACTCCGCCAAAGTCGGCGTTTTTTGCGGAATTTCCTCTCCTATACGCGCAAACAAACTTTCAATCTTGTTTCGTTGCACGGTTTTTTGCGATGCGGCAAGCACGTTTTCTATCATGCGTTTCTTTTCAAGATAACGCGCGTATCTTGCGTCGTCGACAAGTCCGATTTGTCTGCCTATCGGCGTAAGTCGCATATCCGCGTTGTCTTGGCGAAGCATTATGCGATGTTCCGCGCGTGCCGTCATCATACGATAAGGCTCGTTTGTGCCTTTGGTGACAAGGTCGTCTATAAGAACACCTATATACGCCTCGTCTCTGCCGAGAACGAGCGGCTCTTTCCCGTCAACCTTACGTGCGGCGTTTATTCCGGCGATAAGACCTTGCGCCGCCGCTTCTTCGTATCCGCTGCTTCCGTTCATCTGCCCTGCCGAGAACAAGCCCTCCACCGCCTTGCTTTCAAGCGAAGGAAACATCCCGAGAGGATCGAGACAATCATACTCTATTGCGTAGCCGTATTTTGCAAAGCGACAATTTTCAAGCCCCGGCAAAGTGCGATACATTTGCTCCTGCACGTCGTGCGGAAGAGATGTTGACATGCCTTGCACGTACATTTCTTCGCTGTTTGCGCCTTCCGGTTCGACAAAAATCTGGTGACGTTCTTTGTCTTTGAATCGCATGACCTTCGTTTCAATGGACGGGCAATAGCGCGGGCCTATCGACAAAATCGTTCCGTTGTAAAGCGGACTTCTGTCTATGTTGTCAAGGATGATTTTGTGCGTTTTTTCGTTGGTATATGTGAGATAGCACGGTTCTTCCACAAACGTCGAGCGTGGCGACATAAAGGAAAATCTGTCGCTGTTATCCCCCAACTGAATTTCCATTTTGGAAAAATCTATGCTGTCGCGGTAAATTCTAGCAGGCGTTCCCGTCTTAAATCTCCGCATGGGCACGCCGAGTTTTTTGAGGCTGTCGGTAAGGAGATTTGCCGCCCTAAAACCGCTCGGCCCGCTCTTTTTGACATAGTCGCCGATGATAATCTCGCCGTTGAGATACACGCCCGTCGCAAGCACGACAGCCTTACAATCGTACCTTTCGCCGTCCGTCGTAATCACGCCTTCGACCTTTCCGTCCTTCGTTGCGACTTCGCACGCTTCTTTGTCGAGCACGGTAAGATTCGGCGTATTTCTCACCACGTCGAGCATAATCTCGTGATAAAGCGCCTTATCCTCTTGTCCGCGAAGAGAAAATACGGCAGGCCCTTTTGCCGAATTGAGCGTTTTGATTTGCAAAAGCGCCTTGTCCGCAGAAAGCCCCATTTGTCCGCCGAGCGCGTCGATTTCTTTGACGAGATGTCCCTTTGCCGTACCACCTATGGCAGGATTGCACGGCATAAAAGAAACGGTGCCGAAATCGAGGCACAGCATCAAAGTTTTTTTATTCAGTCTTGCGCTTGCAAGCGCGGCTTCGACACCTGCGTGTCCGCCGCCTATGACAACGACGTCAAATTTTTCCATATCATGTTTTATTCCGTTTGTCGTTTAAACAAACGTCGGTTTATAGTCGTATTTCGTATTAAACTATACATACGTTTTATAACACGTACAAAACGTTTGCAATCGATTTGCGATTGCGCAGTGTCGCAAAGAGTTATTTGCCAACGCAGAATTTTGAGAATATACTGTTCACAACGTCTTGCGTTGCCGTCTTGCCCGTGATTTCTCCGAGCGCGTCGTATGCCCTTCTCAAATCGATAAGCGTGCAGTCTATTGTATCGTCAAGCGACGTAATCGCACTTTCAAGTGCCGTTTTTGCTTCGTAAAGTGCCGATATGTGTCTTTCCGATGTAATTATTTCGCCGTCGCCTATCTTGTTTTCGGCGTATAATTTGGCTATCGCATGCGCAAGACGGTCAACGCCTTCGCCTGTTTTTGCGCTTATCTCGAACTCGTTGTCGGCGCACTTTTTTTCAAAGCGGGACACGTCGCATTTGTTGTAAACTTCAAAAACCGTCTTGCCCGAAAAATCCCAATCGGTATCGTCGGGAGCGGTTGTATCGACGACGTGCAATATCACGTCCGCACCCTCGAACGCGCGCTTTGCCCTCTCTATACCCTTGGATTCGACAACGTCGTCGCTCTCTCTTATGCCTGCCGTGTCTATGAGATTGATTCTCACGCCGTCGCACTCGAAACTATCCTCTACGGTATCTCTCGTCGTGCCTGCGACGTCGGTTACGATTGCTCTGTCCTCTTTGAGCAGCGCGTTCATAAGCGACGATTTGCCTGCGTTCGGATTGCCGGCAAGCGCAACGTTTATGCCGTGTTTTGCAATACGTCCGCTCTTTGCGGTAGAGATGAGTTTGTTTACATCGTCGAGAATTTCTTCTATAGAATCGGAAAGCGTCGGCAAAACCTCGTCTTCCATCTCGTCGGGATAATCGAGAGTTGCTTCGAGCGTTGCGATGAGCGTGCCCAGCTTTTCGAGAATAAGGTCGATACACTTCGACACGTTGCCTTGCATGAGCCTGTACGCCGCTTTAACGCCGGCAACGCTCTCTGCGTTTATCATATCGATGACGCCTTCGGCATCGGCAAGCGACAGCCTTCCGTTGAGAAACGCGCGTTTTGTAAACTCTCCGTTTTTTGCCATGACTGCGCCGTGACGCAACAGTGCGTCGAGCGCGCCTTGCATAATGCGCACGCCGCCGTGCAAATAAAACTCAACCGTATCTTCCCCCGTATATGAACGTCCTGCAGGGAAATAAACGGCATAGCCCTTGTCGCAAAAATCACCCGCATCGAACGTGCCGAAATTCATATAAAGCGGTTTCCATTCCTCGCGAAGTCCGTTTTCTTTTTTCTCGTCTATGCGGTCTTGCAAATTTTCGCACGACGAATCGCCGCTCTTTCGAGCGTTTTTATGCGCAAAAATGAAAACGGCATCGGCAATTGCAAGCGCGTCCTCTCCGGACACGCGCACTATGCCGATACCACCTGCACCTATCGGTGATGAAATTGCCGCTATCGTACTCATAAGTTTTTCCTTTCGGAATTTTTAGAACTTCTTTTTGCCGCCGAAGCTCTTGAATTTGGGCGGTCCGGATTGTGCAACCGGTTTCACGAAATCGTCTTGCTCGGTGAAATAACCGCGATAAACTCTTCCGTCCGGCGCTTCGGGCGCTTCCTCTCTGGGTTTACGCTCGCGCGTATCTCTTCTGCCTTTGAAATCCTTGCGGTCGCCTCTGCGAGAATCTCTGCCGCCTTTCTTGCCGTTCTTTTTCGGCTCTCTTTCGCCGTTTTTAAGGGGGCGTTGGTCTTTGAGCTCAACACCCTTGGGGATGATGACGATATAACGATTGGGTTCTTCGCCGTCGCTTGTGGTTTCTGCAATATCGCTATCAGCAAGTGCGCTGTGGATAATGCGTCTTTCAAACGGATTCATGGGTTCAAGGGCAATCTTTCTTTGCAGACGAAGTGCCTTTTGAGCAAGTTTGAGAGCGAGTGCGGTAAGCGTTTCTCTGCGCTTTTCACGGTAGTTTTCGCAATCGACAACCACTTTTTTGAAATCGCATTTTTGCTCGTTGAGGAAGGTGAGCGCAAGATATTGGAATGCGTCGAGCGCCTCTCCTCTGTATCCTATCGCAACGCCGCTGTCGTCGCCGCTGATCGTGATATAAAGCGTGCCGTTTTTGTCCTCTACGGTTGCGCGGGACACAAGCCCCATGCGCGAGAGCGTGCCGTTGAAGAACTCCGCCATCTTGTCGGCGACGGAATCCTTGACGGTGACTCTGACCTTTGCTTTGGAAAAGAGTCCTCCCTTCGAGACGACTTCCACGTCAACCTTATCTTTTGATACACCCAGCTCCACCAACGCCTTCTCGACTGCGAGATCGACGGACGAAGCTTGTGTTTCTATTGATTTTTCCATTTTAACTCCTATCTTTTTGCAACTCCGCTTGCTCCCTCTCTGCTCTTATCGACGAGTTTTGCGATAAGATTGAAAGTGAGCTGGAACAGAATCGCGCATAACGAACTTGTGAACATATAAAGCGCAAACGCACCCGAATAGAACAGTGCGAACACGCCCATCATTATGGGCATGACGTATTGCATCATCTTCATGGTTTGTTGTTGCGACTGGGCTTTCTCCGCACCCTCGCCTTGAGCGTCCTGCGGAGGCGCAGGGGGTTGTGCCTGAGAGCCCGAAAGCAATTTTGTGGAAAGGAAACTGAGTGCTATCGACAGGATGGGAAGAATGAGCAAGCCGTTCCATTTGCCGTCTTTGCCGTAGCCGCCCGTACCGAGAACGTCCGCCATGACGTCGTTGTACTCGTCAATGGTGATGCCCGTAAGTTTGGACGTTGCCATACCCTTTTGTCCCGTTACCGTCGCAAAGTCGGGAACAGCTTGCGCCCAGTTGTCCGAAACAAAGATGTTTTTAATCCAAAGAAAACTTCTTATCGTGACTTGGTCTTCGGAATAATAAACATTGTAAACGGTGTGTTGAGCGTTTTTCTTTGCCGCAGCGTAGAAATCCGCACCCGACTCGGTCTTTGCAACATCGTCGATATCCCACTTGCCGTCGCCGTTGTCAACGATGTAATCGGCGTCTTTGTTTGCTTCGATTTGTTCGGCAATCGAGGTGTTGTACGCCTTGACACACTCTTTGTAGTCCTTTGCAAATTGATAACCAACCATTTGTCTGAATCCGGCAAAGACGACGAAGAACACGACGAAAGTCACGATTGTGGGCAAGCACATGCCCATCGTGGAATACTTCTCTTTTTTGTAGAGCGCCATCTGTTCTTGTTGCAATCTTTGCTTGTCGTCGGCATATCTTGCTTGCAAGGCTTCCAGTTGCGGTTTCATGCGTTCCATGGCCTTGTTGTTTCTTCTCGAAATGACCTTTTGCCAAATATCGAGAGGAGAAAGGATAAGACGCAGTATCACCGTAAACAAAACGACCGTCCAGCCGAAACTCGCAACGCCGCCGCCGAGGGCATTGTTGATAGTTATCATGAACTTTGCCATGAAGTGGGTGGGTTCGCTGACGTTTTCGCCCGCAACGCTATAGGAGTTGTCGCTGTTGCACGCAACCAAAATGCAGCACAAAATCGCGAGCAACGCCGCGATGAGATAAATCTGCAATTTCCGTTTGCGCGGATAACTCATATTAACCATTTGATTTTTCCTCGATAGTTCTCTCTGACGGGATCGAAGCCGCCCTTTGCAAACGGAGTGCAACGAAGCAGTCTTTCAATCGTCAAAAGGATGCCGACAAATGCGCCGTACTTACTTATCGCATCGTACGAATACATCGAACACGTCGGAGTGTATGCGCAATGATTGCCCGTTATCGGTGATAAAGTGCGCTTGTAAAGAAGCAACAAAAACAAACAAATTCTTTTTATCATTTGAGTTTCCCCGCTCTCGAAAACGCCTGTTCAACCGATGCCGACACCGAGAAAAAGTCTTTCTCGGCAATGGACGGATATGCCACGATAACGTACATATAACCGTCGTCGATTCTGTCAATAATGGGCTTCAACGCCTCTCGAATCAGCCTCTTGACGTGGTTGCGAGTGACGGCATTGCCAACCTTTTTGGACACGGACAACCCGATTTTCAATCCCTCTTTGGATTTTGCGCTCAAAAGCAACAAGTCCCTTGCAGCCGTTTTTTCGCCTTTGCGGTAAACGTAGGCAAACGCAGCCCTCTTTTTGAGTCTGAATTGCTTTTGCATGTCGGATTACGCCTTATGCGCTGAGTTTCTTTCTGCCTCTGTTGCGACGTCTTTTAAGGACGTTTCTGCCGCTCTTTGAGGACATTCTTTCACGGAATCCGTGGACTTTGCTTCTTTGTCTTTTCTTGGGTTGGTAGGTTTGTTTCATGATGATATTCCTCCGTCTCTTAGGACTTTTATTTTTTTGCTATCTACTATATATAAATATATAAATGCTAAACCATTATAAATAAAACAAATAATGCTGTCAAGCAAAAGAGCGAAATAGGCGTCATTATTGCCGCCGGCAACAGTGATATCTGCGCTTTGCGCAGGTGATATCGCACTGCGTGCGGTGATATCCTCACTTTGTTCGGGTGATATCGCAACTGCGTTGCGGTTGCGGAAGATTTTAGCTTATTCGAAGTGTACTTATACACAACATGTGCCTATTAGAAGACGGCTTTGACATCTAAAAGCTAACGAAAACTTTTTCAACGGTACTTTTTACACGAAATATGTTCATTCGAAGACGGAATTGGAGTCGCAAGGCGACG
>UMJZ01014771.1_pt1 | contig 9833 bp, 2 predicted proteins | sample 1966181 | NCBI WGS metagenome assembly UMJZ01 (sample SAMEA4836163, study PRJEB28245) | human gut metagenome | biome: gut microbiome; material: fecal sample | place: Denmark | collected 2008 | reverse complement strand
CGTCGTGTTTAACGTGGGTTCGAGCGGCGTTTTGTCCTACAAGCCCGTGCTATTGGACAATGCAGGCAACGCTATCACCCTGTTCGATGGCGACGACACGGATTTCAAAGCGAATATCACCGCCGGTTCTTACGTTTTGTCGGGAGATTTTTATCCCTCAACCGCAACCAACGTGCGCGCAACGTACAAGACGGCAAACGGCGACGCAATCAAAATCAACGAAGTCAGCGGCAAAATCAACGCTCACTTCGAAACGGACGGCATAGTGTCGATAATCGTCAAAGACGCTTTCGGCAACGACGTGGAAAAGACGATAAAACTGAACGTATCGCGCTCGGGCGAAGTGATGATAAACGGTCGGGAAGCGTCGAAAAACAAAAACGATACCGCAACCGTAACCGCGCCCTTGGGCACGACGAGTTTTACGCTGTATATAGACAGCAAAGACGCAGAATCCAACGATATTCGCATATCCGGCGCAAAAGACGCGGAATATACGGTGCGCAAATTGAGCGGAGCAAGCGACAGCGCGTACGCAATCGACGTCGCTTTGTCGGAAGCGGTCAACTCCCCCATAGAAGGTTTGCTGTACACGATAAGAATCAACTCGTCTTCCGTCTACTATTTCAAACTGTCCTTTGCCGACTACGCGTTTTCGGTGTACTCGTTCGGAAACTCGGACGGCAACGCCGACCTTGTGTTGCTCGACGAAACGACGACTCAATTCTCCGTGTCTTCCGACCCCGACGACGATTTGAGTTTCAGCTGGCGCATAGCCGACGAAACGGTTGCTCAAATAGGCGAACAATCGGGCAAATACTGCTTCATATCGGCAATCTCAAGCGGAAAAACCAAATTGCATATCGATTGGCAAAAGATTGAAAACGGCGCGGTGAAATCGAGCGGAACGATAACGAGAAACCTTATCGTCACAAAGCCGTACACTTCCCTCATGTTCAACGAAACCGCCGCCTCGCACGGACTCGGCAAACTTGCAATCGCAAACCAAAAGTTCGAAAACGGCAGTATCGTATCCGCGGAATATATCACCAAACTCTTCAACAACGTGTTGGGCAAAGATACGTCGCAAGAAGAAATCGCATATCCGTTTGAAAACATAGTTTTCAAGTCCTCGAACGATTCCGTTCTTTCGGTCGAAACGACGGCGAACGGCGTAAAATTCATCGTCAAAGACACCGGTGAAGTCACCGTAACGGCGGAGTGGATTTACGGCGAACGCTTCGGCGTGAAACCGGCGTCATTCACTTTCAATGCGGTGAACGGCACGTACGTAAAAGATTACGACGAACTGAAAAAGGCAACCGCTCTCGGCAAACAAATCGTTTTGCAAGAGGATATTTACCTCGGCGAAAAACTTACCGACGAACAGGGCAACCCGCTCTACTCCGAAACGGAAACCACGCAAAAATTGCTCTCACACGTCAAAAAGATAAAGACAACGAGCGATTATAAGTACTACACGAACCTCGGACAAGAACAACCCGACGTGTACGTGTGTTTCGAGTTTGAAAACGACGTATTCGGCAACGGACACTTTATAAGTGCGGAGTATATCACCAATTTGAGAGGCGCGCTTACGGACACCGTGCCTGCATACGCGCTCTTCAAAGGTCCGCTCAACTTCGTTGCGGCAAATATGGGCGGCATAGACGTTGCGTCCGTCAAGGCGCAAGACAATATATCCTTCCTCGTGCGTAAAAACGGAATCGTGCTTGACAATCTGACTCTTGCGGGCTGCGACGACGATTCGCTCTACACCGTAGACGACGACGGCAACAGCAAACTCGAACTTACTCTTCTCAACGAAAAAGGTACTACACTGGAAGTTATGTGCGACGCAACCGTGCGCAACTGCCGTATCAAAAACGGGCGTACCGCAATGAGAGTGTTCGGAAGAAGCTCGATTGACGCAACCGGCACCGTCAACGCTCAAAAAGAACGCATACGCGTAACAATAGACGGTTGCAGATTGCACACCGCAAGAGAATTTATCCTCAAAGTCGGCACGAACAGATATTTGAGAGGCAACGCCGCCAATCTTGCACCCTCCTTCACCGACGCAAGCGGCAAAGCGTACGACAAGCACAACACCTCTGCGTGCGACGAATACGCAAACGACGATTATTTCGCAAACAACTATATTCTCACCGACGTAACCCTCAAAGACAGCGTGTTGTCCACGAGCGGTCTTTTCTCGGTGGGTATGGAAAGTCACTTCTCTGGCGCAATGCTGGATATGCCGACGATGGGATTGAACTATCTCAACGGCTGGGACGGGCTTGCGGCAACAAGCTATCCCGCACGTCTGCGCCTTGTGGGAAACGTGATTTTGGACGACTGGAAAGAGCTTGCGCAAGTGGACAGCTCCACCCTTATAGAAGTCAACCTCAAATCCGACCAACAAGGCCTTGCCTGGCTTGAACTCAACATCCCCGAAATGCTCAAAGAGGTGTGCAAAAAAGCAGGCTACGAGAATATCATATCCCGTCTTGCAGGCAAAGAATACGTGCACGGCGGCATCGCATTCTACGGCGGCGGCAAAAACTATTCCGTCCTCGACACGAGCGAATACACGTTCGAGAGTATGAAACAATATCTTGTCAACATAGGCGTGTTGAAAGACTCTAGCGATTCCAACCTCAAAATGCAAGGAGAAATGTTGCCAAAGGCGGCAGGGGGCGAAAACTTCCGCTTCGTCATGTTTGACGCATCGAGCAAATTCAACGCGGCAAGCAATCACTATTGATAAAACGAAAAATACGAAATAGTAAGCATTTATATAGAAATCAACCAAAAGACAACTTATCGGCAATATGCTCGTTTGCATGCCGATACGATTGCAAAGTATAAGATAGGATTGCTTTGCAAGCGAGGCTACTCAAGACCTATTCTTTGGGGAAAGAGGAGGTAAAAATGAACAAAAAAACAAAAATAACCGCTGTTTTGTTGGCAGTGGTGATTGCTCTGATCTGCGCAAGCGTATTTGTTGCGTGCAACAAAGACTCGCAATCGCAAGGGGCGAAGGTGCTAATCGGATTCGACGCCAACGACGGAAGCGAAATCCATGCCGAATCCGTCGATCCCAAAAATATAACTTACGTGCCTAACGCGCGCGTGGGATACGATTTTGCGGGTTGGACGATGGATAAGGACGGCAACGAACCTCTCGATCCGTCCAAAATCCGACTCGGCACGACTCTTTATGCTCAATGGAAAATCAAGACGTTCTCCGTCAGCTTCTACATCGGTGATACCCTTGTCAAAACCACGACCGTCGAATACGGAAAAGCCGCGGTTGCGCCCACTGCCGAAAGAATTGCGGATTGCCTTGAAGAAAACGAAATCTTCGTAGGTTGGAACGGCGATTTTTCAAGCGTAACGAGCGACCTTGCAATCTATGCGAATACCACATTTAAAGAAACCACTTACACCGTCAATTTCGTAGTCGAGGGCAACGTCGTCAAGACCGCAAGCGGAAAAGCCGGCAACACTATCGTTTTGCCGCAAACGAACGAATACGAGGACAAAATCCCGACGGGCTTCGTTTTTGCGAAATGGGTTGACGAAAACGGCAAGGAAATCGAATCGGACGCAAAATACGCAAAAGACGTAACTTACACCGCAACGTACGCTCTTCAATCTCCGTCTGCGCCCGAAATCAACGTGCTGTATCCGCAAGACAAAACCTCTTTCGTTTACGGCGAAGTTTGCAACGCGAGCATTAATAAGGACGTCGCGCCGAGCGGCATAACCTACGTTTACGAGTGGTTTGACGAAAACGGCAACGCTCTTGCAAGCACACAAGACAACACCGCTTGCGCAATCGAAAACGTGCAGGCAGGCGATAAGCGAATAAGCGTAAAAGTCACCGCTTCAAAAGACGGTTATACATCCGTGTCGGCAACCGCTTATGCAACGATAAAAGTCGAAAAAGCAACTTTAACCGCAATAATCGACGACATAAACGTCGTTTACGGTCAAGATTTGCCCGAATACACGCTTCGCTTCAACGGCTTTAAGTACGGCGAAAACGAGAGCGTCGTAAACAAGAGCAACGCAACGGTTTCAACCACGTACTCTAAAGGTTCGGGCGTTGGCGCGTATGCGATTACGCTAAGCGGACTTGTTGCAAGCAACTACAATATCATCGGTGAAAACGGCGCGATAACGGCAACGATCAACGTCGACAAAAAAGCTTTGACTATAAAAGATTCCGTTGCGTTTGAAAAGGCATACGACGGAACACCCCTTTCCGCCACCCTTTCAAACGAGTCGATAAACGGACTTTTGGACGGCGATACGGCAACGCTCAAAGTCGAAACGAAGGGCAACGTCCCCGCCACGTACGAAAACGAATCGGTGCCGGTGTCGCTCACGGTTGTTGACAAGGACGGCAACGTCGTTTCTTCAAATTACGAGTTGACCGCAAACGTCGTTGCGACTATCACCCCTGCGGCCATCGTATATACGCAACCGAGCGACATCGAGCTTACTTACAACCTTCCGATGCCCAAAATCAAAGGCGTTGCGGTAAACACGGAAAACTGCAAAGTTCTTTACAAAACCTCAAACAGCGACGACGAGGCTTGGAGCGCAGACGTTCCTACGCTCGTCAACGCAGGCGAGTACACCGTATATTTCCAAATTTCTCGTCAACACTACAAGACCGAAGAAGGCAGCTTCACCGTCACGATAAACAAGGCAAAACAAACTCTTGACGGAAAACAATATTTTGTAGCCTACGGCGAAGAGTTTACGAAAACCCAAGACGTAACCTACGTTCTCGGTCAAGAAATAAAGTTTGCGCTTTCTTGCGAATACAAAGCCGGAAATTCGGCGAGAACTTACGATATCAAGGCAACCGCGGAAGAAAATCCCAACGTCGAATTGACGATCACCAATTGCACGCTCACCGTAAATCGCGCCACTCTCGTAATCGAGATGAAAGACAAAACAATCACTTACGGTGACGCTTTCGTATCCGACTATTCAATCGTCACGGCAAAAGGCTTGTTTGCAGGCGACGATATAAAAGACGTGATTGCGCTTGGAACAGAATATTCTCAAGGCAACGGTATCGGAAAATATCAAATCGATGCAACGCTTACGGATTCGGCAAGCAAAAACTACTGTTTGAACACGTCACCCAACACGAGCGAACTGTTTGTGGAAAAGAAAACCGCAACTCTCACAATCGAGGGTAAGAGCGTGATTTTCGGTGATGTTGCGCCCTCGTTTACGGCAACGATAGACGACTTGTACGGCGACGACGAAATCGAATACACCCTCTCCTGTAGCTACTACAAACCAGGCAGCGGCGTCGGACGTTATCCGATTTCCGCAAACGTGCCCGAGGCTTCGGACGCCAAAAAGAACGCAAACTATATCGTCAACGTCAACTCGGACGCATATCTCATCGTTGAGAAAAAGCCTATTGCTTTGACGGTGCAAGACGCAACCGTAGTTTACGGAAACGCAGCACCGACTTTCACCTACACAACGGACACGCCTTTTGTCGAAAGCGACGTGCCTTCAATCACATTGTCATGCTCCTACAAACAAGGCGCAAAGGTCGGGACGACGTACGCGATTACCCCGACGATTACCGGCAACGAAAATTATGAATATACCCTAATAACGACCGGCACTCTCACGGTGACGAAGCGCGCCGTAGTTATCGAGCACGAAGATCACAACTTTGCGTTCAACGACGGAGCAAAGGCAAGTTTCGACGTGGCAGGGCACGTAAAAGACGCGTTTGAAAGCGACGTGTTCGGCGGTAGCATCCAAACAACGAGCGGCAACATCGCAATCTACGTTGCAAACGGTGCGCTCGGTGAAGATTTCGAGTTTGCAACTCCCCTGTCTATCGTCAACAAAGACGGCGAAAACGTCGAAGATTGCTATGTCGTAACCTACCGTCTTACCGTCGAAATCAAAGAAATCACGATAGCTCACACCGTGCGCAACCTCACGAATCAGGTTTACGACGGCAACGCGCACGAGGTGTACGTTGAAGTCGAGGAAGGCACGAGCGTCACGTATATCGTGAACGGCATAGAGCAAACGGGCAGACCGTCCTTTGTCGACGCAGGCGAATACGTCGTGTCTTTCAGATTGACCAAAGAGGGCGCAACGCCCTACGAGGGAAAATTCACGGTGAAAATCGCAAAGAAGCATGCGACCGTAACCGCTCAAAATCAAACGGCGATTTTCGGCGACGACTTCACGCTCAGCCAAAGCGCATTCACTCTTGACGGCGTTTTGGACAAGGATATAGCGGACGTCGTGACGACGATCGAATGCAACTATGAAGTCAGCAACGACAAAGGCACATACGCCGTGACGGCAACCGCAACGCACAAAAATTACGACTTTGCAAGCGTAAACGGCACTCTTACCGTCGGCGCAAAGAAAGTCGTGCTCGATGCAAAAACCTACTCCGTAACCTACGGCGAGGATTGCCCCGAACTTGTGGGCTTCACGTCGGACTCGGTGAGCGTAACGCTTGACTTTATCACGCTTTCCACGTCTTATATCAAAGGCGAATTCGCAAACGAATACGAGGTGTTTGCAACCTCGTCGAACGCCAACTACACCGTTGACGCAAGCAAGGTTAAACTTGTCGTAGAAAAGCGCGCGCTTACGCTGACGCTCGTCGAAAGCAGTCTGTTTGCAACCTACGGAGAGGAAATCGAAATCACATATACGAACGTCGGATTGCTTGCAAACGACGCAAAGCATTTCGGCATCGAATATAAGTCGGGCGACGTTTGTAAGCCCGTCCCGACAATCCTCGGCGCAGGCTCGTACGAAGTAAAAATCACAATGTCCGACAAAATGGCGCAAAGATACGATTTGTCGGCGGATTCCGTCGCAAACGGCACTTTAAAAGTGCAAAAAGCAAAGTTAAACGTCGGTATCGACACAAATTCGTTGCATATCGTGTTTGGTGAAGACGCAAATCTCGTTGCGAATTATCGCGGTTTCGTAAACGGTGACGACGCATCCGCCTTGCAAGGCACGCTTGCCTTTGCATGCGACTATCTCACCCAAAAACACGCAGGTTCGTTTGCAATCTCCATGAGCGGACTGTCGGCTGACAACTATACGATTTCGTACGACAATCCGTATTTGTACGTTGAAAAAGCAGCCGTGAGATTGGAAGGACTTGCCGACCAAACCACCGTGTACGGACAAGCGTTTACGCCCGCCTCGACGGGTTGTCACGTAACCTACGACGATACTCTCAATCAATATGCAAAAGACAAAACGAGCGAAATCGTCATCTCCGTCACGTGCGACTATAAACAAGGCGATGTCGTCGGACTGTACGAAATCCGCGCCACGGGCGAGCATGCCGATTTCGATGTTTCGGGAGCTCAAAGTTGGCTCACCGTCAACAAAGCGGACTACTCTGCGGACTTTGTCAACGCAGAGATAGCAAAGAACGATTTGAAAGGCACGTACAATCCTCACACTTCCCTCGACGCGTACAAACTCTCAACGGGCTTTGCGTGGGCAAATGTGTCAATCGTTCCCACTTGCGACAATACGGACGGCTATGACGTGACTTTCTGCCAAGACAGCACCAACTACAACGTCTACGAGGCGAAAATCAAAATCCGTCTTGAAAAAGCGGCGGCAAATCTCCGCGTGGACGGCACGCTCGAATACGATTGGAGCGGAAGCGCAATTTCGTTTGACACAGTGAAAGCAATGATAAAATCCGACAACACGGACAACGGTTTTGTCATCTCGGTTGCAATCGCGGCTCCGTCCGGCGTGGCGGAAATCAAGGACGGCGGCGTGTACACCCTTGCCGTGTCCATAACCGAAACCGCCAACTACAAAGCGGAAGTCATCAACCCCACCCTCAAAGTGAAAGCGGCAACCGTCGGCAGCGTCAACTACACCGTTGAAGACGCCGTGGCGCAAGGCACAACGGCAACCTTGTTCGGAAACGCTTTTATCGCCAACGACCTTACTATTCCGAGCGGCGTAACCTTGATTTTGCCAAGCGACAGCGACATATATGACGCTATGCCTTCAAAAATAAATAATTTGTATGGTAGCGGCGAAAAAGGCTTTGTTGATCAAAATAATAACTATATAAAAACCGTGCTCACAATAAAAAATTGTGTTGTCACCGTAAACGGTACTATTTTGATTAGAGGCCTTCTTGGAGCCGAAGGCGGCATATTGGAAGGACACACTTCTGGATCTCATAGTCAACTTATCAACAACGGTACACTGCAATTTAATAACGGATCTACTCTTGTTGCACGTGGATATGTAAAAGGTTCGGGCATTGCTTATTTTAATAATGGATCGAATGTTTACAGCCCGTTTGTCGTAAGAGATTTCCGTGGCGGTACAAATACAACGACAGTGTTTAGAAAAGGTGGCATTTCTCCGTTCAATCAATACGAGATGCCAAATATTCAATGTGTACAAATTTACTACTACGGTGCATCGCACACTGCATACGTGGACTTGTATGCAAGCAGTAAGCACAACACAGATTCAATAACAGTCATCGGCTCAAACGGAATTATCATATTGAAAGACGGAAACAGTTATTTGCGAAAAACGTACAACGATTCCAAAACCACGTTGACTATTATCGGTAATGCCGAAATCGGAAACTTGGTGTTGACCGTAAGCGGTGTTGACGTAAAGATGTCCGACGTTCAATTCCCATTGTCTTGGCTCTATGATATAAATATCGGCGACGGCACCACAGCAACAAACGTAAATGCACCGTATGATTATAAGATTTTGACAGGTTGCAACGTCACGGTTGCACAAAACGCTACACTTACAACCAATAAATCCGTAATAATATACAGCACTTTCACAGATACAGAGTTCGGCGGTGCGGTATATCCAAACAAACCTGCCGCATCGCTTGTTGTAAATGGAATTTTTAATATAAACGGTGCTTTCGGCGGTAATATCCAATCCTCTAACAATGGCGCAAAAGTCTGTATTGCATCTTCTGCGGGCTTGAGTGTATCTTCTTCGGAAGGAAACAGCGGTGACACATCTCAAATTGCCGCGCTTGCAAATACAGGGACTTTCTTCTATACTTCAAAATATGTAGAAACCGCTCGCTTCGGCGCAGGCTCTTGCACAATAACAGATGAAACTTTCACGACGGGAATATGGCCGAATAAGAAAACGCACCATTATAATCAATACTCTTATACCGGCGGCACCGCTCTTGAAAAAGGCAAAACATACACCTACAACGGTACAAGTTGGAACGCCGCTTGACGTTCAATCAACAACAAAAAGCAGTCCTCACTCCGAGGGCTGCTTTTTTGTTGCAATTGAGTTTGATCATTCCGTTTGGATTTTCTTCATCTTGGAAAAATAGTTGATTTCGCCCACGACAAAGAGCAAGCCTGCCACAACAAACATCGTTATGCCTATGCCGTAGCCTACCGCTCCCGGCACGAGAAAGAAAAACGCAAGCCCCACCGACAATGCGATCAACGCAACCAAAAGGAACAATATCATGACGTTCATGTTGCCGAGTTCGGCAACTCTTTTGACAAGGTTTTTGTCTTCCATATCACACCTCCTTTTGAGCTAGCATGCGCAAAGATAAAGATTTTATACAATAGTTCTTTCTCTACAATAGCGAGCGTTGCGAACTTAAAATGCAACATCACCCCTTCCCTTCGGGCATTCCCCTATATAACTACTATATTGCATTTGTCCCCCTTCCTCACGTGTTTGGTCTTCGGCGTTTGCAAAGCAATCCGCCTTGTTCGCTTTGGCTACAACACATTCACAGGATGTGT
>UMJZ01018961.1_pt1 | contig 9836 bp, 6 predicted proteins | sample 1966181 | NCBI WGS metagenome assembly UMJZ01 (sample SAMEA4836163, study PRJEB28245) | human gut metagenome | biome: gut microbiome; material: fecal sample | place: Denmark | collected 2008 | reverse complement strand
CTTCCGATGAAGCGCTGTTGAACTGAATATCTCCCGCGCTCGGCACCTTCTCGTTCTCATCCATGCGTTCAATGAGAAGGAACTGCTTCTGTGAGAACTGGAGCTTCATGTTGTTCATCACCCGGTCGATCTCAAGGAAATTTCCCTTAAGCCGGTAGTTGGCAAGCTGAAGCTTGGATTTATCAAAATCGTCATAGTAGTAAATGACCGGCATATTCTGCGTATTGTCCGGCGTGATCTCGATATATGTTTTTGAGCCGTCATCGAATACGGATTTGGGAATCAGCTTCTCAGTGACGTTTTTGTTTTTCACGCATTTGTAATTCCTATAAATGCGGGAAGCCCTTTCGCGGGCTTCGGCGATTTCCGCGTTCGCTTCATTCATCGCTGCCGTTCTCGCTACCATGGCGGCCTGCCGTTCCTGCTCATCTTCGACCGGATAATTCCAGCGGACAGCGAACTGCACGTAATTCGGATTTTCCGCCGTAACGAGAAGCCGGTACGACCGCCGCGACGTATTGATGATCACGTTCGTCGTGCTCTCCGCGAGCGGCTTGATATACACATGCGCGTGACCGGCCACGTCATCTTTTTCCACCGCCCACTGAAGCGTATTGCCCGCCGCGACTTTCTGAACGGCTTCATCCGGCCGTAGCACGATATCCGTCACATAGCCGACCTTCGTATAAACCACGTACTGATCGTAGGGCGCATAATTGAAGACCGCCGCGCTTCCGTCATACGAAACAGGATCTTCCACATATCCGTTTTCCGCTCCGGCCGAAACGGTGAGCATAGCGCACGCCATGACGGCAAGGGCAAGCGTTTTAACATTCTTTGATCTCATCGCTTACCTCCCCGCCATTTCCGGCGCATAGGAGAAGTCCGTAATGAAGAGGCCGATCGGATTCAGTACGAGGTCTTCCTTCTTTGTGATCGTCTCCGTCTTCACCGCGAAGTTGCCGATGTAATACGTGTCGACCGGAACACCGCCGCCGTCGGCGGACGATTCTTTCCAGCGTACGGTGTAAGTATTGCTCTGTCCTGCAATGGGCTGTACGGAAAGGATCTCCACTCTCGTATTGATATGGCCGATGCGGGCGGTGAACTCCGGCAGGTACAGGTTCTTATACTTGTTGGCCGCCTCAGGGGTCATAAACTTCACAGCCCGGTTCACGCTGCGCTGCAAAACGTTCTTGTCTTCCGGCACGCTTCTGATCCCTTCCACAAAACGGGACAGGAAATACGAGATCTCCGCGTCCGTCGGCTCAACGTTCCGCTGTTCCAGCGCGCCGAGGGACATCACGTAACCTGTTTTCTCATCCACATGGATCACGTAGGGCACATACGTCGCCTTCGTGCCGATGTACACAACCGAGAGGATGCACACAAAAACGAGGAATACGAGGATATACGAGATGCGCTGCCACTTCAGGATCTGCATATCCTTCATCGTGAGCATGGTGCCCACATTCTTCGCGCCCCGATCCGCCGCCTCCGAATACGTTTCTCTTTCACTCATTCACTTCATTCCTCCTTGCGCCTTGCGCTTTTTTTCGTTCGGTGATATTCTTCAATCAACGGCAGTTTATATTTATTTCGCACCGAGCGAAAATATTTTAGCCGTTAAACTACCGGAATTATAAGCAATTATCGGCGATTTGGGAACAGGCCGGACGTTTGGACGGCCTCTCAAAAAACCCGTGAGCGATTTTTCCTACATATATCTAACATATTTATAAATTTTGCGCAGACGTGGAATTATGCGGTATTATCGGAGAATTTGGGAACAGGCCGGACGTTTGGACGGCCTCTCAAAAAACCCGTGAGCGCCCACTTACAAAGGGAATGAATGTTCGGATATAGCAAGCTATTCCTTCCAAATCATTCCCTTTCGTGGGCCCCCTCTGCCGAGAGCCTGATTGCCTGCGTACCGCATGCCTTTACTGAAATGAGCACCTATCACGCAACGATGAAGATCATGAGAGCAGGAAAAACAATGAGCCACCTGGCTTACATCACAAGAACAGGAAAATACCGGTCCAAAACAGATCTGCTTTTTACTAAAAGCGAAAACCTTCCTGCCTGGGCAAAAGATGCCACTGATTTTTGGAAAGAATCAGATGAAAAAATCATGAAAAGGTATCAAAAACAAATCGATATAGAAAGACCAACCTCAAGAACCGGCCGTACATGGGACTTCGCCCTGCCAAATGAGCTCTCAAATGAAGAACTCATCCGCTTCACGGATGAATATCTAAAAAAACAATTTCCAGATCTCCCATATACTTATGCGATTCATATCCATGAATCAGCGATCCATCAAAAAAGCAATCCCCACGTACACGTCATTTTTTCCGAATACAAGATGAATGAACGCTCTCAAAAGCTCGATCGGGAAACATTTTTTAAACAACACGGCATAAGCAAAAAAGGCCGTGAATATGGGGGAGCAGAACATACATGGGAATACTGCGGAACCAACGGAAAAAAACTCCGTGAGCTCCGGCGCAATCTCGCTGATGAGATCAACCGGGCATACGAAGAAAAGGGGCTCCCACAGCGCGTCACCGAAAAATCCATCGAAGTGCAGCGCGAGGAAGCCCTGAACGCAGGGAACATCCGGCAGGCCGATGCCTTCGACCGGCCGAAGCCGAAACGGCTCGCCCCGAAAAAATTCAAAAAATATCAGGAGGTGATATCCCGAAAAGTCCGCGAAGGCTGGCGCAATGCCGATCTGTCCGATATCCGGGATAAGGATGTCGTCGACCGGATCTGCCAGGAATTTGAAAAGCAGGTCAACGCGGAAGCGCTCGACCGCATGGCAAGAGAGCAGATCATGGAAGCGACGGATCAGGAAAAACTCGCCGCCGTGGAAGAGCAGCTCCGGGATATCGCCGTATACAAAACAGCTCTCCCCACCAGAGAAGAGAGCTGCGGAACCATCGCCAAAACAGCGGAACGCGAACTGAGAAAGCGCGAGAAGAACCTTCTCCTCGCCCACACCCGGACACGCATCCGCCCCTTGCAGAAAGAAAAATACAAAGCCGAACTCAACCAGAAATTGCAGCGCATGGAAATGGAAACGCTGCGATCCGCATCCGACGAAGAAAAGATCCGCGAATACGCAGTCCGCCTCTTCGCCGAGCAGGAAGCCAGCGAGAAACTCACGGCCGCCCTTTCCGGCGAAGAGCTCACAAAAGAAGAACGAGAAGACCTCTTCACCCTTAAGGAAATGGCCGCGGCCGCCATGGAAAGGGCGAAGAAAGCGGGAATCACGGAAGAATTTGTGGAAGCTCACCGCGAAGAGATCGACCGCTACACGGAAAGCCTGCGTCTCCTCAACATCATTGACAAGGGCGCGGGCGAAGACAAGGATCATACCGCCATGACATACGACCATCAGGCCGTAAAAGACCGGCGGCAGAATCTTCTTGACGCGCGCGTCGCCGAACTGATCAACGAATACCGGAAGCGTCTCTACGGCAAACCGATCTTCCGGTACGACGAAAGCAGCGAACTGGATCAAAGAAGAAAACAGCTCAAACGCTGCGAGAAAAGAAAGCACGTTTCCCCTGCTGTACAGCAGGCTATAAAGAATGCTCTCTCCTTCACCCGAAGGAAGCATGACCAGATCATGCTCCGCGCAGAGCTTGAGGTCTTCCCCGGAACGGAGCAGGATAAAAATCTTTCCGCCGTCGAAAAATATGCGGAAGACCGGCAGAAAGAATACATCAAAGCCTTCTACCGCCTCACACCTCACAGCGTAGAGTATGAACTCAAAAAGCTCATTGACGAAGACGGCGGAAAGGAGCTCAAGGCCCTCCGGGAAAAGCTTCGCTCCGCGGAAGCAAAACGGGAACTGTGCAAAAAAATGAAACGGCCGGCCGGAAAAATCGAAGATCAGATCACCGCCCTGCGCCGCTCCATCGCGGAAAAAGAAAACAGCCTTCGCACGCGGGAACGCATAGCGAAAGCTGCGGAAAATTCCAAACGATCCTGGGAAGACTGGCCTGCAAACCGCATCGAGCTCCGCAGAAAAGAGCAGAAGCTCACCGAATGGCTGCATGATGTTCCCCTCCCGAAATACCAGGAAGAAAGCATCAGGAAAACACTCGAAAAATTCAAAAGCAAAACATCGCGGCAGGCGCTCCTTGACTACGCCGTCCGAGAAAAATTCGCAGAATACCAGAACCGCGTCGATGCCCTCCTTCCCAAATCGGAAAAAGCCTGCGCCCTCGATCTCATCAGAGAGGCATCCGACGGCAGACTCGATGCCATCAACGGAGAGATCAAATACCTGCGAAAACTCAAGCGGAGCACACCGGCCGAAGACCTTCAGCGGCATGCCAATCTGGACAACCGGATCAAGGAAGCTTCGGCCGAACGCAGCGAACTCATCGCGTCGTATACGACACCGGAACTCCTCGCAAAAGCCGCCGAGCAGAAAGCCGCCGCAGAGCTTGACCTTGAAAAAAACATTCACTCGCTCCGCACAGAACAGGCCCGGCTCGTGCTGAAACAACTCTCGCGCCGTCATATCTCGCCGCAGACGAGACACTACTGCGAAGAGATCCTCAAAAAGGCAACCAAAAAGATCGACGCAAAGGAAATGGAACGAGAGCGCCGCGTCCTGATGTATCGCAGACACACCCGGATGCTGCGGCAGAAGATGAACGGCCGCATAAAGACCTCCCTGCCGAAACAGGAACTGGAAAACGCCATAGCCAGCATGGGCAAAGACATTTTCGATCTGCCGAAGACCGGCACCGGCCGGGCGAACCTCAATATCCGCCACGATCGGGACATCGAAATGGAAAGATAAAAATCTTATGCAAAAGGAGAAGCAAATGGAAAATTACACCCTCATCATCTGCGAGAAAAAAGATGTCGCCACCAAACTCAAAGACTACTTTGAGCGCAACGGCAATTCCTATACGCCCATGAAGGGCTACTACATGAGCGATACAAAAAACAAATATGAGATCACCTGCATCACATGGCTCGCCGGTCACATCCTCACGGACTACGAGCCGGAAGAATATGACCCGTCCTGGAAAAACTGGTCCACCGGTCCTCTCCCGATGATCCCGGAAGAATTTAAGAAAAAACCGGACCCGGACAAAGGAAAGAAATTCCAGTACGACGTGGTGATGTCCCTCATCCCCAACGCGGCGGCCATCATCAACGCGGGCGACCCGGACCGCGAAGGGCAGGTGCTCGTGGACGAGCTCTTGCAGGATCAGATCGGGAAAAAAGACATCCGACGGATGATCCTCTCCGGTCTGAATGACGAAATGATCGAACGGGCGCTCAAATCCATGAAGCCGGACAGCGACTACCGCGGGCTGTACCTCTCCGGCGTCGCCCGCTCGCACATCGACTGGCTGCTCGGCATGAACCTCACACGCCACTTCACGCGGCTCTGGCATAAAGGCGGCATGACCGGCACCGTCCCCATCGGCCGCGTAAAAACGCCGACGGTCGCGCTGGTGGTCAAGCGCGAAGAAGCCATCCGCAACTTCAAACAGGAAAACTGGTACACCGTCAACGCGCAGATCGTGGTCGGCGGCACGAAGGCCACCATCACGCTGGACAGCAAGGACAAGATCACCGATAAAAACAAAGCCGACGCGATCAAAAACGCTGTCCTCGGTAAATCGTTCATCGTAAAAAATGTGGAATCCGATCAGAAAACGCAGGGCGTAAAAGAGCTGTACCAGCTCAACACCTTGCAGGTCGACGCGGATAAATATTGTGACATCCCTGTGAGCGAAACGCTTAAAGCCGCGGAATCCCTTTACCTCGGCGGCTACACATCCTATCCCCGCACGGAATGCCGGTACCTGCCGGAATCCCAGCGGAAAGACGCACCGGCCATCGCCAAAGCGATCAATGAAAAAATATCCAGCGAGATCGGCATCATCCCGACAGGCGACAACATCACCACAAACGTCGGGAACTCCCCCGTCTTCAACGATAAAAAACTCGGAGCGCATCACGCGCTCGTCCCCACTGGAAAGATCCCGGATCTTTCCAAACTGTCTGAAACGGAAAAGCAGGTCTACCTGCTCATCGTGAGAAAATACGCTTCGATCTTCTTCCCGCCCTACATGGCCGAGCAGATCAAAGTCCGGGGCACCATCGACAGTTATGATTTCACACTTTCCTATACAAAGCCCAGCGAGATCGGATGGAAAGTCATGTACCTGTCCTACGGAAAAACAAAAAAGAAAAATAAAGAAGAAGACAGCGATAAACAGGAAATGGCATGGAAGCCGGCCACCGGAAGCACCTACTCCGTCGTCGGTTCCCAGACAGTAAAGAAAGCAACGCGGCCGCCGAAGCCATATACGGACGCGACGCTCATCGCCGCCATGGCCGGTATTCAGAGCGAAGACGAATCTCTGAACACCGTCCTGAAACAGGTAAAAGGCATCGGCACCTCCGCCACCCAGGCTACCATCATCGACCAGCTCATCAAAAACAAACTGCTCTACAAGATCAAGAAAGAGATCCATCCCACCGACCTTGCCATGCAGGTCACAGACATCCTTCCGAAGATCCTCACGGAAGCCGACTACACCGGCCAGATGGAACTCGCTCTCGCAAAACTCGAAAACGGAGAAGTACAAAGCGAAAAGCCATACCTGGACAATGCCGTCCAGCTCATCAACGCCATCCTCAAACAGTGCACCGCCCCGCTCTACAGCAGGGAATACCCGTGTCCGGCATGCGGTAAGGGATACATCATCTATCACGAATACGTAAGCAAGGACACCGGCGAGGTACACCAGTACGCACGATGCAATAACGAAGAATGCCGGACGTACTGGCCGGTGGAAAACAGAAAACCCAAACTGGTAAAATGCCCGAAATGCGGCAAAGGCTGGATGAAAGAAAAGAAAAACATGAAGACCGGCAATGTCTTCTACGGATGCTCTGAATACCCCGAATGCCGGGGCACCATGACCGAGGAAGACTTCAAAAAAGCGAAAGAAGAAAAGCCATGAACCGGCCTAAAAAGAACTGTGCCGCATGCGGCCGGGCATTCATCCAGCAGCGCAGCAGCCAGCGCTATTGCAGTGAAGCATGCCGCCGTCTCGGTTATCGGATAGGACTTTGTAATCACGAAGACAAAGAAACGGATACAGCCATCCGCACGTTCACCTGCGCGCGATGCGGAAAAACCGTAAAAGTAACTGATCTTAAAGACCGGCGGCAGAGATTCTGCTCCGCCCGCTGTGAAAAACTCTATTGGAAACACCGCAAAGCAGAAAGCAGAAAGAAGGATGCCCCATGAATACAGAAACAAGGATCTGCCCAGAATGCGGCACTGTATTTTATCCCTCTTCCCCCGCACAGAAATACTGCTCCGCCGAGTGCAAACAGCGTTACCACTCTCGAAAGCGCTGGCAAGAAATCAAAGAAGAAAGGCTGAAAAAACTCGCCGAAGAAACGCGGAACTGCGAGCAGTGCGGAAAACCGTACACGCCGATTTACCGCAGGCAGAGATTCTGCTCGGAAGAATGCAGAAGAATGGCTGCGGAAAGAGGCCTCATCCATCCGGGACATAACCAAAAACAGCCGGAAAAACAATATGACCGGCAATGCCCCCAATGCGGCACTCATTTTATCACCCGCCAGGCAACCCAGAAATACTGCTGCCCCGCCTGTAAGCGCCAGCATGAGCGCCACGCCGAACCGGAACACCCGGAAGACGAAACAATCACAGGCGCGCCGGTGATCCGTACCTTCTGCTGCAAAAACTGCGGAAAATGGATCTCCGTAACACGAAAAACAGACAAGCGTGAAATCTTCTGTTCTCACAAATGCGAGAAAAACTTCTACCGAAAACGCCCGTCGGAACGGGCGGCATGGACAACAAAGAAAGCACGCCATGCCCGTGCCGTCCGCGAAGCCATGAAAGGAGGTGAATGCCATGGAAATGGAAGACCCGGATAAGATCCTTCCCAACAATATGGAAGACGACGAGCTGAAACTTCTCGCCCGTCTGGAACCCGTCCAGCTGACCGAACTTTCCCCCGACGACCTGCGCCGCATGAAAGAGACTCTGGACAGAATGGGCGCGGCCCTGGGGACATCCGGCCTCCGGCCGGATGAATACTACGACCATGGAGCAGAAATGCCCACGGACCAGAAAGCGGAGGATTGAGCCGCGGCAAAGTGAAGGATAAACACTACTGCCTGAAAAAACCTTAATTACCTGAAAAGGAGAACTACCATGCCTGAAAAAAATACGGAAAGAATGCGCTATGCAATGCCAAAAAGCGCAAAAGCAGCCAGAGAAACCTATGCAAAAACGCTCATAGAAAATCTGCGCGGTGAAAATGATACCTTCCAGAAAAACTGCGCCAGTCTGGACGGACCGCTCTACAACGGTATGACAAATACTGTCTACAGCGGAGAAAAACAGCTCGCCATTCTCGCCATGGCAAAGAGCCATGACGGCCAGCCGATCACCGATCAGCGTTTCTACACCTTTGAACAGGCGCGTTCCATTGGCGCGCATGTCGAACGCGGAAGCAAAGAAATCCCCATGGAATACTGGGCCCCCATGAAAGACAAAGAAACCGGCGAAGTCGTTCTGCTGGCGACCAAGCGCGGGATCTACAATGCCCGCGATGTCTCCGGCCTCCCCGCCGAAGAGCGCAGCTTCAAATACGACACGGCCGAAAAAGTCCGCGCGCTCGACAACCTGGCCAGCCGTATGAAACAGAGCATCAAGAGCATCAACAAGGCGGAAGAAAAAGCAGGCCGCCCCATTACGGATCTTCCTGAAAAAGGAATGATGAACCGCGAAACATACTATCAGGAAATGATGGCAATTGCGGCCAAAAACACCGCAAACTTCCGCGGTTACAACAACGAACTTGACCCCATCACCCCTTATGTCGACAAAAGCGGAAACACCAAGGAAAGAGGCGGCGAATACCTCAAAATTGACGACGCGCACAGCGCCCGTCAGGCAGAGAGCCCGGATATCGCCGAAATGCGCAGAAATTTCCGTGCCTACCTCTCCGTTTCCTGCCTTTCGCAGGAAATGGGTCTCGGTACAATCCCGAGAGAATCCTTTATCAGCCGCGAACAGGCGCATCAGCTCGCCAAGGTATTTGAAGAGCACCCGGAAAAACTTTTCCATGACCTCAAGGCAGCCGGCAAAACAGTGGAAGATGTTCGCGACAACGTGATCTTCAAACAGCGGGAACGCATTCCCGAAAAGGAAATCACGCCCGAACTTCAGGAGGCCATCCAGAAAGATTACCGAAAAGCCTTCCGGCTGAAAGACATCGATGTAGAACGAAAGGATAAGGCTATTCAGGAACTGCCTGCCCGGAACAGCAAATATGAAAAAATGCAGATCAAGACCGCTGTGGAAAAAGCCGTCGGCCGCATCGACAACATGACGAAGAGTATCCAGTCCATGAAGGATAATGAACTCATCGTCAATAAGACCCTCATCGATAAAATCGCCGAGACCCGCAAAAAGCTCGGACGTGAGGCCGATCCGCAGAAATTCACCAGCGGATACCGGGAGATCAACAACCCCGGACGGGATAAGGAAGTGCTCATCAACGTCAACTCCGCCCGCATCCGCGCGGAAAACATGACCCATGAGCAGATCATCAATACCTTCGCCAACGGCGAGGAACGCGACGATATTCTGAAAACCGTCCGCGAAAATGTTGGTAAAGAAGCGAAATCCCATACCCAGAAGCTCCTCCGTGACAGAGCCGCAGAACGCTCTCATGAAAAAGCCCAGACGAAAGCCAGACAGAAAGGCCTCGTCCGGTCCAGCCAGAGAAGCCGCGGCG
>UMJZ01061487.1_pt1 | contig 10023 bp, 9 predicted proteins | sample 1966181 | NCBI WGS metagenome assembly UMJZ01 (sample SAMEA4836163, study PRJEB28245) | human gut metagenome | biome: gut microbiome; material: fecal sample | place: Denmark | collected 2008 | reverse complement strand
CCTGCCGTTGTGGCGGCTGCCGACCTGGCTACTAATTTTCTGAGGCTGTCCGGACTTACAAAATATCTGGCTGCAACTGCTTCAAGATAATTATTTCTCTCTATTTCTTCTTCAAAGTCGGTAAGTCTTCTTGCTATAGCACCCATAAATGCTGTTTTACCGTCCGGGTCGTTGATGTCATAGTCTCTTTCCATCATCCTGACTTCAAAAAGGAAACTGTTTTCTGCGTTATCAATTCTCTCCTGAAATGCCTCACGCCCTTTGGCTTTAATAAATTCATCCGCATCTTTATGCGGCTGCATATTAATAACCCTGGTTCTAAGGCCTGCATCCCTGAAAATTCCTATGGCACGCAAAGCTGCCTTAACACCCGGTCCGTCACTGTCATAACAAATCAGAACATCCTTGACATAACGTTTGATCAGCATCGCCTGACCTGTTGTAAGTGCAGTTCCGAGTGATGCCACCGCCTGCGTAAATCCCGCCTGGTGCATGGAAATCACATCCATATACCCTTCACAGATTATTATATTATTTTTGCGGGAGTTCTTGGCAATATTAAGACCATACAGATTACGGCCTTTGTCAAAAACACCGGTTTCTGGCGAATTCAGGTATTTGGGTTGTCCATCGCCCATGACACGACCGCCGAAGCCAATCACTTTATTATTGATATTCAATATCGGAAACATCACACGGTTGCGAAACCTGTCATGAACGCCACGCTCATCATATACAAAAAGACCTGTTTCCTTAAGAATATCGTCGCTACAGCCTTCTTTCTTGAGATACTGGTACAATGCATCTTTGCGCATTGATGAAAAACCAAGTCCAAAGGATGTTACCGTCTTATCCTCAAGTTCTCTCTTTGCAAAATATGCTTTGGCCGCATCTCCATCCTTTGTACCGAGGAGGTAATGAAAATACCTTGCTACCTTGGCATTAATTTCATATATATTATTCTTAAGATCTGCCTCATGACGCTTCTCGTCACTTATCTCAATATCAGGAACATCTATTCCTGCCCTGTCGGCCAGCACCTTAGCTGCTTCAGGGAATGTAAGGCTGTCATATTTCATAAGGAAAGAAAACACATTGCCTCCTTCACCGCAGCCAAAGCAATAGAACATCTGCTTACCGGCTGACACAGAGAAAGAAGGTGACTTTTCATTATGGAAAGGACAAAGTCCAAAATACGAACTGCCTTTTTTCTGCAATTTGACATATGACGAAATTACATCAACAATATCATTACGAGATCTGATTTCTTCTATTAAATCATCCGAAAGATACAATTCTTAATTACCTCTGTCATCTATTTCTTCCATGAAACAGGAATGAATATTTTCTTAAATATATTAATTGCAAACTGATCACTCATTCCTGCTATGTAATCACATACCACACGCTCCTTTGATTCGTTATGCTGTTCTTCTATTGTGCGGAAAGCTGCAGGAATTTCATCAAAGTGCTCGCAGAAATACCAGTACATTTCTTTGAGCATTTTACGTGCTTTAACCTCTTCACTCTTAGCCATCGGATTGGTATATACGCTGTCAAACATAAACTGCCTAAGGCTTGTCATTGCATATCCCACATCATCCGACATGAGAATATCCGGCTTATCCATGCTTTCATTAATAACATCATGAATTAATGTATTGAGCCTTTCCTTGGTGGAATTGCCAAGTATCGCCGTTAATTCTCCCGGAAGATCATCCTCCGACAATATTCCTCCCCTGATTGCATCATCTATATCATGATTAATATACGCTATCTTGTCTGATACGCGGATTATCTTACCCTCCATGGTGGACGGGTGCCCGCTCGTCCGATGATTAACTATTCCATCGCGTACTTCCCTGGTAAGGTTAAGCCCCTTACCATCCTTTTCGAGAAATTCCACAACACGGATGCTCTGTTCATAATGCCTGAAACCAAATGGGCATATCTCGTTAAGGACGCGCTCGCCTGCATGCCCGAACGGGGTATGTCCGAGATCATGTCCCAAAGCAATTGCCTCTGTCAGGTCTTCATTAAGGCGCAAAGCCCTTGCGATTGTCCTTCCTATCTGGGCAACCTCAAGAGTATGTGTAAGTCTTGTTCTGTAATGATCTCCTTCCGGAGACAGAAAGACCTGCGTCTTATGCTTTAATCTTCTGAATGATTTGCAATGAAGAATCCGGTCCTTATCACGCTGATATATTGTTCTGATATCGCATTCAGGTTCTCGTATATCTCGTCCCATCGAGGAATCGCTGAATGCTGCATACGGGCTGAAATGTTCTCTTTCCCAATGTTCCTGCATCTGTCTGATATCCATATTAACCTCTGATCCTAAAGCTGTGAAAAATTCTCTCTATTCTAGTTATTCTATGTCCTTTCCCGTAATCCTTTTTTATTATTCGGACAAAATCATATCTATCGCCATAAGATATCCGTCAAATCCTTTTCCGATTATCTGCGCGGTACATGCCGGCTCCGTGACCGATACATGTCTGAATTTTTCCCTCGAATTCACATCCGAAATATGCACCTCAATCTTTGGAAAAGTCGTAACTGAAGCAAGCGCATCTCTTATCGCATAACTGTAATGCGTGTATGCTCCGGGATTTATCACTATTCCGGCCACATCATCAAAATATGCTTCCTGAATCTTATCGATTATGGCACCTTCATGGTTACTTTGGAAACACTCAACTTCTATTTCCTTTGTCTTTGCATATTCCTCTATCATACCCACAAGGTAATTATAATCCCTGTCCCCATATATGTTTTTCTCACGTATTCCTAAGAAATTAAGATTTGGTCCGTTTATTACAAGTATTTTTTTCAATTTATCTTCTCCTTAATCTTGCTGTATACTTTCTCATACGAGCAGCCGTCGGTATCTATTATTACATCCGCCGTGCCCTCATATGTGGATGAACGTTTTTCCATAAGTTCAGCTATTTTCTGACGCGGGTTTCCCGTCTGCAGAAGTGGCCTTACCGTATCATTTCTGAGTCTCCAGGCAAGTGTATCGACTTTCGCACGCAGATATACGACCACTCCGAGTTTATGTATCAATGCCCTGTTTCTTGCATGCATCGGAAGTCCTCCGCCAACCGCAACAACAAGATTATCCTCATCACGCTGTATAAGTTCCATAAGGATATCTGTTTCCTTTCTGCGGAAGTACTCTTCACCCTCATCGGCAAATATTTCTTTAATAGTCCTTCCGGCATCTTTTTCGATAACGCTGTCGGTATCTACAAGCCTGTAGCCGTTTCTGGCCATAAATCTTCCGATACTTGATTTGCCGCACCCCATAAAACCAATCAGAATAATATTGCTCATTTGTCAAGTTCCTTTTTCATCATATTTAGTATTTCACCGGACAATTCCCTGTCAATACTTACTCCGTACCACAGTTCAAATGCCGCTATTCCCTGATACAATAGCATCTTAAGCCCGTTATATGACGGTGCATTATGTCCATTGCAATATTTCATAAACTTAGTCTCAGCCGGGTTAAAAATAATATCAACTCCCGCACTGACGTAATCATAAAATTCTTCATCCTCAATTGCTGCTCTGTCAACATCAGGATAAAGCCCTACACTCGTAGTCTGTATAACAGGATATTTGCCCTTCGGTATTTTATTATATTCATCAAGGGCAAGTGCCGATACAATGCTTCCAAAATTTGCATTAACTTCGTCTGCAAGTGCCTGCGCCTTTAATACGCTTCTGTTGAGCAGCCATATATGAGATGCGCCCTTTGATGCACACAGATATGTAATCGCTTTTGACGCTCCACCGGCACCGAGGATGATAACATCATTATCTTTAATTATAATGTTTTCTTCGTCAAGTTCCCTGCCAAGTCCTATAATATCAGTATTATATCCTTTATATCCGCCGTCAGCCCTGACAAGTGTATTTACCGCTCCGATATGTCCGGCAAGTTCATCAATATCGACAAGACTCCTTATAACATCACATTTATGCGGCACTGTCACATTAAGGCCACGGATTCCAAGGGCATAAGCTCCGCGGACGGCATCATCAAGTCTGTCGCTTTCAACCTTAAATGCAGTGTAAGCCATGTTGATATCCATGCGTTCCGCCAAAGTGTTATGAATCATCGGTGACAACGAATGTCCGACCGGATTTCCTATAAGGCAGCATAATTCTGTCTTTGCGTTCATTATTTCTTTCTCCTTTTGTAGCAGAAAAGCACTATTTTTTCTAATTTTCTCTTCAATACTATCTGTATCTCTTCCTTCGGATGTATCGGTTTCACAAGAATCGACGGAATGCCGGCACGATTGGCTCCGTACACATCCGTAAAAATCTGGTCACCTATAAAATATGTATTGCCGGTATCCGTACCCATAAGTTCCATCGCTCTTATATAATTCTTTCTCGACGGCTTGTGGGCATCATAAACGTATTTTGAACCGACTGCATCCGCAAATGGTTTTACTCTCGGCTCTTTATTGTTGGATATCAGGCACGTGTCAAATCCGATACTTCTCAACTGTTCAAACAATTTAATGGCTCGCTCTGTTGCCGGCATGCCATGCTCCACCAATGTATTATCAATATCATATATCAGTCCCCTGATTCCACTGCGGTACAACTGCTCGTAGTCGATGCTGTATGATGAATCAAGGTATTTTGTTGGATATAATTTCTTAAACATGCAAATCTCCCTGTTGTCTACTGAAGGAACTTCTTAAGTTCGACCATAAATGTATTAATATCTTTAAATTCCCTGTAAACAGAGGCAAATCTGACGTAAGCAACCGCGTCGATATCTTTGAGCTTGTCCATTACCATCTCTCCGATAACGCTTGTCGGAATTTCTTTTTCATCCAGGTTAAAAATCTTTGTTTCTATCTCATCAACTATTTCCGAGATGGTATTAATTGATACAGGTCTCTTGTGACATGAACGGATTATTCCTTCCTGGATTTTATTTCTGTCATAAAGTTCTCTTTTGTTATCTTTCTTGATAACCAAAAGCGGCACCATTTCAACTTTCTCATATGTCGTAAATCTCTTACCGCATTCATCACAGCTCCGCCTTCTTCTGATCGAACTGTTATCATCTGCCGGTCTTGAATCTATTACTCTTGTATTTTCTTCGCCACAATATGGACATCTCATATAAAACACTCCTTGTTATATTTATTGTAAGTCACATTTAATATCTATGTAATATAAGATACATTCCTTTAACGCGCTCTGTCTCTATATAATTATTCTCTTTAAAGTACTCCTCATCCTTCTCCGTTATTTTATAAAATCTCAAATCAATCACGAGATAATCCGGAAGAGGCGACTTGTCAAATTTGTACGGGTATTCATAAAGCTCGGTCCTGTTTGCCAGGTGCGGCACGAAGAAGGTGGTTGCTCCTACAGATGCGCCGGAAGGTATGCTCTTCATCGCATCATTCAGAACCTCAATCTGTTCTTTTCCGTCCGAATAGCTGCTTATGTACCATGATTTGGAAAACGACGCAACTGGCATTATGATAACTGCGGCGCATATCGCAAACGAACACATGAATCTACGTGATTTCTCACCAAGTTCTGCATAATTTGATATTGCCAGATAAAACAATATTGCAGTAACTCCAAATACATACTGGAAAAATATCGAATACTGATACTGGTAATCGGTTGCCAGATTAATTATCAACATCGGAAGCAATAATATAAACTGTGAAACTTTTTTGGTTGCCACAGGCAATGCTCCAAGCGGTGCAAACATATACAGAAGGAAGGGATATTTCTCGCTTCCGAAACATTCCGCTATAGCATATGCCGGATTGGTCACAAAATTTCTGATCACATCCATAAGGCTTCCGGCACCGTCAACCATAAAATTGCTGTATCTGTATGTCATTACGCCAAGTCCGTATTTTTGCATAAGCGTTGTGACCACAAGAAAATATACAACCGCCGAAACGGTCATTACAGTTCCTTTTATATATTTTCTTTTACCGAATATCGTAAATAAGCCTATGCATGCTACATAAACAGCCGCATCTTCCTTGACAAGCATTGTTAGCAAAGATAAAATAATTATTCCTTTGATATCATCTTTCTCAATAGCATAGAACAGCCATAATATAAGAGGTATAAGGAAACAATTCTCATGAAGATCATAATAGCATCCTGTCGCAACCGTGGGGAAAAGTGCAAATATTATACCAAAACATGCCGTGGCTGATTTGCTCAGGCCAAATTTCTTACACAGAAGATATACCGGTATAATTCCGCTTGCAACAGTGATTACCTGAAGTACCTGAAGTGTTACCGGATACGGGAAGAAGAAATAAAACGGCAGATACAGATAATATATGGGTGAAAAATGCACCGCAAAATGCGATAATGTCATATTACGTTCCACAGTCGTGACAGGCTCCAGTGTTGTCTTCATATTATGGAACATCTGTACCCATATGCCGAAATCAAATCCCGGCGCAGAGTAATTTACATATCTTAACACCGTGAATGTTCCCGCGATAAGCATATAGAACACAGCCGCAATAATATATATTATTACAACTATTTTTGTCTCGTTGATTTCAGCAAATGTCCTTGTGTGTGATGCGGCATAAGTAATCGAGACCGCAAGAACCGCAAGAATTCCGACAAGATAGGTAACATCGGTATTGCTGCTTATGGTAACCAGCCCGTATAATGTAACCAGAATCATTGGTCCGTACACTTCTGCCCACGAAAATACTTTCATATATCCAAGGCCACAGAAAAAAGCAAAAAAGAGCAGCATAAAGCAGGCATACATCGGCACGTTAATATCTGCTGCAAATGCAGCACTGTTAAATGTGTCTCCGCTCTTCAGGAAAAATACTATCGCTGTTAAGAGCCAGGCCATTATAAGCCTGACTATAATTTTCTCAAAAGTTATATTTTTCTTAAATGAATCCCAGAATTCTCTCAATATCCAATTCTCCTTCTATCTTAACCTTCCGCATTCAAATCTCGCCTTCATCTTAAGACACCTTATTAAAGAATCTATCCTGTCGTCTATATTTCCGTCATCAACAGTCAGATCCAGCGACACGGCTATGTCATTAATAAGCCTGTCATCGATTTTTCCCCTGATTGAATTGAGATACTCTATCTGTGAGGCACTCGTATCACAATCAAAAAATCCCATAAGATATGGATTGACTTTATCCCCATCATCATTATTGTTTGCCCGTACTTCTTCCGGCTGCTTTCCCGGTACATCATTGACGGATCTGAGGCCTGTCAGTTCTTCCCTATCCACCTTCTCAAATCTGTATACGGCCGTGGCAAGAGGATATTTATCCTTGTCCACTTTACTTATAAACATATCATACGGTCTTATGTATATTTTAAAATCATCATACATAGCCTGATAAACCACATATTTTTCACCTGTTTCTGAGTGGTATGCTATGGCTATTATCTGGTAAAGTCTGTTCTTAAAATGTCTGTATATTTCACCCGGAGCGATTATTCTTTCATTTCCCATTATAGTTACTCCTTTCATCGATTTACGATTAGATTTAATTGTATAACAAACTTCTGCAAAATGCAAGAAAAGAACCGCAATGCGGTCCTTTTCCAATATCATTTAAACGTAGGATTCAGAATATTATCTCTTTCTTGTAAGTCCATAGATACCAAGGCCTGCGAAGCATATACCTGATGCTGCGAAAATCACCTCAAGTACACGAAGATTGGACTTATCACCTGTATCAGCTTCAACTTCCGGTCTTCTACGTCTTGCAAGTGTTGTCTCCTCTTCGGCTGTCGTTTCATCATCGCCTTCAACCTCGCCCGATCTGGTTGTTGTCTCAACTTCTGTTGTTTCCATAACCGGAGCTGTTGTTTCATCAATTACAGGCACTGTTGTTGTCTCAGGCACTGTCGTTGTCTCTGGTGCTGTCGTTGTCTCGGGCACTGTCGTTGTCTCTGGTACTGTCGTTGTCTCGGGCACTGTTGTTGTCTCCGGTGCTGTTGTTGTCTCCGGTGCTGTCGTTGTCTCTGGTGCTGTCGTTGTCTCAGGCACTGTCGTTGTCTCTGGTACTGTTGTTGTCTCCGGTGCTGTTGTTGTCTCCGGTGCTGTTGTCTCTGGTGTCGGTATCTCTGCTTCTGTCGGATAGGTGTCCGGCTCAGTCTCAACAGGAATATCTGCCGATACAAAATGCATCTCACCGCTTATATTTTCAAATCTGTCTGCAATTACTCTTCCTGAACTTGTTACATAAAGATCAACGCTGGCATCCGGTGCCACTAATATTCCGCACACACCGTTCATATTTACTGTTCCATCGTAATCAGCAAAGTTCCAGATAATTGTATCTGATATTGTCGCTGAATTGTTAGCAGATGATGTCACGAAATTATTGTTGCCTTCTTTAATTGCATACTCTCTTATTGAAATCTCATCATCTGTGATATCTTTAACATTAATTACTACGATCTTATCCTTCGGCTTATAAATTTTAAGTCCGCCATTCTGGATACTGTTAAGCTCTGCTGCTGTAATATTAACCACACAAATCTGATCCGTACAACCATTTACATCTATAACACTTCTGTTCATATCAGAATAATCAGCTATAACACCCTTTGTATTCTGGTATGTTGCAAACTGGGCAAATGTATTTCTTGCATAAGAAATAGCTGCTGTCACATCAAGGAAGTTCTCCTCGAAATAAATATTTACATTCTTATTATTGGCAATATAAATATTCTTCTCAGGGCTGTTAAGTGTTACCAGATTTCCGTTAATCGTATACGGAACTCCGACTACAATATTATTAGCCGACTTATCATTCTTAAGTTTAAGTGTTCCCGGTGTCATATCCTTAAAGTAAAACGTACCCGGATTGCTTGAAAGATCACTTCCTACCCAATGTTCTGATGGGTGAAAGAGGTTGGCCGCAAAGTTAGCCTGATAATCATTGGATACGTATACATCTTCCGCCGTTACCGCATACGGCTTCGCGCTTCCGATAAGTCTCCTGAGTACAATCTGTACATTCTCATCTTCAGCATATGCCGCATTTGTAAAAATTCCCATTCCCACTGCTAATCCCGCAAGTAACATAGCAACTGCCATAAAAACCGCTCCGGTTCTTCTTGACATATTCTTAATCTTACCAATCAGCTTCATCTCTTATTCCTCCGTTTAAAACTTTTCTATATCTTTACGCTATAACTTTACTACATCTTCATCAAATCTTATACCCTCTTTTAGGGGGTATTTTTCACTTTTTCCACCACTCCACATACATTAGATTATAGATATTATATGCCGCGGTGTAACCTTTATGAACCGAATAAGAAAAAAACTCAATCTCGATGCAATCCACCGCAGCGGAATAACCGGGCGCGGCGTGAACATTGCTATACTTGATACAGGAATTTACAGGCACAGGGACCTTTCCGGCAATATTGTTAAATTCGTGGATTTTGTGAATATGCGGAGCAAACCGTATGATGACAATTCTCACGGAACCCATGTCGCAGGCATTATCTCATCAAGCGGTGCCGCGTCGGACGGACTTTACCGGGGTGTCGCTCCGGGAGCCGGGATTATATCTCTTAAAGTACTTGATTACAAAGGAGGCGGTGATTCTGCCACAATGATAAAAGCTCTTGAGTGGATCAAATCCAACCGTGAAAAATACAGCATACGAATTGTTAATATTTCTGTCGGAACAGAATCGTCATCATGTCAGAGCGAATACAGCAGGCTTATTGATGTAGTTGAAGATCTGTGGGATGACGGCCTTACTGTAATTACATCGGCCGGGAACAACGGTCCGGCATACCATACCATCACAATTCCCGGAACCAGCCGCAAGGTAATAACGGTCGGAACCGATGATGTCATGACTCATACAGATTCAAAAGGAATACGCCATCACACATATTCCAGTAAAGGCCCTACCATGTGCGATGTTCCCAAGCCGGATATTATAGCACCCGGCAGTAATATTATAAGCTGTTATAACGGATACG
>UMJZ01003909.1_pt1 | contig 10118 bp, 10 predicted proteins | sample 1966181 | NCBI WGS metagenome assembly UMJZ01 (sample SAMEA4836163, study PRJEB28245) | human gut metagenome | biome: gut microbiome; material: fecal sample | place: Denmark | collected 2008 | reverse complement strand
GATTTATATCTGTAATTTAAATGGCTGTGTGAATTATAAACACAGCCATTTATTTGCATTATTAAAAATATTATTATTTCAATCCACAGGATTAGCCTGACAAATGTAATTGTACAATATGAATTGAATTATTTCAATAAAATTTTAAATAAAAATTGAAAAGTGTTGATTAGTAATGTTTGAAGTAGTATTATTTAAAACATAAGAAGATAATGTACGTGAAATAAATTAGATAAAGGAGTAGGGTGATGATTTTATATCATGGAAGTAAAGAAATAGTAGAATTTCCTGAAATTAGAACAGCTCGTTATAACAAGGATTTTTATTTTGGGTTTTATTGCACACAGATGCCAGAGCAGGCAGTGAGATGGGCAACGAGATATGGAACGCGAGGCTATTTGAATAAATATGAATATACTGAAAATTCAAAGCTTAAGTATCTTGTATTTGAAAAAATGACAGAAGAATGGCTTGATTTTATTGTTGATTGCAGAAGAGGAATAGCGCACTCGTATGATATTGTTGAAGGACCTATGGCTGATGATACAATATATAATTATATACAGAATTATATTGATGGAAAGATAAGCAGAGCAGCTTTTTGGGAACTGGCGAAGTTTAATCATCCGACTCATCAAATAAGTTTTCATACGGTAAGTGCGCTTAGTACTTTGAGATATGTTGGAAATGAGGTTGTTTATGGCGATTAAAAATAATAATAATCTATTCTATACATGCAGTCTGATTGAATATATTGGCAGGCAGATTAAAAGGAAACGTTATGAGGTGGTTGATTTACTGACAAAAGAACGGATTAAACGTATATATAAATATGCAGATATTCTCCATTGCGAACCAATTGAAAAAGTTGCAGATGAGTTTATTACGGAATGCAGTATGAATAATGGAAATTATGATAATATACATGATTGTAAATATAGGATTCCGGATTACTGGGATATTGGCGAAGTATATGAGAGATTGATAGAGGATTGTTTTAGTGATGATGAGATACTTCATGGTATATGGAAAGTGTATCATTCGTGGATAAGTGACAAGATATCAAATTATAATACCGATTTTTATTATCAGCCACGAGACTACATTGCAGCTTGTTATGAGGAAGGAGATGTCCTGTAAATGGGAGTAGGTGTAAGAGTTAAGGTATGGGGAGATTATGCATTATTCTCACGACCGGAAATGAAGGTTGAGAGATGCTCATATGATGTTATGACTCCATCGGCAGCAAGGGGAATACTTGAGGCGATATATTGGCATCCGGGATTGAGTTGGGTGATTGATAAAATCTATGTGAAAAATCCAATCAGATTTACCAGTGTCAGAAGAAATGAGATAAAAAGTAAAGCTTCCGCAAATAATATATTACAGGTATATAATGGTGCGGATAAGCCTTTGTACATAAGTACAAAGGATGATATTGTACAGAGGGCATCTCTTATTTTGAAGGATGTGTCTTATGTTATAGAGGCACATTTTGAGATGACGGAAAAAGCAAATAATACAGATAATCCCGGGAAATTTAAGGATATTATGATGAGAAGACTTAAGCGTGGGGAATGTCATCATATGCCATATTTTGGCTGTCGTGAGTTTCCGGCAAATTTTTGCCTTTGTGAAGAGAAAAATATACATACATTTTATGATAATATTCCGGAGAAAGATTTGGGATTTATGCTATATGATATGGATTATAGTGATTGTGAAAGAGGCAATATTAGTCCAATATTTTTTAGAGCAGTGATGAAGCGTGGAGTAATAGATTTAAGGGACTGTGAGGTGATAAGATGATCTTACAGGCATTAGTGAAAGAATATGAGAATCTTGCAGAGAATAATCTGGTGCCGAAGAGAGGCTGGTGTCAGGCCAAGGTTTCTTATGCAATAGATTTAAATCCTAATGGGAAAATCAAAGAAATTTATCCACTAAAAACAGAACAGACTAGTGGAAAAAAGAAGGTTTTTCTTCCAGTTGCGAAGAGTGTTCCTGAAATGGTTACACGTTCATCGGGCGTGGCAGCTAATTTTCTCTGTGATAATGTAAAATACATGCTAGGGATTGATCAAAGCGGAACTAATGCAAGGGTGCAGGAGTGCTTTCAGGCAGCGAAGGAAAAACATTTAGCGTTGTTAAAGAATGTTGATGAGCCTATGGCAAATGCAATTTGTAATTTTTTTAATTTATGGAATCCAGAGACGGCTTATGATAATGCATGTGTAAGAGAAAAATCAGATGAATTAAATGAGGGTGGTAATGTCATCTTCTGTATGGGAAATGATTTCGCACAGGATAATGATACAATTAAAAAAATTTGGGACAACTATGTTGTACATCAGACAGAAAATACCAATGATGGTATTTGTCTTGCAACTGGTGAAAAAACGGAGATAGCAAGAATTCATCGTGGAATAAAAGGTGTTCCAGGAGCACAGACAAGTGGAGCTGCTTTGGTTTCGTTTAATGCACCTGCATTTGAATCTTATGGCAAGGAACAGAGCTATAATGCACCTGTAGGAAAATATGCAGAGTTTGCATATACAACTGCATTGAATTATTTGTTGAGTAATAGGGATAAGACATTTCAATTAGGTGATTCCATGGTGGTTTATTGGGCTGAAAATGGCATGGAAGAATATCAGAAAACATTTAGTTTTGTTATGAATCCTCATATAGATAATGAGGAACAGCTTCAAAGAATATTTGACAGCTTGAAAAAATCAAGATATGTGGATGTAGATAATGTTCAGATGGACTTTGAGCAGTCATTTTATATTTTATGCCTTGCACCGAATGCTGCGAGGTTATCTGTTCGTTTCTTTTATCAAAACACATTTGGTGATATTTTAAAAAATATAAAAGAACATTATAAACGGTTGGATATTGTGAAACCGTTGTGGGTGGAAAAGAAATATCTGAGCGTATATGAATTGTTAAGAGAGACTGTCAATCCTAATTCAAAGGATAAGACTCCAATCCCTAATATGTCTGCAATGGTACTTCAAAGTATTTTATCGGGAAACAGATATCCTGCAAGTCTTTATACAGACACTGTTATCAGAATACGATCTGAGCAGGGAAATGTTACATGGGGAAGAGCTTCAATTATCAAGGCTTATTTAATAAAAAATTATTCATGGAAGGAAGGAGAAAACTACATGGGATTAGAAGAAACATGCAATGACACTGCATACATATTGGGAAGATTATTTTCAGTTTTGGAGTCAATCCAAAAGGAGGCGAATCAGGGAATAAATGCTACAATTAAAGACAGGTATTTTAATTCAGCATGCGCTACGCCTGCATCTGTTTTTCCAATTTTATTTAAATTAGAAAATAGTCATATAAAAAAACTTGAGCGTGAAAAAGGTAGCGGTTCTAAGATTTTTTATGAAAAAATAATAGGAAACCTTATGAAAAAATTAGTATTATTTCCACGGAGTTTGTCTTTAGAAGAACAAGGAAAATTCATGTTGGGATATTATCATCAGACACAAAAGAAGTATGAAAAAAAGGAGGACAAATAAATGGGAGAGGTTATTAAAAACAGATATGAGTTTGTTGTTTTATTTGATGTTGAAAATGGAAATCCTAACGGGGATCCTGACGCTGGCAATATGCCAAGAATTGATCCGGAAAGTGGCTTAGGAATTGTAACTGATGTATGCTTAAAACGTAAGATCCGAAATTACATAGAGACTGTGAAGGAGGACGAAGATGGATATAAAATTTATATCAAGGAGAATGTTCCTCTTAACAGAAGTGACAGGGAGGCATGCAAAAGTCTTGGTATAAATGATGATGAAGATAAAAAGGTTACAGAAGCATTAAAAAAACTAAAAAAGTCAGATAAGGATGCAGATATAAAATTAAGGGATTATATGTGCAGAAATTTTTATGATATTCGTGCATTTGGTGCTGTAATGACGACTTTTGTTAAAGCTTCATTGAATTGTGGGCAGGTAAGAGGTCCTGTACAGCTTGGATTTGCAAGAAGTATTGATCCTGTTATTAGTCAGGAGGTAACTATTACGAGAGTTGCCATTACAACAGAAAAAGATGCTGAGAATAAGAGTAACGAGATGGGAAGAAAGAGTATTGTTCCATATGGCTTGTATCGTGTAGAAGGTTATATTTCAGCAAATCTTGCAAGAAAAGTTACTGGATTTTCTGAGGAAGATCTAGAATTGTTATGGAATGCAATAATAAATATGTTTGAAAATGACCATTCTGCTGCAAGAGGAAAGATGGCAGTTCGTGAGCTTATTGTTTTTAAGCATAGTAAAGAGCTTGGTGACTGTCCTGCTTATAAATTATTTGATGCAGTTAAAGTGCAGAAAAATGATGATATACAATATCCAAGAAAATATCAGGATTATACAGTTACTATTAATGATGATGAGATACCGGATACGGTAGAAGTGAAAAGGATGATTTAATGGAATATTCTCAAGATGATTATCTGATGATTTCTGGAATACAGCATTTTAAATTTTGCAGAAGACAATGGGCGCTTATTCATGTTGAGCAGCAGTGGGCTGAAAATGAACATACTGTTATTGGCGAACTTATGCATAAAAAAGCGCATGATCCATATCTGACAGAAAAGAGAAAAGATATTCTGGTTGTCAGAGCTCTTCCTGTATCCTCAAGAAGCATGGGTGTGAGTGGGGAGTGTGATATTGTTGAATTTCACAAATGTGAAGATGGAGTGAAGCTCTATGGACATCGTGGAACCTATTCATTATATCCAATTGAGTACAAAAAGGGGAAACCCAAAGCGTCAAACGAAGATGAACTTCAGCTAATGGCGCAGGCTATGTGTCTGGAAGAAATGTTTTCAACAAAAATAACGGAGGGTGCTATATTTTATGGTGAGACAAGAAGACGCAAACCGATAGTGTTTACAGATGAACTTCGGGATGAAGTGAAAAAAATATTTGGAGAAATGCATGATTATTATGATCGAAATTATACACCTAAGGTCAAAACGTCGAAAAGGTGTGTATCTTGCTCTTTAAAAGATATTTGTATGCCAAAGATTGATAAAAGTGGTTCGGTGAAATCGTATATCAATAAGATGCTGGGGGAAACGTTATGAAGAAATTATTGAATACATTGTATGTTACATCGGAAAATAGTTATCTGGGGTTGGATGGAGAAAATGTTGTTGTATATGATGATAAAAATGAAATAGGCAGATTACCTTTACACAATCTCGAAGCAATAATTTCATTTGGATATAGAGGAACAAGTCCGGCATTAATGGGAGCTTGTGCGGATAGAAATATTTCTCTTTGTTATCTGACACCACAGGGAAAATTTCTTGCAAGAGTTTCAGGCAAAGTTAAGGGGAATGTCGTGCTAAGGAAACAACAATTCCAAAGCAGTAGTGAAGATATAAAGTGCCTGGAAATCGCAAAAAACTGTATTCTTGGAAAAGTGTATAATTCAAGATGGGTTCTAGAAAGAGCAATTAGAGATCATTCAATGCAGATAGATGTGGATAAGGTAAAAAAAGCATCTATAAAACTGAAAGAATTTCTTGATTATATCCAAAATTCACAGTCTATGAATCAGTTAAGAGGATATGAAGGTGAAGCAGCAAGTATATATTTTGGCGTATTTGATGAGTTGATTTTACAACAAAAGAAAGATTTTTTCTTTCAAGGGAGAAATCGGCGTCCGCCTCTTGATAATGTAAATGCAATGTTGTCGTTTACGTATACATTGCTTACAACTCAAATTACATCAGCGCTAGAGGTTGTAGGGTTAGATCCCTATGTTGGTTACATGCACACGGAACGTCCCGGTAGAGTATCACTTTCATTAGATCTTATAGAAGAATTGCGAGCAGTCATGGCTGATAGATTTGTTTTATCATTGATTAATAAAAAGATTGTAAATGGCAAGAGTTTTACAAAAAAAGAAAACGGTGCTGTATTGATGGATACAGATATTCGTAAAAAATTACTATCAGAATGGCAAAACAAGAAAAAGGAGATTATTACACACCCATATCTTAATGAAAAGGTGGAATGGGGAATGGTTCCATTTGTACAGGCAATGCTGTTGGCAAGATATTTAAGGGGAGATTTGGATGAGTACCCTGTATTTTTATGGAAATGAGGTGATGGCGTGCTTGTATTGATTACATATGATGTGAATACTGAAACTGCTGAAGGAAAAACCAGGTTGAGAAAAGTAGCTAAACAATGTGTAAATTATGGGCGAAGAGTTCAGAATTCTGTGTTTGAATGTATACTAGATAATGCTCAATGTGTGATGCTAAAGGCCATATTAACGGATCTTATTGATAAAGATGTGGATAGTCTCAGATTCTATTATTTAGGAAATCGTTATCAGACGAAGATAGAACATGTTGGTGTTGACCGTGGGATTCCTGCTGATCAGACATTGATATTATAAAATGTGGTGCGAAAGATAAGTAAACATGAATGTACCGGTTGTCTCGCACCTGAAATTACTTGTAAATTTGTACAATAAAATGAATAATAGGTTTTTGGTTTTACTTGTTATTTATCTTATTATATATTTATTGTCGGTATTGTATAAAAATAAACAAATTTTTTGTGCAATATTGCTGTCGCTCCTCTCGTGGGAGCGTGGATTGAAATAATCATATTCTGATATTGGTGTGCTTGATAACGTGTCGCTCCTCTCGTGGGAGCGTGGATTGAAATTATCGTTAAGTTGATAAATTGAATATAGACAACCGTCGCTCCTCTCGTGGGAGCGTGGATTGAAATAATCCTATTAACATTTTTCTGCGCAGGCATTGTTGGGTCGCTCCTCTCGTGGGAGCGTGGATTGAAATTTGCCCTCTTGGTGCCTTGATGTTGTGGCTATTGTCGCTCCTCTCGTGGGAGCGTGGATTGAAATACTCATCATGTCACCATCATCAACAGACTTTTTGGTCGCTCCTCTCGTGGGAGCGTGGATTGAAATTAACCCCCTTTAACGAATGAGTGCGCCAAGACTTCGTCGCTCCTCTCGTGGGAGCGTGGATTGAAATTAATTGTTCCATGGTTTATTCTCCTTTCGCTCTTGTCGCTCCTCTCGTGGGAGCGTGGATTGAAATTTGATATCAACATCCTCTTCTTCATCCAGTTCCGTTGCTCCTCTCGTGGGAGCGTGGATTGAAATCTTTATATTATCCATTTAGTGCACCTCTTCTCTGTCGCTCCTCTCGTGGGAGCGTGGATTGAAATTCAAAATAAGGGCAAACATTATAGTCTGCCCTTTATCGTCGCTCCTCTCGTGGGAGCGTGGATTGAAATTTCCTCGCAATATCCCTCAATACTCACACATTCATGTCGCTCCTCTCGTGGGAGCGTGGATTGAAATTCCGGAGGATATAGCAAAACGCATAAAGCAGAAGTCGCTCCTCTCGTGGGAGCGTGGATTGAAATAAGGTATCTTTGTCCCTCAACATACCCACTGCCTGTCGCTCCTCTCGTGGGAGCGTGGATTGAAATACCTATCCATGAATGCTGACGATGATGGATTTGGTCGCTCCTCTCGTGGGAGCGTGGATTGAAATATACAACATATGTCTGTCTGATCATGACGGTCTGTGTCGCTCCTCTCGTGGGAGCGTGGATTGAAATATACAACATATGTCTGTCTGATCATGACGGTCTGTGTCGCTCCTCTCGTGGGAGCGTGGATTGAAATATAGCCACCATGCCGGTCTCGTCTGATGTCATAGTCGCTCCTCTCGTGGGAGCGTGGATTGAAATAATGTACGACTTAAACTCATCTGGAATATAATTGTCGCTCCTCTCGTGGGAGCGTGGATTGAAATCAATGCTTAACTTATATTCCGTGGCTTTTAACGACGTCGCGCCTCTCGTGGGAGCGTGGATTGAAATTACTTCCTGCACCTCTTGATAGCCATCACCCATTGTCGCTCCTCTCGTGGGAGCGTGTATTGAAATTCTTTAGCTGTTCCCACTGTTCCGGCGTTATGTGTCGCTCCTCTCGTGGGAGCGTGTATTGAAATCAGTGTCACCTCAAAGGTGTAGTCCCCGGTGAAGTCGCTCCTCTCGTGGGAGCGTGGATTGAAATATGGCATAAAAGCCGTCACAAAGTCCGTTGGAAATGGTCGCTCCTCTCGTGGGAGCGTGGATTGAAATTGAAGAACCTGAATACGAACGATTGTGTAATATGGTCGCTCCTCTCGTGGGAACGTGGATTGAAATTCTGCAAGGTTAGTGGCTGTGCCTGTACCTGCCGTCGTTCCTCTCGTGGGAGTGTGAATTGAAATATCAGCATATGAATCTATACACAATCATAATATGCTGCGTTATTGTAGAATTAGTAGTTAAGTCTATTTTTATAGCAATAACGTTGCTTATCAATAATACAATAGATAAATATTGTTGCAAACCAGTAAATAGCAGGTATAATATAGAGTAACATATTAACAGGGAGGCATATTCATTGGGCATTTACGTTAATCCGACAGGAAGATCGTTTGAGCTTGCGATAAATTCAGAGATTTTTGTTGACAAAAGCGGTCTGATTAAAGAAACGAATAAGTGTATAAATACATTACAAAGGTATATGTGTGTAAGCCGTCCAAGGCGATTCGGAAAGTCAATGGCCATGGATATGCTTTCAGCATATTATGGTCGAAAGACTGATGCAGAAAATTTATTTAAAGGCCTTAAAATAAGTCATGATGAGTCGTATGACAGACATATTAACAAGTATGATGTACTCAAAATTAATATGCAGGACTTTTTGAGTGTTACACACAGTGTTGATGATATGCTTAAAATGTTGTGCGAATACATTACGGATGATTTTTCAATAGAGTGTAAGGATATTATTTTTCGGGACAAGTCAAATATTGTGAGAGTAATGCAGGATGTTTTTATGTCTACAGGCAGGCCGTTTGTGATTCTTATTGATGAATGGGATTGTCTGTTTAGAGAATTTACGCAGGATAAAGAAGCGCAGAAGAAATACCTTGATTTTTTGAGAGGCTGGCTTAAGGATAAAGACTATATAGCGCTTGCATACATTACAGGTATACTGCCGATTAAAAAATATGGTTCACATTCTGCTCTTAATATGTTCACGGAATATTCCATGACAGATATGGGAGCTTTGGCAGAGTACTTTGGCTTTACAGATGATGAGGTCAGAGAATTGTGTGACAGATATGATATGGACTTTGAAGAGGCAAGGGCATGGTACAATGGATATAAGCTCGTGTCCCATAGCAAATATGGAGTAAAGAAATATGCGATGTACAGTCCGAAGTCTGTAGTAGAAGCCATGCTAAAGCATAAATTTGGTACTTATTGGAATCAGACTGAAACTTACGAGGCTCTCAAGGTTTATATTCAAATGAATATGGATGGTCTAAAAGATGCCGTGATTAAAATGCTTGCCGGTGAAAGTGAGAAAATAAATACAGGCACATTTGAAAATGACATGACATCATTTGCCACAAAGGATGATGTGCTTACACTTTTAGTACATCTTGGCTACCTGACATATGATAGTGAGACGGAAGAGGTTTCAATTCCAAATCGAGAGGTGTCAAAGGAATATCTTAATGCAATTAGTACAATGGATTGGGATGAAGTATCAAAATCAATAAAAGCATCACAAAAATTGCTTGAGAGTTTGTGGAATATGAATGGTGCTGCGGTTGCTGACGGAATTGATAAGGCACATAATGAGATATCTATTTTACGGTATAATGATGAGAATTCTTTAAGCTGTACAATTAATTTGGCATTTTATTCGGCCAGGGAGTATTACTCAATAGTTCGTGAATTACCAACAGGAAAAGGCTTTGCTGATGTATGCTTTATTCCAAGAGTGAGTCATTTGGATAAGCCGGCAGTTGTTATTGAATTGAAATATGATAAGAATGTTGATGGCGCCATTTCACAGATAAAGTCGAGACAGTATGTGGAAGCCTTGAAGGATTATAAGGGTAATTTGCTTCTTGTTGGAATAAATTACGATAAAAAGACAAAAGAACATCAATGTGTGATTGAAAAATGGAAGCTGTAAAGGTGAAATTAGCAGGGAGTATAGCAACAATTAATGCTATACTC
>UMJZ01037576.1_pt1 | contig 10125 bp, 9 predicted proteins | sample 1966181 | NCBI WGS metagenome assembly UMJZ01 (sample SAMEA4836163, study PRJEB28245) | human gut metagenome | biome: gut microbiome; material: fecal sample | place: Denmark | collected 2008 | reverse complement strand
GCGCCCTGGCCCACTTTTCAATGAGTATTTACACTGAAAACATCGAGGATGTGGTCTGCGACGACAATATAGAGCATTTCTTCCTCCCGTGAGAGGTCAACGGGATAGAGTCCGGTTACCGTTACGGCATGGAGCGCGTCAGTGTTGTCGGACCATACGCTTTCGGCTCCTGTCACTGACACCGAAGTCGCCTTCTTGCCCAGAACGGGATGATGGCGCAGGTTGGCGAATGTGTCCCCGACGGTTGCCGTCAGCGAGAGGGGGAGCGTGGATGTGTTGTCGGAAGGATAACTGATGAGTCCCTTGTTATAGAGGGCATACGCTACCCCGGCTGTTTTTGCCGGCGCCCAGCCCCATAGTGTCAGGGCGGCGGCTTTGAGGTCCGCCATGCACCACAGTCCCTGCGATGGTTCCAGCCCGGCATAGTCGGGTTCTATCGGATGCGCCCCGATTGTATGTTCCGCAATCGCGTTGTCATGGAACTCTGCATAATATTCGGGAGCGTTGCCGCCGTTCTCCAGTGATGCCACAATCTCCTTGCGGGTTATGGATGTCAGCCACATCCGCACGACGGGACGGTCGATGCCGATATAGTTGCTCAATGAAGTGAATATCACTTCTCCGGGAGCGGAGGGCTTCATGGCGTTGACGATTGTCGCGGCGTTGCGCCACAGGCGCTGTATCACGCCTATCTGGGCCTCGTCCTTCTCGCTGGCGCGGCGATTGCCTTTACCCTTGCTGTCCTTTCGTACAGAGAAGTCGAAGTTGGCGGCAAATGTCTCGTCAGCCGTCATGTCCGAGGACACAGTGAACTGGAATTTGCATTTGGGACGCGAGGAGATGATGCCGCCGCCTGTCCATGTGACGGCAATCTGTCCTTTGCCGAAGTATCCTTTGTGGAGTACGTTGGCGCCAAGTGCCTGTGCGATTGTCTTTGCCACGGTGCGGCTTTCTGTGATTATAAGTATATTATTCATTATTTTACGGTTGTTTTTAGTTTTGGATGTTGGATAAAGTGGACGGGGCTGTGCGGGAGGTCACATCTTGCGCCCCTTTGATTTTTTCTGCTGGCTCTCGTTCTTCGGACCGGTCTGTCCTCTGTCGAGAGGCTCCTTGATTTTCTTCGTTGCCTCGTCGGTCTTTCCGTCATTGTTGACAGCCATCTGGGTGCGGCTTTCGTTGGCAGGAGTTATCGACTCAGCTTGACGCGGATCCTTGAAGGAGGTGGTGGGACGCTGCTTGTTCATGTTGAATGTCAGATAGACGGTGCAGGGTTTCCCATCTTTGTCAACCATATTGTCGAGGACCACGGTCTTGCCGGCGACATAGTCCGCCTGCTGCTTCTCGGTCATCGGCACTCCGGCCCATTTTGTGATGGGCTTGATTTTACCGTCCTGAGTGAGCCATGTGGATTTTTTCTGACCGTTGCTTTCACTCTGCGCCTGTTTCTGAGAGGAGTATGAAGGCACAAACTCCACATCGCGCCTGTCCGCGCTTACCTGAAGCGTTACGGTATATTTATTGCCCTTGCGGTCAACGATTTCCTTGTCAGGAATGGCTTTGCCGCTTTTGAGGGTGTTGATCTCTCCCATGTCAAGTTTTGTCTGCCCGATGGTGTCCTTGACGAACACGGACTTGGCGGGTACGCTGAGTATCTCGTTTGTCTGGCGGTCGATGCTGATGAACGAGGGGATGACCTCCCCGGTCTCCTTGTCAACGACATCGGCGAGCCTTCCGAGGTTGCCGGTGGTACGGAGGTTCTGCTTGTCCTCGTCCGTGAACTTGACCCCGTTGAACTCCTGATCGAGATTCGGCTCCTTGCGGATAAAATGGGGTACGACCTTGATATTCCCGTTGGCGTCCTCGCGGAATGACAGACGCGCTTCCAGCGAATATTTCTCTCCGGCGAATGTCGGGGTAATGGTTACCAGCCGGGATTTGCGATTGTAGAGCATCTCCTTGAGGTCTCCGCTTTTTTCAAGTATTTCGCGGTCGATGCCCCAGCGGTCTTTCAGACCTTGCCAGTCGATTCTGGATTCGTCAATAGCATGGCTGTTGCGGTTCGTCGCCTTCGCTTCGACTTTCAGATCTGAAAGCATGGCTTTATTCGCCTCCGGTTCTTTAAGCGCGTCTTCGACGACCTGCCCGACACTGTTCACGTTGTCGGCATCTACTTTGAAGAAACTGAACACCGAGGGGTTCTTGCACTGCCTCACGAAGTTGGAGAGAAAAGCCTCAAGCGGGTTCTTGTGGATGTTGAATACCACGAGATCGCTCAGTTTGGCGGACTTCGACGGTGCCATATCCGGTGTGCCGTCCTGTTTAAGACCTTTTACAGCGCCTGTTTCTCCCGTCTCGTTGTTGCGGGCGATAAGCACCTGGTCTTTTTCGTTAGTCTGGTCTTGTGCCATATTGTAATTTCACTTATGGTTGTTTTTGCGGCGGGATTCCGCCGTCTCCGAAATAGTAGTCAAGGACATCGGCCGGGAGATATGAGATCGGGCCGTTGGGAGTTTTCTGAAAGTACGGCAGGATTCCTTTGGCTCTAAGATTGTACTGCTGGCGAAGACCGAGGCCGAACCTGCGCTCCACATCTTTCGGTGTCCATCTTCTCGGCTCCTCCTGCTGACAATTCCCTTTGGTTGTTATCTTCTGTTCAAGAAAATCCATTCTTTCCAAAACTGTCTGAAGGAGACCGAGGACGGTTTTCTCAAATTTCCTGTTCATACCAGTCGTGTCCTTGATTTTATGGTACGTCTTGACAGTATCCTGTCGAGTCCGGAGCGGTGCCAGCCGAGGCCGTGATGACTTATAATGTCAATTACTTCTCCGAGGATGAACTTTGTGTCGCCGTTCTCGCGCAACACGCGGAAGCCGTATTCCTTTATCCTGCGGTATGCGGTTCTCTCACTTACGCCGAGGAGTGCCTGAAGCTCCTGACGGTCGATTCTGTATTCGCGTTCCGCATCGGTGAGTGAACGGTGTTCTTCATCTTTGTTCTGTCTGATGGCTGCCGGCGAGTGAACCATTTTATGAATGATTGTCGCCAGCGTTGCGACAGTGCCCCGGAGATCCCTCAGTTCGGCTCTCATAGCACTTAATTCGCTGCTTGAAACGGTTACTGTTTCAGTCATTTGAAGTAGTGATTAGGTGTTAGGGAGCCTATCTGACGATTTCGCTCCAATTATGTTTATTGTTTTTTCGGAGTGGCACAGTATCTGTGCCTTTTTAGGATGGCTTTGCATCCGGGAGGGGGTCTTTGATTATTTATCATTGTCTGTACTGAATTTAATTATCTCTTATGACGATTTTCAGTGATAAAACGCTGTATATGTGCCTGATTCCCTGACAGGTGTCTGCCGTTGTCCTGCCAACATTCTGCCAACGCGCAATATCCGGCTGTTATCGTCGTTTGTTAAACTTGCCGTTGCAGTAGTACCCCACGGAATTGCCGTTCACAAGTCGTGTTTCCGCCCATTCCCGCAGTTCCGATATTTTGAAATGCAGCCGGTGTCCGAATTTGTGATAGGGTATGTTTCCCGCAGATGTCTCTTTGTAAAGTTGCCCTTTGGCTATACGGTAGCCGTTGGAATTGAGAAACTCCAAAGCTCCCTCTATGTCAACCGATTCCGACTCATGTCTGGGTTGCAATGCGGCAAGTACCTTGTCGAGGCAACCGGACACGGCAATCTCTATCATCTCCCTGACCTTTTCGACAGGGAGAATCACTAAACTTGTATTATCCATTTATCGTAAAAGCGGACGCTGCGGTTTGTATTTATAAAAATCCCACGTTCCTATGTGGTGAATGTGTCCAATCAGGACTGATATGCTTATATAGTTTACAGGGTTTGGCATACCCGCGAATCACGGGGTTCCCGCAGCACACTGAAAACAACAATGTCAACAACTGTTTTGATTTTATAAATATGCTTATGGCAGGAGATTGGCATTATATTGTCATTCGCAGGGCATATATGGCAAAAGAACCGACAAATCATTACGATTCATCGGTTCTTTCAGACTATTGAAGTATAATTTACTCAGCTGCCTACGGCACTGAATTTGATTTCTCCGAGCGAGTCTATTGCATCCTGTTTCAGGCTGTCAACGACATGTAGATACCGTTCTGTCATTTTGAGCGATGTGTGGCCGAGAAGACTTGATACCGTCTTGATGTTGGCTCCACGGTTCAGGACATTCACTGCAAAACTGTGGCGTGCGCAGTGCCATGATATTTTTTTCTTGATGCCCGCCAGTTTAACCCATTTGCCCAGATAGCGGTTGCAGGTATCATAAAGCGGCACCTTAAATATGCGCTCGTCGTAATCGTCGCTTTCCGGCTGTCCGATAAGACGGATGAGTGTGTCGTTCAGCGGAACTATAACCCAGCTGCAATTACTGTGTCCCTTTGTTTTCTGCTGCTGGAAACGCAGCGTCTTCGTGGTATAGTCCACGTTGCGGTAAGTCAGCTTGCTTGTGTCGCACCAGCGCGCCCCGGTATAAAGACCGAAAATGAAGGCCCGGTGTATTTCGGTTTTCTCGCCGTCGAAACGTGTCGCCACAAGACGGTCTATTTCTTCGGGGAGAAGAATCTCCTTTTGCAGTGTCATGTTGTCGTTCTTGATGACGAAGCCGCGGCAGGGGTTCTTCTTGATGAGGTCTTTGTCAACAGCGGCGGTAACCATACGCTTGAACAGCCGGAAATAGGCTTTCGGCCCGTCGCCCCGTCCGTTGGCTTTCAGGTATTCTACAAATGCCCCCACCATTTCGGGAGTGAGCTGTTTCATCTTCAGACTGTCCTTGAATTTTTCGTATCTCGGTGTGGAGGCAAGGAAGTTGATGAATTTTTTGAGTCCGCGAAGCTGCACATCCTGAATGTGTCTGGTAAGAGTCGGGGATTTGCAGAACTCACGGCAGAACTCGATGAAATCATCGTCCATCTCCTTGCGCAGCCGGTAGCCTTCTCGGTCTTCGAGGAATGTCTGCTCACGCTCAAAGCGTATCTTCTCGGCAAGCGCGAGTGTGTTCCTGTTCTGCAAACGCTCCTGCGGGGTTCTTGGATGCAGCCAGATGTAGAGGTTGAGATTCTCCTTCTTACGGGTATGTTTGATTTTGAATTTGGGTTTGCCCGCCATTGCCCCTTCGGTGTAGAACACCTGCTCACCGTTCTCGTCAAGCACGGGAGTCTCGGTTCTTCCTATGTAGTATTCCAGATAGAGGCTGGCGCGTCCGTCGCTCAGTTCGGACTGTTGGAGCTTGGGATTCTGTTTCTTGCGATTTTCTATTTTTGCCATAATCATGAATTTTCCCGCAAAGATAAGCGCGGGCATAACATTTTGAAAATCGCCGTTTACAGTCCTTAACAATTCACTTATCCCGAATGTTCTTCTAACGGGGTACAAAAGGTGTACTTTTTGAGAAAATCGCCCCATTTGCAGGCAAACCACGGAAAAACAGCATCTTGCTAATCCGTTTATCCACTTGCTTTTAATTTTATCCCCGCTTTTCCCGTTTTATATCGCGGAGAATTACAAATTTTTCATGGCTTAAAGAATTAAAAAATGTGATTTTATATTCCAATCAGAAGTGTGTTCGGAATATTTGTGTAATTTTGCCCCAAATTACAATCACGTCATGAAGAAATTTCTTGTAGCTATAGCAGCAGTCATGAGCCTTATGGCACCGTCAGCCGCCTCGGCTCAATTCAGATACGGACCCACAGCGGGAGTCACATTCACAAACCTGCATTTCAAACAAGATTTAATGAATGTGGACCAATCAGTAGGATTTGGAGCCGGCATAACAGGCGAAATGATGTTTCCCGGAATAGGATTTGGAGTGGATTTCGGACTTGCCTATGAGCAACGCGGCGCAAAACTCCACATGGGCGAAAAACCTATGTGGCGGTATCAGGGATACGGCACCGAACGCGCATATCTGCATTACATCACCATACCTTTGCATCTGAGATTCAAATACACCAAACTCGGAGGTTTTGAAGACAAGATAGCACCGTTGGCCTATGTAGGCCCGACTTTTGGATTTCTTGTCGGACACAACAAAAACGATGCCATGATGTACAGCACAGGCACTGTGTCAATGGAATTTGGCCTTGGTGCTGAGATACTGCGCCACTGGCAGGTGTCGGCAAGCTATACTTTGGGTGTGACTTATGCGCTTAAAGCCAAAATATTAACTGACTACAGCGCTCAAAACCGTGTATGGGCAGTAAGAGTAGCATATTTATTCTAAGAGCCGGTTCGACAATATCCGACACGCATAAAAAAACAGGCATCCCGATTAAGGTTGCCTGTTTTTTATGCTGACTGCCAGTCACATTACTTTGTGAGCGGAGAATAATTACGGGAATAACGGAGATGCTGTGGAATATAATCCTCATCATAGCTCACCGTTATATCGGTAATATTGCCATCGGCATCAGTAACAGGTGTATAAACAGGATTTACAAAACCTTTGTATGGTGCAATATTGAGGTGTGCATAACGGTCAAGTATCTGAGCATGCAGCTTCGGATCAACTTTCACGCCATATTTCTCCACCAAGTCACGGCCGGCCTCATAGTCGCCCTCACTCTTTATACGCTGGATTTCTCCAAGCAACTTACCAAAAAGATCGCGAAGAGCCTCATAATCATTTATGCGCAGATATGTTTTGCCATTCATGTCATACAGCTCTATCACCTTTGCATCTTTGCCTTTGTCCATACACCATTCGGATATGAGCTTGCGGTTACGCATGTGAGCTTCTTCCACATCCTTACCCGGCTCAATACGCATTAGCTGGGTCATAAGGCCGTTGAGTATATATTTATAATATTGTGCCTTGTAGGCATCAGGATTGTCAATAAGGCCAAGCTCCATAAGCTCGGAATCAGCCAGATAATAAAGAGCAAACAGGTCCGCACGCGCTTCCTCCAGCGTAGAGCCATGGGCTTTCAATGCATCTGGATCAACACCGGGCAATAAACGACCGGACGCATGTCCGAGACATTCATGAAGATCCGTATGCAGATTATCGGTAATGAAGAGGTATTTGTCCATAAGCTCACGCATCTCGGCATCAGGCACAAACTCTTCATTGAATCCGTTGCCATGAGAGGCCTCATCATATGCTTGAGTTATATTTTCAATGGTAACAGACTTGGAACCATGAGCGGCACGTATCCAGTTGGCGTTGGGCAAATTGATGCCGATAGGAGTTGAAGGATAAGAATCGCCGGCAAGAATAGCCGCTGTAATCACCTTGGCCGTAACTCCCTTCACCTTATCCTTGCGGAAACGTGGATCAACCGGAGAATTGTTCTCAAACCATTGTGCATTGCCGCTTATCACCTCAGTGCGGTGTGACGCGGGAATATTTTTGAAGTTCACAATTGATTCATAGGAGCCTGTCATACCGAGAGGGTCTCCATAGCTTTCAATAAACCCGTTGATAAAATCCACCTGTGAATCAGTGTCCTCAACCCAGAGTATGGAATAATCATCAAAAGTTTTAAGCGAACCGGTGGTATAGAATTCAATAAGCTTGTCTATAACAGCAGCCTGCTTGGGTGTTTCAGCATACGGTCTTGCCTTTCCCAGCAGCTCAACTATACGCTCTATAGCGGGGCTATACATCCCACCTATTTTATATACCTGTTCCACAACATTGCCGTTGGCATCTTTTGTCACCTTGGCATTAAGGCCATAGGAAACCGGAGTCATGTCGGTAGTGTCTTTCAGTGCGGCATAATATGCCTCTACTTCCGGCTGTGTAACGCCCTCGTACATATTGTTGGCGGAAGTCAAAATCAAATCAGCGCCCTCAGCCTGATTGACACGCTTGGCCATAAAATTTGGATCAAATATCACGCGCATGAGTGTGTCAAGATTAGATGGAACCTTGTCGGCCGGCAATGCTGATATTTGTGCCTGAAGCCATTCTTTGGAAAATTCGGGTACGAACTTATCCATTGAATAGTGGTGGTGAACGCCATTACCAAACCACAATTGCTTCATATACTTTTCAAATGCTTTGAATTCATTGCTGTTTTTGTCTCCGGAGTAGTTTGTGTAAACCCCTTCAAGAAGCTGTCGGATAGGAAGATTATATTTACCGTTCTGATCCCATAATATATCACGGCCCATAATTCCGGCCTCGGTCAGATAATAGATGAGTTTTTTCTGGTTGAGGCTCAACTCCTCAAATCCGGGCACTTTGTAGCGGAGCACTTCAATATCGGCAAAACGGTCCACTACATAATTGAAATCCGATTTCGTAGCTGCCATAACAGTTGGTGCGGCGACACAAACCATGAATGTGCCTATAGCCGCGTTTCGAAAAATTGACATATTTATTAAATAATTTATTCTACATACAACACAAGTCCCTTAAGATATTCTCCTTCGGGATGATATATGCTGACCGGATGGTCTGCAGGCTGGGTGAGCTGATGCAATATGCGCACTCTGCGTTTGGTCTGTGCGGCTGCTGAAAATACTGCAAGCCTGAACTGCTCCCTGCTTACGGCCTGAGAGCACGAGAATGTAAAGAGGACGCTGCCTGACGGCATTTTCTCCATGGCACGCGCATTCAACCGCTGATACCCGCGAAGAGCATTTTTCAACGCACTGCGGTGCTTGGCAAACGCAGGAGGGTCAAGAATCACAAGGTCATAAGCTCCGGACTCCATATCAGCAAGAAACTTGAATGCGTCCTCAGCAAACGACTTATGACGGTCATCGCCCTTGAAATTCAACTCAATATTGGCATCCGTAAGGCTCACAGCCTTTGCAGAACTATCCACTGAATGAACAAGAGAGGCCCCACCGCGCATAGCATATACAGAAAAGCCTCCTGTGTAACAGAACATATTGAGCACTCTGCGTCCCTGTGCAAACTTTTCAAGCAATGCACGATTGTCACGCTGATCCACAAAAAATCCTGTTTTTTGGCCTCGCAGCCAGTCAACGTGAAATTTCAAACCGTTTTCAATGGCCTCATCTGTTTCATAGCCACCTATAATATATTGGTTGACCGGATCAAGCCTTGCCTTATAAGGCAATGTGGTTTCTGATTTATAATACACGTTGCGAATACCTGCATCCTTCAGTTCCACAAGACACTGCGCAATCACGTGACGGGCATAGTGCATGCCCGGTGAATGAGCCTGCACCACCGCTGTGGGACCATAAAGATCCACCACAAGCCCGGGCAGAAAATCGCCTTCACCGTGCACAAGCCTACAAGCATTGTTGTCGCTGCGGATGAGTCCGAGTGTACGCCGCAGCTCGTATGCGCTTTCAAGTCTGCGCGCATAAAAGGAAGCATCTATAGGTTCATTTGCTGTACTGAGCATCCTCACAGCTATGCTGCCTATCTGATAATGCCCTACACCAAGCAAACTGCCGTCAGAAGCCAGCACACTCACAAGATCGCCTTCCTCTATATCGGTCGGCATTGAATCAATAGCTCCGGAAAACACCCACGGGTGAAATCTGAGCAGCGACTCTTCTTTGCCGCGTTTTAATTTGATTGTCTTATACATATTTTATTATAAGCCTATTTCAACCAACCCTGAATACCTCGCCAAAGATCGTTACCATTGGCATATACAAGCAACAGCAGCAAGAAGCACATACCGGCTATCTGCGCATATTCCAACACCTTTTCGCTCGGTTTGCGACGGCTGACAATTTCCCACAGCAAAAACAGTACATGACCGCCGTCAAGAGCCGGTATCGGCAGTATGTTCATGAACGCAAGCACAACTGACAAAAATGCCGTAATCTGCCAGAAAGAATACCAGCTCCATTTTGCTGGAAACATATCACCGATCGCGCCAAAACCGCCAATGGACTTGGCACCGTCCTTAGTGAATATGAACTTCATGGAACTTACGTAGTTGCCAAGGGTAGAGGTTCCGATTTCCCATCCTTTGGGCACCGATGCAAAAAACGAGTAGTGCTCCGTTACAGTAGGATATATATCGGTGATACTCTTAAGCTGGAACCCGAGCTTGCCGCTGTCTGTAGGTTTGGCTGTCACCGTCATTGCTTTTCCATTACGCTCTAAGGTAACTTTCACAGACTTGCCCGCATAGGTTTTGAGTGCTGCTGTAAG
>UMJZ01028433.1_pt1 | contig 10127 bp, 4 predicted proteins | sample 1966181 | NCBI WGS metagenome assembly UMJZ01 (sample SAMEA4836163, study PRJEB28245) | human gut metagenome | biome: gut microbiome; material: fecal sample | place: Denmark | collected 2008 | reverse complement strand
GCTCTTTCCCTGCTTATCTTTTTAAGGGAGCACAGTTCTCCACCAATACGGAAACCGGTGAAATTGAAATGATTACCCTGATTGTTCCGGCATCTGTGGAAAAAATCGGACAATACGCCCTTCCGAATATTGCAAACTTACAGGGAATTAAATTTGAAGAAGGTTCTAATTTACAGACAATAGAGCAGTATGCATTTTATCAGTGTATCAATCTGACGGATATCAATCTGCCGGATACGGTTATTACCATTGGAAACTATGCTTTTTCCGGTTGTACAAAGTTAGGTACGAAAGAGGAAGCTGGCTTTGATATTCCGACGTCCGTTGTAACACTGGGAAGCGGAGCATTCAGCAACTGCCCGGGACTTACAAGCATTACGATTCCGGCAGGGGTAAGCAAAATACTGGACAAAACCTTCCAGAATGATACCGGATTAACTTCGGTCACATGGGATGTAAACCTGCTCACCGAAATCGGTGCTTCTGCATTTGAAGGCTGTAGCGGCCTGACAGAAATGAATATTCCCAGCGGCACCATCAAGATTGGAGCAGCAGCATTTAAGAACTGTACCGGGCTTACCAAGATTGTGATTCCGGCATCGGTTACCAGTATTGCAGGTACGGCTTTTGACGGCTGTGACAATGCTCTTTATTTTGTAGTACCCGGATCTTATGCTGAAAAATGGCTGAAGGATAAAGGTATTATTACAAGAAATCTGCTGGCAATCACGTATGAACTGAATGGAGGCACCAATAATGCTTCCAATCCGGCAGGTTATGAAGCCGGAGATACCTTCACCTTTGCCCCGGCTACCAGAAATGGCTATATTTTCAAAGGCTGGTTTTTAGATGAAGAATTCAATATACCAATTACGGGTGTAGAGGGATACAGTGAAGACCTGACGGTTTATGCCAAGTGGGAAATTGAAATTTACACCATTAACTACGAACTGAATGGCGGAACCAACCACAAGGATAATCCGGCAACCTATACGTTCTTAGACAAGGTAACATTTAAGAATCCGGAAAAAGAAGGATATACCTTTGAAGGTTGGTATTCAGATCCTGAATTTAAGAAAACATTTAATAATATTCCGGTTAAGAGTTATGGAAATAAAACCGTTTACGCCAAGTGGAGCGGCGGTGTGACACTGGCGCCGACAGCAAGTGTGGAAAGCGGTTCTTCCGTGAAGACAGGCACGAAAGTGTTCCTGACTTCTCCGACACCCGGAGCAAGCATCTACTATACGATGGACGGTTCAGAGCCTACAGTAACTTCCAAACAGTATGTGGAAGGTATTGTGATTGACAAGGCTGTGACTATTAAGGCGTTTGCTGTTAAAAAGGGCTGTGATGCCAGCGAAGTGGTTACCTTTACTTATGAACTGGTGAACGAAGCAGAAGACTGGGGAGACATCCTTGTCGAAGACAGGCAGCAGTTTGAAAACGGTGACGAGGTACCGAAGGGCATCTGGGTTGCCGGTGTGGAAGACAGCGAATATACCGGAAAGAAGATTACTTTTGCTCTTCGTGTATATGACGGAAAAACACTTCTGAAAGAAAAGACAGACTATACGGTAGCTTATGCAAACAATAAGGATGCGGCGGACAAGAATGCTGAAAAGAAAGCGCCTACCGTAACCATAAATGCAAAGGGCAATTATAAAGGAAAGGTAGTTATTAAGTTTACCATCAATCCTAAGAATATTGCATCCGGAGACATTACGGCTGAAGATATTATCACCAATGTAACGGGTAAACTGCAGAAGCCGGTTCCGGTTGTTACATATGGAAAGACAAAGCTTCGCAATAAGACGGATTTTACTTATGAATATCTGGGAACAACGTTAGGTGGCTATCAGTCTAAGGGAGAATATCAGATTAAAATTACCGGTTGCAAAAACTTTACCGGTGAGAGAATAGTAACCTATACCCTGGTAGAAGGTACTTCCATTACCAAGGCGAAAATCACGGCTCCCAAGAAATGCAGTTTTACAGGAGAGCTCCTTACGCCGGATATTGATGTAAAGATGGGCAAAGAGGCACTTATAAAAGGCGTTGACTATGAGGTTACATATAGCAACAACAGAGATGCAGGAACGGCTACGGCAATCATTACCGGAAAGGGTAATTACTATGGAGCCAAAAAGGTTACATTCAAGATTTTACCGATTGCCACGCTGAATAAGGCAAAGTTTGCATTTGACAAAACAAGTGTAACCTACACGGGAAATGCATACGAAATCGGCAAAGGTATTCATGCTGCAGTTACCTTGAACGGCACAACTCTTGTGGAAGGAAAGGATTATACCTGCAGCTATCTGAAAAATACGGATGCTGGCACCGCTACGATTGTCTTCACCGGAAAGGGAGGCTATACCGGAACTGTCAGAAAGTCTTTTAAGATTGTTACGGCGGAAATGACCGGTATGCAGATGCAGTTCTTGGATGCAGAAGGCAATGTTAAGAAAGATGCGGTTTATGCTTATGAAAAGGGCGGCGTAAAGCCCAATGTACTGCTTACTTACAACGGTATGACACTGACGGCAGGAAAAGATTATACGGTTTCTTATAAAAAGAACACGGCACTTGGTAGAGCGGAAATTGTTGTCAGAGGCAAGAAAAACTTCAAGGGAACGCTGAACGGTACATTTACCATTGCGCAGCAGGATGTGAGTGAACTGAGACTGACAGCACAGGATGTTATGTTTAAGAATGCTGCAGGAGCGGTTTCCGGTGCAAAGCCTGTTGTAATGGATGTAAACGGCAAAAAGCTGGCAGAGGGTACGGACTATAAGGTAACTTATGTTTATACCAATAATACCAGAATGGTGAATAATGGTACCATGAAACGAGCAGGATCAACTGTAAATGTAAAGGGTGACATTATTCCGGTAGAAAGCCTCATTACTGTAAAAATTACCGGAAACGGCAACTACAGGGGAACTCTGGAAACAACCATCCGCGTATTTAAGAATAATATTTCCACTGCTAAAATTACGGTTAAACCGCAGGCTTATACCGGCAGAGAAGTTCAACCCGGCATTGATCAGATGACGGTCATGATTGGCAAGGAAGAACTGAATGTCGGCGATTATGAAATCGTAAGCTACAAGAACAATATCAAGAAGGGCAATGCAGAAGTTACCATTCGTGGTATCGGCAACTATGGAGGAACCAAGACTGTGAAGTTCAAAATTGCGGAAAAGACCTTTTCCTTATTTGACTGGATCAGGTAGTGGTATTAGAAGCAAATAATATACGCTCTTAAGGACTTGCTGAATTAAAGTTGCTTAGAGCTTGCCGAAAGCGAAGAGAGACCGGGACGGAGAAATCTGTTCCGGTCTTTTTGTGGTTCTAAAGCAAGAAATCCTTGCCTTTTCAATCAATCCTGTGTTATAGTACCTATAGAGCAGATTTTCTATTATCTATATAATTTTATATTCTATTTTCAAATCTATCGGTGGGATTTATTTTTCTTATCCCACAAGTCAGAAATTCCTGCTTTTTCTATTATTTTCAATGTCACAATCGAAATGATTTACCAACAGAAAAGATTAACGAAATAAAAAACAGTTGTATAAGAAAAACAGATAAGTTATAATGGATATGGTTGGATGCCTTTTGCGGATAACTGTATTTATTGTTATCCTGTGCAAAAGGAGGAACTATTTGAACAATGAACTGAAAAATACAGTAGGAGCGGCGGATGCAAAAGCACAATACGATGAATGCGCCAAGCGCCTGCTGGGGCAAAAGAGCATTCTGTCATATATTTTTGCCCATACCATAGAGGCTTTTCAGGGAATGAAGCCGAAAGAAATCATTCCTTATATCGAAGGAGCGCCTTACATAGGTGAGGTGCCAATAGAGCCGGGGCTGACCAATACTGCCAGGGAGCAAAACGGGCAGAGGGTTACCGGGCTTAATACGGAAAACCGGGAAATCCATGAGGGTGTGGCAAAGTTTGATGTTGTGACATATGCGTGCCTGCCGCCGGAAGACACAGTGCCGGAGGATAAACAGACGACGGTTATTGTCGATGTGGAGGCTCAGAAAAAGGACCCATCCGAATACAAAATCCTGAACCGGGCAGTTTTCTATGTGGGGAGACTGCTTTCATCCGAAAAGGAACGGGATTTTACCGGTTCCGACTATGATGCAATCAAAAGTGTGTATTCCATCTGGATATGTATGAATAAGAAAGAAAACAGCATAACCCGGTTTCGGTTTGCCGGGGAAGATCTGGTTGGCACCGGTCGGTGGAAGGGGAACTGCAGCCTGATGAATATCATTATGATTGGGCTGGCGAAGGAAATGCCGCCGCAAGGAGACGAGGCGTATACGCTTCACCGCCTGTTGGGGACCCTGTTTTCGGAAGAGTTAACGGTTGTTGAGAAATTAAACATCTTGGAAGAGGAATACGATATACCCATAGATGAAAATCTGGAAAAGGAAGTGAATTATATGTGTAATTTAGGAGAAGGAATTGAAGAAAGAGCATTGGAAAGGGGAATTACGGTCGGCGAGGCCAGAGGAATTGCGGTAATCGTAAAGAGAATGCACAAAAACGGCTTTACGGCAGAGCAGATAGCGGCAGCCACAGACAAAGACGTCGAAGAGGTGGAAGCCATCCTGGCAGGTGGAGAGCCGGTATTTGCGTGATATGAAATTTTTAATATATATATACAAAATTTCATATCACGAAATTATAAAAAAGTATGTAAAAATTCCGAAAATTCAAGGAAAATCCAATCATATTGCAAATAATAAGAAATGTATGGAAAATTGAAAAAAAACCCTTGAAATCTCCCATGCTTCTTGCTATTATATTATAAGAGTACGACTAAGAAAGGGTTCAGATAGCCGTTTTCCACGCCAATGGATTACGGATATTTTTGTCACTGGGAATAGATAGAGCTTCTCTTGGCGGCAGATGAATGAATGAAAGGAGGTCACTTTCAATGGAAGGGACGCAAATTTTTTCATGCAAATCTGGCAACAACATGAAAAATTTATTTGTGAAAAACAACGATGCCATGTTCCTTAAGGTGGAAAACAACAGGATTTCCGGTAAGGGATATGTATGTAATACGGAGGGGAAAAACGGTTACATAGATGAATTTGAAGTCGCTATTGAAAAAATCAGCGGCGTAGGAGAGACTACTTATTTGGGGGAGCCTGCACTGGCTATAAATACAAGACTGGATAATCTGTATGGTTCCAAAAAGGTACAGTTGGTATTTCCCCAGATGAAAAATATTGATTTGGCACTGAAGCTGCTTAGAAAGCTGCGCGAGGAAAACGGTGTTACGGATGAAGCATCAAAGACCGCTCCGGCACCCGGTTCAGCCCTGATGGGAGGCGCTGGACAGGGATATACGCCGACTTCCAGCTATACACCCGGACAGCAGGCACCCAATGCATTCCAGCAGCAGGTTGCATCCGGTTCTGCACTTATGCCCAAAGTGGGAGCAACACCCGGAGCATCTGCAACAGCAGGCGCTTCTGTAATCGGGGCAGCCACCATGGGCGCATCTACGATTGCGGCAGCCGCACCGGCACCTGCAGCCGCACCCGTAGCACCCACCCCGAAGCCGGTACAGCCCGCACCCCAGGAGGAGTCTGAGGATGAAGAAAGCAGACGTAGTGAGGACGAGTTTAATGAGCGTATGGAAAAACTGCAGGTATTAAAGGACTGCGGTATTCTCGGCGAGAAGGAATACAATGCCAAGAAGTTTGAACTTGTCAGCCAGTTCTGCGATCTGACGGATTTCAATGAAAAGATCCAGAAGCTTGTAGTATTAAAAGACTGCGGACTTCTTTCTGAAAAAGAATTTGAAGCCAACCGTACCGATATTATTAAAGAGTGCTGCGATACGGATGCCAATGACACCAAGACCTATCGTAAAAACATCCAGAAGCTGGTTTATTTGCAGTTCGGCGGCGTGATTACAGAAGAAGAATATGAAAAGAATAAACAGATTATGGTGGACGATGTAAACTTCAAGCTTACGGATGATCCGGAACTGTTTATGCGTAAATTAAAGAGACTGCCGGTACTGAGAGACTGTCAGATGATTACCGACAAGGAGTATCATGCAAAGGTAGAAGCTCTTTACAAGCTGATTGAGATTGATCCTGCGGATTCCAATGAAGTCATGGTCAACAAGATGAACAAGTGGCCGATTCTGGTACAGGCAAGATACATTACCGAGACGGATTTACAGGAAAAGCAGATGCCTATTCTGGAAAGCTGCATGAAGATGCCGATGAACAGTCCGGAAGATATCAAGGCAGTAATCGAAAGACTGGTTACCTTAAAAGACGGCAACTGGTTATCTGAGACTGATTTCGAGGCTAAGAAACGTGAGCTTTCCAAAAAGATTGATGCCATCCCCGACTATGAGACCCGCATCAAGATTTACGTGGCATTGCCTGCCATGGGCTTTATTACCGAAGACGAATATGAAGAGCAGAAGCAGAGATGCATTGCTGAAATCTTCTCACCGTACTCCGGCATGGATGAATTCAAGAAGCGTGTTAACAATCTGCTTACCTTGCATAAAGCCGGCATGCTGACCGAAGAGGAATTTGTTTCTTACAAGACAAAGCTGATGAGCGATTTATAAAAAATAAGCGATTTCTCCTAAAAGGATGACTTTTAGGAGAAATTTTTTTGTTTAAAAGTCACTTTTGGCTTATTTTTATGAAGTTTCAAAAAAAACTTGCATGGGCGGGGCTTTTGGTGTATAGTGAAACGCGATTATTAAAATGGACAATCGGGGGAATGGAAATGGCGAAATATCTGGTTATTGTAGAATCACCCGCAAAAGTGAAGACGATAAAAAAATTCCTTGGCTCCAATTATGAAGTGGCTGCCAGCAATGGACATGTACGGGATTTCCCGAAGAGCTCTCTGGGAATCGATGTGGAACATGATTATGAACCTAAGTATATTACCATCAGAGGCAAGGGGGAAGTGCTTGCCAATTTGCGTAAGCTTGTAAAAAAAGCAGATAAAGTATATCTCGCAACCGACCCTGACCGCGAGGGGGAGGCGATTTCCTGGCATTTGTATTATGCTTTGAAATTGGAGAACAAAAAGACATACCGTATTACCTTTAACGAAATCACCAAGACGGCGGTAAAGGAGTCCCTGCAGCATGCCAGAGAGATTGATATGGACCTGGTAGATGCCCAGCAGGCAAGAAGATGCTTAGACCGTATGATTGGTTACCGGATATCGCCCCTTCTCTGGGCAAAGATTAAAAGGGGGCTTTCAGCCGGACGTGTGCAGTCGGTTGCTCTTCGTATTATCTGTGACAGGGAAAAGGAAATTGACGCTTTTATTCCGGAGGAGTACTGGACACTCAATGCTTCCTTTGCCGTACAGGGAGAAAAGAAGCCCCTTGTGGCAAAATATTACGGTACCGGGAACGGAAAGACGACGATTTCTAATAAGGAAGAATTAGATAAAATCAAGGAATCCCTGAAAGGGGCGGACTATCGGATTACCGAGGTAAAGAAAGGGGAAAGAACGAAAAAGGCTCCCCTGCCGTTTACTACATCCACTCTGCAGCAGGAAGCCAGCAAGGTGCTGAATTTTTCACCCCAGAAAACTATGCGCCTGGCACAGCAGCTTTATGAAGGCGTGGAAGTAAAGGGTGAGGGCACCATCGGTCTTATTACTTATCTGCGTACCGACTCCACCCGTGTATCCGAAGAAGCGGAGAAGATGGCGAAGGAATACATTGAAGACCGATACGGTGCGGAATATGCAGGCGAGGGTACGGAAAGAAAGCCGGGACAGAAAATCCAGGATGCCCACGAGGCCATCCGCCCGACAGCTATCAGCCGTATTCCCTTAGACATAAAGGACCAGCTTCCGAGAGATTTATTCCGTCTGTACCAGCTCATCTGGAAACGCTTTACCGCAAGCCGGATGCAGGCGGCAAAATACGAAACTGTTTCCGTAAAAATAGGAGCGGGAGAGCAGATTTTCACAGTAGCATCCTCCAAGCTTCTGTTTGACGGCTTTATGAGCGTATATACCCAGGAGGATGAGGAGAAGGAAGAAAACAACCTGTTAGCCGGTTCCCTGAGCAAAGATACAAAATTAACCTTTGAAGAATTTGAAGAAAAGCAGCACTTTACACAGCCCCCGGCCCATTATACCGAGGCGTCCTTGGTAAGGGAGTTAGAGGAGCTCGGCATCGGACGTCCCAGTACCTATGCGCCGACCATTACCACCATTATGGCAAGACATTATGTGGTAAAGGAAAACAAGAACCTCTTTGTGACGGAGCTGGGCGAAGTGGTCAACAATATGATGCAGGAAGCTTTTCCGGCAATCGTGGATGTGAATTTCACAGCCAATCTGGAAACCCTTTTAGACGGCGTGGGAGAAGGAAAGGTCAACTGGAAAACCGTAGTTTCCAATTTCTATCCCGATCTGGATGAAGCGGTAAAGAAAGCGGAGCAGGACCTGGCAAAGGTACAGATTGCAGACGAAGAGTCCGATGAAGTCTGCGAGCATTGCGGGAGAAAAATGGTGATTAAATACGGCCCTCACGGCAAGTTCTTAGCCTGCCCCGGATTCCCCGAGTGCCGCAACACCAAGCCGTATTTTGAAAAAATCGGTGTTGCCTGTCCGAAGTGCGGCAAGGATATTGTCATTAAAAAAACGAAAAAAGGCAGAAAATACTATGGCTGTATCGGCAATCCGGATTGCGATTTCATGGTATGGCAGAAGCCTTCCGCAGAAAAGTGCCCGAAGTGCGGCTCCATGATGCTGCAAAAGGGAAATAAATTAGTTTGTATGAATGAAGAGTGCGGATTCATTAAATAGACAGAAAATTAAAAAAATAAACAGATATTACATTGAAAAATAAATTGATGTATGTTAAAATGTAACAGTAATCGGTTTTTGGCTAATAGGAGAAATTTTCTCCTGACAATCTGGAGGGTAGCATATGAGCAGCGTACAGTTATTGGACAAAACCAGAAAAATCGGAAAATTGTTACACAACAACAATTCCAGTAAAGTGGTATTTAATGATATTTGCAGAGTCATGCGGGAAATTTTAAAATCCAACTGCCTTGTCATCAGTAAAAAGGGTAAGGTGCTCGGTGTCGGCAAGCTTGACAATATCGAGCCCATTGCAGAGCTGATTGATGAGCATGTGGGAGGGTTTATTGACCCCATGTTAAACGAAAGACTGCTGGGAGTTCTTTCTACCAAGGAGAATGTCAATCTGGAGACACTCGGCTTTGAAAAGACTGACTCTAAAAAATACCAGGCCATGGTGACTCCTATCGAGATTGCCGGTGAAAGACTGGGTACTTTATTTTTCTATAAATGCAACGAACAGTACGAAATAGACGATATTATTCTCTGCGAATACGGCACTACGGTGGTGGGGCTGGAAATGCTAAGGGCGGTCAACGAAGAGAGCGCCGAGGAGAGCAGAAAGCAGGCGGTTGTGAAATCCGCTATTTCCACACTGTCATTTTCGGAGATGGAAGCCATCATTCATATTTTTGATGAACTGGACGGCATGGAGGGTATTCTGGTTGCCAGCAAGATTGCGGACAGAGTGGGTATCACCCGTTCCGTTATTGTAAATGCCCTGCGGAAGTTTGAAAGCGCAGGCGTTATCGAATCCCGTTCCTCCGGCATGAAGGGCACTTACATCAAGGTATTAAACGATGTGGTGTTTGACGAGATTGCAGAGCTAAAGAAAATGAACCAGAAGCAGTAAAGAAAAGAAAAACAATAAAAATTCCGGCAAAAAGGATTTTGCACGGACGGCAAACGGACTTGTGTTTCTATACATAAAGTCCGTTTTTTGTTTCTTAACAGGAAAAAACCTTGTTTTTTTTGAGGAAATATATATAATTGTAAGAGTATCAGTATGCGTGAAAATTTATCTGAAACCGGAAAGGGGTTACCATATGATTAATACCAATGTCTTTGATTATGTCAATGTACTGGATAAAGCGGCAGATGCGGCATGGATGAGAAACAATGCCATCAGCAACAATATTTCCAACGCTACCACACCGGGATATAAAAGACAGGATGTGGCTTTTGAGTCGGAGCTGGCAAAAGCAATAGGCAGAAG
>UMJZ01023800.1_pt1 | contig 10157 bp, 9 predicted proteins | sample 1966181 | NCBI WGS metagenome assembly UMJZ01 (sample SAMEA4836163, study PRJEB28245) | human gut metagenome | biome: gut microbiome; material: fecal sample | place: Denmark | collected 2008 | reverse complement strand
ACATCAGTCCGGGGTCATCATAATTTCAAAATTTTCTATTTTTCTTCTGTCTCTGATTCTGCTTCTGTTTCATCTTCTGCTGTTGTCTCTTCTTCTGACTTTTTATCATCCTTGGCATCTGATGAACCATAGTCTTCGAGGCTGCCGCTTACTTCATATGTGTAACCGTCGTACTCGCCTACAACTTCTGATATAAGTTCATCAAACATAGTCTTCTGGTCGCCGTATCCATAGAATGACGTCCAGCTGTCTTCCACATTTGAATATCCTTTGAGGCTGAACCATGATGTATCAAGTTCCTGTTTTCCGTCGGAACGGTTGATTACCGATCCCATCTTAACCGGAAGATAGATGGTTGCCGGTTTAAGATCTTTGTCATTGAATGTGATGGTTGCCGTATAAACTGCATAAAGCTCATTGTATGTCTTGGCTTTATAATCTTCCTTGGTATATACAAGATATGCGCCTGCATATTCAATATTAGAGAGCTTATTGCTGCTATATGAATAGCTGCTCTTGATTTCCTCGACTGCGTTATCCTTCACTGTGGCCATCATATCATCATTGATATCCTCAATCTTGGTTATATATGTGTCCACATCATCCTTGGTTACGGTGTATTCCTTGGTAGTCTCTTTAATCTTGATACCGTAATTTTCAAGGTAAAATGTCTGATAATATTCATCAATTGATAATGTAATTTCGTCACCTACGGAAAGATTGTATGACGGTGAAGCACTGATCCAGAGATCCTTTACATGGCTGTCTTTGGATGTATTTTCAACATCAACGCTCGCTTTTCCGTCAAGACCGCTGAATTTAAGTTCTACCGAATCAAATATATCAACTTCTTTAACAGAATCAAGGTCTTCTACCTCTACTTCATATGAATCAAATTTGATAATTACGTCTGCGGCTTCTACTTTATCTTCATCATAATCCGCATCGATGGTAATCGTGTCACCATTGGAAAGTTCGCTTGATTTGTCAACAGTAAGGCTTATTGCGTAATACACTGCCGAAGCCTTATTCTTGATTCTGTCGCTTGCGCTCTTTTCAGTCTTGCCCATTGCTTTAAGAGTTGCTGCATAGAAATCATCATAATTAAGCTCAACTTTGGCTGTTCCCATAGTATCATATCCGTCGAATTCGACTTCAATATAGCTTTTAAGATCTATTGTCTTACGTTCGATTTCTTTTTTATGTTTAACATTCTTAACAATAATAATGGCTGCCACAGCTGCAATAATTGCAACCGCAACTGCTACGGCAATGATTATTATAAGCTTCTTATTAACCGGTTTCTTTTCCTTCGGCTGTACAGGCGGCACCGGTGCTCCCTGCGGCATTGCATATCCGTTAGGTGCTCCGTAATTCATCTGTCCCTGTGGTACTCCGTTGAAATCCGGCTGCGGCTGTCCCTGCGGTACTCCGTTGAAATCCGGCTGTGGCTGTCCCTGCGGTATGTTGTTAAAGTCTGCCTGAGGTTCTCCCTGAGGTATGTTGTTAATGTCTCCCTGCGGTGCATTATTAATGTCTGCTGCCTGCGGTGTTTCTAATGGGCTTCCGCATTTAAAGCAGAATTTAGAACCTGCATTGTTCTCTGCTCCACAATTTTTGCAAAATGGCATATGTGAATCCTCCTTTTATATCCAGTTTAACAAAATAAACTGATAACATCTTACATCATTCGAGTTATTTCGTCAATAATAAATGTCCGTCGAAGTGCTATACCACATTCGACGGACACTCATAAATCCAATTCAGGTTGTTATGAATGTGTTGTATCTGAATCTGCGCAGCCGGCGTTCCATCCTGACAGCATTGTCAAGGTTTCTGAATGCACCAACCTGTACTTTATAGAGATTGTCAGAATAGATTATAAATGCAGGAAATCCGTCCGCCAAAGCCGAATTAAGCAGACGCTCGGCATTTTCCCTGTTGCGGAAAGCTCCTATCTGGACACGGTAAAGCTTACTGCAGTCGCATACATCATCCGGCTCATCTTTAATCTCCTCAAACTGTGCATACGGATCATCCGGCATATCGCCGGTCGTTCTGACCGGGACAGCAGAAACTGTATCATAATCTATAGTTGTTAATATTCCGGCCGCGATTGCATTGGCGATTGCATCAAAATCATCATCAAACTTCGCATTATCTTTATCGTTGTTAATAAATCCTGTCTCAATAAGGACCGCCGGCATCCTGGTTCGTTTGAGCACAACGAGATTGGGGCGCTCAACTATTCCAAGATCCTTAAAACCCTGTTCTACAAGATTATCCTGAATGTTGCGGGCTAATTTTTCTTTCTCTCCTCCATTACTGTATATTAAAGTCTGTGCGCCGGAAGCGGTATTGGGATTCTCTCCGGAATTTCTGTGAAATGACACAAAATAATCCGCTCCTGCATCATTGGCATCCGTGGCTTTTTTGAACGGAGTCTCATATATATCATCTGTTCTCGTATATACCACATCGACGCCCTTATTTTTAAGGATATCTCCAACGGCGAGGGCAAGCCTTAAATTATCGTCTTTTTCGTTACGGCCATTGTATACAGCACCCGGATCGCTGCCGCCGTGTCCTGCATCTAAAGCAATCAGCATACTTTCTACCATCCTTTATATGTGATAACACATAAATTTATGATATAAAGTATGCTGAATATGATTAATCGTGATTATTTAAATACACCTAAGAGCCAGAGAGCGAGTAAAATTACCGCGATGCTTATTACCACCTTGATGACTGCGTTGATTATTATTTTACGTTTCTGTCCGGATGTTCTGATATCCTGTCTTAAATCACTCATAGATTACACCCTTTCGTATTTTACAAACTCATAGATGATATCAAAATAAGTTCTCTCGTCGCTGGTCTCTGTAATCTTCCAGCCCTCTTCCTTATCAAGATCCGGGAAATGTGCATCTGCCTGATATGCATAATCTACTTTCGTTATATGTGCTGTGCTGCATAAAGGAAGCATCTGTCTGTAAATTGATTCGCCGCCTATAACATACACATCATCATCCGCATAATCCCTGACTGCTTCTACTGCTTCATCAATACTATGTACAACAACAGCTCCCGGAACGCTGTAATTCATATCAGATGTGATAACCACATTCAATCTGTTCTTAAGCGGTGATTTATTAGGGAAACTTTCAAGAGTCTTTCTGCCCATGATAACCGCCTTGCCAGTTGTCGTCTCGCGGAACCATTTCTGGTCCTCCGGAATACGTACGAGAAGTTCATTCTTATATCCGATTGCCCAATTTCTGTCTACTGCTGCTATTAAATTCATATTACATATCCTTCCCAAAATCAGATTGCCACAGGAATGTTAAGCACCTGCGGGCCTGTTATATAATTGTCAAGTGAGACATCATTACGCGTAAACTGATAAAAATCATGTACATCCGGATTCAGATGGAATGTCGGAGCGTCATACGTCTCTCTTTTTATAAGTTCTTCTATTATAGGTATATGCCTGTCATAGATATGTGCATCGGCAATTACATGTACCAGTTCTCCGACATGCATATCACACGCCTGTGCTATCATATGTACTAATACAGCATATTGGACCACATTCCAGTTACCGGCCGCAAGAATGTCCTGCGAACGCTGGTTGAGAATGGCATTAAGCGTAAGCTTGTCATCACCCTTTTTCTGGGTTACATTAAAAGTCATACTGTATGCACATGGGTAAAGATTCATTTCATGCAGATCCTGATGTACATAGATATTCGTCATGATCCTGCGGCTGAACGGATTATTTTTTAAATCATATAATACACGGTCAACCTGATCCATCATGCCTTCCTTATACTGATGTTTAACGCCAAGCTGGTATCCGTACGCCTTACCGATTGAACCGTCCTCATCAGCCCATGAATCCCAGATGTGGCTGTGAAGATCATGAATATTATTGGACTTCTGCTGCCATATCCATAATATTTCGTCCGTCGCGCTCTTAAGTGCTGTCTTGCGTAAAGTGATTATAGGAAATTCCTTACTTAAATCATATCTGTTGACTACGCCGAATTTCTTGATCGTATAAGCCGGAGTTCCGTCTTCCCAATGTGGTCTTACTTTCTCGCCTTCCGTGCTCACACCGTTCTCAAGAATGTCCTTGCACATATCAATAAAAACTTTATCTGCGTAACTCATCATTATCTCCTTCTACCGTATCTTATCTGCAATCTCTACCGGAGCATGTGCCTTAACCGCAATGCCTTCCGCCGTATATTCCTCACTTAAGAGTTCTCCGTATTTTCTTATCAGCGATATCTTGCCGGCTTCACTGTAATCGAAAACTCTTTCAATATATACTTTATTCTCACGCAGGACTTCTTCAATGACTGCTTTAAGCTTATCAAGCCCGTCACCGTGCTTTGCGGAAATCCTGACCGTATGTTCCGCTCTTAAATCCTTAGCGTGTATTCCTTCAATAATCCTGTCAGTCTTATTAAATGCCGTAATTACCGGTTTATCGGATGCTCCGAGTTTATCAAGCGTATCATATACTGTATACATCTGCGCATCCATATCAGGGTTGGAAGCATCGACCACATGAATAAGCATATCCGCATATACCGCTTCCTCAAGTGTACTCTTAAATGCATCCACAAGCTGATGCGGCAGCTTACTGATAAATCCTACCGTATCCGTAAGAAGAACCTCCTGCCCGCTTTCAAGCGTAAGACTGCGTGTCGTCGGGTCAAGTGTGGCAAAAAGCTTATCCTCTTCCAGAACATCCGCACCCGTAAGTGTATTAAGTAAAGTGGACTTGCCTGCATTAGTATAACCTACGATTGCGATTACCGGAACTCCGGCTCTCTTACGCTGATTTCTGGTAAGTTCACGGTGTGTTACCACATCTGCAAGCTCTCTCTTTAACTGGGCTATGCGCTGGTGGATAAGACGTCTGTCCATCTCAAGCTTCGTCTCTCCGGGACCCCTGGTTCCTATTCCGCCTCCCAGTCTTGAAAGCGAACTTCTGAGTCCTACAAGTCTCGTCGCACGATATTTAAGCTGCGCCAGTTCAACCTGTATCTTACCCTCACCCGTATTCGCTCTTGCCGCAAAAATATCAAGTATTACAAGTGTCCTGTCCATAATCTTGACTTCAAGTGCCTCTTCCAGATTCGTCATCTGTGCCGGGCTCAGCTCATCATCACATATAATACCCGTTGCATCATACATATATATGGCATCACGGATCTCTTCTATCTTACCCTTACCGACATATGTTCCCGGATGAATGGCTTCCCTGTTCTGTATTATCCGCGTCACAGTGACTGCTCCGGCTGTCGATGCAAGTTCTTCAAGTTCATCAAGCGAACGATCCGTATTATCATCATCCGACTGCCTGACCGCCACCAGTATAACTCTTTCTTCCGTCTGCTTTGTCTCTACCAAATCATTCACCTCAATAAGGTATCACTACCTTGTCATCAAAAAATCATATTCTTTACGTGCCGCTTTATCATTAGGATATGATTTAAGATATTCCTCAAAAGCATCTCTTGCCTTATCGTAATCATGCTTATATTCATAACATACAGCCTGATTATACATAAGACCCTGCATCGCATCACTGTCGCCAAGTTCTATTCCCGTCTCAATATATACAAGTGCATTGGCGTATTTGCCACGGTTGATCAGATATGCGCCATACTGGTTATATATGAATGCATCATTAGGATGCTTTCCGAGATATTCCTGATAAAGCTTATCGGCATCGGCATAATTCTCCATAGCCTCGTATGTCATGGCAAGATAATATGCCGCCTCGTTATTGCCATCCTTATACTCAGATTCAAGATATTCAACTGCCTTATCATAGTCACCGAGGTTATAATAAGTCTTGCCAAAAAGAAGATTATCCTTCTTATCCTTGTCAAGAAGACGTCTTAAATACGATTCCGCCCTCTCCGTATAACCACCATCCTTCAGGTTCGTATACATATTACAGTATGTTTCATAATTATCGCTTTCATAATCAAGGGATTTCTCATAATCAAGAACTGCATCATTTTCATCCTGAAGTTTGATATATGCACATCCTCTTAAAAAATACAATTCCGCTTTATCTGATTTGGAGGCACTTTCTATAATCTTATCATATGTATCCACCGCACCCTGATAATCGCCCTGTATATACTGGCATGAGGCATAATATTTGAGTGAATCCGTCCTGACCTGACCGGACTTATCCGAAAGTGACACCGCTTTATCAAAAGCTTCCATTGCGTCAGTATACTCACCGTTCCTGTAGTATACCACGCCCTTTCCCCTGTATGCATCTGCGCAATCCTGATCCAGCTCTATCGCACTGTCAAAAGAAGCCTGTGCCTCATCATATTTCAGAAGTTCAAGCTGTGTCATTCCAAGGCTTACCAGATATGCCGTATTATTCGAATCAGCCTCAACCGCCTGTTTAAAATATCCGGCTGCCTTATCATAATCAGCCTCATTAAAACATTCCATTCCATTCTTATAATTCTTGTTAGCCGCTGCGTTGCATCCTGTAAGCACAACCGCAGAAACTGCACCTATAAGCGCAGCATTTATAATAAAACGCATTCTCATCGTATGTTCTCCCGCATAATGTAGTAAAAATTATTATAAAGTGGAACCCGTCCACGTAACTTTCCTTATTGATTGTATCATAGTGTTAAGGCTGCAACAAGAGTTAAATTTAAGTATTTTGGACTTCATCTTCTACTATATGATACTTATTTACAACCCTTGCTAATTTCTTCCCGACCGCCTGCGAAAGCACGGCAAGAAATATAACATTAGATACTGCATAAATAACCGTATACGGAACTGCCGACACGATTGCAGCACCGTAATAAGCCCATGGCCATCCGCCAACAGCCCATATAACGGTATATATATCCATGAGAAATGAGAAAGCTATTCCGGCCGCAACAGCATATATCATAAGCGCAATCCTGCTTTTTTGAAGTTGTTTTCCAGACAGGCCTGCCACCAGGCCGATAATTCCCCATACAAGCATCTGGAATGGAGTCCACGGTCCCTGTCCAAAGTAACAGTTCGATATAAGCGCCGAAAGCGCACCGCAGATAAAGCCGGCATCCGCACCGAGATACATTCCGCAAAGAACGACCACCGCGGTAACGGGTTTAAATCCCGGAAGTGCTGCAAATACAAATCGTCCTGCGACACTCATTGCCGTCATCACTGCTATCAACGCTATTTTTCTGACATCCATCTTGCGATGTTCCATTATTATAAAACCTGCAGCACACGCCGCAATCACAACGCATACTACAATCAAAGCCATTGTTTTCATACTATATTTTACCTGTCATCCTGAGTAATATCATTTCTGTTGTAGTATAGAATATATTATCCGCACAGAATTCATGCGGTTTTTTATCACACACGATATTTCCATGTGACATCAGAAGCATCCTGTCCGATATTCCGGCCGCAAATTCTATATCATGAGTTATAATAAGTATGGCATGCCCATTTTCTTTAAGTTTAACAAGGCGGTCCGATATTTTCTCTTTCTCATAATAATCAAGTCCCTTGGTCGGTTCATCAAGTATCACCGTCTCCGGATCGGTCTTAAGTACCATATCAAGTGCGGCAAGCTGTTTCTCGCCACCGCTTAAATCGTATGGATGCACGCCGTTATAGTCATCTTCCGTAAAGTGAAGTGTCACATCCTGAAAAAGCATTCCTATGTTCCTGTTCTTCCCGTATACTTTCACCTTGCCTGAATATGGTTTCAGTAAACCGCATGCGATCAGCGCAAGCGTGGATTTGCCGCAGCCGTTCTCTCCGAGAAGAGACACAATGCTTCCGCCGGTAATTTCAAGATTCAGATCATCTATAATCAGACCTTTATTCCTGTCGTATCCAAATGATACATTTTTCATTTTAAGAATCACATCTTCCGAAGGCAAATCTTTAGTACGAATCTCCGGCATGCATATATCTGCGGTTTTTCCGTTCAGATGCCTTATCGCCTCTGCCTTCGTGAGTACCGGTTCATCCGATTTTACTGCGGCAGCGCAGCATGGCAGAAAACCAGCCATTTGCGGATTACGGCACATATCATGTGCCATCTGCCTCATCGGGCCGGATTGCACAAATCCATCATTAATGAATACAACTTTGTCGGCATTTGCAAATACCCTGTCCGTTCTGTGTTCTGCCATAATTACCGTAATTCCGTACTCACGGTTAATATTACAAAGAAGATCCGCAACACGGTCCGACATAATCGGGTCCAGCATGGAACACGCCTCATCAAGTATAAGAATCTTCGGGTTGGCAGCCATGGCACATGCGATGTTAAGTATCTGTTTTTCACCGCCCGAAAGCTTATCGACTTCTTTATCAAGCATGCCGCTGATTCCAAAATATGCTGCCGTCTCAGCGATGCGCGTTCTGACATAATCTCTTGATGCATTTCCGGCCGAAGCGGCGAACTCAAGTTCAGTATATACTTTATCACACACTATCTGGTTATCCGGATTCTGCATCACATACCCGGCATCCGTTCCGGCTTTCTCCTTAAGCAGCTTTAACAACGTGGTCTTACCGCTTCCGGTCCTGCCGCATATGAGAACAAATTCGCCCTGTGCTATATCTATGCTTCCGCCTTTTAATATTTTTTTGTACCGGATGTCCTCAATGTGTATATTTTCCACTTAACATTCTCCTTAATCATATATATTTCAGGTATACCAAGATAAATAAACTGTACACAGATTCTGTATCCGTGCGGCAGCAGCCACATAATCTGTGATAAAATGATAATCACCATAAGTATCACATCACGCTGTTTAAATCCGGTTCCCATGCGCGTATACATATGCCGGTCACATCCACGCATGATCATAACGTCTGCAGTGTCCATCGAATTTTCCAATGCCCATGTAAAAACCGCCGATGATATTTTTAACATTCCTGCGGTATTCTGCGTCTGCGCGGCCTTCCCGTTGATTTTAACTGCTTCTTCTACTTTCCGGAAACGCTTTATATACCTCGGAATAAGTCTGGTCACCATGGACATAAGCAACGCTGTCTTTGGCATTTTTCTTAACATTATCATTATTTTCTCACCCGTAAGCGAGCGCGAAAAAGCACCGAACCACACAACTGCAGCTGCCATCATGAGTCCCGTTACCGCGCCGTACCTGACAGCCTCAAGTGTTATTGCACGGTTATTGATAAACAACAGTTCCGTATTTCCCTGATGTGATGTGAGTGCATTCATCAATGTCATCACTAAGATAAGTACTACAGAAAAACCAACACGTCCGGCAGGGAACTTCCGTTCATATATCCCCACTCTTATCAGACCTGTGAGCAATGCTGCGGCTGATAACAGCGGATCCATGATTACCATAAACGGCACTATGGCTGCCATGTAATATATAAAAAGCAATCCCGGATTAAAATCATCGAACCGCCTCATAGTCACCTCCGTCAGTGTATATCCACTCAACCACATCTCCTTCATGTATCTCATATGATGCACACGACACATCGGGCATTATGCCGTTTACATAATATGTCCATCCGGACATGCTTCCATGATCAAATTCAGCCAGACCGTCTATACTCCGGACATATATCGTTCCGGCCGTTCTGCTGCCTGTGTAATCTATATTTATTCTGTCTTCCGATACCGCCTTAAGCAGCTGGTCAAAAACCGTATCTCCGTCCGATATATATACCTGTGTGGTGCTAAGTATAACCTCATCATAACCTTTTATTGTTATCTGTGATACATAATCGCCATTCTTTCCTGTTTTATAATGCTCGCTTACAGTCTCAAATTTGGAAAGAGATACCGCCAGTATAAGCAATGCACAGATTATGCCTGTTATCCCTGCACGTTTCAGATTTATTTTCTTAAAAGCCGCCATTATGATTATTATCAGTAATAATACTATTATAATTGCAGATATAATTATGGTCTTGATTGTCCTGCCGCTTATTTCTCCGTCATTTTCACCAGAATCCGGTATATATTCTGCGTCAGGGGTTTCTGTTTCCTTACGGTTATCCGTTGTGCTTCCTTCCGGCTGTGTTCCGCCTGATGTTGTCTCGTCATGGGCCGGTTCCGTAATGTTTTCATCAGTTGTCTCATTCTCCGT
>UMJZ01009306.1_pt1 | contig 10215 bp, 4 predicted proteins | sample 1966181 | NCBI WGS metagenome assembly UMJZ01 (sample SAMEA4836163, study PRJEB28245) | human gut metagenome | biome: gut microbiome; material: fecal sample | place: Denmark | collected 2008 | reverse complement strand
ATTACAGCTATGGTTGGTACTTCTATAGCACTTTCAATTTCTGATATTCCATGGAACGGCCCTATTTCAGGTGTTTCAGTCGGCTTGGTAGATGGCAAATTTGTTATTAACCCTAACAAGGAGGAAAGAGCCAAGTCTAAAATGGCTGTTACAGTTGCTTCCACAGACAGCAGAATTGCTATGATAGAGGCAGGTGCCGACAGAGTATCCGACGAGGATATGTACGAGGGTATTATGGCAGGTCATAAGGCTAACCAGCATATTATTGAATTTATTAAGGGTATTCAAAAGGAAATCGGCAAAGAGAAATTCTCTTATCCAAGCAACGAGCCTGACCACGAAATGTTCGAGAAGATTTTTGAGTTTGTTGAGGACGACCTAAAGGTTGCACTTGATACAGACGATAAAACAGTAAGAGATGCAAGGCTTGTTCCTATTTACGAGGCTGTTCATGCTAAGTTTGATGAGGAATATCCTGAGCAGGCAGAAAAGATTGACGAGTGTATGTACAAGTCGCAAAAGACTATAGTACGCCGTTGGCTGCTTGACGAGCAGAAGAGAGTTGACGGCAGAGGTATGAATGATATTCGTCCTCTTGCTTCCGAGGTTGGCATTCTGCCTAGAACACACGGCTCAGGTCTGTTTACAAGAGGTCAAACACAGGTACTGACAGTTGCTACACTTGGCCCTGTAAGCGACCAGCAGATTTTAGACGGTATTGACGACGAGGAAACAAAGAGATATATTCACCACTATAATTTCCCTTCATACTCTGTAGGCGAAACAAGACCAAGCAGAGGCCCGGGCAGACGAGAAATCGGTCACGGTGCTTTGGCTGAAAGAGCTCTTGTTCCTGTTATTCCTCCGGTTGAGGAGTTCCCATATGCTCTAAGACTTGTTTCAGAGGTTGTATCCTCTAACGGCTCTACATCTCAGGGCTCTATATGCGGTTCAACACTTGCTCTTATGGATGCCGGTGTACCTATTAAGGAGCCTGTAGCAGGTATTTCCTGCGGACTTATTACCGAGGGCGACCGTTGGATGACAATGGTAGATATTCAGGGCCTTGAGGACTTCTTCGGTGATATGGACTTTAAGGTAGCAGGTACTCACGACGGCATTACAGCTATTCAGATGGACCTTAAGATTTCAGGTCTTACACCTGAAATGATTAAGGAGGCTCTTGCTAAAACACACAAGGCAAGAAATTATATTCTTGACGAGGTTATGCTAAAGGCTATTCCTGAACCAAGAGCAGAGCTGTCTAAGTATGCTCCTAAAATGCTTACAACAACTATTCCTGTTGACAAAATCAGCGAGGTTATAGGTAAGAGCGGTAAGGTTATTAAGGAAATTCAGGCTGAATGCGAAGTTAAAATTGACATTACAGAAGAGGGTAATGTGTTCATAAGCGGTATTGATACAGAAAACTGTAAGCGTGCCCTTAATATAGTAGAAACTATTGCTAAAGACCCGGAGCCGGGTGCTATCTACAAGGGTAAGGTTACACGCCTTATGGATTTCGGTGCATTTGTTGAAATTGCACCGGGCAAAGAGGGCTTGTGCCACATTTCTCAGCTTGATGTTAAGCGTACCGAAAAGGTTGAGGATGTAGTAAATGTAGGCGATGTTATTCTTGTAAAGGTTCTTGAAATTGACGATAAGGGCAGACTGAATCTGTCCAGAAGAGAAGCTTTAATTGAGGTTGAGGGGCTTACACCTGAAAATAATGTTCAGCAGTCTCATTCCAGAAATAACAGACATAACGGCAGAAGATAATTATTCTTGTTTATATACAGGGTTGTGCGGCTTTCATCGGACAACCCTGTTTTGCATATATAATTACATTAAAATTACAGTTTTAAATTACAATTGAAAAAAGACGGAATATATGTTATACCTGTCTTATAAATGAGTAGATGCTTCAAAAGGAGGATATATGGTATGAGAACAGGCTTTAAAAAAGCGGTAAGCGTAGCTTTGTGTGTGCTGTGTGCTGCAGTGGGTATTCCGACTGCATCCGCCGCCGACAATGTTGACACGCTGCTTTCTAAAATGACTACGGAAGAAAAAATAGCTCAAATGATAACCGTTGCAGTACGCCAGTGGGACGGCGAGGATTTTACCGTTATGGAGGACGATGTAGCTAATATTATTTCTAAAACCTCGGTAGGCGGGGTAATATTGTTTGCAGAAAACCTTGTCGATACCGAACAGTCTGTAAAGCTTACTACAGCATTTCAACAGGCGGCGTTAGCTTCAAGAAACAAAATACCGCTGTTTATCAGTACCGACCAAGAGGGCGGCGAGGTTGTAAGGTTGAACACAGGCACATCTCTGCCGGGCAATATGGCACTTGGTGCAATTAACAGTGCAAACGACGCCAAAACGGCAGGTAATATTTTGGGCAGTGAGCTTGCCGCTCTGGGAATAAATATGGACTTTGCACCGTCCCTTGATGTAAACAGTAATCCGTCTAATCCTATTATAGGCTTAAGGTCATTTTCTTCCGACCCCGCCATAGTTTCGGCATTGGGCACACAGGTTATAAACGGTATTCAGCAGAATAATGTTGCGGCTGCCGCAAAGCATTTTCCGGGACACGGCGATACCTCAACAGATTCCCACACATCACTGCCTAGTGTGGACAAGTCCTTAGACCGGCTTGAAAAATGCGAATTTCTTCCTTTTAAGGCTGCTATTGACAACGGCGTTGATGTTATTATGACAGCACACATTCAGTTCCCACAGGTTGAAAAGAAAACTGTAAAGTCGGAAAGCGACGGCAGCAATGTAACTCTGCCGGCTACACTTTCAAAAACCTTTGTTACCGATATTCTTAGAAACAAGCTGGGCTTTAAGGGTGTTGTTACTACGGACGCTATGAATATGGGAGCTATTGCGGACAATTTCGGCGTAGCTCAGGCTTGTATTTTGGCCATTAATGCCGGTGTTGACAATTTGCTTATGCCTATTTCTTTGACAGATAAAAGCAGCGGTACAGAGCTTAAAGGGCTTATCGGCAATATTAAGTCGGCAGTAGTAAACGGCAATATAAAGGAAGAAACCATTGACAATGCAGTTAAGCGTATTTTACAGCTCAAGGAAAAGCGTGGAGTGCTTAACTACACTGCCCCTACAGCTGAAAACGCCAAGAAAATTGTAGGCAGTGCGGAAAACCACGAAAAAGAAGATGACCTTGCCACAAAGGCAGTTACTGTATTGAAAAATGAGGGAAATGTGCTTCCTTTTAAGCCTACAAAAAATCAAAACATAGCTTTGGTTGCTGCCTATGAAAATGAAACACCGGGTATGGAATATGCAATGAGCAAAATGATTTCTCAAAAGACCATACCAAATGTAAATTATGAAACCTGTTATTATAACGACGGCTCATCAGCAGAAGAAATATTAAATACTGTCAGCGGTGCAGACTATGTAATAGTGCTGTCGGAAATGAACAGCAATGAGGATATAGCACAGGGCAGTTTAAATACCTATGTGCCAACCTCTGTGATGAATTATTGCAAAGAAAACAATATTAAATGCGTAGTGGTCAGCGTTGGCAAGCCTTATGATACTGCAAACTATAAGGACGCTCAGGCTCTTATGGCAGCCTATGGCTGTAACGGTATGAATCCGGAGGATACAGACGGCTCTCAGCCTGCGACATATACCTATGGCCCGAATATTTTGGCAGCTGTGGAGGTTGCCTTTGGCTATAAAAACCCATACGGCACATTGCCGGTAGATATTCCGGCGGTGCTTTCCGACGGTTCTATGTATGAATCTAATTTAGTATTCAAAAAAGGCGACGGCTTGCTGTTTGCCGGTACAGTAAGACCGGCAGAGGCTGCAACACAGCCTGCAGCTACAGAAGACGAAAAGGCAACCGCTTTGCCAAGCAGCAGTGATCCTGTAAACAGCTTTATGAATACACTGCAAAACAGCGGTTATTTCCTTATAGTAGCGTGCCTGCTGGCGGCTGCATTGGTTGTAATTATTATTATCATTGCTGTTGCTGTCAAAGGCGGAAAGAAAAAATCGAATAAAAAATCCGATAAATAATTTGCGGACAACTAACCTGTTAAAGACACAGCAGACCTCGGCTTTTTGCCAAGGTTTGCTGTGTCTTTTGCTGAATACCGCTTATTTTGCGAAATCGTGTATAAGAATAAAGCAGTGCCGAATATCACCGTACGGTGTATAAAAGCCCTTGTGCTTCGATGTAATTATTGATTTTTGCATAGCGGCTTAGCTGTAAAACTAATGTAGCTGCCATATTTTTAATGCTTGTGGCATATACTGTTAATAATAAATGTGAGGTTATTTAGTGCCGGTTGTATTTGCAGACTGTTGAGGCGGATAAATGCAATGGCTTAAAGCGGCTTTGTAATCTGCTTTTTAGCTTTATACCACAACACAGGCTGTATAAATGTCGGTTTTATGAAAAGTAGTGGCTAAAGTGCATAAAAAATATATAAATTATTGTTAATATTAGGTGAATTTTTAGTTTTTAATTAAAAAACATTGCACTAAATGTATGTATAGTATATAATGTTCTTAACATAAATTTACATATTTGTGCATAATGCTAATACAGTTAAAATAAAGTGTAGGAGTGAAACAACAGCAATGAAACAGTACGAAGCTAAAAAAATAAAGAATATAGTTTTATGCGGACATGGCGGATGTGGAAAAACCTCTGTAGCCGAGTCTATGATTTTTTTGTCGGGAGCTGCCGAGCGTCTTGGCAGAATAAACGACGGAAACACTGTTATGGATTTTGATCCTGAGGAGATAAAAAGAAAAGTATCTGTAATGTCGGCAGTAGCACCTATTGAGTGGAAGGGCTATAAAATTAATCTTATAGATACTCCCGGACTTTTCGACTTTGTTGGCGGCGTATGTGAGGGTATGCGTGCCGCTGACACGGCACTTATAGTTGTTTCGGGCAAGGACGGCGTTGGCGTCGGTACAGACAAGGCCTTTAAAATGGCTGAAAAGTCGGGTATGTCAAAGGTGTTCTTTGTAAACGGTCTTTGCGACGAAAGTGCGAGATTTTACAGAGTTTTTGAAACTCTAAAGGCACATTACGGCCCGTCTGTTTGTCCTGTTGTTGTGCCGTATATAGAAAACGGTCAGGCTAATTGCTATGTAAATATTCTTGAGTATAAGGCATACAGATATGAAAACGGCAAGATAACTCAAACCGCCATGCCTGATATGGGCGACCGTCTTGAGGGCTTGCGTACGGCTATTTATGAGGCTGTAGCAGAAACCGACGAGGAAATGTTTGAAAAGTACTTCAGCGGTGAGGAGTTTACTCCGGAGGAGGTTATTGTAGGCGTCAGCCGTGGCGTAAAGGAGGGTACTATTACCCCGGTATTCTGCGGTGACGCTCAAAATACATATGGTATAGAGCATCTGCTGAACGGCATTAACTGGCTTGTTCCGTCAGCAGACGAAAGGGTTGAAATTGCAGTTGACACAAACGGCGAGCCTGTAGAGCTAAAGGCAAATGAGAATGCAGCCACAGCTGCTATAGTTTTCAAAACTGTTGCCGATCCGTTTGTAGGTAAGCTTTCCTACTTTAAGGTAGTATCAGGCAAGGTTACGCCTGACAGTCCACTTGTAAATATGAGAACAGGTGCTGCAGAAAAAATAAGCAAGGTTCTTATTCCAAAGGGCAAAAAGCAGGAGGAAGCAAGGTGCATAACAGCAGGTGACATAGGTGCGGTGGCAAAGCTTAGCTCAACCAACACAGGCGATACTCTTTGTGCACCAACCAGAAAGGTGACCTTAGAGGGTATAAGCTACCCTGTGCCTACATATAAAATGACGGTTGCACCTAAAACAAAGGGTGAAGAAGACAAGGTGGCACAGGCTCTTGCTAAAATTTCAGAGGAAGACCCTACTGTAGTAACACAGGCAGATAAGGAAACAAAGGAAATGATCCTTGCAGGCATGGGCGAGCAGCACCTTGATGTTGTAGTGTCTAAGCTGAAAAATAAATTTAATCTTGATGTTGTTTTAAGCACGCCAAAGGTAGCGTACCGTGAAACTATACGCAAAAGCGTTAAGGTGCAGGGCAAGCACAAAAAGCAGTCGGGCGGACACGGTCAGTTTGGTGATGTTTGGATAGAGTTTGAGCCTTCAGACTGCGAAGGCTTGGAGTTTGCAGAGAGGGTTGTAGGCGGTGCAGTGCCAAAGGGATTTTTCCCGGCAGTGGAAAAAGGACTTAGAGAGAGCATAAAGAAGGGCCCTCTGGCAGGCTATCCTGTAGTGGGCGTAAAGGCAACCTTGTATGACGGCTCGTACCACCCTGTAGACTCGTCGGAAATGTCATTTAAAATGGCGGCTGCGGTAGCTTACAAAAACGGTATGCCGCAGGCAAGTCCGGTACTGCTTGAGCCGGTAGAGTCCGTGTCGGTAATGGTGCCCGATGCAAATATGGGCGACATTATGGGAGAGGTAAATAAACGCCGTGGCAGAGTGCTGGGTATGAATCCGGGCGAGGACGGCTTGCAGACTGTTGAGGCGGAGGTTCCGGCTGCCGAGATGAGCGATTTTTCGGTTTATCTCAGGCAGGTAACTCAGGGTAAGGGCAGCTACAAAACAGCCTTTGCAAGATATGAGCCTGTTCCGGAAAGTATTGCAGCAAAAATAATAGAAAACCGAAAAGGTGAAAATAAGTAATTAATCAGAAACACACTTTTTTCTGCGGATTATATAGATTATTTATAAATTAGTGCTTTTATATCGAACGGGCTGCTTAGGAGTATAAATTTTTCCGAGCAGCCCTGTTTTTGTTAAATATATACTTAACCTGTTCTGAAAAACAAATTAAAATGTACGCAGTAAAAATGCTTTTTTTACATTAAATTAGTGTATAATTATTATCGTAGAGAATCAGTACCTGCTTTAGAAGTGCAAATTAAGGTGATTTATATGAAAGCGGCAATATTTCAAATGAATATAGAGTGGGAAGATAAAGAGAAAAATTTATTAAAGGTTGAAAGAGCGGCGGCAGAGGCGTCACAAAATGGGGCAGATGTTATTTTTTTGCCCGAGATGAGCCTAACGGGCTTTTCTATGAATATAAAAGCTACAGCCGAGGCCGACAAATACACCGTACTGCGGGCACAGGACATTTGCAGAAAATACGGTATTGCCATGGGAATTGGCTGGACAGAGCAGTGCGGTGCTAAGGCGAAAAATTGCTACACTGTTTTAGATAAAAGGGGCAGAATTTTAAGTACATATGTAAAAATTCACCCGTTTTCCTACAGCGGTGAGGATAAATATTTTGTTAAGGGCGAAGAACTGACAGAGTATAAAATAGAGAATACCTGTTTTTCTACGGCAATATGCTATGATGTGCGTTTTCCGGAGCTGTTTCGGGGCATAAGCAAAAACCGTTTGGTTACAGCTGTAGCTGTGCCGGCCAACTGGCCGCAAAAAAGAGAAGGCCACTGGAGAGTGCTTACACAGGCAAGAGCAATAGAAAACCAGCTGTATATACTTGCGGTAAACTGTGTAGGAAGCATAGGCGGTGTAAGCTACAGCGGCGGCTCCTGCATAATAGCTCCCGACGGTGAGCTTGTTGCCGAATGCGGCAATAACGAAGAAATTGTATATGCAGGCTTGGGGTATGATATTGAAAAATTGCGAAGCAGCTTTCCTGTGTACAATGACAGAAATGTAAATTTTTATAAATCCATTTTGTGAAATGGCATATCCCATTGTAAAGAAAAATTAAAGTTGTGGTAAAAATTCCGCAATGTGTATAAATATTTGCATATAATCTTTAAAAAATCATATGAAATTTAACTAATCTATTGAAATTTATTGAATGCGTTGGTATTATATTACTATGGAATGATGTAGAGGATAACACAAAGAGGAAAGGGCTATCTTTATGCAGAATGTAATGGACGAAAAACAGCATTTACAGGCGTTCTACAGCGGCAACAGCTGTAACGCTTATGAATATATGGGCTCGCACAGGGTTGGCGACGAAAACTGCTTTGTCTTTAGGGTGTGGGCACCAAACGCCTTGTCGGTATCGGTAATAGGCAGCTTTAATAATTGGGACGAAACGGCAAATTATATGTCACGCATAGGAAACGGCGATGTATGGGAGTGCTATATAAATAATGTAAATCAGTATGACTCTTATAAGTATTGTATAGAAGCAAAGGACTACAGAAGGTTATATAAATCCGACCCCTACGGCTTTCATTTTGAAACAAGGCCAAACAATGCGTCCAGAGTTTATTGTCTGGATAATTTCCGTTGGAATGACAGTCAATGGTTGGAAAGCAGAAAGAATATTAATGTAAAAGAAGCCCCTATGAATGTGTATGAGGTTCATATTGGCTCATGGCGTAGATACCCCGACGGCAATTTTTATGATTACAAGGAGCTGGCAAACCAGCTTGTGCCTTATGTTAAGGAAATGAGCTATACACACATTGAGCTTATGCCGGTTATGGAATACCCGTATGACGGCTCATGGGGCTACCAGCCAACGGGCTATTTTGCTCCTACTTCACGCTACGGTGACCCTGAGGGCTTTATGTATTTGGTTGACAAGTGCCATCAAAACGGTATCGGGGTAATTATTGACTGGCCTATTTCTCAGTTTCCAAAGGACGACTATGCCCTGGCGTTGTTTGACGGCACCTGCTGCTACGAATATCACGATCCGTTAAAGGCAAACCGTGAAGAAAAAGGTACGCTGGTGTTCGACTATTCACGCTATGAGGTTATCAGCTTTCTGCTTTCCAGTGCAGCCTTTTGGGTTGAAAAATACCATATTGACGGTTTGAGGCTGGACAATGTTGCCGCTATGCTTTACCTTGACTATAACCGTACCGGTAAGGAATCGGCGAAAAACCAATTTGGCGGCAAAGAAAACCTGGAGGCTGTTGCATTTATACAAAGATTAAACACAAGCCTGCACAGGCTTTACCCAAGCGCAATTACCTTTGCCGAGGAGTCCACAGCATGGCCTATGATAACAAAGCCTGTTAAAGAGGGCGGCTTAGGCTTTGACTTTAAGTGGAATATGGGCTGGATGAACGATATGCTGCACTATATGTCGCTGGATCCGTTTTACAGACCGTTTAACCATGCTAATTTAACATTTTCTTTTTTCTATGCGTTCTCTGAAAGCTTTGTTCTGCCGATTTCGCACGATGTGGTGGTTTACGGCAAAAAGTCATTGTTCAGTAAAATGCCGGGGGATTTCAACAGTAAGTTTGACCAGGTAAGAATATTTATGGCATACACAATGATGCACCCGGGCAAAAAGCTGACCTTTATGGGTGCCGAAATAGGACAAATGGAAGAATGGAACACCGACAGTGAGCTTGCCTGGAGTGTACTGGAATATCCTAAAAACAAGCAGCTAAAGCACTTTATAAAGTGTTTGAACAGGTTTTATGCAGATAATCCGCCTATGTATCAAATAGAGGATTCATGGAAGGGCTTCCACTGGATTCACCATGACGACTATACACAGTGTGTGCTTGCCTTTAGAAGACTTGACAAAAACGGAAACGGTATTATAGTTGTGTGCAACTTTTTACCTATTAAGCGGGAGGGCTATTATATTGGCGTTCCTTACAAGGGGGCTTATTCAGAGGTGCTAAACACCGACCTTGCAGAGTATGGAGGCTCCGGTATTTCAAACGGACACAGCATTGCTACAGAGGATGTTCCTATGCACGGGTATGACCAAAGCATAAAGCTTACCTTGCCTCCGTTGTCGGTTATGTATTTTGTTTGCGTTGAAGGTAAAGACCAAAACGAAAAAATAAATGTAGCCGAAGAGGACAAGGAAACTATGGAGGAGCTTATAGAGCTTAACGAAAAAATAGCCGAAATAGAAGAAACAGAAAATTCTGACAGTGATGCCGATTTGCCTCCTAAGGTGCGGGAAAAAGTGAAAGAAACCAAACCTACCCAGCCAACCGTCAGCAGTGCTAAAGGTGAAGCCGAGGAAATTAAAAAAGCCGCAGAGCCTAAAAAGCCGGCACAGGCTGTTCCCTTGAAGGAGGACGAAGAAGCGTCCGAAAAAAGCAAAGCATAAAGGCAGCCTTAAAATAAGGGGCTTTAATAATATAAAAAATTTGTTTATAAATATCTAATAGTTGATTATAAAACAAAAGGAAATATTAAGGAGGAATAAATACGATGTATCAAAAG
>UMJZ01009837.1_pt1 | contig 10298 bp, 10 predicted proteins | sample 1966181 | NCBI WGS metagenome assembly UMJZ01 (sample SAMEA4836163, study PRJEB28245) | human gut metagenome | biome: gut microbiome; material: fecal sample | place: Denmark | collected 2008 | reverse complement strand
GTTCCACTGGGTTACGAGGATGACGGGGCCGTTTACACCGACTGCTCCCAATTTCACTATTTTCCTGACAGCAGGATGAAATATGGCATTCTCATTTGCCTTTCGTCTGCTGTCAAAAAGCTACAGGATTTGCAGTCAATTTTTGCCATTTTCCTGCAATTTTCAGAGATTCTTGCAGTCAGAAGAAGCTTTTCAGGAAATTCCCAGCCTTTTCCGCACTTCTTTCCGCAATCTTTTGATTCCCGGACGAGGCTTCCGGTGCGGCTTCCGCTGGAACAGTTCGGACAATGGCGTTCCCTAATACTTCCAGCAAAGCTTTTCGCAGAGAATCATTAACCTGCTGAATAAAAAGCTGTTTCGCTTCTTCCTCGTCCAGGTAGCTCCCGTAGGCATTTACCGCCGCAATGATAAACTGGCTCATGGATCGTCCGCTGCTGCTCAAAATCTCGTTGGCTCTCCTGGCCTCCGGCTTGTCGAGGTTTAACCGGAGCTTGATATTCCGAATGTTTTCAGCCATTGCGCAGATGATATTCCGTCAGGAACTCGTAGCCTTTGGCGGTAGCACAAATGTCATCATCGAAGGTGACACGACTGCTGTCCAGCTTGGCAAAATTCCGCAGCAGGCAGCCCCCGCCGCCTACCACATACAGCCGCATGAGGGACGGCGTATAATCATGCACCTGGAGCCGACGGAGAATTTCCTGGGCATACCGACTGGCCGCTGTTTTCATGATCTTGAGATATTCCTTGGACACATCCGCATCACCCGTGCGCAGGTACGCCTCCACGATGCCCTCGTCCATGACCACCTGGTACTTGTTCATAACCGCCTCCAGGACGGCGTTCACACATTGCTGGGTTCCGAATTTCTCCGTGTACATTTTATCAGGAATGGCATCCCCATCCCGAAGATACATGAGATTCATGGTGCCGTTGCCAATATCGCAGAGCAATGTCATCCCTTTCAGATCATCCAGCTTGTCCGCAATGGCGGCGTACCCCTGGGGAAGAATGTCAGCCCCGACTATGCGAATTTTGTACTGTTCCCCCTTGAACAAAAAATCCACCTCTTGTTTTTTCAGCAGGTAGGCAAGATAATCGTCCTTCTGCTCCAGCACCCAGCTGAGGGGCAGTCCGGCGGAGAGATAAACGTCTGCCTCCGTCAGCTGTTTCAGACCCAGCTCCATGGCAATGGCGGCCAAAGTGAGGATGTAGTAATCCTCGTCCAGGGTTTTCTCAGCGGTATAGGTCTTGTGACCCTCACCGATCAGGTAGTAGCGGCCCTCGTAGACCAGCATATTTTTGGTGAACAAGGGTTCTGTGTCGTAGGCGGTCAGGCCGGTACGGAAACAGAAATTTGCCGTTTTCATGTTTCCGTACCCGGCATCCACACCAATGATTTTGATGTTGTTGATTGTTTTCATTTGATTTTCCTTTCAATATTTAGATTTTGCGCACCTATTCGCCCTCGCCCCCGTGCGCTCTGGATTCATCTGACGCCCGACAGCGAATCGGTTCCATGGGAGTTTCACCCCTGCGCTTCCGCCCAGCTCTTTCGAGAAGTATCATTGTCCTGCCCCCACCGTCGTCGCCTTGCCGGTTGCTATCTGGCATTGAAGGCTCGTGGTTGTCGCTCGCATAAGATGGTCATGGCGCACGGCCTCCCGGCTCGGGTGGGGGAGAATGTATCAGATGAATGAGTATGAACTTGTCAAGGTACATGGAGAGGGACAATACCCCTTCACCTATCGCGGTGAAAACGGGGTTTTGTTAGGGAGTTTTGGGAAAGATACTTGTTTTTCATTGATATTCCACAAAAGTCGCATTGAAAAATTAGCAACTATTACATTTCTTTCACGCTGTTCCTATTCCCCCCTGTTTATGCTGCCCTATTCCAATGTCGTTCCTGCCCCGGAATCTCACCGGAGCGTTGCCTCGCTCTTATCCTCGCAAAGTCGTATCCCATTTTCTGGCAGGTATGCACTTGTCAAGCTGCACGGTTTCACACCGCCAATATTCATTCTCTCAATTCGGGACAAACCAAAAGCACCGTAAGATGCCAACCACACAGGCAGAATTTCTTCTGTCTGAAGGTAAGCCTCTTACGGTGCTAGGGCAGTCTCAATGATAAACCATCATTGGCTCCGCATACGCGAATCGAGAACACAAATATTCAATTGCGGTATTTTAACCTGCTTATATTGTAGAATATATGTTCGTAAATGTCAAGAAAAAAATTCCCATCAAAATATGTTGCCGCCCTATTCCACTGCCGTTCCTGCCCCGGAGTTTCACCGCAGCGTTGCCTTGCTCCTATCCTCGCAAAGTCGTATCCCATTTTCTGGCGGGTATGAAATTGTCAAGCTGCACAGCCTCACATCACGATCCCCGCATCTGAAAAACAAAAAAAGCACCGCAAGACACTAACCACACAGGCAGGATTTCTCCTGTCTGAAGATCAGCCTCTTACGGTGCTTGGTAGCTCAATGATGTTGCATCACTGTCTCCGCTTGCGCGATTTGAGTATGGGGATTATTTTGTTGTGATGATTTAGCCTGTCTGAATTATAGAACATATATTCGCATTTGTCAAGATATTTTTCCCTTGTCCTGAAAATCAGTTATATAGACACCTCAACACAGTCAGAGTACACTTAAAAGCTCTCTGGAACCAGCGCCAGCTTGTTGATAAAGTGAGTTCTTCTGTATCCATTTTCATATCTTCACAGCCAGATTCTATGTTTATAAACCATCAGCCGATTCCAAAGAACCGTTCAAAGAAAGCTTGCAATTTATCAATAATCGTCTGCTTTTTCTCTGCTCTGTTTCCGCCGCCGAAGCGGGAGATTGGAGGCATCAGTTTATCAATATCCGTCCCGGTCGTTCGAACGGAGCCGTCACGGAATGCGTGTTCCATAAAGTAGCGAGTTTCCTGTTCTTTCAGATTCTCCTCTGCAATAATTGCCGCAAGTTGCTTCTCTTTTTCTTCTGCTACAAAGGTACGCCACTCCAGCAATACGTCCGACACGTCATTGATGCCCTGAATGAAGGTTTCAATCAATGCTTTCTTGCTGCGCAGCTCCGGGCTGGCATCCACGGCTTTCTGAATGGTGATCAGCACTTCTTTATCGTTGCAATGGGAATCATGGTATTTTTTAACCAGCATCAAGATATAGTCGATATTGATCTCTATCTGCTTTATCAGCTCAATTTCAAAGACAATATCGTCTGTGATGTCCTCTTTGTCGCCTTTGGGCCGACGGTTTTGCCATTCATCCCGAAGGTCCTGATACCGGCCCAGGTAGTCCTGGAAGTCCCGTTCGGAAAGGATCTCATTGCCCGCAAATTCATCAAAGGAACTCAACAGATTCCGCATACGCAGTATCGCACCGAACAGCATGATAAAATCCCGTTGCCGCTGCTCTCCCGTAATACGCTCCTCGGTCAGCGGGAATTTTGCCGTCAATTCCTCAACCATATCCTGATAGCCGGGATGTTCCTTTCCACCGTCATCTGTGTAGCCGAAATAATAGTCTTTATATCCTCGCATCACAACGATTCCCCCCGCTTCCTTGTCGCCAAAGAGCGAAATGGCATCATCGGTACGCTTTTGCAGATTGCGGAAGCACACGATATTTCCGAATACCTTGATGGAATTCAGGATGCGGTTGGTGCGGGAATAGGCTTGGATCAGACCGTGCATTTTTAAGTTCTTATCCACCCATAGTGTATTCAGCGTGGTTGCGTCGAAGCCAGTCAGGAACATATTGACCACGATCAGCAGGTCAAGCTCCTTGTTCTTCATCCGCAGGGAAACATCCTTATAGTAATTCTGGAATTTGTCTCCATCCGTGGAATAATTGGTGTGGAACATTCCATTATAGTCCGCAATGGCTGCATCCAGGAAATCCCGGGAACTTTGGTCAAGTGCGGAGGTATCCTCCGGATTCTCCTCGTCAAGAATACCATCCGTTTCTTCCTCATTCGCTCCATAGCTGTAAATGACGGCAACCTTCAGCCGCTTCTGCGGATTTTCCGCCATTTGCCTCTGAAACTCGGCGTAGTAGAGCTTTGCAGCATCCACGCTGGACACGGCAAAGATGGAGTTGAACCCGCTGACCCGCTGCTTCTGCTTGATTTCCTCGATCTGCTGCTTGCTGCCGGCAGAGGCAACCTCGGCGATATTCTGCAATACGCTGTATGTATAGGTTTTATCGCCCCGGTAGGTCTTCTGGTCAAAATGCGTCAGAATGTAATCCGTGACCAGTCGAATCCGTTCCGGGGCCAGGAACGCCTTTTCCCGGTTGATGTCCCAAACTTCCTTGTCGTCAATATCCGGCTCGGCATCCATCGTCTTGATGTAGTCCACCCGGAAGGGCAGTACATTTTTGTCGTTAATGGCGTCCACAATGGTATAGGCGTGGAGCTGATCGCCAAAAGCCTGTTCCGTCGTGCGGAGGGTCGGGTTTTTGCTCACTCCCGCGTTAACGGCGAAAATAGGTGTACCGGTAAAGCCGAACAGATGATATTTTTTGAAATACCTGGTAATGGCCTGGTGCATATCCCCAAACTGGCTGCGGTGGCATTCATCGAAGATGATCACAACACGCTTGTCAAATACCGAATGACCGGCGTTTTTCTTGATGAAGGTTGCCAGCTTCTGAATAGTGGTGATGATGATTTTTGCGTTGTCATCTTCCAGCTGCCGCTTCAAAACCGCTGTTGAGGTGTTGCTGTTGGCAGCTCCCTTTTCAAAGCGGTCATATTCCTTCATGGTCTGGTAGTCCAGGTCTTTTCGGTCAACGACAAAAAGCACCTTGTCAATGTAATCCAGCTTGGTAGCCAGCTGCGCTGTTTTGAAGGAGGTCAGGGTCTTGCCGCTGCCGGTGGTGTGCCAGATATATCCGCCGCCCGCCACTGTACCGTATTTCTTGTAGTTGTTGGCAATTTCAATGCGGTTCAAAATCCGCTCGGTAGCGACGATTTGATAGGGCCGCATCACCAGCAGCATGTTTTCCGCTGTAAATACACAGTACCGGGTCAGGATATTCAAAATGGTATGCTTGCAGAAAAAGGTCTTGGTAAAATCCACCAGGTCAGGGATGATGCGATTGTTGGCATCCGCCCAGAACGAAGTGAACTCAAAGCTATTGCTGGTTTTGGACTTCTTGGTTTTCTGCGCTTTGGCATCCTTGATATGGTTGAAACGGGTGGTATTGGAATAATACTTCGTATTTGTGCCGTTGGAGATCACGAAAATCTGCACAAACTCGTAAAGCCCGCTGGATGCCCAGAAGCTATCCCGCTGATAGCGGTCGATCTGATTGAAGGCTTCTCGAATGGGAACGCCCCGGCGCTTTAGCTCGATATGGATGAGTGGCAAGCCGTTGACCAATACCGTCACATCATAGCGATTGTCATGAGCTGCCCCCTCCTCTGTGGAGATGGCATACTGGTTGATAACCTGCAAACTGTTATTATGGATGCACTTCTTGTCAATAAGCTGAATATTTTTGCTTTCCCCGTTATCCCGGCGGAGCACCTGCACATAGTCCTCCTGAATCAGGCGGGTCTTTTCGAGAATGCCGGAGTTTGTGTTTGCCAGCACCTCGTCCCAGAAACGCTTCCATTCGCCGTCCGTAAAGCGATAGTTATTCAGCTTTTCCAGCTGCGTCCGCAGATTGGCAATCAGGTCGGCTTCCTTATGGATGGTCAGCCGTTCATAGCCCAGCTCGCACAGCAGCCGGATAAATTCCTGTTCCAGAGCCGCCTCGCTTTGGTAGCCATCGGAACGCTTGGATTGAGGCTTGTATTCGGTGACAACAGTGCTTTCGCTGCTCTGGGCAACGATGTTGAAGTATGACATAGGTTTCCCTCTCTTTGCCGTCAAATATCCATTGCGTTTGGAAAGTGAAATGCCCTAGCTACTTGATCTGATGTTGATATGATTCTGTAATCGAAAGAAAACTTATCCTTGTTTCCTCTATAGTAGGCCAATGCCGCCTCGCAAATATCTTGGCAAAGCGCCACTATATCGATGGAAAGTATGTGTTCCTGCACCACACCATCCGCATTGCGCTGGATGCAACGCTCCACTGTCGTGCGCGAGGCGCTGGCCAATGAGCGCCAAATCAACGAGAATTTTGTGACATCTTCTGCCCCATCTACCCCAGGATTGGATTCATGCAGCATGGCACAGCGAAGCTTATAGACCAATTTACCACTGATTACGGCACCATCAATGCCACCCCGTTTCCGCTTTGGCGTGGCGATAAAATCGTCATACCAATTGGCATAGCGCTCGCCATTCCTTCCTTTGGGAGAATACGCTTTTCCACAGGTATCTGGTAATGTCAGCGCCATCGTTAGGGCCGCAATTTGGAGGTCGTTTTTCAGGCAGGTGTTGATTTCCTTTACCAAGTGTTCTATCATGTTTTTGCCTCAAATGACAGGAGTTTGTCCCGGTAATATTCATATTGCTTTTGCCTTGCTTCAATTTCGGCGGGGAGGCCAATGTTTAGGTTGGTGCAAATGACATCAAAATTATCGAGAACGCCTATGATTCTGTCCTGTACTTCCAAAGAAGGAACAGGAATCTTTACCCTACTTACCGCATTGGCATTAAACTGTTGCTGGCCTCCTTTTGAAACATACTTTTCGGCTTGTTCTCTATACAATGAAGATTTTGAAAAATGCCAGTAGTATCTATTTCTTATCACTGTTTTATCGAGAACAATTTTAATCAAAAATGAGGCATATACAGCAGGCTCATCACTGTCAAAAAACAATGTCTTACCGTATGTCGCACCTGTACGGGCAAGTAGCAAATCACCTTTTTTTAATAAATATTTTTTGCTTTCTTCAGTCAAATCAACATATTTTGCGTCAGAAGGGTCGAGACAGCCATCATCATTAATATCGGTTATCCTAATAAACCGAACATCGCCCGTATCCTTTGCTTTATCCGTATAACCGTAGACAAACTTCGCAATATCGCCAAGCGTCCTCTGTACAACTCTACTTGTCCCCCCCCCGCAGACATCGAACGTCAGCAGTCTATTCCGGTAATACTCATACTGCTGTTTTCTTGCGGTAAGCTCTGCGGTAAGCTCTGCGGTAAGCTCTGTGAAATTGTCCAGAATCCGGACAATTTCACGCTGCACCGGCAGCGGCGGGACGGGAACCCTAATAGCCTTTATATCTGGCACGCTTGAGTGAACAACCTTACTCTTAACTTTTCCCTTGCTCTTTTGCTTTTGTGCGTCCAATGTTGAAAGCGCATAGGACAAATATTTGGGGTCTTCGTTGTGCTTAAGAACAACAATATCACCACCAGCCAAACAGGTTTCGTGACCAATATACGCACAGCACTTTGCGATGTCCTCTACACTTTCACCTGTAATAGCGAAAAGAATATCACCATAGTCAAAGTATTTCTTGCTTGTTAAAAGAGTCTCGTCTGTGTGTGACACACAATCTTCAAACCATACACCGTAAGTGGTATAGATTTCCCCATATCGAACGCACGGCGTACCGGTTTCACGAACTTGGTCTCTTGTAATACCAGCCCCACGGAAAATATCGGTTGCGATTTCTCCGAGTGTTTTATAAACAACGCCCTCTGGGCAAAATTTCTGAATCAGTTTTTCAAGTTTTGTCATCTTTTCACCTTCGTAAGACGCAAGCTGTTTTTCATTTCATCAAGCACTTTTTGGCGAATAACCTCGCCATCCAGATTTTCAAGCTTATCCCGTAATTCAAAAAGGCCAAGGCTTACAGCCATTTCCCTACACTTTTCTTCATAGTCCTCAAGATATGGCGGCGTTTTGTCTCTTTCCTCTTGTTCTTTCAAGTTTGAAATATACACCTGCTGCTGATACATCGCTTTGAGTAAATTCGCAAATGACGAAACAAATTCTCCGGCTATTTCGGCGGCATTACCGTCAAATACCATCGAGATTTCGATTGCGTCATTTTTTAACTGCTCATATTTTGTGAGCAGAGTTTTCTGCTCATTCTGGTGCAAAGGATTAGCAACTGCAAGTACCATTTTTTCTAAATCAGCACAGTTTGTCAGCCACGAAAACACCAAGTCATTCGTGTGGTAAAAAGTAGAGTCATCTTTTAGTTGCAACTTATTTGCAGTATATAGTGAATATATCGTATTAAATTCGAGATAACGAGACAATCTCCTATCAAATAATTGTTGCTTATTGCTCAAGGAAATCTGCCGGTTTGTCTGGAATAGAGCAATTAGCGCAATGATTATGGAGATTACTGAAACGGAAATGCTGATTATTTCTGAATAGTTCATCCCTCAATCTCCCCAATAATTCGATCAATTTCCTCTCTCAATTTTTGCTCCCGTGCGACGATTTCCGCAATTTCTGCATTCAACTTCACAATGTCAATCTTCTCACGGGTATCCTCCTGCTCCACATAGGTAGAAACAGAGAGATTATAATTGTTCTGTTTGCTGCCGACCTCGTCGTTTGGCACAAGGCGGGCAAAATGCTGCTCGTCCTTACGCTCCGCCACAGCGGACACGATGCGGCGGATGTTGTCATCGGAAAGTCGGTTGTTTTTTGTGACCTTCACAAACTCCTTGGAGGCATCCACAAACAGAATGGCATTGTCCTTCTTGTTCTTTTTCAGCAGCAGAATGTCTACAGAAATGGTGACATTCAAAAACAGGTTAGAAGGCAGCTGAATGATGGCATCCACATAGTTGTTATCCACCAGGTACTTCCGAATTTTCTGTTCCGCACCGCCCCGGTACATAATGCCGGGGAAGCAGACGATGGCCGCCGCACCGTTGGAAGCCAGCCAGGAAAGGCTGTGCATAATGAAAGCCATATCACCCTTGGATGCAGGCGCCAACACACCGGCAGGGGAAAAACGGGGGTCGTTGATGAGCAGGGGATTCTTGTCCCCTTCCCAGGGGACGGAGAAGGGCGGGTTGGATACGATCAGCTCAAAGGGCTGGTCGTCCCAGTGCTGCGGGCTGAGCAGGGTGTCCTCCCGCACAATGCTGAACTTGTCAAATTCAATATTATGCAGGAACATATTGATGCGGCAAAGGTTGTAGGTGGTCAGGTCGATTTCCTGGCCATAGAAGCCCCGCTCAATATTGTCCTTGCCCAGCACTTTTTCCACCTTCAGCAACAAAGAGCCGGAACCGCAGGCCGGGTCCGTTGCCACTCTGAAATTGATACAATGTAACAATGCACCGGATACCCCATTAACGATGAACACGCCACCCTGTTAACGATAGTGAACCGGTGCAGGGGGCGTGTTTGTTTTTATCTAAGGTATTCGCATATTTTGTTGCAGTTAAGCTCCTTTTCTTCCATATCATTCAACAGTACATCAACTTGTTTGCGGCGATTGTTGTCGCCATCTTCATTGCATGGAAAAAAGAACTGGTCTACAGAGATGTCAAGCAAGGTAGTAATGAGATAAAATTTGTTAAGCCTTGGGTGCTGCCCCCTGTTCTCTATATACATAATAGAGCGTGGCGTAAGGTCTACCAGTTGGGCAAGATATTCCTGTGTCCACCCTTTTGCTTCCCGAGCTTTTTTTATCGCTATACCTAACGGCTTAAAATCAAGTTTTCTTTCATCTTGGTACATTTTAATATCATCCTATATCATTGTACATTTCGGGTGATGATATTTGAACGAAGTATGATTTTATGTTTAGTAGTGTATAATTTCGTATTAGTGGAGAGAAACTTGCTATTATTCGTCATTCCGTATATAATAATTATATACTCTTTGCGAAAGGAAGTTGATATTATGAATTACATTTCTGTGAAAGCCGCTTCTGAAAAATGGGGCATATCGGAAAGACGGATACAAAAATTATGTGAGGAAAATCGCATTGACGGAACTGAAAAATTTGGTCGTGCATGGATGATACCAAAAGATGCAGAAAAACCCGTTGATGGACGTATGAAAACAAGGAACAAACAGGAGGAGAATCATGGAATTTAATGAAAAGCTACAACAGCTTAGGACTGGAAAGAACTTAACGCAGGAACAACTTGCGGAGCAATTATATGTATCAAGAACAGCCATTTCAAAATGGGAAAGCGGCAAGGGTTACCCTAACATTGAGTCGCTCAAGTGTATTTCTAAATTCTTTTCTGTGACCATAGATGAACTGCTATCGGGCGAAGAACTGATTACACTTGCCGAAACTGAAAATCGTTCCAACTTGAAAAAAATTTACAGTTTCATTTATGGAATATTAGATATGATGGCGGTTACTTTTATACTTTTGCCGTTGTATGGTAAC
>UMJZ01039338.1_pt1 | contig 10421 bp, 10 predicted proteins | sample 1966181 | NCBI WGS metagenome assembly UMJZ01 (sample SAMEA4836163, study PRJEB28245) | human gut metagenome | biome: gut microbiome; material: fecal sample | place: Denmark | collected 2008 | reverse complement strand
CAAAATAAACATTTTGCCAATACCCAAAAGTCTACTATTACTATGCCTTAATAAATTTAAAATTAAGTAAATCAATATGGCTTTTTATATTTTCATTTCGCAAAAAGCATTTTTTTTCGTTTTTGCGAAATGAAGTGAAAATTTTTGGGCTCTTATAACTAAAAAAGAACCCCATTATAAGAGTTCTAAATATTAATCATCTTCACCACGATTTTTAAATTGGAAGACAATAGGAGTTCCAGTTAAATCAAAGGCTTCTCTAATCTTATTTTCTAAGTATCTTTGATAACTGAAATGTACTAAGCCTTTATCATTAACTTGGAAAGTAAATTTAGGAGGTTGAAAACCAGTTTGACTAACGAAGTATATCTTTAGTCTTCTACCTTTATATGAAGGTGGTTCATGTAGCCCTACGGCTTCAGTTATAACATCATTTAAGACGTTAGTTTTAATTTCTCTTGTCGCATTAGTATAAGCCTTAATAATTTCAGGCATTAAAGTATTTACACGTTTTTTAGTTAAGGCACTTAAGAATACGGGAGTAACGAATGGAATGAATTGGAATTCGTTAGCAATTAGTGTTTTCCATTTTTTTAGTTCCGTATTAGGATCGCTTATAGTATCCCATTTATTAACAACTAATACAATGGCTTTACCAGCTTCTAGAGCATAAGAGACGATATGTTTATCATGTTCAATAATACCTTCTTCGGCTGATATAACTACACAACAAACATCACTGCGGTCAATGGCTCTTAAACTTCTTACTAAGCTATACTTTTCTACTGATTCATAGATACGACCTTTTTTACGCATACCTGCAGTATCAATTACAGTATACTCTTCACCATTATAACGAAATTTACTATCAATAGCGTCTCTAGTTGTACCAGCAACATTAGATACAATAGCGCGATTTTCGTTTAAAATAGCATTAATTAAACTACTCTTGCCAACGTTAGGGCGACCAATAATACAAAATTTTAGAGTATTATCAACTACTTCAGGAGATTCACCCATATCTTTAACAATTTCATCTAATAACTCATTAAAGCCAGAGTTATGAGCCGCACTAACAGGGATAATAGTTTCAAATCCTAGTTCATAGAAGTTATAGATTAAGCTTTCTTGCATTTCTTTATTATCTAATTTATTAGCAGCAACGATTACTTTCTTACCAGATTTCATTAAAATATCTCTAATAAGGTAGTCGTTTTGATTTAATTCTGTTCTACCATCAACAACAAAAATAATTAAATCAGCTTCATCAATAGCAAGTTCCCCTTGCATTCTAATATCTTTATTAAAGTCCCCTTCTCCAAGGTCAATACCACCTGTATCAACAAGTAAGAAGTTATGGTCATTATAATTTACGGTACCATAGATTCTATCTCTAGTAACTCCAGGAGTATCCATAATAATAGATTTAGATTCACCTATAAGGCGATTAAAGATAGTTGATTTTCCAACGTTAGGTCGGCCAATTAAACATACACATTTTTTCATGTTTTTCACCCTCTTTTTCAAGTTTTTTTATTTTATCATATTTTGATTTATTTAGCAAATTTATATAAACATTATTTATTAAGTAGATATTATACTATAGATTTAGCTAGTTTTATAGACTTTATCACCACATACTTTATCAGTAGCGTCGGTATTGGTATAAATATATCTAGCATAGATTCTTCTACTCTTAGTATAGATTTCTACTTTTGTACGATCTAGAGAAGAATCATCTCTAGGGTCTTTAACACAGTTAGAAGTACTAGATGATGTTTGGCAGTTATCATCATCTTTCTTAACATAACCCGCTTTGACTAAATCTAAGACTGATACTTTAGCTAAAGATATTTCATTAGAGTTAGTTGTTACTTCTTCACCATATTTATCTTGACCATATAGTGTTGCGGCTTGTTCAATGGTACTGACCTTTTCACAAAAGTATTTTATTTTCATATTTTTATAGATACCTAAAGCATTAGGTACGGCAACTCCCATTAAAACACCTAGTATTACTATTACAGCCATTAATTCAACTAATGTAAATCCTTTTTTATTCATTTTTTATTCCTTTCTAACTTAAATTTAAGCGATATGGATTGATACTTGAACCATCTCCAGTAGTTGTATTAACTTTAATATCCGATCTTAAGTAGCCAGTTGGTCTTACGCTATCGGCATTTTTAGCCATACCTAGTCCTACGGCGCCACCATAACCAATACCATAGAAATAACTATTCCAAGAAGATGAAATTCCTAAAGATGACTGATTATAACGACTTTTAAATAAGTAACTATTTAAACGACAATCTTTATAGTTATCGCTACTCCATGCATATTCATTTTCTAGGCAGACACTTCTTAAAATGGTTGAGCTTCCTTTAGTTGAATAGCCGAAATCACTTGGGTACATAAGGGCAATTTGGCCTTTCCAAATAGTTTGGTTACCACTATAAGATGAGTCTGCTCTTTCATATAGATACCAGTTCTTAGCGGTAGCTTTATTAGCAATATTGTATGGCATACCGCCAATATTCCACATTACTGTTTCAAAAGCATTTCTTGTAGCAGCATTTTTTAAGCCAGTGGTTGTAAAATCACAGCTGGTGGTGGCATTGTTAGCATTATTATAGCAATTACCTTTAGAAGCATTGTAGTATAAAGAATTATTAGTACTTAATGATGAATACCCTTTGTTTAATAGTTTCATTAAATCAGCACTAGACCAGTCGTTATATCCTAAGCCATTATTTTGATTACTTTCTGATGAGTCGTAAGAATAACCACCGATGGTATCATCTCTTATTATTTTGACTAAGTCTTCTTTGGTGCCATCGAATTTTGTTATATTTTTAAATATGCCTATTATACGCCATTTTTCACAGTTGGCAGCAGTTTGATTAGAATAGTTGCTGCAGTTGAAGAAGACATAATTATTTGGACTAGCTCCGACATATCTTAGGTTACCATCAGGATCGTCGGTGGCAAAGTCACTGGAATCTTTAGTATAAGCAGCGTTTATTTTATCGATTAAAGTATTGGCTGGACTTGATGGTGTTGTGGTTGTTCCAGAACCAGGGGTTGTTGTTGAACCTGAGCCGGATCCAGAAGATGATCCCGAACCAGTGTTACCAGAACCAGATCCAGTATTAGATCCAGAGCCAGTGTTACCAGAGTCAGAACCTGAAGAACCACCAGTATCTGGGTTTGTTGTTGTCCCACCAGATGTTGAGCCACCTGTTCCACCAGTATTACCATTATCAGGAGTTTCTGTAGCAGCTCCAGCACTCTTACAAACAACATAAATACTAGTTGATGAAGTCACAAAACCTCGAAGGGGATTACCATTAGGAGATGCTTTTCCATCACATTCATACTTAGTACCGGTACGATTTCTTCCTTTAATATTAGTAATACGATATTTAGTTCCGTAAGGAATGTTTTCTCTACCGTAGTCAGTTTGAGCACTCGCTACTAATTCATCATCAAAATATAAATCGAAAGTAAATGGCAAGTTAGAATATTCATAGGCACCATCTACTAGGGCATTAACGTCAAATTTTATATCACCAGTAATTGGGGAACCATCGGGATTATATTTATTTAAGTTATAGATGGTATCATTACCGCATACTCTATTATTCGCATCATCTGGATTATATAAATATCTTACATATATTCTTTTATTTTTAGTATATACTTGGAATTTATCACGATCCATGCTTCTGTTATCACGAGGATCTTTTATACAATCTGAAGTACTATCAAATTTCGTTATATCACATGATTCATTATCTTTATTTAGATAACTACCATCGATTAATTTATAAAGTGGCAAATTATCTTTTAAAATTGTTTCTTCTTCGCCTTCTTGGACTTGGTCACCATAGTTATCTTGGGCGTATTGTAAGGCAGCTTTTTCGATATCACTAACCTTCTCACAAAAATATCTTACTTTCATATTAGAAGATATTTTAAAGACACTTGGTACAGCAATAGTCATAATGATACCCATAATAACTAAGACCGCTAATAATTCAACTAATGTAAAACCTTTTTTATTCATATTACCCTTACCTTTACTATATTAATTATAGTATATTTTTAAGGTTAGATAAAGAAAAAGTTTAGATAGCGATACCATCTAAACTAAAACTTTTAGCTTCAGTTATTTTAACATTAACTATTTTACCAATTAAGTCTTTAGTTCCTTCGACGTTAACTAGTTTCATAGTGTCAGTGTAACCACATAATTTAGTATTATCTTTTTCACTTATGCCTTGGATTAAGACAGGTACTACTTTGTTTAATAGTTTTTCATTGTTTTCTAAAGAGTATTTATTTACTAGTTGGTTTAATTCATGGAGTCTTTGTTCTTTTTCTTTTAATGGGGTGTTATCTTCCATTTTAGCAGCAGGTGTTCCTACTCGTGGGGAGAAGATAAATGTATAGGCACCATCATATTTACAATGGTTAACTACTTCTAGGGTTTCTTTAAAGTCGGTTTCGGTTTCACCGGGGAAGCCAACTATTATATCTGTTGAGATAGCAACATTAGGTATTCTTTCTTTCATTTTATCAAATAAAGTTAGATATTCTTCTTTAGTGTAGCGTCTACCCATTAGTTTTAGAATTCTAGAAGATCCTGATTGTAATGGTAAGTGAATGTAGGGCATGATGTTGTCTCTTTTGGCTATTATGTCAATCATTTCGTCAGTAAAGTCCCAAGGATGGGATGTTACAAATCTTACCCGAGGTATTTTAGTATCACTAACCATTTCTAGTAGTTTAGCAAAGCTTACTTCGTTTTCTAAGTCTTTACCATAGGCATTGACGTTTTGACCTAGTAAAGTTACTTCTTGGTATCCTTCTTTGACTAGTTTTTCTACTTCTTCGATTATACTTTTAGAGGCTCTACTTCTTTGACGTCCTCTAGTATAAGGAACAATGCAATAAGTACAGAATTTATCACAACCATACATGATATTTACCCAAGCATTAATTTTAGAATCTCTTTTATACTTAACGTTTTCAATTATTTTGCCTTCTTCAGAATATACTTTGATGTTTTGGCTATTTTGATGTTCTTTAATCATGCTTGCTAGTTCATAGATATTATGGGTTCCGAATATTATATCAACATATGGGTGTTTAGTTCTAATTTCGTTTACGACTACTTCTTCTTGAGCCATGCAACCACCGATACATACAATTAAATCTTTCTTAGTATTCTTTAGGTGTTTACATCTTCCTAAGTAGCCAAAGACTTTGTCATGGGCATTTTCTCTAATAGCACAGGTATTTAAAACGACAATATCACTACTTTCTAATTCGTTTGTTTCAGTGTAACCTAGATTTTCTAGAATGTATTTAATTTCTTCGGAATCATGGACATTCATTTGGCAACCATAGGTTCTTAAGAAATATTTTTTACCTTGGTATAAGTTATTGTTTTCTTCATTAGCTAAATAGATTGTTTCTATTGTTTCTTTAGTTCTTTTTTTAGCATCATTTAAGTTTGGTAAATTCATAGTATCACTCATTTCTTTTAATATTTTACATATTTATTATCACTTTGTAAAGAAAAAAGATAGATTTTGTTCTATCTTGAAACTTGCATTGTAGACATGTCTTTCATATCTATTAAATGGCTTTTTAAAACATATTGAGTTGCGGTATTTAAAGTTTTGATATCGCCTTGAAATAATTTTTGATCGGTTATTCTTGCACTGTCATAGAAGAATTCTAAATCTCCATGAACTAGACTTATTAAATAGTTAGGGTAATCTCTTTTTAGGACTTCTTGAATAAATCTATCGTTTATTTTATTGTTAAATATTTTTATTAAATCTTGGTAGTTTTTTGTAATACAGAAGCGGTCTAAAAATGGTTTAACGAATAAGTCGCTTAGTCCAGCTTGTCTTAAATCGGCATATATCGGTCCCCCAACTACGCCATTTTTTTGTAAGTAGTTTTCAATACTTAAATAATCAATATTCATTTTTCACCTGTTCCTTATATAAAGATTATATCATACTAATTTTATTTATGTATATTATTTATCTAAAGTTAATTTGGTTGACGTTAATTTATGTTTATGCGGTATTGTTTTATACTACGTAAATAAAATATAAACAAAATTTTTGAAAATACAAACTTAGATGAAATTTTTATTGTATAAAAGATACAAAGAAAAAAGTGTATACTACTTAACTTCGTATACACTAACTTTTTTCTTGTCTTTTCCTAAACGTTCAAATTTAACAGTACCTGATACTTTAGCAAATAAAGTATGGTCTTTACCCATTCCAACATTTACTCCTGGATAAATCTTAGTTCCTCTTTGACGATATAGAATTGATCCTGCAGAAACAGTTTGTCCATCGGCAGCCTTAGCACCTAATCTACGACCAGCAGAATCCCTACCGTTTTGAGTTGAACCTTGAGCCTTAACGTGAGCAAATAATTGGATATTTAATTTTAAAAATTTCATTTTAATCCTCCTATTTTAATATTTTTAGGATAATCAAGTTCAAGTTCTTTTAACATATTTAACATATTATTTAAAAGTTTATCTGCTACTTCATTATCACTATTCACGGTAATACTTAAGTTACCTTCATTAGTATCATATGTAATGGCTTTATTATCTAAAGTCAAGATATTATTTATAGTAGTAGTTGCCATGGTAGATACAGCAGCACAGACAATGTCTTTACCCGCATAATCATAATTAGCATGACCATTAATACTAATACTTTCTATAACATCATTATGATACAAAACATGAACTCTTATCATAATTATTTAACATTAATAGACTTAATTGTTAACTTAGTATAAGGTTGTCTATGTCCTTGTTTTTTACGATATTTCTTTTTAGGTTTGTATTTAAATACAGTAATCTTTTTTTGTTTACCTTGTTTTTCAACAGTAGCAACTACAGTTGCACCTTTTACAGTAGGATTTCCAACAACGTCATTAACCATTAATACTTCATCAAAAGTTACGTCTTTACCTACTTCAGTATCAAGTTTTTCAACAAAAATAGTTTCACCTTCAGAAACATAGTATTGTTTTCCGCCTGTTACAAATATAGCTTTCATAATTTCCCTCCTTAATAATAAGACACGCCTTTAAGGTGGCATTTGCTCTTTTTACCTTTTTAGTGCGGTTTTAAGAAAGCTCTTAAAACATTGTTATTTTACCAAATAGTTCTTTGGTTTGTCAATGGCTTTTTATGACCATTTGCTTTTATTCGTTACTTTCAGTTATTATTTACAATCGAAGATAGAAAAAAATAACATTTCTATAATTTAAAATTTTTTTTGACTTTTCTTTGGTATCAAAATTAATCGCTTTACTTTATCTGATTTACCGTCGGCTGTATGAGACATATCTTCTTCTAATAACTTATTAAAATTGGAATCATAAGGATTTTGCATTGGCTTTGGCTCTTCTAAATTATCAAGTTGCTCTACTGATATATTTTGAGAATATAATCTATTATTTACTATTTCTTTTGAAAAATAATTATCCATAAATTGTTTTATATGTGTTTCCGCGAAATCACCTCTGAACCATCTTCGATTAATAAATTGTACTCCAGAAAAGATAAGCTTCTTTGAAAGGGCTATATCTGCTTTTTCATCTACTAGCCAGATTATTGGCTCAACATGTACCCAATATATATTTCCTATTTCAATCTCTCTACCATCAGACAGAAAAGATCCACGGCCGTTTCTATCGCCAACAAAACGAATATATTTATTTCCATCATATTCATATTCAATATGAGTTCTAGGAAAAAAACTATTATCAATATCTAAGAAGCTGACTGAATCCGTTGTATAACTTTTACCCGTAGTTCTTAAACTTCCATTGTTATATGCCTTTTCTAATTCATAAGAATATTTTTTATTAACAATAGTTTGAGGATATTCGCCATATTCAACTTCCTTAATTTCTTTGGCATTTATCACTTCGTTCATACAAATTGATTTTATTTGAGAGTAAGGTAAAGCTGGACGAGCCCCATTACGGCGGTCAATAGCATGTCCCCCATCTTTAGTACCATTTTGTTTAATGATACAGGTGTCATATTCATCATGATATGATTTTGTCCACCAAAGACCAGTTCTATTTTTCCTATTTTTGCCTTCACAAGCATAAAAATTGGGCGATGCATAACCACCCAATAAAATAGAAAAATCAGTTATAGCACATTTTGTACCATATTTTTTCAAAATTTCTAATTTGTTATCACCAAAGATTTGTTCTTGAGTTAAGAAAGTAAAGTTACTCATAAATAATCACCACATACATGATAGCATAGTTTCATTTATTTTAATAGATTTTATGGCAACCACTAAAATATTCTTAATTTTAAGTTTCGGCCCAAAAGTTGTAGAAAAACATAAAATGAGTGTCCATGTTAAGTGAATACTCATTTTGATTCAAAAAAGTACAGACCGATTTATAATATCAAAATAGAAGTAAATGGTCTGTACATATGAATAATAGTATAAATTCAAATAATAATTAAGGAATAATTAATTCTTATATACAACTAAATTTTTAGAATAGTTTATTAATACTTGAACTTTATTAGCAAATAATTGCTATATTTTATATGAAAACTAAATTTGGAAAGGCATAATATAAAAGAAAATCAAAAAAATTTGAAATTGTTTCTAAATCTTTCTTTATCTTGACCTTCCTTTTGACTCAGTAGTTATTTCATAATTATATAGTCTTTCAAGTTGTTCATCGTCTATATAAATCACTTTGCCACCTAGTGGCTTAATCTCTGTTTCACCAAAAACTATCCATATTGCATCCATTGGTATACTTGGCATATCGGCATCTCCATCAGTAAAAATTATCTTATTTTCAACTCTTCTTGTAAATGCCTTAACAGCAACTTCAAAGTCTGTTCCGCCGCCTCCATAAAACGGCATGTTATCAATATCAGATACATTTTTAATTTCAGTAAAGCCATAAAATTTTGTATCAAAGCATCCAACTTTAACTTTAGATGTTTGTAATATATTTTTACATTCTCGTAAAAAGTTTCTAAGTAACGTTTCATCTATAGAACCACTAGTATCTAAAATAATTTCTGTTGCTGGACGGGGTATTTCTTCTAAATGTGCTGTTACTACCCCATTTTCTATTTCAGCATTTTGATATGACCAATCAATGTCATATTTAACGGCTTCTTTTAACAATCTTCTCCAATCAATAAGTGGTTTAGATATACCGATGTTTGTTATATTTCTTATTTCGCTATTTGGAACGTTTCCATAGCCATGTGATTGACTAGCTAATGCTTTTCTTAATTCTTCTAGTTGTTTTTTTCTTTCTATTTCATTTTGCTTAAATGCTTCTTTTTCGCCTATTTTTGTTAACTTTTTAATTTCTTCATTGGTTTTGTTTTCTTGTTCTTTATTTCGTTTTTCACATGATTCTGGGACTGTTTTTGGGATTATTTTTTTCTTATCAAACAATTTACGTAATTTATCTAACGCATCTCGTTTATCTTTAACTTTGCCGTTAAATTGTTTTAATTCAGATTGTAATTGTTGATCTTCTTGATGCTTTTTTTCTACGGCTTTAGTCCACATAGAATGGGTATCATGTCCAACATCTTGCTGTTTTTCTTCTTTGTTTGAAGTTTTAGATGACCCTCCGTTGCTTTGATTTCCTTCTTGTTTTTGAGAGTTACCATTTTGTGATTGATTGCTTTGCTGATTCTTTTCACTTAGAAGTTTTTTGTACATTTCTTCAGCATCAAAATTAATTGCTTCTGGTATATCAATTACACCTTCTACCATAGGTAATTTATCTTGCTTTAGAAAAGCATTTATAACTGCGTCTGTTGCTATGTTCCATAATTTTTCATCTTTACCTTCACTCCTATAAATGTGATCAAATGCTATATGGCATATTTCGTGGGCAAAAATAAACGTTTGTTGATCATTTGTAACAGATTCAATAAAATCAGGGTTATAATAAATATTTTGGCCATCTGTTTCTGCTGTTCTTACTGATTTTTCAGCAATAAAATTAGAACTAGCTACTACACTTCCAAAGAAAGGATATTTAACTAATAGTCTTCTTTTAATAGATTCTAAATTCATAAATTTTCCTTAAATTTGGGCCAATAATGAGTATACTTCTTCATTTATTTTATTAGTAGTTAAATCAGAACAGGTAACAATAACTAAACAATTTTTAGGCAATTCAAATGTACTAACTTTTTTATATTTAAGTATCTCAATAAATTTAGTTTGGTCTTCTAACTTTATTTCATTTATATTTTCAATTACTAAACCAGCAATACTTGCTTTACTTTTAGCTAATAATTCTTTGTACCACTGTGGAGGACAAAATTCAGTATTTTCATAATGGCCATT
>UMJZ01057238.1_pt1 | contig 10702 bp, 10 predicted proteins | sample 1966181 | NCBI WGS metagenome assembly UMJZ01 (sample SAMEA4836163, study PRJEB28245) | human gut metagenome | biome: gut microbiome; material: fecal sample | place: Denmark | collected 2008 | reverse complement strand
TGACCTCGCAAAAATCCTGGAAATACGCCACTTTTCGGTATTTATTTATCTTTTCTTGACAGCAAAACAATCATATCGACATGCTTCTCATTGGATAGGAAATTTTTTGTATCTTCATCATCATCAAAAAACATTGTATCTACGGGCTTTCCGTCAATGTTCAATGGAATCTTGAACTGTACTGATTTCACCCAACGACCGTCTTTTTGCTTCTCCTTGAAAATTTCTACTTTCTCAAGCAATGCATTCATAAGTACCTTCTTATCTGCATCTGATACATCGTCAATATTTTCAATTGTCGCATCTATCAGTCTCTTATAGACTTCCGTCGAAAGATTCTCTCCCTGAGCATTCTCTATTGCCAACTCATTCTGATACAAGAGATTTTCGATTGATGCAAGCTGGTTATTGATTTCGCCAAGATATGCTCTATAAGATTTCATCAAATCATCATACAAATCATCATCAATATCTAACTCATTGATTCTGCGTAATTGCTTTGTTTTCTTTGTATTCAGCTTTGCACGCTCATCAACTAATCGTGTCTTCTCTGCTTCCAATTCTTTCAATGAATCATCTGTACCAACTTTGCTCAATACATTGTCTTTCATGCTGTTTTCACCACCAAAGACGTATTTTATCATCTGTATGACTTCTGCATTGATTTCATCCTGTCGAATATGCTTTTTATAATCACAAGGATGACCAGACACCATTTTTCGATTTTTACAGATATAGTACCACATATCTGTATAGAACTCCTGCACTGTCAATACCATCTTCAACGCACAACAGATTCACTCCGATGTGCAGTTTCCTGCGCAACTTTCTCTCTTTTACGCTGTGCTGCTCTTACTCTTGCACGCTCTTTTTTCTGTTCTGCTTTCGCTCTCATCTCTTCAAGCTCTGCTTCACTTTCTGCCATTGCTTTGTCGAACAAATCAACATAATGCGCTGCAATAACTCTCACTTCATCGGCTCTTAATCAGATAAGTTTCTTGTTCAATGCAACATCACCTTCGATGATTGATACAAGAATCTCTCTATTCGGTTCTGCTTCCAGCATCGCCAGTTCCAGCTCCAGAGCCTCTTTTTCTTTTCTCTTTTCTTCAAGAATTTTTCTAACATCTTTTAAATCTGCCATATCTATTTACCTCGACTTTCTGTAAAAATTCATTTTGATTACACTTGAAATATAACACACTTTTTATATTTTCCTACCCTGTGTTACAACTTTATTTTTATAACGTGTTTTATTATTGCAGACAAAAAAACAGGTGACATACAAATCTTGTACATCACCTGTTCAATCTTGATTTATTCAATTGTTCTTATACAAACATCTGCTGTAACAGACCTTTTTTCAGTTCTTCCCACGCAGATAATGTTGCTTTCTGCTTCTCAATGACTTCATCAAATGATGAAAGACAATCTGCAATTTTCCGCTGTTCTGCAAGGCAAGGAACTGAAATCAATTCATCCTCTAAATTTCTACGACTAATACGTTGACGTGTCCCGCCAGCCATCATACTCGCAACATAATAAAAATGTTTTGATGATTGCATAAATTGCGCACAATAATCATGTGAAATTATACTTTTGTCAGTTCTCACGATAGTACAATCCACAGCAGTTATCATTCTCTCATTTAATTTAGGAACAATACACGCTCTTCCTGCCGGAGATGGAAGTCTTGAAATCAAAATATCTCCTTCAAAAACTTCATTACATTTCAATCTATCAAATGTTTCTTTGGAAATATATTTTTTCTTATCCCCTTTATCAATAAAAATTCCATTACCAATGTTACCAGTCTGAATCAGTCTAATTCCGGAATCAGATTGGTCTTTTGATTCAATCCAATCACCATCTGTAAGCACGTTGCAAAGAGATAAATATGGTTTTTCTTCCCAATCAGGAAATTCACTCCCATCATCCGCTTTGAACCTTACTTCCTGACTGAACAGCTTCTGCATCACACCTTTTTTACGTTCTTCCCATGCAGATACAGTTTCTTTTTGCTTCGCAATTACTGTATCAATCGTTGATAAGAAGTCTGCAATTTTCTGTTGTTCTGGAAGGCAAGGACGAAATACAGGACATGACAACACATCATTTTTTCGCAAATTAGTTTGTTTTATACCATCATCAAACCTTAAAAAATATTTATTTCGACTAATCTGATTGATAAAAAATATGGAATTTTCCTTTGTTCTCAAGCAACAAATTCTTTGATTTAATGTATATTTGTCATCCTTATCAATTAAAAAGCATTTTGACATTGCTTTTCCATTTGGCACATCACTCATTACCATAACAATGTCATTCTTTTTCAAAGGAAAAATCATTTTATCAGTATACTTTTTTACCATTCCATCTGTTGAAATAAATTTAGAATTTACAACAATATACTCCCCATCTTCACAAATTATATTTTCATGTGCTTTTCCATTGAAAAACTTAAAAATATCATTTATAGTACACTCTTCCCAATCTGGAAACTGACTTCCATCATCAGCCTTGAATCTCAATTTAGGTTCATTCAATTACATCACCCCTTTTTTATAGTTTCAGCATCTGCAACAACCATTTTTATTTTAATCTTCGCAACCATCATCTGAATAAATTGCTTAATATCACTGACATCTCTATCAGGATGCTTATTGATTACATGTGTCTGGTCATTACCAAGCCATGTTGCTTTTTCTGCCAAAGTTTTAATATCTGAATCATCCGTAATATAATTTCTGATTTTCTCAGACAAAGATTTTGTATCTATTTCACTGACTTTTTCAGGGAATTTATCAACACAATAATCTCTAACTAAAAATTCCAATGCTCTACGATACGCCATTCCGCAAATTAAATTCAACCCATCATGTTCTGCACGTTCTGCTTGCTTATACACCTCAACAAAAGACGGTGACAAATCACTAATATCTTCATCGAAATCTACACTTTCCATTTCAAATGGATAAATGCCAACAAATTCACTTATTGCGTCATCTGTATCAAAATTTTCATCATTAAACGCTAATTCCGTCTTAACTATATTCGTCACAGTGAATAATTCATTGCAAGATGTACATCTGTAAATAGATATAACTGTACACTCTTTTTGTTCATTATCCGTAATATTATTAACTGCCCTAATCGGTAAAATTTCAGTGGATAATACTTTACCACAACAAGGACATTTATCTGATAATAATATAGGCAATTTCTTTGAAGGTAATTGTGCATTTCCTACCATACATTCATACGAATAAGGATTGTTTGCCATTGACAGAAATGACATTGCAGCCGATGCAGCTATCGTGGTGGGATATTCTGTTTTCTTAAATTTCATAATTAGAATTCACCTGCCTTTACAGTCCAAGCTGTCTCATAAAACTTTCAGCCTTATCAATCGCAGCTTTTGTCTCGGAATCCAATGTCTTAATCTGAGCTTTTACAGCATCCAAATCCACTGGTTCTTCTTCCTCAAATGTATCAACATATCTCGGAATGTTCAGATTATAGCCATTCTCGATAATCTCACTCATATCTGCTACATGAGCAAATTTATCTACGTCTACACGCTTTGCATACGTATCTACAATCTTATCAATATGCTCCTGTTCCAAGACATTCTGATTCTTTCCAGCCTTGAACTCTTTCGATGCATCAATGAACAGAATATTTCCTGAATTGCCGTTTCTCTTGCTTTTCAGCACCAGTACACACACCGGAATTCCTGTTCCGTGGAACAGATTTGCAGGCAATCCGATAACAGCATCCAGTCTATTCAAATCTTTGATGATATATTTTCTGATTGCTTCTTCTGCTCCACCACGGAACAATACACCATGAGGTAACAATACAGCTACACGACCATCAGAATCATCCATGTGATAAATCATATGTTCTACAAATGCAAGGTCAGCAGCAGATTTCGGTGCCAGCTTACCAGCTCCGCTGTATCGTGGGTCATCCTCAAATTTCTTATCAGCTGACCACTTCAAGCTATACGGTGGATTGCAGACCTGTACAGTCAGCTTCAAATCATCACCGTATTTATCATCTTTCAGCGTATCTCCTTTGTAGATGTCAAAATTCTGCCAGTCTACACCATGCATAATCATGTTCATTCTTGACAGGTTGTATGTTGTGGCGTTCTGCTCCTGTCCATAGAAATGACCGACTTTATGTGTGGTCAAATGCTTCTGGACTTCTAACAGCATGGATGCAGAACCGCAGGTACAGTCACCGACGGTCTTTGCTTCGTCCAGTCCAAGGGATGCAAGTGTAGCACAAAGTCTACTCGGTCCGGCAGGTGTGAAGAACTCTCCACCTTTCTTCCCGGCATCTGAAGCAAACAGACCAATCAGAATCATATATGCTGTACCCAGTACATCAAACTGAGAATCCTGTAAATCAAAGTCAATGTCTGAGACCTTGACCATGACACGACCAATCATATCTGTACGGTCTGCCACTGTCTCTCCAAGACGTGCATCCTGTAAACGCATATCATTGAACAATCCATCAAATGCTTTGTTGGATTCATGACCCATTGTAGAACCTACAAGGTCATTGATTGCTTTTTCAAAATCTTCTACGCTAAACTTATCAGCATCATTCTCAAATTTTGTAATCTTACGAATCAGGTTACGGAACAGGTTTTCCGGCTTGATGACATATCCCAGTTTGGATAAAGACCAGTCTTCTACAACAGGTCTGTAATCATCATCCGCAAATGCTTCTTCGTATGTCACACCGTCATTTTCAAGGATTTCTGCCATGTACATTCCTGTACGTTCTGACAGATAACGATAGAAAATTACTCCAAGAATATAATTCTTGAACTCACTGGCATCCATCTGTCCTCGTAATTCATTGGCAATCGCCCAGAGCTTTTGAGAAAGCTCATTTGCCTGTGCCTGATATGTATTTGTATCTGCCATAATTATTCTCCCGCTGCTTTGTATTTGTTATAGGTCTCTGTTATAAATGTCTTCACTGATTTTGTCAGCTTCGTCATTTTCAGAATACCCAGCTTGTATGCTGTCAATCTCTTACGAATATCATCATCTGAAATCGTACCGTGGAATACATATTCCGTAAACAGTTCTGATACAATCATGTAATCAATCTTGTTATCAAACGCAAATTCTTCCATGTCAGCCTTCATCTGCTCTTTCTCGAACTGAGTAAATGCTTCCATGATATCTGCATCATCTGGCAAATCATAGAATCTGGTCAGAATGAACTGTTTCATGACCTCTTTTTTGAGTCTCAATGATTCATTATCGGAACGCTCAATCTCACGCAGAATCAAATCAACATCCTGCTGCTTTTCTTCTTCTGTCTTGTCGTGAGTATTCGCATTTTTCAGCAGATTCAGGATATACACGACATTGATACGGTCAGTACGGACAAGCTCAATATCGAAATCCACATCTACCGGCACAGGTACTTTCGGATTTGGACTATGTGTCTGGTCTTTGTAATACAGATACCAGCTCTTGAATCCTTCGTATTCATTCTCATCCATCACAACAGCAAGGTCATCCCAGTCAAACTTAGAAAATGTCTTCAAAGTGGCAAGAGTCTTTGCCATTGAACGGAACGCAATGATAAACATACGGATTTCATCTTCTGACTTGAGCTGCCCAGCTGCATCCACATCCGCTGTAATCTTTCTCAGTACAGGTTCCTGATTTACCCACTGATTCAGATAATACTCATAATTTTCAAGCAGATATTCATTCGGGTCTCCGTCCCCGGAGAATAATGTCAGTGCATCATCCTGCCACTGCTTGATATTTCTGTATGATACAATCTGTCCAAACTGTTTTGTCACCTTATCTACACGGTTTGTACGGCTATATGCCTGTACAAGTGAGTGCCAGATAAGATTCTTGTCCAGATACAGCGTATTCAACGGCTTTGCGTCGAATCCGGTCAGGAACATATTGACTACCAAGAGAATATCAACCTGCGGTAAATCCTTCTGTTTCAATCTCTTTGCAATATCTTTTCTGTATGCATCAAATGTATCAATCGTAAATGCTGTATTGTATAAAGCATTATAATCATGCATACAGCGGTCAAGAAGTTCCCGTGAATGTTCGTCTGCACCATCATCCATATCTTCATTTGCCTGATAGGAAAAGATTGCAGCCACTTTCAGCTTCTTATCATCTGGTTCCGCATCGTTCAGCTTCCTGAACTCGTCATAATACTTTCCGAGGGTCTGAATCTTATCCACTGCGAACAGTGCTGTATAAATATCCTTCCCCTGTGGATGCACATGCTGCTCATGGTGCTCAAAGATATGCTTTGCAATGCCAGCAATACGTTCATCATCATGGTACAGAGGTTCCATGTCAATTTTATGACGCTTGCAGTATTCCGGGTCATCCAGCTGTTCCGGGTCAATACCCTTTACAGCAAGATTCCTTGCAAAGATGGTACGCTGATACTCTACTGAGAATCTAAGCACGTTACCGTCTGCAATCGCATCCTTAATCATGTATTTATGCAAGCATGAATCCAGCTTATCTCCTGCATGGAAAATATCAGCTGTGGTACGACCATCCGCACCCTTGTTTTTCTCAAAAATCGGTGTTCCAGTGAATCCGATGTAATTTGCTCTTTCAAAATGCTTTTCAATCTGACCATGCATCTTTCCAAACTGGGAACGATGACACTCATCAATGATAAATACAACCTTCTTATCCCTGTATGCATCCATTACAACTGCATATTTCGGATTCTTTACAGCATTTGCCATCTTCTGAATCGTTGTGACAATCATCTTTTTCTCAGATGATTTCAGCATGCTGATAAGTACAGCAGTGCTGTCCGTATTGTCTACACAGTCCTTTTCAAAACTGTTGTATTCATCAACTGTCTGGTCATCAAGGTCTTTTCTGTCAATCAGGAATACGACCAAATCTACCATTGATTCATCACGCAAAAGCTGTGCCAGCTTGAATGATGTCAGCGTCTTTCCTGAACCTGTGCAGGCAAATACATAACCATTCTGATTTACTTCCAGTACACGCTTCTTTGCAGCCTTTACAGCGTAAATCTGGTATGGTCTCATGACCATCAATACAGGCTCCGTGGTCTTAATGACCATGTATTTATCCATCATCTCTGTAATAGCGGATTTACGGAAAAATTCGCCTGTGAATGTGTTCAGGTCATTGATACGTGTATTCTTTTCATCTGTCCAGAAGAATACAAGAGATTTCAGAATTGGATTATACTGACCATCCATCATCTCATTCTCATTACAGAAATACTTCGTCTGTACAGAATTGCTGACTACAAACAGCTGCAAATATCTGAAAATACCTTTGAAAGAAAACTTTCTGTATCTGTTAATCTGGTTGATTGCTTCGTTGATTTCCACGCCGGGGCGTTTCAGTTCAATCTGTACAAGCGGTAAACCGTTGATAAGGACGGTCACATCATAACGATTCTTATATACTACATCGTCTTTGTGTGCCTTGTCCATTGTGACCTGATGTGTTACCTGATAGATATTTCTATCTGTATCACCTGAGAAGAAATCAATATACACTGATTCTCCATTATCCAGCTGTAACACATATTTATCACGAAGAATCTTTGCTGATTCATACACAGAATGATTATCTACATGAATCATAATGCGGTTGAACTCAGCATCTGAAAATGATGCATCATGTCCTTTTTCTGCCAGCTTCTTTGCATTGAACTTTGCAAGCTGTTCACGGAAATTGGCAAGCACATCATCATAGTTATCTAATTTTATGAATTTGTATCCAATACCTTCCAAACGGTCTATGAAAATATCTTCAACTTCGTATTCAGAAGTATGTGCCATACTTTTGTATGCTCCTTCCTTTCTTATATTTTCATGATTTCATGAATTCATTAAAATCCATTGGATGTTAAAAATTCATTCACCATTTTATTCAAAACATCTGTCATCTTTGTATCATTGGACAGACAATACATTTTCAATTTTTTCTTCATATCATTTGTCATATAGAACTGGACAGGAACCATTTTCTGATTTCCATGATTTTTTCCAGATACAGATGTAGTTCCACCCTTTGCCTGTTCCAGACGTGATTCTTCCTCAACAGCTCGCTTTTGCTGACGAGCTTTGAATCTATTTTCAGTCATATCTTAAAATCTCCTTTCTAAACTTTATGGAAAATATGGATAACTCTACGAGTTACCCACATATCCCACAAAGTCGGCTACTACTGCTAATTTCATGATTTCATTAAAATTTCAATTTTAAGATTTTCCATACGCCATGTGTCAGCACGCTTGTAGCCAATGCAGCTGGAAGCCTTGGATTATATGCAACCACCGACTGATTTGCAAGCCTTGACTGTACAAACGCTTCACTTTGTGGCACACAAATAGTATTTTTATCATTGTTTTGTTTCTCCTTGTTTTGCCCCGGAATGCCCTGTTTTGCAAGGTTTTCTGGGGTTATTATGATATGCTCTGAAATTACAGATTGTGGCAAATCAGAGCAAGAATGAGCAAGTTATTACTACCTGTTAGTAGTAAAATTGGTAGTAAAAGGGAACTTCTTACTACTAAGGGTTTTTCTGTTCATTCTGCATCAGCCCAAATACTTCATCCCATTCTTTCTCATCACGCCACTCATCATTTTCTAATATTACTGCTTTTCCGGCAGCATTATACTTGGTATTATCTGACGCCATTTTATAAGATTTTTCACTAGATTGAGTCATTATGTGTTCCTCCTTTTTTCACTAGATTGCCTCATCTTTAGAAGAAATTCAGAAACCTCATAGTAATCATGATTTTGCTCTGAAATGTGGGAAGTTAGCAATTCAAGGCAGATTTAGCAAGTTGTTATTATTACTTAGTAGTAAAAATATTTTTCTTACTTATAGAATATTTCAAGCAATTGACGCAGATTTCTTATTATCTTTTCTACAATCTATCAAAAAAATCGATTCATCAATAGCCGATTTATACCCTGAATCTTCAATGACTTTTTCTGCAAATCTTTTTTCTTCTTCTGTAAAATAAAAGATAACAACCAAACTTCCATCCGTACAATTAGCCGCCTCATATATTTTTATTTGCGTAAATACATGTCCTAAACTACTATTACTAGCCAATTTAAACTCAATAATATTTTGATTATTCATTCCCTTTGATACAATAAAATCAGCCTGCCCTCTTCCATTATTAGGTTCTGCATCTACCTTATACGAAGTTCCATACCATACAAACCTAAATAATCTTTGAAGATCTTTTTCTTTTGCAATCTGTTTTCCATTGTAATATAAAGCTAAATATCCATCACATTCTTCTATAATGTGCTTAAAAAATTTCAATCTATTTTTTGCTTCTTCTCTTGCTTCGATACCTTCTTGAATAACATAACCTTCATCAATTACTTTTGCTATAAGCATCTTTGAGTTACTGTAGAATTTTTCCAATTCTTCTGTACATTCCTCATGTGCAAGGTTGCTTACTTGTTCTGGATTATTCTCTACATACTTTATATAATAGTCATATAATTCAGGATATTCTTTTGCTAATTCCTTAAATGCATCTTTCTCTATTTTTTTAACGCTACGCTCGTTGACACTTCTCTTATTTCTTTTTTGATTATCTTCATATTCAAGAATTGCTTTAGCAATATAATTATTAACGTATGCTCTTAATGAATCATTATCTATCATGCTTCTTACATCATCATAACTGTCAAGAAAATCTTTTCGATTAATCGCTGGTTCATCCTCTCTCAAGATATCTTTAGGAGTTAATAATACATATTCTTTCTTACCTTTTTCACTAATTATATATGGTAGTTCGTACTCTTTACTCACAAAGCTTTCTGTTTCATAATTAAAGTATGCTTTTTCAACATGAAACTTTTTTATGTACTTTTTATCAAGATATTTTCTTGCAAATTCTTCTGTGTAACTGCATAAAAAGCCCTTTATTAAGTTTACTGTCAAATCACTAATTTTATCCTTACCACTTCCTTCATACAAGAGCATAATCTTTTCAATATGATTCGATTTAGTAATATTATTTGTATTTGTTGCAAACCTTATGTTTTTATACAAAAATCTTGCATATTGTTTTCCCAATGCAGCTCCCTTATTTCCTGACATAGAATACCCTAACCAATTATTAGGAACCTCATTGAATTCAAACCACGCTTTCAACTCTTTATTTGATAAGCCGTCACATGCTTTTTGATATAAGAAATGAAAATACTTTATTATTTCTTCGTGTAGCTTTTTATATTCCTCTTTTTCGCTATTGAATATCAACATTGGATCAATGAACAATGGAATGTCACAAACAAAAGATATATCAACAGCACCATAATGCTCCACTACAGAAGAATCAATTTCATAATATTCTGAAAAAAACACTTGAATCCCTCCTTAATTATATAACCGAGCAAACCCTAATTATATTATAATCTTATATAATCGTTTTGTCCACAAAAAATCACCCCAGCCTAAGCCGGAGCGTCATCTCTTTTCCATATTAAACTACCTTAAACATCTTCTGCGACATAGGTTTCTCTTTCTTCTGTTCAACCTCCGCCTGTGCCTTCCTAAACTCTTCCATTCGTTTTAATTCTTCCTCTGCATCATCGTAGTGTTAGCATTTAAATAGTACAAAACAAAATGAGATATCCCCTTTA
>UMJZ01030388.1_pt1 | contig 10769 bp, 8 predicted proteins | sample 1966181 | NCBI WGS metagenome assembly UMJZ01 (sample SAMEA4836163, study PRJEB28245) | human gut metagenome | biome: gut microbiome; material: fecal sample | place: Denmark | collected 2008 | reverse complement strand
GTTCTGACATATTCATGTGTTCTTTGGAGTGCAAAATTAATTAAATAACCCAAATGGGCGATTCAATTGTTGTATATTTGTACTGAAATTAATAACCAAAATTCTATTTATTATGGTAATACAGCGTATTCAAACTCTTTACCTGCTGCTGGCAGTTCTGTTTATGACAATTTTTTTGTTCGTACCGTTCGGGTACACCACTTTTGCAGAGGCAGGAGAAGCCGCTGTGGATGCATGGCAGCCTCTTGACATAGAGGGGATGCTTGTGCCGACATTCGCGGCCATATTCCTGATGCTTGTGGCTATATTCCTGTTCAAGTCGCAGCGGACACAACGTCTGGTAGTGGTGTTTTCATTGCTTCTCACCCTTGCCACAATAGGTGTGGTAATATATTTTATGGTGGCCGGATTTGTGGATCTTAATCCAGCCGTGAAAGCCGTGAATACCCAGTGGGGATGGGGTGTGGTGCTACCTGTGTTGGCTATAGTTATGCAGATAGCCGCTATCAATGGCATAAACCATGATATGAAGCTGCTGGCAAGCTACGATCGCTTGCGCTGATTATTCGCGGTAGTACACCCTCTTGACGCGGGTGGAAACTGATGTCAGAATCTCGTAGGGGATAGTGTCGAGAGTTTCGGCAAGTTGCATGACTGATACATGCTGTCCGAAAATTTCCACGCTGTCTCCTACGTGGCATTTTGCGTCAGTCACATCCACCATGCACGCGTCCATGCATATATTGCCTACGGTGGGGCAAAGATGGCCGTTAATCCATACTTTCATATTGCCGTTGCCGAAATGACGGTTGATGCCGTCGGCATATCCCACGGGGATTGTGGCGATTAGAGAGTTGCGCTTGAGAAGTCCCTTGCGGCTATATCCGACAGTGGTGCCTGCCGGCCATTCCTTGATGGAAATGACGGATGTGTGGAGCGATGATACAGGTATTAGAGAATCCTGTGAGCCATCGGTCATGGTCGGAATTCCATACAAGCATATACCGAGACGCACGAGGTCGTACTGGTAGTCAGGGAATCGTGTTATGCCGGTGGAGTTGAGGATATGGCGGCGTACGCGGTAGGGTAGTTGGGCCTGCAGCAAGGAGCAGCAGCGGTCAAAGATTTCAAATTGTTTCATGGTGTAGTCATCTTCGGACGGGATGTCGGCGCACGAAAGATGGCTGAATATTGTTTCGGCTTTTATGACCCGCTGACTGTTGAGGATGTTGGCAAGGGTGTCCATATCCTGCTCAAGGAAGCCGAGACGGTGCATTCCGGTGTCAAGTTTTATGTGTACCGGGAAGTCGGTGATTCCGTATTTGCGGCCTTCGCGTATTATTTCGTTGAGTATGTCGAAACTGTAAATCTCGGGTTCAAGATTGTTGGCAAAGAGCATGCGGTAGTTTACCACTCGGGGATTAAGAACCATTATGGGCATGGTTATGCCGGCACGGCGCAGGTCCACGCCCTCGTCAAGTACTGCGACAGCGAGATATGATGCGCCCTGACTCTGGAGAGTTTTGGCCAATTCATAACTGCCGGCACCATATCCGGAAGCCTTTACCATGCATACAATACCTGTAGTGGGTTTTACGGCTGCACGATAGAGGTTATAGTTGTGAACTATTGCGTCAAGGTTTACATCAAGCACTGTTTCTACGCGCCGGAGTTCAAGGAAGTCGCATATTCTCTGAAATTCAAATTCGGGCGCGCCTTTTACAAGGATAAGCTCGTTGTCAAAATCGCCGGGAGTAACTGCTTCAAGAAATGCCGTGGTGTCGGGATAAAATGTGGCACCGGGACCAAAATATTTGCTGTTGGCCGAGATTCCATTGCCTATGCCTATGATGCGGGTTATGCCGGCAGTGGAAAGGAGACGGGCGACATCGGCGTACACTTCATTGGCGGGGAGAGATTCAAGCATTACATCCGAGAGTATGACGGTGCAGCTGCGGAGTGTTGTGGCACGGCGCATCATGAAGTCAAGTGCCGGTGTGAGGGAATGAAGGTCACATGTGTAGGAATCGTGTATGACGAGACATCCGTTGACTCCTTCCATCACATCCATGCGTGTACCTACCTTGGGCAACGATGCCATGCGGTGCCGGATAACATCGGCAGGACGGTCAAGGCAGAGCATCACGGCAAGAGCATGAATGGCATTCTGTATGTCGGCCTCATCAAAGAACGGTATGGTCACAGAGCCATCGGTGCCGAGATATGAGTAGTGAATGTCGGTGGAATGTCCTACATGTGATATGGAGGAGATGAACAGTGGGGCCTGAGGGTCAATGCAGCTCCAAGCTATCTTTTTTGCTTTGATTTCTGCCTGATTAACCTGCTGGTTCACGGTTTCGTCATCGCTGCAATATATGATGCAGTCGCAATTGCGCAGAAGCTGCACTTTTTCGCGGCATTTGTCCTCAATTGAACTGAACCCGTCGCTGTGCTCGCTGCCAATATTGGTGATGATGCCTATAGTGGGGCGTATGATAGACTCAAGGGAATTCATTTCGCCTTGTTTAGAGATGCCGGCCTCAAAAATGGCAAGGCATGTGTCGCGGTTCATTTCCCAAATGGAAAGCGGTACGCCAATCTGTGAATTGTAGCTGCGTGGAGAGCGTACAATGCTGAAATCGTTGTGGAGGAGGGAGTATAACCATTCTTTTAGCGTTGTTTTGCCACGTGACCCTGTGATTCCTATTACAGGGATACTGAAACTTGCACGATGGCTTGCAGCAAGTTGCTGGAGTGCCCGGAGCACATCGGGTACCACAATCCATGCGGCTTCGGGCATGGAAGCAGCGTTAGAAGGAAGATGGTCAACCACAAAAGCGCGAACGCCTTTATTGTAGAGATCGGATATGTATCTATGACCGTTGCCGGTGGCGGTGCGCAATGCAAAAAACAATGTTTGCTCCGGATATGTGAGCGAACGGCTGTCGGTGAGAAGAATGCTTACAGGGTAATCAAAAGCGGGTGCGGAAGCGTGGACTGTTTCTGCTATGGAAATGGTGGAATAAGTCATAAGTCAAGTGCTTTTTTCAGCTCGGGATGTCGGGTCACGAGCGAATTGATGAGATTGATAGTATCATCGCGAAATTTAAGCGCAGCTTCATCGGACATGTTGATTGGATGATGTGCGGCGCGTAGTGTGAGGCGGAGAGCCTGCTGCGAAAGTTCTATTGTGTCATTGCTGAAAAATGATTGTGCGAATATATCATAGATGTAATCAATGGCCACTTCCGAAGGGTGCTTCATGTCGGAGGCATAAAAGCGATAGGAGCGCAAATCGTCCATCATGATTTCGTAAGAAGGAAAATAGATTACATTGTTATGGTTCTGAACTGCCTGCTCGCATGCAAGAAGGAGTGTGGATTTGCTTAGCTGGTTGCCATGCGCGCCATCGGCAAGGTGTCGAATGGGGCTGACAGTAAGGATAATCCGTATATTGGGGTTGATGTATTGGAGTATGGTAATGATGTCATGGAGATGGGCGGCGCAGGTTTCAACGCTCATTCTTGTGCGTGTGAAGAGCGATGCCGGTTGTTTCTGGCAATTTGCCACCACTTGTCCGGTGGAGTCAAGCGTAAAGACCCAAGCTGTTCCCAATGTGAAGCATGCTACTGTGGCCTGTTTAAGAAACTCATGCGCACGGGTCAGGTGCGTGTTGAGCTTTTCAAGCATGAGGCCGCGGTCAAGGCTATTGAGCTTGGTATGGCAGTCATAGCTGAACCATAGGCCATCGGCGCCCTGATGAATCTGTTCGGCAGTGAACAGACGGTTAGCAGCGATGCGCTCTATGGCAGAATGTATTGAAGCGGGGTTGTAAAGCGTTCCAAACGGGTTGGCTGCAACGGCAAACATGCGGTCGCGCAGTCGGGAGCTTATATTATCGGTAAAGCATGAGCCCAGCATTATAATCCTGTCGTGGTGGCTTATAAGGCCAAAGTAAGGAAGCGGCTGTATTTCAGTGCGAAATTTCATGCCTTAAAGGTGTGAATCAATACATGTTGTAGTCCACCGAGAGCACTTGGAATTCGGTTCGGCGGTTCACTTGGTCGGCAGCTTCACGGTCGGCCTCTTCCGGGAGTGCAAGGATGTATTCTTCGGTGAGAACATCACCCTCTTTGAATTGGGGATATAATCGCGCCACACGCTTTGTGACGGTTTTTGGGCGCGATTTACCGTACCCCTGATACTGGAGCCTGTCAGGTGCAATTCCGGCGGCTATGAGGTAGTCTATCACAGATTTGGCGCGTCGCTGCGATAGGTCAATGTTGTATTCCTCGGTGCCTATACGGTCAGTGTGCGATGCCATTTCTATGGTTATATGCGGATTGTCTTTGAGCAGCTGTACAAGTTCGTCAAGGGCCTGCGTTGATTCGGGACGCAAGGTGGCCTTGTCAAAGTCGTAAAAAATATTCTCCACAATGTTGGGTTTGGAAAGAGATGCAAGCATGAAGTCAACTTCATATTCAGCATCTAAGGCGGCGGTGTCGGCAGTGAACTGCTGGCGTGCGTTGAGGTATCCCTTAGCGCCTGCCATCATGACATAGCTGACACCTCTTTGAAGCGGGAAAGAGAATGAGCCGTCGGGACGGGCAGCAGTTTTCTGAATGGTGCCGTCATTGCCCACAATGCGTATTACAGCGTTTGGCACCGGTTCTTCATCCACATCCATCACCCAGCCCGAGAGATTGATTTTGAGGTCGGGAAGCTCAAATGAGAACAAGTGGTCGTAGCCACGACCATCGCCTCGGTTGGAGCTGAAATAACCGGTATTGGCTTTGTGCGGATTGTAAGTCATGCCAAAATCGTCGGCGTTGGAGTTGAGGGGGGCACCCATGTTGCTTACTATCCAGTTGCCATCGGGCTGCAGAGTTGCGCGGAAAAGGTCAAGACCGCCCATACCGGGATGTCCGTTGGATGAGAATATGAGTATGCTGTCGCTTACTACATAAGGAAAGACATCATCGCCCGGAGTGTTGATCTGTTCTCCAAGGTTTTCAAGAGATCCGGCACGTTCCTGAAGGTCAATGCGCCACAGGTCTTTGCCACCGAATCCGGGCATGTCGCTTGAGAAATAAAGGTACTTGCCGTCAGGACTGACAGAGGGATGGCCGAAACTTGAAATAGTGTCGGCTGTTATTTCTAATTTTACCGGTTTGGACCATGATGCATCGCTGCGCGAGGAGGTGTATATTTCAACACCGGTGTTTCTGTCGGGCATGCGTCTTGCCACGGTAAGGTACATGGTGCTGCCATCGGGGGAGAAGCTCGCTATACCTTCGTCCATGTCGGAGTTGAGCTCTCCTTCCACGGCTTCGGGTCTGAGCCATTCGCCACGCTCATTTTTGCGTGCCATCCAAATGTCGCTTTTTTTCATGCCGGTGATTTCACTGCGTTTCTCGCCAACCACTTTTTCATTGGTGGTGGTGAAATACAGAATCTCGTCATTGAACATGGGAGAGAAATCGGAGCGTCGGGAATTAAACAGCTTGGCTGATTTTACTATGTAGCGGTTGGGGTTGGCGCGGAGACTGTCGGCAATCAGGGCACCTTTGAGGCCGTTGATGGCTGTTGAGGAGCGTGGGTTCTGCATCAGATATTCCTGATATGCACGTATGGCCTGTGAATACTTGCCGTCGGCATGTAGCATTTGGGCCAGATAGAGTTGTGCAAGAGTGTCGGGATAACCGTAGCGAATGGCATTCTGATAAGCTGCGGCTGCACGAGCGCTCTGGCTGAGCATGCGATGAGCGTTGGCCATTTTGAATGCAACTTCGCCACGCAAAGGACGGTCGGCTTTCTTGGTGAGCTTATTGTAGATTTTGCGATAGGTCTTGGATGCGTCGTAGTATTCGCCGCGAGCCATCTGCTCATCGGCGGTGGCGAGTTTAGGACCTCGGCAACCAGTGACAGTCAGGCATATAACGGCAATTATAAGTAACAGTTTATTTCTCATAAGTATATAACGGCGCAGTAAAGTTTATATTTTGCACATGCAACTGCAAAGTTAAAGAAAATAGCAATAACATCAAATTTTTGTATTTTTGTGGTATGCAGGCATAATATTTATAATGGAATATATATGAGAGCGATGAGAAAATCGGCCAGACAGCGCGATGCGCAGTGGGCCATGGAGGTGTTTGACAAGGCACCATTTGTTACGGTAAGTATGGTGCGTCCTGACGGAACACCGTACGGGTTGCCTTTGTCGCTGGTACGCAAGGGTGATGTTTTTTATTTTCACTGTGCGGGGGAAGGCGAGAAGATTGACTGCATCATGCATCACCCCGTGGTCAGTCTTTCGGCAGTAAGCCGCTGTACTCCGGTTTATGAAGAGGAGAAGAAGAATTTTACCGAGCATTATCATTCGGCCATAGCTATAGGCACAGCTGCTATAGTCGAAAACAATAATGAGAAAACAGAGGCATTGAAGTTGCTCTGTCAACGCTTTTTGCCAAAATACATGGAGCATTTTGATGAAGCGATTGCCCGCAGTCTGTCTATCACCACCGTGGTGAGAATCACACTTTCTGAACCTCCTGTGGGAAAATGTAAACCGTAAGTAATCGGAAAGGGAAAATCCGATTACTTAGAGATGCAGTGGTGAAAAACATACTTATCAACACAAAAAAAGGCGACCTGTTGTAAGGCCGCCCTTTTATTATGGGTTGAATGATAATCAGTTGATGGCGCTGCCAAGGTTGAATTTGGCAAATTCAAGGTCGTTGAGAGCCTTGTTTGCAAGAGAATCGTCAAGCTTGATGGCTTTGCGAAGGTTGGTCATCACTTTGTCAGCGTTGTTGGTGCGGGCGCCAAGTACAGCGTTGAGGTAGTAGGTGGTGGCATCGGGGTTCGCAACGGCTTCAAGAGTGCGATTGGCGGTGCTGTAGTCCTTGGTAAGAATCTGAGCAAGGGCAGCATTGTTGGTCTTGGCAGAGCCGAAGGCTTTCACTGCAGCGGGATAGTCACCCTGCTGGAGGTAGTAAACACCCATGGCTTCACCGGCTTCGGGAAGACCGGCTGCAGAGCCGAGGCTGTTGGCAGCTGCACGGTAATCTTTGTTGAGAAGTGATACAAGACCACGGTTCATGTTTACCTCAGAGCTTTCGGGAGCGCGTTTGGCAGCCTGATTGAAGCTTGCAAGAGCAGCCTCGTAATCCTTGTTGATGTACTGAGTCATGCCAAGGTTGTTGTAACCACGATAATCGTTGGGATATAAGCGGGTAACATCCTGATAGATGGCTTTCTTGCGATTGTTGTCGTTGGTGAGAGTTGCGGCATAAAGGAGCTCGTCAACAGTGAGGGCAGAGGGGTTGTTCTCGGCCAGACGGGCAATCTCTTCATCGCTCTTGCCTATTACGTTGACAGAAGCGGTGATGCGAGAATAACGGAGCTGCGGAAGAATCTCGTCAGCGAGGACTTCAAATACAGAAGCGAAGTTGCGGATTTCTTTTTCGCGCTGTTCGGGGTCTTTGTACATTGACAGAACGCTAAGAATAAGATCCTTGTCCTGAATGTTGCTTTGGCCTACGAGTTTCTGGAAGCCTTCCCAGTCTTCGGGAGTGAACTGTGCGGTGAGCTCGCCGAATTCAGTGATTTTATCTTTCTTAAGCTGGTTCTGAAGGTAAGCGCTTGTGTTTTTCTCGCGGTTCTCGGCCAAACGGGTGTTGAGGTCAAGAGAACCTTCGGGAGAAGCATAAGAGGAGATGTTGATTTCCTCAATCACGCGGGAAGAATCAGCATTGGCAGCGTTGAGGTTCTTGTTGAAGTCAGCCACAGCCTGAGATTTAAGCTCGCTCTGGCGCAGGTTGGCCTGATTGATAAGGAAGCGGATGTCAGCGCTGTATTTTTCATTGATGATACGCTGGAACTTGTCGGCTGCGAGAGCGGGGTTAACGGTAGCGGCATCGGCCATAGTAGCGGTTGCAATCACACCGTCGGCCACTTTTACGCGGGGAAGAACGTACTGTTTGTTGCCCTGCTTGACATTGAAAGCAAGGTAAAGCTCGCTCTTGAGCATGTCGGGCTGGTAAGCATAGCTTACAGGAACTGTGAGCTGACCGCCATTTTCGTAGCTTACAACGGGATCGTTGCCACGAACTTTCTCACCCTGATAGGTGACAGGTGCGCCCATGGATTCCTGCCCTGCGTAAACCAGAACGGGGGTTATGGTGACAGCAGCGTTTTTCTTGAAGAACTTGGAGGGAACATTGCCGCTCACAGTGGCGGGAACCTGTTCGCCTACCACTTCCAAGGGGTTGGGGTTAGTAGAAAAATAGTCGGCTTTGAAAGGGTTCATCTTACCATTACAGCTGGAAAGAAGCACTACACCGGCCATCATTAATGAATAGCAAATACTCTTACTCATAAATAATATGATTTGAAACTTGAATAAATTAACTATATCGTATCAACATAGTGATATACGATACAAAGGTATTCAAAAAATTGCTGATTTGCCACATGTTTTTTGAAAAAAAATTCGCAGTAAAGTTGTAAAGCGATATTTGTGGGTGCGTTATGGTGATATTGTGGAAGTGAATTGTTATTTTTGCACTCATTATCCATACAAAATTATTCGTAACCAAATGAGAAAATGGCGTATTGAAGACAGCGCGGAACTGTACAATATAAACGGTTGGGGACTGAAGTATTTCTCCATCAATGACAAAGGTCACGTGCAGGTGACTCCGAAGGTGGGGTATGCATCGGTAGATATCAAGGAACTTATGGACGAACTGCAGGTGCGCGATGTCACTGCTCCACTGTTGCTTCGTTTTCCTGATATTCTTGACAACCGTATTGAGAAAATATCGCGATGCTTCAAGCAAGCTGCTGAGGAATATAATTATCAGGCTCAGAATTTTTTGATTTATCCCATCAAAGTGAACCAGATGCGTCCGGTGGTGGAAGAGATTGTGAGCCATGGCAAAAAATTCAATATAGGTCTGGAGGCAGGCTCAAAGCCTGAGCTTCATGCCGTTCTTGCCACCAACATAGCCGAGAATGCATTAATCATATGCAACGGTTATAAAGACGAGAGTTTTGTGGAGCTGGCTCTTCTTGCCCAAAAGATGGGACGCCGCATATTTCTTGTCGTGGAGAAGCTGAATGAGCTGGATCTTATAGCAAGTGTGGCAAAGCGCATAGGGATAAAGCCCAATGTGGGCATACGTATAAAACTTTCATCGTCCGGTTCCGGAAAATGGGAAGAGAGCGGCGGTGACCAGTCAAAATTCGGATTGAACTCCACAGAGTTGCTCCAAGCTCTTGATTTTCTAAAGAAGAAAGGTATGTCGGAGTGCCTGCGGCTGATACATTTTCATATCGGCAGCCAAGTTACCAAGATACGCCTTATCAAGAACGCATTGCGTGAGGCTATGCAATTTTATGTGCAGCTGTCATCACTCGGATTCAATATTGACTTCGTGGATATAGGCGGAGGTCTCGGAGTGGATTATGACGGTACACGAAATGCATCTTCCGAAAGCTCCATGAACTACAGTATTCAGGAATATGCCAACGATGCTGTGTCGGCACTGGTGGATGTGTGCGAAAAGAACAACATACCCCAGCCCAACATAATAACCGAGAGCGGTCGCTCGCTCACGGCCCATCATTCGGTGCTGATTTTTGAAGTGCTGGAAACTACTTCATTGCCTGTATGGAAGGACAATGAGGAGATTGCTCCGGATGCGCATGAGCTGCTTCGTGAGCTGTACACTATCTGGGACCGCCTTGACCAGCCTCGGTTGTTTGAAAGCTGGCATGACGCATTGCAGATACGTGAGGAGGCTCTGGATTTGTTCAGCCTTGGAATGCTTGACCTTAACACACGTGCGCAGATTGAGAAACTTTTCTGGTCAGTGGCACGTGAGGTAGGGGAGATGGCAAATGAGATGAAACATGCGCCCGAGGAATTGCGTAAAATATCAAAAATGATTCCTGACAAGTATTTCTGCAACTTCTCACTGTTTCAATCACTGCCGGATTCATGGGCGATAGACCAGTTGTTCCCGATTATCCCGATCAGCAGGCTTGACGAGCGGCCCGACCGCACATGCACCATTCAGGACATTACCTGCGACAGCGACGGCAAGATAGCCAATTTCATAACATCCCACGGCACTTCCAATGCATTGCCCGTACACTCCATAAAACGTGATGAACCGTATTATATAGGTGTGTTCCTTGTGGGAGCATATCAGGAGATACTCGGAGACATGCACAACCTGTTCGGCGACACCAATGCAGTGCATATATCGGTTTATAAGGACCGTTATGAAATAGACCGTATAATAGACGGTGAAACTGTGGCAGAGGTGCTTGATTACGTGGAATTCAATCCCAAGAAGCTGGTGCGAAATGTGGAAACATGGGTTACTGCTTCAATGAAAGCCGGGCGAATAACTCCGGAAGAGGGAAGAGAGTTCCTGAGCAACTACCGCTCAGGCCTGTATGGTTATACCTATCTGGAGAATGATTGATGCATAGATATTTCATGCGACTTGCTTACCGTGGCGAGCCGTTTCACGGATGGCAATACCAGCCCAATGCCATAAGCGTGCAGCAGGTGCTGGAGGAATGTCTCAGCACTGTATTGCGCACTGAGGTGAAAATAACGGGCGCGGGTCGTACTGACACGGGTGTAAACGCGAGGATGATGGTGGCACACTTTGATATGGAGCACCGGCTTGATGATCCGAAACGCCTTGTGAATGCACTTAACTCTATAGTGGGGAAAGATATAGCGG
>UMJZ01036415.1_pt1 | contig 10806 bp, 10 predicted proteins | sample 1966181 | NCBI WGS metagenome assembly UMJZ01 (sample SAMEA4836163, study PRJEB28245) | human gut metagenome | biome: gut microbiome; material: fecal sample | place: Denmark | collected 2008 | reverse complement strand
CAGCCGGAAAAATCCCCAAAAAAGTAGCTGAAACCGCTAAAAATTACAGCTTGTTTCTATATTGTAAGTAGGTAATCCGTACCTTGATTTTCAAAATAAGCCGCCCATCAGGGCGGCATATTTTATTTCTTCTCTTTAGTGCGAAATCCTTCCAGTGTAAACGTACTTACCTTCAAATAACAATTGGACATTTTTTGTGAAAAAAAGTTGCATAAAAAATAATTGATGATATAATAATGATAAAGAGAAAAGTGACTTGGAGGAATGAGCCATGATTATAGAAGTAAGAGCAAAAAACTGCTATGCTTTTGAGGATGAGATTACATTTTCTATGAAAGCGGATATGCGAAACAAAAAGTTTGGAGCTAATGTTCATAAAGAGAATAATTTTAATGTGCTTAAAACAGTGGGAATCTATGGTCCGAATAATGCGGGTAAAACTTGTCTTGTTAAGTGCATTAGAGCCGTAAAGAGAGTACTTCTAAATAAGAAGAGTGGACTGATGCCTAATATATTTACAGATAGTGGTGTATGTGAGTTGGGTGTGACATTTATGGCATCAGGAAGAAAGTTTTCTTATGATTTTAAATACGATGTTCAAAAAGAAGAATATATATATGAAGAGTTTTCAGAAATTTTTAAAGATCATTATAACAATGAAAAAGAAGTATGCTGGCTGAAAAAAGATAGTGTTGAAGATATATATGAGTGCGTTGATGAAGATGTACAGGCGATGATTCCTATTGTATCAAAGAACAACTTGTTATGCTATTTAATAGATACAAGTAAATTTGATTACATAGATGAGATGAAGCAGATTCTTATTGGTTTTGCAGAAAAAATTGATATTATCAATATGAATAATATACCAATGAAACATACCATTGAACTTATGAAGAATAAGAATCAGTTGCAGCAGAAAGTTGTTGAGTTCATAAAGAATGCGGACTTATATATGGATAACTTTGAATATGTAGATATGGATAAGATTCAGGTCAAAGCCGGAGAAGGTGACGAGAAACCAGAAGAGAAGGTGCTTGATATACCTGAGAATATCATGGATCAAATCAGACTGGTTTCCACATATAAGGGAGTCCATGTTCCAAGTATGTTATTTGATTCTACAGGAACAAAGAAGATTGCGGCTATTGCAAGTTATGTCATTGAGGCACTTGAACAAGGCAGAATTCTTGTTGTAGATGAATTGGATAGCAGTATTCATTTTAAGCTTACCAGAGCCATTGTAGCGATGTTTAATAACGAATTGAATACGAATGCACAGATGATATTTACAGTTCATGATATTAATCTTATGGATTGCAAGAGAATGTTCAGGAAGGAACAGATTTGGTTTGTTCATAAGGATGAGGATGGTGTATATGTTTATTCGCTTGCTGATTTTACAGCACAGCAGGGAGTGAGAGATACGACGGACATTATGGAAAAATATAGGAAAGGTGCTCTTGGAGCACTGCCTGATCCAGAGTTAATTAATTCCTTGCTTAGTATAAAAGGTGATGTAAAGGGGGATGATACTGTTACTGGAAGCAGTAATTTTGGAAAGTTTATTAAACTGTTTGAGAGTGATGACAGCGGGTGGATAGAGGAAATTAATAGAAAATTAGAGGAGTAGGTGATTAGGAATAAAAAGGGGTGCGGCAGCAGAGAGTATGAAAATCAGCAAGAGACGGATTGAACTTTTGAAGAAGTATGATATTCTATAGGTGAAATGTGTTGGATGCTGGACTGCCGGGGTTGTAGCTAGAAAACGATATTATGTAGGGGAATAAATACTATGAATATTATATGTAAAGAATGTGGCAAAGAATTTGATTTTTCTTCTAAAGAACAAAATTTCTATACATCGATGAATTACGAAATGCCCAAAAGGTGTCCGGAATGCAGAAAAGCAAGAAAGGCAGCAAAAAAAGAAGCCGAGGCACAAAAGAAATGGGAAGAGGCTGAAAGAAAACTATCTATTCTTTTGAAGTCTCTTCCATACCAGAAAATATCGCTTGGGGAATTGAAATTCGAAAATCCGGAGCATTCACTTGTTATTATTGGAAATGGATTCGATATCATGCATGGTGTGAAATCTTCCTACTGGGATTTTCAAAAGACTATTGGAAAGAACAGTTCGCTCCGTTATGAAATGGAGACGTATTTGGATGTGCCGGGGGATTTGTGGTCAAATTTAGAGGATTCCCTTGGCAGACTCAATTATAGTATGTTCTTAAATCCCACCGTCTTGGATATGTGGCTTGATGATTTTGGTGCATATGATCCGGATGCACAAGCTGCTGATTTCTTTGCGGCTGTCGAAACTGCAATAGGCCCAACATTCAATATTCCAAGAGAATTAAATCAGAGATTTAAAAAGTGGATAAAGACTTTGACTGTAGAGGGGACAAGCAGACCATTTTCTGTATTACATGGCAATTATAAAGTGCTTTCTTTCAATTATACAGAGTTTATTGAAGACTTGTATGGTGCGAAAAAGGTGTGCTATATACATGGATGTCGAAAAAATCGTAAAAAAGGTAAGCCGGATGAACTCATTTTAGGACATGTTCCAGGCCTTGAAGAAGAACAATGGGATAAAGTAGAACTGAAGCCCATTAAATTTAAAAATCCGTATAAGAGATACATCTTTGAATCTGCAATGGAAACAGCTGCCAGAGAAGCAGCCTGGTATGATGAGTCAACCACAAAGAAATGCAGTGAAATAATAAAGAAACATAGTGCTTTCTTTGAGGGCTTGAGTGCGATAGAGGAAGTATATGTAATTGGCCACTCCTTATCAGAGGTCGATTATCCATATTTTGATGAGGTAAATAAATATTGTAATGCAAAGTGGAGTATAGGTTATCACAGCTATGAGGACATGAAACGCCTGGTTGAATTAGTAAAACGCTTGAAATTAAAAGATGTTACTGTGTTTAGAACGTGATATAAGGTAGAAGAGGTTAGGCATCTGCCAATAAATTTTTAATGCTATATTAAATTGCAATATTTATTTTCGCCGCACAACCTGTGCGGTAGTCATCCAAGTCAACAGCCTCTGCGTGGCGGGTGATAGACAGCTTGAAGAAGCTGACCGATAGTTGACGATGTGTGGAAACATCAATTTGAAGATGATGAAGATGTATAGATAAAAAAGAATAAACTTTCTTAAAAAAGGATAAAGGTGAATTGAGTGTTTATTAATGAAATATGGGATTTTAAAAGTATTAATATGGCACACGAATTAGGAATCGCAGGTGAGTTCATTTATGATTCTGCGAGAAAAGCGATGGCATTGCGCAACCTCTATAATGACTACGAGCTGAATTCGATTCTTTATAATGGTGCAGTGGGAATAGAACGTCTACAGAAAATTTATCTGTGTTTATCTATCCCAAATCCTATGGATAAAAGTACAGTTCCCGAGTGCTTAAAAAAACATAATCACAATGAACTGGAAAAGCATGTAAAAGAATATTCAGGAAAATGTATATCGGCAAATGGAAGGAGCCTCTTAGGATTATTTAGTGAATATTATAACAATTATCGATATGCGAACTATGTACCTGGATATAATAGTAAAAAACTGAAATCATTATTTATCGGTTTCTTGAAGAAACAAAATGGAAAGTTTGATTTTGAAGAACTATGTACTGCGGTTCAGTTTGAACCATTCAAGCGTTATTACATAAACGAATTAGGAAAAACTGCGAATTATTATTATAGTCTCATTGACGAAAAAGCTAGGGAGATAGGCACTTATACTTACGAACTTGATTCATACTCAAATGCATCAAGGGTTTTCTGGTCTACTCAAAGGAGAAGTTTATATAAACAGTTGATTTTAGAACAGGAAGCTGTAAAAGAATTGCTAATTCATTTATATAAAGACCATGGTGATAGTGGTGTTTTAAAACTATTCAATGAAATGCATTCATTAGAATTTGATGATGCACTTATAAATGATTATCTGGCGGATTTATGTGAGGGTAACGTGAATGATTCTCTTATTGATTGGATTGATGACTTACACGAAGAGATAGAGGATAATGACGAAAGAAAAGAGCGTCATGAATTGTTATCTCTAATTGGTAATGTGTCTGTTTTATTTGACGATTGGGATGATGCGGACTTTTAAGATATAAGGTGTCAGACCCTGGTAAAACATGAGATGACAAGTGTGCGACAACTATGGGGATGACTCCGGAAAGTTAGGAGAAACGACACAGTTAGTAGGCTGTGCAAGAGATGCTCATGCAGTGGAAAATTTGAAGGAAGGAGACTGGCAAAATGATAGTATCTGAATTGAAGCTTTATAATTTTAGAAAATTCAAGTCAAATGATAATGAACCGGGTTTATCAATTACCTTTCACAAAGGCTTAAACGCATTGATTGGTGAAAATGATTCTGGAAAGACGGCTGTAATTGATGCTATAAAGCTTGTTCTGCTAACCCAGAGTAATGAGTATATACGGCCAACAGATGAAGATTTCTTCATTGATAGCGACGGTCAATCAGTTACAGAGTTTAGGATAGAATGCTTACTTGAAGATTTCACAAACAATGAAGCAAAGAATTTTATTGAATATTTGGATTTTTGTAAAGTTGGAGATAAAATTATCTATTCAATGCATTTGTATTACAAGGCTTGGAAAGAGAAAAATAGAATATTCTCAGAGTTGCGGATAGGCGATGCTGTAGATGGAGTTGTTATGGATGGCAGAGCAAGAGAATTGTTAAAAGCTGTATATCTGAAACCTCTCCGTGATGCAGAACGTGAGATGAGCTCTGGTCGTAACTCAAGAATTTCTCAAATATTATTAGGTCATCCGATTTTCTCAAAACAAGACGGTCATAAACTGATTGATATATTAAAAGATGCAAATCAGAATGTCGAGAAATATTTTTCCGAAGATGATGGAAAGGTAATTCTGAGATCAATTAAGAGCACTTTGGATGCATTTAATGAATCGGATAATACGAGTGATGCACGATTTGAAACGTCAGATTATCAGCTGAAGGCCATCCTAGAGAGCTTATCTTTGACTGTTCCAGAAACACATCCCGGCTTGGGCGAATTGAATCTGTTATTTATGGCAGCCGAATTATTATTACTAAAACATGACGATAATGGCTGTTTAAAACTTGCGTTAATAGAGGAATTAGAAGCACATTTACATCCGCAAGCGCAGCTGAGATTAATTAGTTATTTGCAAAATGAATATAATGAATCAGGCGCCCAGATAATTGTCTCTACCCATAGCACAATGCTGGCATCAAAGATAAATCTTAAAAACATCGTTTTGTTGAAAAATGGTGTTGGATATGATTTATCTTATGGAAAAACAGGCCTTGAAAAGGGTGACTATCTTTTCCTTCAAAGATTTTTAGATACTTCTAAGGCAAATCTGTTTTTTGCTAGAGGTATAATCATGGTTGAAGGGGATGCTGAGAATATTTTGATTCCCACATTGGCAGAGATTATTGGATTACCTTTAGAGAAACACGGTGTCTCCGTAGTGAATGTGGGCAGCACAGCCTTTTTAAGATACTCGAGGATTCTCACAAGAGCTGATCATTCCAGTGTTAGTATTCCGGTAGCTATTATTACTGACTGTGATGTACGTCCGGAATATAAAGAGGATGGAAGTTTTGACAAAAAGCTCATGGAGACTACAACTAAAGTAGGAGATAAGGAAAGTTATTATTCTGTTGATACTATTAAAGGTTTTATAGCGCCAAGATGGACACTAGAATACTGTCTGGCATTAAGCGCCTTGGCTTCGGATTTTCATAAGGCTATTCATTATGCAAAGAAGATAAAGAATAGTGACAAGTATTCATTAACTGTGGATAAGATTCAGTCCGAAAATAGAATGGTTGAAACAGAGCAAAGTGAATGGAAACAGTTTTCTAATGAAGAAAAAGCCTATAAGATTTTTCAATTGATGCTTGATGAGAGTAATAAGAGTGGATTAAAGGCAATTGTTGCTCAGTGTTTGGCATCAATGTTAAAGTGGAAATATGTAGAAAAAACTGATGATCTTACTGAAGAAAATATGTTTGATTTGGATTTGTATCAGTACAGAATACTTGAAGATGAAAGAATAAAATTGAAAGAGATCATAGAGAACGATCCGTACATAAACTATTTGGCAAAAGCAATCAGATATGCAGTTGGGTTAGAAGTATAGAAAGGTGTGAAGCGGATGGAATCAATAGTTGTTAGCGAACAGGAAATCAACAATATTGAGGCTCTTTTGCTTTCGAACAATCATCAATTTGCAAGTGATGCACGGGAAGTGATTCGTTGTTGGGAATCGAAAGATGTAGCAGCATGTCCAGGTAGCGGAAAAACAACGATTCTTCTTGCAAAACTGAAGATTTTATATGATAGAATGCCGTTAGAGAATAATGCAGGTGTTTGTGTTCTATCTCATACAAACGTTGCAGTAGATGAAATAAAGACCAGGCTTTCGGACTGCGCGGATAAACTGATGGGATATCCAAACTATGTTGGGACTATCCAGTCTTTTATTGACAGATTTGTTGTTACCCCGTATTTGAAGAAACTTACGAATACAGCGATACAGGTGGTTGATAATGAAATCTATACACAGCACTTGTTGAGTATTATTGCAAAGCAGAGAAAATACAATAAGCTTTTATTTTTCTTCCGGAAACAATATGAAAATAGTCATTACGATAATCTGTTTGATTTCTGTAAGGATGTTCAATTAAAAAGTGGAGCATTGTATGTAGGAAAACAAAGGCGGGCAATGGCAGGAAAAGCATCTGATTCTGCAAAATTATATACTCAGGCCATTGATGAGCTATTGCAAACCGAGGGGATGATTCGGTATAAAGATGCATATACATATACACACGAGGCAATTGAAGCATTAACTACTGAATATACTGATCTGTTTTGTAAGCGTTTCTCGTATGTTTTCATTGATGAATACCAAGATTGTAATAAGAATCAAAGGGATGCATTGGATAAGATTTTTAATCCAAGCAAGTGTTGCGTAATGCATATTGGTGATCCGGATCAGGCAATATACAATTCCGAGATTGATGGTCTGGAAGATTGGGTGCCTGCAGATGATCATCTGTCTATAGCTTTTTCTTGCAGATATGGTCAGGAGATAGCAGATGTTTTGAAAGCATTGCGTTCAGGTCAGAAAAGCATTTATGCAGCAGCTGGGAATACAGGATTTCACCCCACGCTAATTGTTTATGATGATGAATCTAGAGGACAGGTTGTAGGTAAATTTATTGCAGCGTTGGATAACAATCAACTTGATAATCCGGCTGGAATATATAAAGTCATTGGGGCAGTAAAAAACAAAGAACTGAAGGGACTCAAGATAAGTGATTATTGGGCAGAATTTGATGACAGGGGTTCTAATAAAAAAGATTATCGTTATTGGTCATATATAGATGCCGTAGCCCAAGCTTGTTGTGAGGGAAGATTGTTTATTGCAGAACAAAATATCAGAAAACTTTTATGCAAGATTTTCCATTATATTGGCGCTAAAAATAAGGATACATGCAAAGAGTTTACCGTAAGTAGTATAAAACAAACTTTGGATAAAGAGTATTTTGATGTATATAGGGATGCTTTGATAACGCTTTCGACATTAGAGGATTTTTCTAGGGGAAGTATTGATTCGCTTATTCAGGATCTTCTTCAGAATTTGTGTGAAAAGAAGATAGAGGAAATTCTTGTAGCATTACCAGCGTACTTTTTGGAAGATAAGGATGCTCCTATAATAGACAAAGATTCTAATTCATTTATTGAACCATTGTGCGGGCGGCGAATTCAGTTTGATACTATTCATGGTGTTAAAGGTGAGACACATGATGCGACTTTGATTTTGGAAACGGAAAGAAGCCGTAGCTCTGATGTCAAAAGTATTTTCACATACTTTGGGGTCGGAAATATTCAAAGCTCGTCTAATTACAACAGAAAATGTTTATATGTTGCAATGAGTAGACCAAGGAAATTGTTGTGTTTGGCGATACAAGATAAATCGTATGAAGCAAGTAAGGATATTTTCAGTAATTGGAAATTGATAGACTGCATGAAGAAGTGAAAATATGAATCTGGAAAATGATTTAGTTGTTCAATGTGAGGTATGTGGTCACGTTCAACTCATAGAAAAAGATTCATTGGATATGGATTAGTACTCTTATGAAAGAAATATGGGAGAAGAAATAGAGTACGTGTTTTCCGGTGAATGTCAATGTGAATATTGTAGAAATCGAATGATTTATAGAATAAGTGGCTATGAATATCCAGTAGGTGCATATAATTATCATTCACACGAGGAACAGGGGTGCCATTTCGTGTGGGAACCTTCTGTAGAAATAGAGTATTATGACTTCGATTTGCCGGTTTATGTTGAGAATAGAATAGCAGATAAGGTCGATTATATAGAAGGACTTATCGAAGGGATGCTTATGGATTCAAGAGCGGCATATACCATGAAGTCTGATGAGTTTGAGGATGTAGTGGCTAATATTTTTTCTAAAAATGGGTTTGATGTACAGGTAACTCAAAGATCCCATGATGGCGGCAAGGATATAATTGCGACATATGATATGGGAGGTATTCCATGTGTTCTGTATATCGAATGTAAAAAGTATGATAAGAGAAGACCTGTTGGTGTGAAAATCGTCCGAGAAGTATTCGGTACGCTAACGGCGGATAGAGTGAATAAGGCAGTTATTGTTTCAACTTCCTCTTTTTCTAGAGAGGCACGTAAATTTGCAGGTGATCAAAATTCTATGATTGAACTTGTGGATTTAAATGATTTACTGAGAATGATACGAAAGTAGAATAAGTATCAGGTACCGTGAACATGGAAATCAATGGGGAGAGTACAGTAAGGATAATGCATTGACAAACAGAAAATGGTAATATCGAAAGAAAATCAAAGGCAACGAGGAAAAAGTGATGCAATATTATGATGAAGTACAAGAGGTCAATGAAAGAAGAAAAAGGCGAATATTAGCATATTATGAATATATAGATGCCAGAACAAGGGATCAGATAGCAGAAGTAGTTCATAAGTTGACTGAGCAGAGTCGGGAGAGAATGCGTTTACGCTGACACCGCAACAATGGATAAAAGCAACGGACGCAATCGGTATCATATCAAAATCAGGACGATATGGTGGCACTTATGCTCATTCGGATATTGCTTTTGAGTTTGCTTCATGGATTTCTCCAGAATTTAAGCTTTATATTATCAAGGAATATCAGCGATTAAAGAAAGATGAAGCATATCGGCAGCTAGAACTTTTAAAAAGAAATCAGGCAACAATAGAAACATTGAAACAAAATCTTATTGAAAATAGGTAATGTTTGTTGAAAGAATGAAAGCAGCAGGGTATGAGATTACTAAGAACAGATAATCAAGAAAGTCAGATTTCTTGACACTTTTGAAAACGTAGTCCAAAATATAAGTAGTTCTTTCATGTTATCGAGATTTGATTGCATATCGAAATAATCAAGAGGAGTTGATTTATATGTTTTCAGATACTTTATATGAGATGGATCGTAACACAGAACGATATATGGTAGAAGAATTGAATAAACACGTTGATACGAGGGGGAGATAAAATGTTGCAATGGATAAGTGCATTGCCAGATAACGTGGTGAATAATATTTTTACAACAATTAATACATTGATTTGTGGGTTGATCGTAGCATTTTTTACTTCTACGTTTTTGAAGAAGAAAGAGGAGCGAACAAGAATCGCAGGAGTTATTGTTGAAAAGCGAATAAATAGTGAACAGGATATTTTACACTATTTGGAACAAGAATTATTCAAGATGGAAATGACAATAGAAAATAGTAGCAAATATGATGTGGGGATGGTGCATTTGTTAGAAGCATATGGTTTGCCAGATCCTTACCATGGTCAAATCCAATATGCAAGGGTATTTCAGAACCGCAAACAATTTGATCAGTTCTTTCATGGCTTGGAAGATAAATATGCGTTCCACAAATTGTGGTTGGATACCAAGGTACGTGAACATTTGGCATTTATGTTGATATATTTTGGGTATTTCAATACGATTCCACTTATGGTGAAGCGTATACCTTTGCCAGTTGGACAAGAACTGACGGATGAGGAAATGGAGACAGTCTGCAATCAAATATTATTTATTCTGGGGGCAAGTTTTGACGGCGAGATGAATCAATTGATGTCTGAATTAGACGAGAGAATTGTAGATTCTGTATATAAACTGGACTTGAATAGACCAAAGAAAAGTATGATGCGAAAAAATATGGACAATATGGATATGAAGTATTGTATGAAACGACTTTCCACAAGGACAGTTTTAGGAAAAAGTCAGGAAAATATTTTCCGATTGATTATGGATATCGTGTATAAAGAGAAAAATATCGATGAATCAAAGATGTCGGATCAGGAGTATGATGATTTTATCAAATCTGCTGCACCGAAAGTTTATGATGAAATAAAATCAGATATTGAGGCATTTGATCAAAAACTTCAACAATTTGCAAAAGACAATGGTATAAAAAAAGGAAAACTCTCAGAGGGAGATTTACCGGATGAAGGCTACTCAATCACGTTGCGAGAGTTGTTGGAAGGAAAAGAGCCAATATCCAATACAGAGCGAAAGAAAAGGATGGGGCAGTAAAATGCTGGCACACGGCCTGTGATCTTCAAGATTGAACGGATCGATATTACGGAGAATGATGAAGAGCGCGAGTGGCTGGCAAAGCAGAACTTTAAGAACAACGTCGATGATACATATACAGG
>UMJZ01048622.1_pt1 | contig 10819 bp, 6 predicted proteins | sample 1966181 | NCBI WGS metagenome assembly UMJZ01 (sample SAMEA4836163, study PRJEB28245) | human gut metagenome | biome: gut microbiome; material: fecal sample | place: Denmark | collected 2008 | reverse complement strand
CTTTAAACTTACTTCTTATTCTTCTTTGGCTTATCAGCTTTAGCTGGGGTTTCTTCTTTTGGACGTTCAATAACCGCACAAATTTTTGTAAGTTCAACCTTTACAATTTCGGTCGGGCACGGAAGTGTTCTTGCTGAAATATCAGCCTGTTCCACCGCCATGGAACTCGAATCTGCCTGAACCAATATAAAAGAGGGTGTTTTCTTAATTTTCCCATTTTCGTTTTCGTGAAGTTCGTTCAGCTTTACTTTCCAGAACGGCATTTCACATTCATTATCCAGAAAATCGACATTTTGGATTTTACTTTCAGAAATTTTTGCAATGCGAAAATCTTCTTTAGGGAATTCCTTTCCCATGTATACATGGGATAAAGATTCAGCTTCGGTATAACTTACAGCTTCAAACAAACGAAGCTCCTTAACAGTTTTGTAGGTGTTCTTTTCGGTAACTGTTAACCGTTTTGTTCTTACTTCAAAATACATTATTTTCTATTTTAATATTCAGCATCTTCTTCTTTATACTTACTAAACAACGTAATATCGTCTATACCTACATACCACCACTCTTTTCGAGTAGCAGCCTTAAACCTAGTAGGAAACTCACTGAATCTGGGATAACATTCCTTAATTACAACCAGTGTATTTTCCTTGAAGCCGTGCCCGCTCTCGTTATGACGAACACGGCATATATCCCCTGGACCAATTTGTTTTTGACTCATTATTTCTCATCTTTTTCAGATTTAGCAGCCATAGCACAAGAAGTATTAAGGAACTGTATAGCCACAGAAACGGCATTTTCAAGCGTCACACGAGCAACCTTGGTAGGATCAATAATTCCTGCCTTGAACATGTCTGTAACTTCTTCTTTAACCGGATTAAAACCCTCCATCCAATTGGGCTTATTAGCTATCAATACTTCAATTTTATCAGGCTTTAAACCAGCGTTTTCACACAACTGACGGAACGGAGCTTGAAGAGCTTCCCTAACAATAACTACTCCTGCTCGAAAATCAGAATCATCCGGACAAACAGTATCCCTCAGATATTTATCAAGCATTTCCGCAGCTCTGAAATGCATAGTACCTCCACCGGGGACATACCCCTCTTCAATAGCTGCGCGAGTAGCAGCTATGGCATCGTCAACACGGTCTTTTCGTTCCTTCATTTCAACTTCGCTCTTCGCCCCCACATATACCACAGCAGCTCCCCCAGTTAATTTTGAAATACGTTCTTTGTATTTTTCGATGTCGTAGGCGTTCGTTACACCGTCCATAAGGTGTTTAATAGCCTCAACTCGGGTATTTATATCCTTGTCTGAACCCGCTCCACCTATGATCACAGTACGAGTCGTTGTAATAACCGCCCGATCACATTCGCCTAACCATTCAGTAGAAGATGACGCAGTTTGCTCAACGGGGTGCCCATATTCATCTCCAATAACCTGCGCCCCCAATTTAATAGCTAGGTCTTCTATCAAATCCTTTTGAATTTGACCATAACCCGGTGCTTTGACAAAGCAGGCTTTCAGCCCATTTGTCTGCTGAACATTCATCACCAAAAACTTGATGACATCATTTGTCATGTTCGGCGCAATAATCAACAATCCTCTTTTAGCTGAGTACACGGTCTGAACAATAGGAAGAATTTCCTGAACATAATTGATATTCTGTCCAAACACCAAAACATACGGTTTGTCAAGCACGCATTCCATACGCTCGGGATCAGTCACAAAATAAGGGTTCACTAACCCCTTTTCATACTGAAATCCGGTCGTTACTTCAACGGTTGTTTCATCGGATTTGCTGCTTTCTTCTACGGTTATAACACCATCATTGCTGACCTTTCCAATAGCTTCACTGATAATTGTACCAATCTCCTTATCCCCATTCGCACTGATAGTAGCAATCTGAAGAACCCGATCAAATTCCCCTTCTTCGATAGGGGTTGACATTTGCTGAATAAAATCAACCGCCCGGTCTTTAGCCGTTTCAATCCCTTTTTTAAACATCTGAGGATTTTTAATGCTCGGCATCACCCCCATTCCTTCCCTCATCAAAGCAGTAGCTAAAATCGTAGCAGTCGTTGTACCATCCCCGGCTTCATCACAAGTCTTGGCAGCCACGGTTTTCACAAGTGTAGCCCCCATACGTTTCATAGGATCGCTGGTATCATACGCTCGAGCCACCGTTACTCCGTCCTTTGTCACATGCGGGATGCCGTACCCCTTATCGATAATTACTGTATGTCCAACGGGTCCCAGTGTAGCCGATACGGCTTCGGCTAATTCAGCTGCGCCCTCATACAACTTCTTCTGTGCTTCTTGTTTAAATAAAATTTCTACGTTCATTGCTTGATTGTCTTAATCGTTTCTATTTTGCATTTAAACGGGACAAAGAGACAAATAGTTCCCCTCATCCCGATATAATTCATTTATTAATAGAAGGGGGTGTCCACTCACATTTTCCTCCCATGCATGCCGCACCGATATCTGAACCTGCTTCTTTAACCGGGCTTCTCCACACGATATTGTCGTAATTGACTTTTCTCATCCGACAAATGTGTTGCCATTTGTGATACGCATTAACATGTTTCAGACAATACGCCGTTTGCTGTCTGTCCCCAAACATATACTTATCCGCGAAACTATTAAAACGTCGTACCCAATCCTGGCGACGTTCTACTTTACGTTTCAGGTGATCAATCACACAATTGACATCCGAGAAACAGATACCGTCAATATCAACTAAAAAACGACCGTTCTTAATGTTACTTGTAATAAAGTGACTGATTTCCTTGTCGGTAAGTTGTAACAAATTTGGAGCGTTACCCATAGCTGCGTTACATGCTTCCCAAACGTCTTTAAACACATCAGCAGCGTCTACTACCAGTCCACTTGACAAAATAGCCCCAGCTCCATAGCGTTGTGACAATTGGTTTTCATCAAGTACTTCGGTATAAGGGGCTTGAGGATAGTCTAAATCTCCAAAGGATGACAACAAGCTGATTCCACCAAACTTGTCCCGGTGTTCCCATAAATACTCTCTAACATCTTCCCACTCATCTGGTCTTACTGTACAGGTGTTAGAAACGTTCATTCTGAGTGTGGGGTTCTCTTTTGTAGAGGGGTGGTCAAAATTTGTGCCGAACTCTATCCAATTTTCCTTAGTCAGAAGAACCAACTTCAAAAAGTCGATAGCTGACAAATTCTGTTTCAGTAACGCCCCTTCCGGCAATGTAACAGGAAAAGCGATCACTTTTTCCCGGTCTGGTGCCCACACAGATGTTTCAACGCATTCGGGGTTTACTCTTTCCCATTCCTGAATAGCTTGTTCGGTGTCGGAGGCTTGAATGTGACGAATATAATGGCGAGAATGACCCGGAGTTATACCCGATAGTGTCCCCAGTAATTGGGAACTGTTTCCCGAGGGCTTGATAACTGTACACCGTGCTGCCGGGCTGATATTAATCATCTTCGCTATCTTTTTGTTCGTTTCAACAACTATCTGAGCTGCTCGACGCTGAACTTCAGGATCAAATAATACTTCGGGGTTCTCACATAGCCCGGTTATCCCTACACCGATCAAAGCGTCTCTTTCAGCGATCTTTTGTGACCACCTCTCCAATACTTTAAACCGAGTGTATCCTGCCTGTAAAGTACAAATAACAGAAGCTGCTTCGGCTGCTTCATACAACTCCTCTGGTGTATGTATTTTACCACCATTTATTTCGGCAAGATTACAAAATCCCCAACCAGAATGAATTTCACCATTCTCATCTTTTATTTGTGGAAACATTCCCACCTCACCACAATTATGAACTAAAACTCCAGTACAATTTTCATAATTCTCATCACCTTTTGTAATGATATAAAAATTATGATTATCCTCCACAGTTAAATCATAAACAGGCTCTACACCACAAGCGACAACAGATTCAACCCTAACAGAAATTTCTATTAATTCCTTCTCAGGCTTGATATATTCCCTACTTCTTGAACAAATTGTCCGATATTTTTCTTTTATCGTAAAGAAAGGTTGAAGTTCTTTCCCAACACACTTGCATGCTTCCAAATAAGTTCCATCTGTCAAAGCAAGTTTATGATTTGGGGTACACTTAAATTTCGTTCCGTCCGAAAGTGTTACTTCAACAACTTCTTTATCACCTGTTTTAAATGCTATTGCCTTCTTAATTTCAGGTTTCCATCTTTTCGAATTGCGTCCAGCTTTGTCAACCCACTTTCCAGAATACACGGGAAATTCTTTTACATTTTCCGCCAATTCTTTTATAGAAACGGCATTCCTTCCATCAGCAACCGCCACAAGAGTTTCCCCTGTAAAACAAGGATTATATACAAAGTTCGTTGAGTCTATAAATACGAAACCCGGCTCACCATATTTTTTAGTAAATTCGTATATCTTATCAAATATCTCTTTAGAGGTATCGGGCAAGATAGCTGCTGAATTGTTACTTCTACACAATTCAGGCATGGTTGTGATCCAGGCCCCGGTTTTACAAGAAGCCATTTCAACATCATCGGCGTCAAATATGCTGATCATGGCACTACGCCGTACACCTCCAGTCACCACACTGTTCGCAAGCACACAAATGATGTAATGTAATTCAAAAGGACGTAATTTTCTTCCTTTAATCTTTTCAACGATCGAATGAATTTTTTCAATAGCTTCTTTTAAAGGTTCGGGTCCAGGAGCAGAAAACCCTCCACGAATAAACGCACCTTTAGGGCGAATCTTGGAATAATCAAAATCAATATCCGGAAGACCGTCATAATAAGCCGTCATCAGTTTGCCTACGGCTTCTGCCCAACCTTCTATTGAATCGGGAATAGTAAAAAGTTCATTTGGCTGTGAATGATCGAACCCCTTTGGAACAGGAAGTCTATCCGTGTGAATGTGCTGAACGCTGTAACCTGTCCCAGCACCACAGAGCAACAAATACATGATTTCCTCGAACACACGTACACGGTCAACGTAGGTAGAAGAACAGTTTCCCGTAACAATTCCATTTGATAAGATAAACGATTTATCCTCTTCAACTTCTAAACACCAAACATCGTCATAAATTGATTTTTCCTCAATTTCTGACACTTTAAACATCTTCGATGTTTTTCCAGTTTTCATTGAAAGGGTATAATCTTTACAAAATTCTCTTGTTTTATAATTAGTTATTTCTCCACACTTATCAGAAATATTTAAAATAAATGCGCCTGTGCAGGGGAATACCTTTTCTATGAAATTAGAAGATTCTACAGAAGATGTTTGAATTCCATGATACATTACTTCTTCAGGGAAATTTTCATATTTATTCCTATCCAAATGACCGTCGGCACTTAAATATCCGCTAACAAATGCTCGAACTAAATTAACACCATCTTTTTCAAGCAAAGGAAGTGTTTTTAAATAAGTTCCAGTATAAGCGAAAAAATCTCCATCTAAAGATAAATTTGTGGAAGTTTTAAATCCGCATTCCTCAAACCTTTCTTTAAATCTGCGTTTTTGGTCACATAATCTAACATGACTATGATTATTGCTCACAACTCCATCCCCATAAACAAACCCATAACACCAGTACAATTTTTCCTCAAAACTTGCAGTCTCAAAAGAAAATGAAAATACATTTGGAGTTTTAAACAGTTTATCCCCAACTTTTAGCTTATTTACAAATTTTCCTTCCTTATTAAGCCATCTATGGTCCGAAGTTGCATAAACAACACTCCTATTCGAACCTTTGTAAAAAACAATTTTATTCAACCAATCTTTTCCGTAATTTCTTACAATGGCTTTTCTCCATCTACCTTTGTGAGTCAATACGGTAACTTCATCGCCATCTTTAAAATCATTTAATTTAAAAACCCCCTGATTCGTTATGAAAGAAGTTTCTCCGCTCAGACAGTTGTAGAAGCGAGCATGCTTCTCAAGCATCAATTCACCACCATACTGGAGAGCTCTCTGCGCTCCCAAAATACGCTGATCGTGATACAGTGTATATGCCTTACGAAACATATCAAGAAACTCCGGCATATCTTGAGTAGATACGACATTTCGATACTGTTTCATGTGCATGTCCATAACTCGGTTTACAGCTTGATCCCATGTTTCCTTTTGCCCTCCTGAAGTTTGAGAATATTTACTCAGGAAAACATAGTTGCCCACAATGGGGCGTGAGTCCATTTCAATCATGTTTTTCTTCTTTTGTATTATCTTGAACTATTTCTTTTGCTTGTGCAGAAATCACGCAACAGGGAATATTCCCACCTAATGTGAGAGCAAGAAAATTCCCTTGAACATTTTTATCTTTCTTTTGTGCTTCGGCTACAATAGCAGCAAATATACTACTTTGTACTTCAAGATACAAGGGTTGAGGAATGTACTTCGCTTCTCCACCCTTACTTCGGGCTATTTTCATTCGAACCCGTTCAGATTGAAAATGAGTAGCTAAAATTTCTTCAGTAGGAAGAACACCTTCGAACGATTTAATTTTATCGCAACTTAACAGTACAATTCTGACTTCACCCTGTGGCTTCCCACCTTGAACTCTATGGGGAACCATAAGGTACAATTTAGCAGGCGTCTGCTTTTCTTTAGTTTCCATTATGCTTTTCTTTTAGTTTAACAATATATTAATTCTTTTCTCGCTCTTGTTATCCCAACGAACTTTAAGCATTTTTCCGCATACATAGCTAATTCAGTCACAGCATATTTACTGGGAATCAGTCCCGGTTCTAAAAAGAACACTCTGTCCGCTTCTAAACCCTTTGATTTGTGGATGGTACTTAAAATTATACCCCGACTGGCGTTTTCAACAAAAATGTCGTAAATAACCGACCGCACTTTGTCCAGGCTACCAAAGTATTCGTAAAGACTTAACAAAACGTTTACTTTTTCATTAACTTTATCGTAAGCCTCAGTTTTTGTTGGGTTTTTCAGACCTTTCTTAGAAAGTTTTTCTTCTAAGTTGAGGAGTATCTTTTCAAGTCCCCATACATCATCAACGCTGTCAATTAAGGAGACAAGTTCGTCACCAAACTCCTTCCCAAGAATTGTACACTTCTTCCCCTTGCGGAGTAGTGTAATGAAAGCATCAACCAGAGGGGCATTATTACGACACAGAATGAAGTCGCCCTCTTCCGCATCCGTGAACACTCCCTCGCCAACAAACCCCTTCTCAGCTCCCGGAGCAGCTACAATACCATCGGGGAACAATTTACAGGCTTCATCTACGATATCCCTTGCACACCTGTACGTCATTGATAGAGGAAGAGTAACCGTGTTCGGAGCGTTCTTGATAGCGTGCAAACTGTCCAAATTTGACCCCATAAAGGCATAGATGCTCTGCTTTTGGTCACCGACTGCCACCAATCTTCCTCTTGGGGTTCGGCATTTCTTAACTATTTCATACTGCAACGGACTAATGTCTTGACAGTTATGAACTAAAATCCCATTTGCATAGAAATTATGGTTATCCTCTACGGTAATATCGTACACGTATTTTTCTTTCACGTTCATTTCAGTAACGGCTGTCACGGTTAAATATACAGGGCAATCCACGCCATTAAAACAATAATCAAACTGATGATTATTTATAGCATCAACAATTTCATCAAACTTATATAACAACTGATAATTTTGCATTCTAATTACCTTGTACCCCAATTCTTGCAAGCAAAGTTCCTTCCTTCTATCTTGTTCTCTACGTTTGTTACTCCAATGAGAATCCCCATCTAATTCAATTGCAATTTTTAATTTCTCGCTTAATATATCCACTTTATAATGATTAGGAGTGGAATATTTCTTCTTCAATTCATAACCCGGCACCACTATACCTTCCATTACCCACTTATCATCAATGTTTAATTTGGAGTGTAAAAATGCTTGGATTTCATTCGTACGACCATTACCTCCACGAGAAATCCCTCCCATACCTGTGCGTTTAGGGATGGTGGAACGATACTCTTCTGAATGGTTTTTATCATTCATTATCTTTGAAAGAGTTGCTTTTCCCTGTGGGCTTACTCGGTATTTCTGAGTTTTAACGGCAGAAGTTTCATATTGAATAACATCACCCACTTGAATATCTCCTGCATAAATATAACCTTTACCTTTAACCCAAATTTTATGATCTACCGTACAGGTAACAAAGGAACGTTCGCCATGTTTCTTTTGCTGCACTGCGTTAATTTTCACGCATTTCTTAGTATTCAACGTTTTACTATAACGAGTTACTTCTTTATATTCCTGTTTACCTGTTTCATGATTAAACGTCAACACTTTAACGGGTAATCTATTTTCCACTATTTTACCAATAGGTAAATGTAAATCCCCTTCACAAATTACCGGAATATCATACGGTAAACATTCGTCAAGCATCACGACATTATACTGTTTGAAATCTTCTTTGTGAACGTATTGAGTCGCATAATATAACATATCAGTGAAGTCCATAGGTAGTTTTCCTCCTCCACCGTTTAGGAAGTAATTATCGGCAATCCTTTTGTTAAGCATACGGAGCTCTATTGCTCTCTTAGCGAGCTCTTCGTCAGCTTCCTCACCGTACCTCTCCCCCAATACTATTATTGCCTCTATATTGTCTGGTACGAGGTTAAATCTCATGAGGTCGTAGAGTTTGCATACTTTCATTATTATTCCAGGGATACGTTTCGGATGAACACCCTTGAATTCCATCTTCTCTTTTGCCAAATTGAAATTCTTTGAATCACTCAAACTAAAATTCAGGCTGAATGCTTTAAACAGGGACGACAGCGCACAGGAGTGAAGTGTCTGAGCCTTTACAGTTCTTGGAAGCCTCTGTCCAAGTTCCTCAGCTATCGACTTATTGAAAGCCAAGAAGATTGAACTCTTTATCGGAGGAGTCATCTCCGCAAGTTTACACAAAGTAAATGTTTTACCAGAATTATGAGTAATAGTAAAATCCCCTAATAGATATCTATTATCTCCATCAACAGTAAAACCAAACCACGCCCCCTTTCCAATAGGTTTTAAAGAAAATCCAGTGTGAAGCACATCTTTTATTTGTTTTCTCTTACTTGCCCTTTTTCGTGAAAGAACGTTAGGAATAATCTCTGTATGACCCGAAATCCCTATTCTAAAATAATATGCTTCAAAATTTCTTGATTTAATTGTTGAACGTTTCCATTTATAAGACGAATATAACCCTAATGAACGAACTAAGTAAACAATTCCCTCCCCCAAGGACTCCCATTTTGTTGAAATTGAAAAACAGCATCCATCACTTTTCTTATATCCATCGCCATCAATAAGCCCGGCAAGAAGTCTTAATCTGTTCTTCATTGAATTAATCAGATAATTTTTAGGAATGAAAACATTTCCAAATTCATCAATGCATTTCTTAAATTCTTCCCTAAAAATATTTTTAGAACCGTCCCCCACAAATCTTACCTGAACACAATTTTCACTATCATCTTTTATTTTGCATTCAATTCCTTTTGGAAGAGGATAAGATAAAAGATAATCAATAATATCTGAATCCTGTTTACATATACTAAAATATGGATTTCCTTTGTGCTTCGTTCCTTCTGCAAGCCATAACCCTAACAAATAAGGGTCGATAGGAAGGTCTTTTTCCTTAAATTCAACACCTGTTCTGACAAGTTTTAAATGACCAATTTCGCCATTATTTTTCTGAAATTTTAAAATTTCTTTAATATGTTTGTCAACTATATCAGAAGTCTTTTCCGAATTATACAACCTCATTGAACGAGTAATATATTGGTCATGAACAGTAAAAATATGCTCATCATTACATATCCATTTTTCACCCTTTTTCGGAGAAACTTCGTACAAATTAGAAATTCCGCTATCAATTTTCAAAACATTTCTCGGGCAAGAATCTGGTCCCATTAATACATCTCCAGCGCAAATTTCTTGAGACAATTTTGTTGAACCATCAAACATTAAAACCTTAACATCTTTTCCAAGACATCCAGCCGTCGCACTCACGAATATATTTCTATTTGTAGAACGATATTCGTTAACTATCGCCTGTTTATATTCGTCCAATTGTGCCATACTAAATTATTTCATTAATTTCAAAACTAACGTCTATCGCCCCTTCATTTAAGCCATTTTGTAAATGTGTTCCGTTCACCCGGTTAATCAACTCTTCTTTTTCAGCTCGGTAACAAGGTCCAATTTCATACACATCCCCCATACGGTTCAATTCCTCCCACTTATCCGATTTTTCAATAAAAATGAAATCCGAATTTTCGTGGTAAAACCAACTATACCCAACTAAATCTAAATCTTGCTCAAATTCCTCTTGAGTCTTAAAATTAGCCAAAGCATCCGCTACATTATTCCCAAACACAACCGCATTGTCCAATTCTGCTTTATGCCCCGGTGTCCAAACGAGTTGAAACTTCATCTTCGGTCGTAAACTAATCGACTTTAAAATCCTGTTCCATAATTCGGGGTTTTTAACCCCTTGCCACCCGTTCAATCTCCACTGCTGAAGCCAGCCTAACTTAAAAGAATTAACTACGAATTGGCTGTCGCTGATGATTTTAACCGCCGTAGGAATATTCGGATCAATCATTTCAACAGCTGCTAAGACAGCCATCATTTCCATTCGGGTTGTTGTCGTGTTCCAATACCCCCGGCGCAATGTTACATAAGATTCCCCAGCAGTAAGGTACACTCCAAATCCTCCACACTTCCTTCCATTTGCGGTACAACTTCCATCTGTGTATATAGTAATTAATTCCCGGTTAATTGATTCCATGTCTATGCAAGAATTTGTTCCAATCGTGATGATCGGACTCAGAA
>UMJZ01056467.1_pt1 | contig 10950 bp, 10 predicted proteins | sample 1966181 | NCBI WGS metagenome assembly UMJZ01 (sample SAMEA4836163, study PRJEB28245) | human gut metagenome | biome: gut microbiome; material: fecal sample | place: Denmark | collected 2008 | reverse complement strand
TTTCTATGGCTCGTAGTTTTATGCCTAACTCAGCTGGTTCACAATTCTTCGTTATGCATAAGACAGCACCACACTTAGATGGCGAATATGCTGCTTTTGGTACTATGGAAAGTGGATTTGATGTTTTAGATGCTATTGCATGTACTAGAACAAATAGATCTGATAGACCATTAAAAGATATTGTCATTGAAACTGTTGAAGTCATCGACGAACCAGAAGAAGAACCAGAAATTATTCAAAAGTAAATTAAAAGCTTCCATTGTTAAGAAAACGAAATTTTATTCTTAAATGGAAGCTTTTTAAATATCTAAATTTTATCGATTAATTGCTGATATTTGTTATTTAAAACATTGTACATTAGGAAGCTCAAACCAATGCCTAATAACAAAGCAAATATACAAAGTAAATATGGTGGAACTTTAATATAAGTTAGTGAAGTAATAATACTTATAAGAATTGTATATCCAAACGATATAGCCATATGTGGTAGCATAACGTTGATACGTTTAGTGTATTCAACTTCGTTTTCCCAGTCTATGATGACGTGCTTTAAGTCTTCATATAAGTCGAATAAACTAAAGAAAGAAGCAAATGCTAAATTTGTTAAAAATATGACTATTATAGAAGCATAATCGATATTTCTTATAAACATAGATGTAATAAATACACAGACAAGAGGAATGATCTCAATCATATATGAAGATAAAAACTTTGCTTTAATAATATTTTTAAAATCTATTGGAAGTGATTTTAAGGATGTTAAGTTATGACCTTCTTTAGAAAAGGAAAATATAGCCGACGATGGAGCATAAAAACATACGGAGGAAAGAGTTCCAAACATGATTGTCATCAGTTCTTTATCAGAACCTTCAGCATTTGATAAAGAAAGTGAAATCATAGTTACTATATTAACAATTGTAAAAAAAATTGTTGGAACAAGTACTGTTACTGCATTGCTAGCTTGTTTGAAATTTGTTTTCAAATCGTACTTAATAAATGTTTTTAAAATACTTTCTTTTTTATTAAATATTTTATAGGTATTCTTTTTAACTTTATTTTTCTTTTTTGTACCCTTATTACCTTTAAGCAAATTTGGTAGATATAATGTTTTTGCTACTAATAGAGAAATTAGTAAAAATGCTAAACATACACCTAAAATAGCTAAGCTATATAACAAACTTGTTGGTGTAGAAGTAGTACAAGCTTTAGTTGGAAGCCATATAATAAAGTCTAAAGGCCTCAAAGATCGACTAACATTAATATAAGCTTCTTTGATTAATTCAATATTTGTTATTTCATCACCTGTTGGTCGTAGTGAAAAGCTTACATAAAATGTCGATCCAGTTATACAAACAATTAAGAAAATAGTCATAACAATTGTTAAAGCTTGTTTATGACTAGCTAGATTAAATAGTTTAGCTAGTATGTTACCAACTATAAAGCTTAATGAGTTGATAACTGTGCTAACAGTAATTATTGTAACTATCATGGCTATTAGTGAATAAAAAGAAAAGCCATAAATAACCATATAAGGAATAAATGCAGCACTAATAGCTGAAAATGATGTTAGAAGTGAGTAATAAGATGTTGCTAAGAAATAAGCTATAAATAAATTAGTAGGTTTAATAGGCATTGCAAGATATGTGTCAATATTTTGTCCTAAAAAATAAATGTTGAAACACGAGACAAAGCTTAAACCAAAAGTAATTAATATTGTATAGAATATTACAGGTCTAAACATTTCATCTTTTAAACCTATAGATGGACCAATTGACATTAATTCATAAGAGAAAACACTGAATACAATTAGAATGATTAAGTAAGAAAATAAGGTTAATATTTGATTATTTCCATTTACTTTTTTGTTTTTTCTACCATTAATAATAGCTGAATTTCTTAAAACAACTTTGGTTAAAGATAATATTTCACTCATTTTGTAAGCTCCAAGAATATGGATTCGAGTGAATCATCTGTTCCACTTTGTTTTTTAAGTTCATCTAAAGTGCCAACAAAAAGTAATTTACCTTTATTTATTATTCCGACTCGATCACAAATTTTTTCAGCAACTTCTAAAACGTGAGTAGAGAATATAACAGAATTTCCATTGTCAGCGTGTTCACGCATCTTTTGCTTTAATATATGGGAGCTATTTGGATCTAAACCAGTCATAGGTTCATCTAAAATCCAGTTTTTCGGTGAAATCATTAAAACACCAATAATTAGTATTTTTTGTCTCATACCATGGGAATAGCTTGAAATATAATCGCTTAAAGAGTTTTCCATACCAAATTCTTTAGAGTATTGCTTTATTCTTTCTAATGCTATGGTATTATCAATTTTATAAATAGAAGCTAAGAATTTTAAGTATTCAATACCTTTAAGTCTTAAGAAAATGTTTGGGTCATCAGGTATAAATGCAAATTGTCTTTTAGCTTCTATAGGGTTATCTTTTATAGATATATTATTAATTCTAATGTCACCAGAATCTATTGGGATTATTCCAGTTGTCATTTTTAGTGTGGTTGACTTTCCAGCACCATTTGGACCTAAAAATCCAAATATTTCGTTATCTTTAATTTCTAAAGAAATATTATCGACCGCTGTTAAAGATCCGTATTTTTTAGTTACATTTGTAATATTTATCATGATTGCCTCCCATAATTATAATAAAATTATCACTCTTAAAAATGCATGTGTCAAGATTAGAAGAGTATTCATAAAAAAATATTGATATTTTCATAATAACATATATATAATAGTAAAGCTCATTTGTCTTAACTGGGGATGAATTGGTTTCGACGGGTAAAGATGAGTTCACATGGCAGCCGAGTGGTGACGTTATCACCGCCAAACGATAAATGGCAAATCTTATCAATTCAATCGTGCTTCTGCCCCTATGGCAGTCGCTTGCTGCTAGTTTTAACTAGTACCAACCGAGTTTTGGCCGATACTGGCCACGCACCATCTTAAACATATCGCTAGTTCTTCGGATAGTTTAAGGTGTAACCAAGAAGAAATAGTTGCTTATTACTGACGAATAAGTAATGAAATTTAGTCAGACCCTTTGTACTTTGTTCGATCATTATAATTGTATGAAGGTAACAAAATGATCTAAGCTGTAGTCATCTGAATGGTGCTTTATTCGGACACGAGTTCGACTCTCGCCATCTCCACCATTAAGAAACGATTGTGCTAATACGAGATTTTATGCTCATATTAGCACTTTTTTTATTTTTAGGCATTTTTACTAGGGTTCAAGTCCCGTTATTAGTAAAATTGCCCGGTTTTTTATTGCATTGTATTGGATTGATTCACTTCATAAAAAAGCTTTAGTGTATTTTCACACGATAGGTACACGATTGCTCACATTCCGTGTTACTCGTGTAAATAACATATTTCTTTTATAAATAGGTTTATTTTTAATAATTATTCCCCTTTTTTATTGGATGGATAAAAAAATTTTTGAAAAAAGGTGTTCAAAATGAAGATTTTTGTCCCTTATCTATTGAAGGAGGTAAGTTATATGGTTAAAGAAGAAGTTATTAAGCTTAAAATTGAAGGAAAATCCTACAGTGAAATTTCAAGAATCTTAGGAGTAAATGAGTCTACAGCTAAAACTATTTATAATAGATTTAAGAATAGTCATCCTGAATCATTTTGTCCTATGTGTTCAAAGTTCTTAATTCAAACTAAAGGACATCGCCAGAAAAGATTTTGTTCTAGTAAATGTAAAGACCGTTATTGGAACTTAATGAAAAACCAAAAGAATAAGTAAAGAAACATATGAGAGACTAGCCAATATTTAAACTGGCTAGTTTTTCATTTTTTATGTTCTCTAACCAATCTAAAGAATGTACCTCTAGATACTCCTATAAGTGATGCTGCTTCAGTATTTGTTGTTTCATGATTTATATATTTATCTAATATATCATTGGTGTTAGGTGGCGTGACTACTTTTGGTCTACCAAACTTAACACCTTTTTCTTTTGCGATTCTGATTCCTTCCATTTGTCTTTGCTTAATATTTGCTCTTTCGTTTTCTGCAACAAATGATAATACTTGAAGAACAATATCACTTATAAATTTTCCAACTAGATTTTTACCTTCAATCCTAGTATCAAGTAGTGGCATATCAAGTACCTTTATATCAGCACCTATTGTTTTTGTAATATGAGCCCATTCCTCAAGTATCATATGATAATTTCTACCTAGACGATCAATTGATTTAACAATTAGTAGGTCGTCTTTTTTTAATTTCTTAATAAGTTTTTTGTAATTAGTTCTATCAAAATCTTTACCTGACTCTTTATCTATATAGATAAATTTATCATCTACTCCAAATTCTTTAATTTCTACATACTGCCTATCGATATTTTGTTGTTTAGTTGAAACCCTAATATAAGCATAAATCAACTTAATCACCTCCATATTATATACATCTATAAAACGGAAAATTTATCAAGTGATAAGCAATAAAAAAAGATGTATCAAAAGCAATATAAAAATGTATACGTTTTGATACCTCAAATGTTTTCACTAATTTTCTACAATTATCTCACATATTTTCCAAAAAATCTCTATTTTAGGTAAATAAAACCCACTTTTTTCTATACTTTGATAAATTCCAATAATTTATACAATTTGATACTTCAAGGCCTCACTAATCAAAAATTGGAGGTTTCATATGATTGATTATCAAAAGGCAGTAAAAGACTTACGAGATAAGTTAATTATGACACAAGCAGAATTTGCAAATATGCTTGGTGTTTCTTTTACCTCAATCAATAGATGGGAAAACGGTCAAAATAGGCCAACTACAACAGCTCGAAAGCAAATAGTCGAACTATGTAAAGAAAACAATATCAAATTGAAAGAGGTAAATGAATAATGGACGAATATAATATAGAACAACTCTTAAAAAAGATAAATGTATTAGAAACCGAGCTTAAAGCCTCAAAAAAATATGGTTTGGTTTGGGATAAAGAAAATACAAAAGAAGACGTTGTAATTAAATGTGAAAAAAATATTCCGATATTAGAACAAGATAAAAGTAAAAAAATAATTTGCGGCGAAGATAATAACATTCTTATTGAAGGGGATAATTATCATGCTTTAACATCTTTAAATTTTATAGTTAAAGAAAGTATTGATGTTATCTATATAGATCCTCCATATAATACAGGTCATCAAGATTTTGAGTATAATGATAAGTTTGTAAATGAAGATGATGGATATAAGCATTCAAAATGGTTATCATTCATGTCAAAACGCTTAAAATTAGCAAAAGATTTATTAAATCAAAATGGCTGTATTTTTATTAGTATTGATGATAGAGAACAAGCAAATTTAAAAATATTATGTGATTCCATTTTTGGAACTGGCAACTTCATTTGTAATATGATCTGGACAAATAATGAGGGCGGAGGTGGATCAGATAGTAAATATTTTAAAACTAAGCATGAATATATCTTATGCTATGCTAAAAATTCAAGTAATTTTAAAACAAAAAATGTTCCTATTGAAGATCAAGATAGGTATAAATTATCTGATGAGTACGAAAAAATTCGAGGAAAATACCAATTGGTAAAACTTTCTAGTGCAAGTATTCAGTATTCACAATCATTAGACTACCCTATTCAAATGCCAGATGGTTCTTTTATAACACCAGTAGAAAATAGCGATAAGGATAGATCATGTTGGCGATGGTCTAAACAAAAGCTTCAATGGGGGCTTGATAACGATTTTATTGTGTATAAAAAAGATAAAAAAGGTGTTTGGCAAATATATACTAAACAATATGTTAATTGCGATAAAGATGGTAATATAGTGCCACGTACTAAAGTACCACCTGCATTAATTAATAAATTTTCATCTACACAGGCTTCTAATGCATTAATTGATTTATTAAAATCAAAAAAATTTTCCTACCCAAAACCTGTGGATTTAATAAAATGGCTTATTGATAGATGTGTGAATGAAAGAGGGATAGTTTTAGATTTCTTCGCAGGTTCTGGTACAACTGGTCAAGCAGTACTTGAATTAAATAAAGAAGATGGTGGACACCGTAGATTCATTTTATGCACTAATAATGAAAATAATATATGTACTGACGTTACATATCCTAGATTAAAGACTGTTATTACAGGTATTAGACCAGATGGCACTAAATATAGTGATGGACTTCCTGCTAATTTATATTATTTTAAAACTGATTTTATTGAAGACCAAGCAAATACTGAACAAGCTAGATATAATCTAGTTGAAAAGGTGGATTCTTTATTATGCATCGCTGAAGATGTAATGGAAGAAGTTGAAAGAAATGATTATTCATCTCACTTTATAAATGGAGATAAACATTTATTTATCTACAATGACTATTATAATGAAACAAAATTTGATGAGTTTAAACAAAGGGTATTATCAGCAACAGGGCAAAAAATTGTCTATGTTTATGCAAGTGATAATAATATTGATGAAACTTTAATAGAAGGTAATGATATAGAATTGAAGCCTATCCCTTCTAAAATTTATGAAATATATAAAGAAATTGTTGAAGACATTAAGAGAGGTGAATAGGCATGATTTATACACTTAAAAATTATCAAAGAGATGCAGTTGATGAATTAAAACAATATATTTCTATTGGATTTAAATCTACATCAAGAAAAGAAGTTGTATTTAAAGCTCCTACTGGTTCTGGTAAGACTTTTATGGCAGCCTCATTATTTGAAGAACTTGCAGAAGAAAATCCCAGTGTTAATTTTTGTATATTATGGGCTTGCCCAGGCAAAGGCGAATTACATAAACAATCATTTGACGCAGTTAAGACTTATTTAGGTGGTAATCCAGTATGTTCACTACTTGAAGATGATTTCTTTGGATCTAGAAAATATATAAAAGATAAAGAAATAGTATTTATTAACTGGGAAAAACTTATCCAAAAAGATAAAGAAACTGGTAAATGGGCTAATAACTTAATGAAAGATCAAGAAGGCATGAATTTCATTGATGTTATTGAAAAAACAAAACAAAACGGAACTAGAGTCATACTAGTAATAGATGAATCACATATTGGTGCTTCACAAAAAGCTAGAATACAAGAATTTATTAATACAATTATCATTCCGAATATTGTGTTAGAAATGTCAGCAACACCTCTTAATAATCATATCGATGTTGAAATAGAAACACAAAAGGTTGTTGATGAAGGAATGATTAAGGAAGATGTTATAGTAAATCAAGGAATCAATAAAGAAGATAAAACATTAGCTGAACAAGATTCTGAATTATTAGTCCTTCAAAAAGGTTATGATAAAAGACAAGAAATTGTTGAAGAATATAACAAATTAAATATTGCTGTTAATCCTCTTGTTTTGATTCAAATACCAAACGTCGATGAAGGTGAAGCTAAAAAACTGGTAATTAAAGAATTCTTAAGAGAAAAAGGCATCACCGAAGATAATGGTAAATTAAAATTTTGGTGTGATGATAAAGGTAATTTTGATAAGAAAGCAATTAAAAAGAATAATGACATTACTGAATATCTAGTATTTAAAACTGCAGTTGCAACAGGATGGGATTGTCCTCGTGCTCATATATTAATTAAATTTAGAGATGGAAAGTCTGAAACATTTGAGACACAAACTATTGGTAGAATACTGAGAACTGCAGAAGCTAAGTCATATGATAATTATCTCTTAGATAATGCTTATATTTTTACTAATATATGGAGTTTTGAAACTAAACAAGATACATATAATCCTAATAGAATTAAGACTGAATGGTCTAAAATGAGAGATGGATATAATAAATTAAATGTATGGAGCCAAACTCAATTAAGTTCTTTTTATCGTTCAAGACAAGGTGACTATAACTCAGCTGATTCAAGATATGGCGCATATTTCATAAAGTCATTTATGAAATTCTTTGAATTAAAAGAAGAAGATAAATATGCTATGAGCGGGCAACTTAAAGATAGATTTGAACTAAAAGGAATGAATCTAGATATAAAAGTTGATGATGTAGTCATGGAAGAAACAAATATAGGTGTAACTTCAGCTAATGAAGAAAGAAACATTTCTGGAGGCCTAGCTAAAGTTACTATGGCAGAAAACGATATACAAGCTCAATACAACGACTTAATTAGAAGTAATCTAAGTGGACTTGCATACGTGAGATCTAAATCACCTATTAATTCAGCAATAATGGATGCCTTTGGCATTTTTTACAATGTTTTTGGTAGAAAAGAAAAAGTCACATCTATAATGAAGATTGTTGTAAACAATAAGAATATATTTGCAGAAATACTTAGTGAATCAACTCAAGAATTTAGAGAAATGATTTCAAAAGAAGCATATAAAAAAGGCGAACATTATGATTTTAAAATAGAAGAATCTCGACCATATTCTATTGAAACACATACAGAATTAGTTCCATCGATAAAATCCCTTTACAAACCACTATATGTTTTAAAAGATAATCAAGGCAATCCTGATAATCAACTTGAAAAGAATTTTTTAAATTACCTTGATTCACAAAACGTGGTTGAGTGGTACTGGGAAAATGGAACTGAACTTATGCGAGTTAATTTTGGTATTTCTTATAATAATGGCATGAATACTTTCCAACCTGATTTTATTGTAAAATTTAAAAATGGCTCAGTTGGTATTTTTGATACAAAGCCGGTAGATCATCGTGTTGAAGACACAACAGTAAAGGCAAATGCATTATACGATTATTTAGTAAACATAAATACCAATAGAGGTTTAGCACCAAAAATCATAGGTGGAATAGTTGTTAAGGTTGGTACTCAATTCTATGTTTATCTAAACGGGAATTATCATGATTATAATGTAAGTCACGATGGTTGGGTAAACTTCAATGAAGTCTTACGAAAAATTGATGATGAAGCTAATATTCAAAAATATTTAAATAATCTCAAATAACACTTATGGCACCTACGATAGCATCAAAGGTGCCTTTTTCATATCATCATTATCTAGCCTTTTCATTTGAAATCGCTTGAGCACAAAATGAAACTACCAATCAAAAAGTGAAACCGTATTTCTATACTTGTGCCAATACATAAGAAAAGAATAGGTTTGATACAAAGTAAATAGCGTATCAAGCCTTTTTTGTACTTAAAATGGCTATTTTTTTGCGACATTTTCAGCTTTTTTGAGCCTTTTGTGGTAAAATAACATTATATTTAGAATACTATACAGGAGTGATTGGTTTGCCAGAATTAGATGAAAAAGAATTTGCTTATAAAGCGAGTAACAAGAAACAACAAAAATTATATGAAAATTATGTTGTGACTTTTAAACAAAAGCCTGTTTTTTGCTTGAGACTTAAAAAGAATGTTCTATCAAATGAAATGAAGCCAATTACTACTCTTGTATTTGAGCCCTCAAAAGATATGCCATTCTGGAAAATATGCACGATTGGTGCTAGCGACTACCTAATGCCTGAACGTGATATTGGGTGGGGAAGAAAGGCAAATCAACGTAACGAATACATGATGCTTATCGATCCAGAAGTCGAAATCAGTCAGGAGAAAACGGAATGGTTATCGCTCAACTCATTGCTCTGGGCAACTGCTGAATACGCCTTTAATGCAAAAGAAAATATTACGGTTTCCGATACCATTGACATGCAAATAAAAGGTAAATACTGCGGGACTGTATTGTTATTACCAGAAATATTTAAATCTCCAAGCATAGTTAAGTGCTTTGTTTCCAAACATAAATACATTAGCATTTTTCAAGTTATGCCCATAACAAAAGAACAACTTTCTAAAAAACTAAAAAAAGGAACAAATGGTATATATTGGCTAATGGAACAATTTTATACTCACGATGATGACTATAAACTTATTGCGTCAAAACCATTTACAACACTTTAAGGGAGAAAAATGATTACAAATTCTCAATGTGAACGCCTGAAAAGTATGGCGCTAAAAATAAAACCAACTTTGGAAATTAGCAAAAAGGATATTGGTGTAAAAGAAATTTTAGACATTTCTATTGCCCTTGATTTACATGAACTAATCAAAATATCCATTCACCCTAATGCAAAAAATAATGCAAAGACTTTTCTAAATGCTATTTGTGCTCTTACAGGAGCAGAACCTATAAGTATAAACAACAATGAAATCGTGGTTTATAGGCGTTCGTCAAGCAACAACATAGAACATATAGAAATTTAATTATAAGACTTTAAATTTTTTAAAGGAGAAGGAAATATGTCAAATAGTGATTTAATTAACGAATTAATATCAAAAGAATTTGAACAACAATATTTTGAAGAATGCAAACATATATGGCAAAATTATGTTCCACTAAAAGGTAAATCAAACTGTTTACAGGGTGAATTGTTAAGAGAAATAGAAAAAATACGATGTGAAGCACAAGATAATGGGAATATTAATTGGGATAAAGAGTTTACTCATTTTTGTGAATTTATAACACAAAACCTAGTAAATCAGCCAATTTTTTCAGAAAATGAAAAACAAAAAATTTATGTAATAATGAACTATATTAAAGAATGTGGACTATATGCTCAACAATACAATAAAGGAAAAATAACAGATGATGATGTTATTCCAGAAAAACTCGCATATACAAAAGATAATTTATATGATATTATTTGTGATTTTATAGGAAAATTACAAAACAAACATCAAGAACCAATCAATTATAGTTTAAATATGAAATCAATAAAAAGGTAATGCAAAGATATGAGCGTCTCAAACGATAAAATAGAAAAGTACTTAAAACTTGCTAAAAAGAAACCACAGTATTATGCCAAATTAGGCGATTTATATTCCGATGACGGCGATTTCAAAACCGCAACGACGTACTATCAAAAAGCCGTCGACAACGGCGCTTTGGCATATACTGTTCTTGGCGACACTTGGGGCTACCGCTCTCAATACAAAAAAGCGTTCGA
>UMJZ01032426.1_pt1 | contig 11143 bp, 11 predicted proteins | sample 1966181 | NCBI WGS metagenome assembly UMJZ01 (sample SAMEA4836163, study PRJEB28245) | human gut metagenome | biome: gut microbiome; material: fecal sample | place: Denmark | collected 2008 | reverse complement strand
CTTTGCTCTAAGCATAAAGGAATGCTTCTAAAAAATATATAATCAATCTGCATATGCATTTGGCATATATAAATTATATGTCCCAAAAGTATATGCGTAAAGCATATAGTGCGTTTGATGAAACAGATGAATTATATTGTATGTTTAAGATAGGAGATAAAACTTGAGCATAAGCTGAATGCTGAAAACATGGAAATTCTGCAAATTTCGGATAAACGGAGCCCCTTTCTCGCGTCAGCGGTGTAAGAGGCTCGCACCAGCGGTGCGCTGTCCGTTTATTGCTTGTTTATAGGTTCCATATTTCGCATATTTTTACCGTTCATTTCCAAACGGTAAGCTCCGCTGAGTAAGCGTGCAAGACATGCTTCTGCGTAGGTATGATCCTGAAACATGTCATACCAGGAAGATACCGGAAACTGGGAAATCATAAGGATGGATTTGTGGGGATCCCTGCTGTCAAATACCTCAAACAGGTTACGGCACTTATTTACGTCCATGCTCATTAATCCAAAGTCATCAACAACAAGCAGATCATATCCGGCATAGATTGACAGCTCTTCCTGATAGTTGTCTAGCTTTTCAGCCTTGGATAATTCGTTTATCAGCTGGCTTGCTTTTATATATCTGGCTGTTTTGAACTGGCGCAGGGCACAGATACATAACGCATTAGCAAGATAGCTCTTACCGGAACTGGTCTTTCCTGTGATGACAAGATTTTTGCCTTGTTCGATCCATTCACATTTAGAAAGTTCCTCTATGATGTGTGTATCTAACTGTCTTTCCGGATGATAAATGGTATCATCCAGATCCGCAGCAGGATATTTGAGAGTGGCCTTTTTTATAAAGCGGTTCAGCTTCTTGGTATATCGCAGGTTCCATTCGGCATCGACAATACGTTGGATTTTTTCTCTGAACGGAAGAAGCTCTGCGTTCGGATCGGCCAGTACCTCTTCCAATGCCTCTGCCATTCCGGAGAACCGCATACTTTTCAGTTTATTACAGATTTCATAATCCTCTATGGAAAGTGAAGGCTTATCGGTCATTGATACTCCTCCTTTCCGCACAGGTTACTGTGTTCCGGAAGCTTATATACAGAACTTTCAGAAAGATTGTTCTGTTTGTATTTCAAAAGTTTTTTGAAATAGGAATACCGGCAGGCATTGCTTTCCACACATGTTTTTGCGATGTCCTCCAGTATCAGTTTCGGAAAGTCTTTACACATATGCAGGATGCCATTACAGCTGTTGTATGCCTGCTCTTCGTGCCGTGGTGCAAGTAATACCGTATCAATAAGCTTCGCCATATATGGACCGATATTGGCAGCCCAGCGCCTGTAGTAAGCACCATCTTTTGAATTGACTTCTTTGTAATACTGATGCTCGGGAGCCATGTGCTCCTGCCTGGTGATGTATTTAGGAAATTCCTTATAGGATCGTCTGTGTGTGCAGATCAGTTTGTTGTTACGGTCACAGATACGGATCTCTGCCATTGTAGCCTTAAGAATTGCAGGCTGGTTATAATACGTGTACAATACAGAGTAATAGTGGTCATCATACAACAGATGGTAATTATTCGGTACACGGGCAAAGTATTTATAATCACACAGCACGAAGGATTCACCGGCAAGTGGCTTCATCTGTGGTTTGTCATATCGAAGAAAACTTTCCATCTTTGAAAGGGACTGTGGTGTCTTTTTCCCGTTGTTGATGTCCGCTATTTTTTGACATACATCACGGTTGATGTCTTCGATACTGTAATAGACCTTTTCTTTCAGGTCTTCCAACAGATGTGTTTCCAGAAACTGCACGTATTTTTCTACCGTAGGCTTGCCTTTCGGTTTCCGGGGCGGTGGCGGCAGGATTACGACATCATAAAAGTTTTCCAGATCCTGATAAGCACTGTTTATAACCAGTTCATCCTTTGTGTGTCTGGTGATTGCTGTTTTTAAGGTGTCGGGTACAAGATATTTAGGGAGTGCCCCGTAGGATTCCAATGCATGAACGGTTCCAGCAATAAAGTTAGGAAGTTTTTCATCTTCAAATGCTTCGGCATAAACAAGGTTGCTTACGCCAACAGTCGTGACAAAGAAGTGGACTTTTTTAAGTTCACCGGTAATTGAATCCATAAGTATTTCTGGCTGGTCGCCGATCCAGTCGATATAGACTTTCTCGCCGGGGATCCGTTCCACTACCATGCTGACAGCTTCTGAACCGTAATTCTTTTCAACAAAACGTTTAAAATGCAGGCAGTACTGTGTGTACTGATAACCGGAAGGACATTCCTTCTTGTATTTCAGCCAGAGATAGAACAGGTTTGCTTTGCTGCCCGGCGCAGTCAGTCTGTCATATACCAGCTGATAATCCGGCATGACGGAATCATCTTTTCTGCGTAAATTTTCCGGTGGAAAGAATAAATACTCCACCTCCTCTGCGGACATTTGCTTCAGCGTGTCAAGATTTTTGCCGCATGCATGAAAGCGGCTCATGATCAAAGAAATCGTGCTGCAGCCGATGTGATACCGGTTGCGGCAGTCATCATAGGATATGCCACGCTGACGCATATCTATGATTCCAAGGATTGTAGTACAGTTTTGCATAAGTGTATGCTCCTTTCTCGTAAGTATTTTTTACTACGAGAAAACTATACCACAATGTGTTTTAAACCAATGAACCGTATCCGTACACCGGTGAAGCAATATGCTCACACCGGTTCAAGCGAAATACGCACACCGGTGAAGCGAAATTTGCACTGTGAATAATCTTGAAACTAAAAATTGTAAATCTGAGATTAAAAAACAGAATCATGTTATTTGCCGAACTATTATTTAGAGCTTGCCTGATTGGCAATTTCTATTGGAATAGTTGGAAAGGCCTTGCTTCATCAGCGATGCGTAGCAGCTTTGACCAATATTCAAGAAGTAGTTAAGTACCTCATTGTAGCAAAACATGAATCGTTTAAGCTTTTTAAGCCATGATATTAAAGGCAAGGTGAATAGGTATAAATATAATACACATGTTGAATATGAAAAAATATATTGAAGAAGTAGAAATATTGGTAAAATGAATTTATCTGTTTTTAGAACATAGGGAGCTAAAACATAAAAACGGGTATTTGATAAAATCAGTATGAATGGCGAGCTGACATAATTATGCATTTGAGGATAAAAAGGGTGATATTAAAAATACAATTTTTAATTATATACGGTGTTGATAGTAAATATGATGTAAAAGTTATGGCAAATGGAAATAGCTTATATAAAAATGTACAAAAATAAATAATTAAACTCATATAATATATATAATGACATTGAAAAATGGACATTCTAAAATCCCTATATGAAAGATTAAAATATACATATATGAAAAAGATATGGGGAGTAATGTTTAAAATGATTCATACTTATTAATCTTGAACGACCTAATAAAACAAACTTATTATTTATCATTCAAAAATATTTTTTTGCAAGTTCACATTATATAACAATGCTTAATAAATATAAAACATGGTTGAAAAAATGATTTATATTTGATAAAATTAAGGAGAATAAAAGATATGATTGCATTTTGGGAATTAGAAATAAAAAAAATGTTAAAAAGAAAGGTACAGAAAATGAATCTAGAAAGCATTTTGAGCAGTGTTAAAACAAGTGAAAATTCTTTTAATCTGAATAATTCATTTAAAACTATAAGATATATTTCTGAAAAGGAGTATTCAGATAAGGTGCATAAGTATGTAGAGCCCATGTTTACAGAAACACAACGTTCATCTGTTAATGTGTCGCCACGGTTTATTTTATTTTCTGCGCCTGGAGCAACAGGGAAAACGGCATTGGCTATGCACATTTCTTATTCAAAGCATGGAATATACTGGGATTTGCCTGATAGTAAAGTAGCTGAGTTTAGCTTGCAAGGTGCAATCCAGAATGCAGTTGGTGCGGAATCTTTAAGTGATTTTTATAAGAGTATAAAAAATGGTGATGATTTTTTGGTTATAGATGCTTTTGATGAGGCAGAAGCTGGTTCAGGTCGTAGTGGTATTGAATTTTTCTTAAGAGATTTAAATACAATAACAAAGGACTGCAACAGCATATGCGCTGTCTTAATGGCAAGAAAGCGTATTAGAATTTCTTCTAGATAATGGTATTTTATATACGGATGTACAGGATTGGCTTTACAAGCTAAATACAGATAAACTTTCAACTTACTCAATTAAATGGCAGGATGTAAGAGATGGCAATTTTGACTCGCTGAAAATGCTGTATGATATTTACAAAGATGATGATAAAGGCACCCGATAATGATCAGCCCATGTCAAGTAGACAAGTAAAAAATCTAAAATAAGTTTATAATTTAGGATAATATGATATGAAAGACAGTCAACCGGCTGTCTTTTTTATATGTCCCAAATAGGCTTATGACGTGAAAACTATGCTAATAAATCCCTGTGATAAGGATGTAAAACTGTCACACATGTTGGAAGTTTCCACATGGGAAAGGAAAAGGAATGAAATTAGAGGAATTGTTAGGTGCTGATTTATATGCACAGGTTAAGGCAAAGCTTGATGAAGTCAACGCAAATGAACCGGACAAGCTGAAGCATGTTAGATATGCAGATTTGTCTGAAGGTGAGTATGTCGGCAAAGGCAAGTATCCTGAATGACCCACCCCAAATGGTGCATCGTTCAACATTGAAGTAAAGGCATCAAAGACTGCGCCTTTAACCAATAATCAAAAGGAATTGTATCCGCAAATCGCTAAGTATGGCGGAAAAGTTGTTGGTAAAAAATATGGAACATATGATATCGAACCACAATGTAAAGCCAACTTGACATTTGATCTGAGTTATAGTACAATGTCAATGTAAAGTATGCTTTACATTGACAAAAAAGTCTCTATCAGAGGAATGCTGAAAAACAGAGAACTATTTGATGAGAGTTCGAGGGAGATAAATAGTGAAAAATCATTTAGAAAAACTAAGAAAGGAAAGAGGAATAAAACAAGAAGAACTTGCAGACAGTTTAGAAGTGTCACGTCAGACAATCAGCTCTTTGGAAAAAGGAAGATACAATCCTTCAATACAGCTTGCATTTAAGATTGCACATTATTTTGATATAACGATTGAAGAGATTTTTATCTATGAGGAGGATAGTGATGAATAGAAAAGAATATAAAAGAACCGGAGTTGTTTTGGTAATTGTTGCGGTTTTGCAATATATTGTATTAGGATGTGTGGTCAGCACGGTAACTGACATTGCATGGATAGAAAACGTAAGTCTTATATTATTGGTTGTATTATTGAGCGGTGGTATGGGAATGATGCTCAATGCAAGAAACCCAAATAGTTATAAGAAGGTTCTGATTGAGGAAAAAGATGAAAGAAACAAACAGATCAAACTAAGTTCGTGTGGAGTAACTTTGTTTATATCATTTATCGGCTATATTGGTGTATTTATATACATGAAAAACACAGGCATTATAAGTGGAATACAGACTGCTATTTTTTGCATACCGGTTTTTGTTGGAACTTTGGCGTATGGATTATCTACTCTATATTTCCGAAGGCGGATATAGGAAGCGGGGACATTTTTTATAGATAGGAACAAATAATTTACATCGTATTTATACCTTTGAAAGATTGAATCGGTAGTCAAGATGTAGGAAACTGCAAGAGATTGGTTTTGGAAATCAGAAATTGGTGAATGACGGATAACCTTGAAAAAGCAATGGGAAGTTGTCTGGGAAGGCGGTTTTATACAAAATTACATATGAATATATTAAGTGAGAAAAATAATGCTAAGAATAATGATAAGAATTATGCGAAAGCGAGGAGATAAGTGTGTTAAAGAATACATCTGAGTATCTTTCTGTTATTGAAAATATTAAGAGTGAAATTACTGCGGCACAATACCGTGCGGCAATTCATGTGAATGCAGACATGTTCCTTCTTTACTATGACATTGGTTGCGTGATCAATGAGCATAAATCATGGGGCAACAAATTTATTGATAATCTTGCAGCAGATATTCGGATCGCCTTTCCAGAAAGCAAAGGCTATTCTGTTCGCAATTTGAAGTATATGGCAAAATTCGCAGAGACTTATCCAGACAGAGAATTTGTGCAACAGGTTGTTGCACAAATTCCATGGGGGCACAATATTGTTCTTCTGGATAAGATTACTGATATGGATGAACGCAAATGGTATATCAAAAAGTCAGCAGAAAATGGCTGGTCTCGAAATGTTCTTGTTCATCAGATTGAAAGCAAATTGTATCAACGGCAGGTTTTGGCGGATAAAGTTACAAATTTTGAACATCGTTTACCATCGCCGCAAAGTGAACTGGCGGTACAGACTATGAAAGATCCGTATGTTTTTGATTTTATTTCTTTCCGGGAAGATATGCTTGAACGAGACATTGAACAGGCATTGGTTCGGGATGTTACAAAGCTTCTTCTAGAGCTTGGAACAGGATTTGCGTTTCTGGGCAATCAGTATCATTTGAATGTAGGTGGCGATGATTTTTACATTGATTTGCTTTTCTATAACCTGAACTTACGCTGTTATGTGGTTATCGAACTGAAAACCGGTGATTTCAAGCCGGAATATGCCGGCCAGTTAAACTTTTATCTGTCAGCCGTGGACGGTATTTTGAAGAAAGAGCAGGACAATCCGTCTATTGGTCTACTTTTATGCAAAAGCAAGAACAATGTGGTCGCAGAATATTCACTCAAGGATATTTCAAAGCCGATTGGTGTAAGTGAATATAAAATAACCAGTAGCTTGCCGGATGATTTGGAAAAGCAGTTGCCATCTGTTGAGGATATTCAGAAACGGATTAAGTAAATTTGTAACACACTTTTACATCTTTTGCGGACCATATTATACAAAAATAAACCAGCTTATGGCAGAAAGCAAAAATTTATATAGACTTACAAAGCCCGAAATATCAAGAAAAACTAAGAAATGCGAGGTTATACAACAATGATAAAAATATTATTTATCTGCCACGGCAACATTTGCCGCTCCCCCATGGCGGAATTTGTTTTCAAAGATATGGTAGCAAAACGTGGTCTGACCGACCGGTTTGAAATTGCTTCGGCGGCAACGAATACGGAAGAAATATGGAACGGTGTCGGTAATCCGGTGTACCCGCCGGCGAGGGAAGAACTGGCGAAGCACGGGATTTCCTGCGATGGGAAACGGGCGGTGCAGCTAAAAAAGTCCGATTATGATGCGTATGATTATCTGATTGGCATGGATTATATGAATATAAAAAACATAGAGCGGATGACGGGGTATCAGGGCGGCAAAATAAAACTGCTGCTATCCTTTGCGGGAGAGGACAGGTCCATATCGGACCCCTGGTATACGGGGGACTTCCGAAAGACCTACGAAGATGTGGTAAAGGGATGTGAAGCTCTGCTTCGGTGCATAGAGGGGAAAATGTTATGACACAAAAACAGTCGTACTTTATAGAAGGCTTGCAGGGAGCGGGCAAAAGCACGCTGGTAAACTGTCTGGCAGTAAAATATCCGGAGAAAAAGGTCTGCCGGGAGGGAGATTATACGCCGGTGGATTTGGCGTGGTGCGCTTATGTGGATGAAACGACCTATCAGGACATTCTTGCAAGATTTCCGTCATTATCGGAGGAAATAGTAAGGTATGCCGTGCTGGAGAAAAATCACCATGTCATTCCCTATACGCGGATTCTGACGGATATTCCGGGCTTTCATAAATACATGGAGCAGTTTGAAATCTATAACGGCAATTTGGACAGGGAAACATTTGAAAATACAGTGCTTTCCAGGTTTTCGGCATGGAAGCCTGAGGACGAAATTTTTGAATGTGCCATGTTTCAGAATATTCTGGAAAACATGATGCTGTATCTGCAGATGCAGGATGATGAAATCTTGGCTTTCTACAGAAAAATGCATGAAATCCTGCAAAATAAGCCGTATAAAATTCTTTATCTGGACGTAGGAGATATTGCGGGAAGCCTCGAGGTAATAAAAAAAGAAAGAGCGGATGAAAATGGTGTGGAACTTTGGTTCCCGCTTATGGTAAGTTATATAGAGGCGTCTCCCTATGGGCAGATGCACGGGCTTTGGGGCAAAGAGGGATTGCTGAAGCACCTGGAAAGAAGAGAGCAATTAGAGCGGAAACTGATTAAAGAGGTGTTTGGGAAAGAAACGATTGTCCTGAAGGCGAAGGCTTATGACATAGAGACCATACCATAACAAAGAAGGAGTACTCATGGAACTTCGATTTCTGGATTTTTTACAGACCATACATACGCCGCTGCTTGATAAAATATTGGCATTTATCACCAGTCTCGGCAATGCTGGTATTATCTGGATTGTGCTGGCGGTTGTTTTGCTGATACTGCCGAAGACGAGAAAGACGGGGATAATCGTAGCGGCAGCGCTTCTAATGGACCTTATTTTATGCAACCTTATTTTGAAAAATCTGGTGGCAAGGGTGAGGCCGTATGACGTCAACACGGCTATTGCCATTCTCATAAAAAAGCCCCTTGATTTTTCTTTCCCGTCGGGGCATACGGCTGCATCCTTTGCGGCTATGACGGCTTTGTTCCTGGCAAAAATGAAAAAGGCATGGATTGCCGCACTTGTTCTGGCAGTACTGATTGCTTTTTCACGGTTGTATTTTTACGTGCATTATCCGACGGATGTACTGGGTGGAGCTGTAGTGGGCATTCTGTCGGGAATTATAGGGTACGCAATCGTTGAAAAAATAGATAAACGCCGGAAAGTGGCAAGGTAAAATTTCACAAAATGTAAGGTATTCAAACTACAAAAAACAGGGTATACGTTATCCTGTTTTTTCCTTATAATAAAATGAAACAGAACTAAGTTACCAATAAATTATCACACAGGAGGCAGGTATGGTCAGGCAGGAAGGAAACAGGCTGGTTATCGAAGAAGGACTCACACGGGTTTACATAGAATGCTGGGGAGAGAGTTCCCTGCGCGTCCGCATGACGGCGGAGCCGGAGATGGACAAAAATGACTGGGCGCTTTGCGAAAGGGTGGAAGAAGTGACGCCGGTGATTACGTTCACGGAAGTGGATGTGACGGATCCCTGGTACAAGGGAGATGAGTGGAAAAAATATCACCAGACCGGTACGGTGGCAACGCTTACCAACGGAAAAATTACGGCGGAAGTAAGTCCCGAGGGCTGGATTCGTTTCTTAAATCAGAGAGGCGAGGTGCTGACGGAGGAATACTGGCGCAACCGCAACCGTATTAACCGCTACTGTGTGCCCATTCGTGTGGATGCCAGAGAGTTAAAGCCGGTCATGGGCTCCTGCGATTATGAGCTGACGGCGCGTTTTGAAGCGTATGATGATGAAAAAATTTTCGGCATGGGGCAGTATCAGGAAAAGCATCTGGATAAAAAAGGCGCCACTCTGGAGCTTGCCCAGCGGAATTCCCAGGCAAGCGTGCCTTTTTATGTTTCCAGCAGAGGCTATGGCTTCCTTTGGAACAACCCGGCAATCGGCACGGCAACCTTCGGTACCAACAAGACGGAATGGTATGCGAAGAGAACCAAGAAATTAGACTATTTCATCACGGCAGGCGACACTCCGGCGGAAATTGAGCTGCATTACAGTGCGGCAGCGGGCAGAACGCCCATGATGCCGGAATTCGGTCTGGGCTACTGGCAGTGCAAATTAAGATACCGTACCCAGGAGGAAATCCTTGCGGTTGCAAGAGAGCATAAAAGACGCGGACTCCCCATGGATGCCATTGTGGTGGATTTTTTCCACTGGACCATGCAGGGGGATTTCAAATTTGAAAAAAGAGACTGGCCCGACCCGGATGCCATGGTAAAAGAACTGAAGGATATGGGCATTGAAACGGTTGTTTCGGTCTGGCCCACGGTGGATGAGCGCAGCGAAAACTTCTGGGAGATGAACGGAAAAGGGTATCTCGTGCATTCCGACAGGGGAAACGGCCTCCACATGACCTGGATGGGAAACACGGTATTTTACGATGCCACACATCCCGGCGCCAGAAAATTTGTCTGGGAAAAATGCAAGGAAAATTATTATAAGAAGGGCATCCGTATTTTCTGGCTGGATGAAGCGGAGCCGGAATACGGACCTTACGATTTTGACAATACCCGTTATTACATCGGACCGGCACTGCAGTGCAGCAATATTTATCCTGCCATGTATGCTAAGGGCTTTTATGACGGGCTGAAAGAGTCCGGGGAAAAAGAAATCATGTCCCTGGTGCGTTGTGCCTGGGCGGGCAGCCAGAAATACGGAGTGCTGACCTGGTCCGGCGATATTTATTCTTCGTTCCGTGCCATGCAGGAGCAGTTACAGGCAGGCTTAAACATGGGCATGGCGGGTATCCCCTGGTGGACCAGCGATATCGGCGGCTTTGTCGGTGGCAACATTGAAGATGAAGATTTCCGGGAACTTCTGGTCAGATGGTTTGCATGGGGCGCCTTCTGCCCGGTATTCCGTATGCACGGAGAGCGTTCCCCCTGGTACGAGAGGGAGCAGGAGTTTATTGACAATGTGCGTCAGCTTACCTCCGGTCAGGACAACGAGGTCTGGAGCTTCGGCGAGGACAACTATGAAATCTTAAAGAAGTATTTATTTGTCCGGGAAAATATGCGTCCCTACATCCGGAAATGCATGCGGGCAGCCAGTGAAACCGGAGCGCCGGTGATGCGCCCGCTGTTCTTTGACTTCCCGGAGGATAAAAAATGCTGGGAAACCGAAGACGTTTACATGTTCGGTCCGGATGTACTGGTGGCTCCCGTTATGGAGCTTGGCGCAAGGGAAAGAACCCTTTACTTGCCTAAGGGTGCGGAATGGAAAGACGCCGTAAGCGGAAACCTGTACGAAGGAGGCCGGACGGTTACCGTAGACGCACCGTTGTCCGTTATCCCGGTCTTTGTCCGGGACGGAAAAGACATCAAGATATTTTAGAGTAGTAAACGACGGCTGTGCCCCTGCCCTTTACAAAGTAGCAAATTTACGGCTGTGCCCCCGCCCTTTACAAAGTAGCAAATTTACGGCTGTGCCATCCTGCCATTTCCTAAGCAGACTTTTAATCACCGTCAGTACTTAGTTGCCGTATTTTGGCAACTTATGTACTGCTACGGTGAT
>UMJZ01003031.1_pt1 | contig 11144 bp, 7 predicted proteins | sample 1966181 | NCBI WGS metagenome assembly UMJZ01 (sample SAMEA4836163, study PRJEB28245) | human gut metagenome | biome: gut microbiome; material: fecal sample | place: Denmark | collected 2008 | reverse complement strand
CGGATTATCTGATGAAGCGCTCGCCGGAGAACGCGCTGCTGAATCCGGATAATTTGTATATTCTGCTCAACCACTTTAAGTGCGCGGCGTTTGAGCTGCCGTTTGAGGACGGCGAGGGCTTGGGGAATGCGCCCGGTGCGCCGGAACTGCTGGAATACCTTGATGAAGCGGGGATCCTGCGGCACGTCGGCGGGCGGTATCACTGGTCGGCGGAGGATTTTCCGGCAAGCGAGATTTCCCTGCGGTCGGCGCGGGCGGAGGAGAATTTCGTCATCATCGACACGACCGATCCGGCGAACCACCGCGTCATCGGCGAAATGGACCGTTACACCGTGCCGATGCTGCTGCACGAAAACGCGATTTACATGCACGAGGCGCAGCAGTATCAGGTGGAAAAGCTGGATTTCGATGCCTGCAAAGCGTTCATCCGCCGCGTGGACGTGGGGTACTACACCGACGCGAACTTGAACGTGACGCTCTCCCTGCTGGACAAGGAAAAAGAGGAAGAGCAGGACGGCGGGCTGACGGCGCTGGGCGAAATCCGCGTATCGACCTTGGTGACGATGTTCAAGAAGATTAGGCTCGATACGCACGAAACCCTGGGGTTCGGGCATGTGCGGCTGCCGGAGACGGAAATGCACACAACCGCCATGTGGTGGACGCTGCCGGATACGCTGGCGGCACGGTTCGAGAGCGACACGCTGAAAAATGGCATGATGGGTGTGGCGAATCTGCTGCGGATTGTTGCGCCGCTGTCGCTGATGTGCGCGCCGCAGGACATTGCAATCGTCTATCAGGTGAAAAGTCCGCTGACGGACAAGCCGACGCTGCTGCTGTACGACAACATCCCCGGCGGCATTGGGCTGGCGCAGAAGGCGTATGCCATGCGAAAGCTCCTGCTGGAGCAGGCGCTGCAAGTTGTGCGGGACTGCGCGTGCCGTCAGGGCTGTCCGGGGTGCGTCGGGCCGGTGGGCGAAATCGGCGAGGACGGCAAAGCGACCGCCATCGCCCTTTTGGAGGCGCTGACGGAATGAATCTGCGAGACAAACTCAAAGCGATTGAAAAGCCGAAATCACCCCCGAAAGCGCTGGAAAAGCAGTTCACGGACTGCTACCACGGGCGGGAAATGCGCGAGTTATCCGAATTTCCCGGCGCGTTTGACCTTGACCTGTCCGCCCTTCGCCTGATGACGCAGGAAACGCTGCCGGACGACCTCGACCCGCGGAACATCCTCTATCTGGACACCGAAACCACCGGGTTTATGGGCGCGGGGACTGTCGCGTTCGAGGTCGGCATGGGCTGCCTGACGGATTCGGGCTTCCAAATTCATCAGCTGGTGATGCGCGATTATCCGGAGGAAAAGTTTCTGCTGCAATCCATTGCGGATACGCTGATGGGCTACGACGCGATCTGCACCTTCAACGGACGGACGTTCGACGTGCCGCTGCTGCGCGACCGCTTCCTGATGAACCGTATGGATGATTCGTACCTTGACAAGCCGCACATTGACCTATTGCACATTGCGCGGCGGGTGTTCAAACTGCGCCTGCAGCGGTGCAATCTGGGCAAGCTGGAAGAAGCGGTGCTGGGGATTCCGCGCTTTGATGATTTGCCGGGCGCGCAGGTGCCGCAGCGCTTCTTCGACTACCTCAAGACGGGAAATTTTGACCTGCTGACGGATGTGCTGGAACACAACGCGCAGGACGTGGCGAGCCTATGCGTGCTGCTGACGGCGATGGTGGAAATGTACCGCGCGCCGGAAAACGTGCGGCACGACGAGGATGTGTTCTCAATGGGCGTGGCACTGGAACGCTTTCAGCATGTGCCGGAAGCGCGGAAGTGCTATCAGCTGACGAGCGGCAATCTTCATGCGCAGGGGCAGGAGCGTCTTGCACAGAGCTACCGCCGGGGCGGCGAGCGAGACGAGGCGGTAAAGGTCTGGCTGGGAATGATTGCGCGGCACGAAGGCGGAACGAAGCCCTACATCGAGCTGGCGAAGCACTACGAGCATTACGAGCGGGACTACGAGTCCGCGCTGGACATGACGCGGCGGGCGATGGCGCTGTCCGCCGAACCGTCATTATTCGATCCGCCCTCTGTACAAGAGGAGCAAAATGCGCTACAATATCGGTATGACCGCCTGAAAAAGAAGGCAGCCAAAAACCGCTGAAGGAGAAACGACAATGGGATTCATGGCGACCATCAAGGCGCAGCAGGCCATGCGCGCGCACGGGAAAGGCGATCTGGAACAGGCAAAGAAGCTCTATGAGGAAGCTATTGACAAGGGGCTGATGTCCGCGCGCCCGATGCTGGGCTATGCGATTCTGCTGATTCGCGAGGGCAGCTACGACAAGGCGATGCCCCTGCTCATCAAGGCGCAGAAGTGTCCTGACCTCACGCCCGACCAGAAGAGTCAGCTTTTTGTGGATTATGCGGCGTGCCTGATGAAGAAGGGCGAGCTGGACAAGGCGATTCACCTGCTGGAAAAGCAGCACAACCGCGCGCCGATTGGTCTGACCTATCAGACGCTGGGATACATGTACGTCGAGAAGTATTCGGGCGCAAAGCCGGTTGCGGAAGCTGTACCGGAGAAAGCCGCCGAAGCGCTGGAAATGCCCGACACGGAAGCATCCACCGAAGCAGCGGAAGCGCAGCCGAAAGCCAAAACGCAGGAGGACATTGACCGCGAATGGCAGGAGGGCATCGACAAAATGTTCGCCTTCATTCAGGAGTCGGTGGACTATGACGACGAAGACCCGGTGTGCCTGGACAACTTGGGTCAGGCGTATTACCGCGTGACGGGCGAGAAGGACAAGGCGAAGGAATGGTTCGAGAAGGCGCACGCGGAGAAGGATTCGCAGATTGACACGCTGTGGTTCCTATCGCGCTATGATTTGGAAGCAGGCGACAAGGCAGCGGCGATTGCAAAGCTGGAAAAGGCGCTGGACGGTCGCTTCTCCCCGCTGAACTTCTGCACGAAGGATATGGTGCAGGAGGAAGTTGAACGGCTGAAAGCCTAAGGCACACTAACTAACAACGCTCCGATAAAGCTCAAGCTGCATGGGGGAGTGTATGCGAAGCAGTCCAGAGGGCGATCGCAAAGCCCTCTGGTCGCCTCCGCAGAGGCGAAATCCCTGCGCAGCAAGCGAAACCAGCATGAAGATGCGCGCAATTCAATCGCGCGAAAGAGTCAAGGGGCAATTGCTCCTTGCAATCTCAGCGGAGGGGGTGTATATCCTCTCCGCCAAGACCTGTTTTGGAGGAATCACCATGGAAAAGGAAACACTGATCGTCGTTGGGCTGGGGAATCCGGGCACGCAGTACGCCCATACCCGCCATAACGCGGGGTTCGATACGCTGGAAATGCTCTGCCGCAAGTGGGGCGTGACGCTCAATAAGAGCAAGTGCAAGGGGCTGCTGACCGAAACGACCGTGGACGGCAAGCGCGTCGTCCTCTGCGCCCCGCAGACGTTTATGAACCTGTCCGGCGAGTGCGTCAGCGAACTGCTGAATTGGTATAAAGTGCCGCTGGAAAATCTGCTTATCATTTATGATGACATTGATTTGCCCGCCAGCCGCCTGCGCGTCCGCAAATCCGGCAGTGCCGGGACGCATAACGGAATGCGCTCCATCATCGCCAATACGCCGGGGCAGAATTTCCCGCGCGTGCGGGTCGGCGTGGGCGCAAAGCCCGATGGCTGGGACTTGGCAGACTGGGTATTGAGCAAGTACACCATCCGCGAAGAGCAAATCGCCATGCAGCAGGCGTTCGAGCGTGCGGCGGACTGCGTGGAGGACTGGGTCAAAAACGGTATTGACCATGCCATGCAGGAATACAATAAGACCGTGTAAGCACAGGCGTATTTTTCGTACCACGACTCATCCCAAGGAGCGCATATGAATCAGGCATTATTATCCGGCATTGCGTCGAAAGCGTATGACAAGCTGCTGAAAGCAACGGAAAGCAAACGGCCCATCGCCGTGACGGGGCTGCCGGACACAATGGCGGCGTATATCGCGTCAAAACTCTGCGCCGATACGGGCAAAAAGGTGCTGCTGATTTCCGGCAACGACCTCAAGGCGGCGCACGACGCCGAGGACGGCCAGCAGCTGCTGGAAACGGGTGTGGCGTGTCTGCCGGGCGGCGAAATCGACCTTACGCGCGGCGCGTCGAGCCACGAAAGCGCGTGGCGGCGGCTGGAAGCGCTGGCAAGGGCGCAGGAGGGGGATATCCGCCTGCTCTGCACGAGTATGGACGCCGCCTTGCAGCGCATGGGCAGCGCCGACCGCTTCCGCGAAGAGACGATTCGCCTTGCTCCCGGCGACCGAATCGACCTGAATGACCTCATCCGCCGCCTGACCGCCATGGGCTACGAGCGCGTCAGCATGGTGGAGGGCAAGGGGCAATGCGCCCTGCGCGGCGGCATTATCGACGTGTATCCGCCGGCGTGCAGCCAGAGTTTGCGCATTGAGTTCTTCGACGACGAGGTGGACTCCATCCGCGAATTCGACTGCATCAGCCAGCGCAGCCTCGATTCGGTGGAGAAATGCACGCTCACGCCCGCGACGGAGGTATTGCTTCCAACGGCGGAGGCGGAAAAGGCAGCGCGGCGGATGCGGGACGCCATCGAGCGGCAGGGGGGCGACCTGACGCCCGCGAGCTCGACGCTCTTTTCGGATTTGCCGCCGCTGCCGGAGGATGACGCGGACGCGCCGGACTTCTTCGATAAGAACATCACCCCGAAGATTCGCGAAAAGCAGCAGACTGCTGCGCGCAAGGCGGAACTCGAACGCCGCCGCGCCCAACTGATGGCGGACGCGGACATGCTGGCGGAGGGGCTGCCGTTCAAGCGCATCAGGGCGTGGCTGACCGTGCTGACGGATGATACTTACACGGTGCTGGACTGGTTCGAGCCGGAAATCGTCGTGCTGAGCGACCCGAATCTGCTCAGGAAGCGCGCGGAAGAACGCCGAGCGGGCTTCGCGGAGGATCTCGAAGGCGCGATGAGCCGCGACGAAGCCGTCAAGGAGCAGGAAAACCTGCTGATGGACTGGGACGAGCTGCTGCGACATGTGCAGGGGTACGCGACGGTCGCTGTGACGGAATTTCTGGAGGGCATGGCAGGCGTGGCGGTCAAGGATGCCGCTGATCTTGGCGTGCAGCGCGTGGCAGGGTATTCGTCGCAGATTCGCCCGCTGGCGGAGGACTGTGACGGCTGGCTGCGCGAGGGCTACCGCGTGGCGGTGCTGTGCGGCGGCGTGGCGCGCGGTCAGCGTCTGGCGGCGGCGCTGGAAGAACACGATGTTGCCGCGTCGTTCGCGGAGAAAATCGACAAGCTGCCGGAAGAATGTGTGCAGGTGCTGCCCGGCACGCTGACGCACGGCTTCATCTGGGAGGAAGCGCGCCTGATTGTCGTCAGCGACACGGACGTGTACGGTACGGGCTACCGCAAGGCGAAGAAGCGTCAGGCGGCGGGCGAGAAGATTGCGGCGTTCACCGACCTGAAGCCCGGCGACTTTGTGGTGCATGAGGAACACGGCGTCGGCATTTATCTTGGCACAGCGCAGATGAAAAACGGCGGCACGCGCCGGGATTATCTGCAAATCCAATATCAGGGGAGCGACAAGCTCTATGTGCCGATTGAGGCGCTCAGCCGCGTGCAGCGCTACATCGGCAATCCGGCGAATCCCCCGAAGCTGAACAAGCTCGGCGGCGGCGACTGGCAGAAGCAGAAGGCGAAGGTCAAAGAGGGCCTGAAAAAGATGGCGTTTGACCTTGTGAAACTCTACGCGCGGCGATCGCAGGAGACGGGCTTTGCGTTCAGCGCGGATACGCCGTGGCAGCGCGAGTTTGAGGACATGTTCCCCTACGAGCTGACCCCGGATCAAGAGCAGAGCGTGAAGGAAATTACGGCGGACATGGAGTCGCCGCGCAACATGGACAGGCTGCTGTGCGGCGACGTGGGTTACGGCAAGACGGAGGTCAGCCTGCGCGCGGCGTTCAAGGCGCTGATGGACTCCAAGCAGGTTGCGATTCTGGCGCCGACGACGATTCTGGCGCAGCAGCACTACAACACGGTCTTGAAACGCTTCAAGGGCTTCCCAGTCAAGGTGGACGTCCTGAGCCGCTTCCGCACGGCGAAGGAAACCAAGGACGTTCTGCGCCGCGTGAAGGAGGGCGAAATCGACATCCTTGTCGGTACGCACCGCATTCTGGGCAAAGACGTGCAGTTCAAGAACCTCGGTCTGCTGATTGTGGACGAAGAGCAGCGATTTGGCGTGCAGCATAAGGAAATCATCAAGAACATGAAGCATCAGGTGGATGTGCTGACGCTCTCCGCCACGCCGATTCCGCGCACGCTGCACATGTCGATGGTCGGCATCCGCGATATGTCTGTGCTGGAAACGCCGCCGGAGGAACGACTGCCGGTGCAGACGCGCGTGATTGACTACAACGACGGCGTGATTCGCGACGCGATTCTGCGCGAGGTGTCGCGCGGGGGACAGGTGTACTTCCTCTATAACTCTGTGCAGACCATCGGCGCGTTCTATGAGCGGCTGAAGCAGCTTGTGCCGGAAGCGCGCATCGGCGTGGCGCACGGGCAGATGCGCGAACACGGCTTGGAGGACGTGATGATGGACTTCTACGGCGGCAGCTACGACGTGCTGCTCTGCACGACCATCATCGAAAGCGGCTTGGACGTGCCGACGGCGAACACGCTGATTGTCTTTGACGCGGATCGCTTCGGGCTGAGCCAGCTCTATCAGCTGCGCGGGCGCGTCGGGCGGAGCAATCGTCAGGCGTATGCGTACTTCACCATCCGCCCGGAGCGGAGTCTGTCCGAGACGGCGGAGAAGCGCCTCGAAGCCATCAGGGAGTTCACGGAGTTCGGCGCGGGCTTCCGTATCGCCATGCGCGACCTCGAAATCCGCGGTGCGGGCAATATTCTGGGCCCGGAACAGCATGGGCATTTGGCGACCGTCGGCTACGACATGTACTGCAAGCTGATGGAGGAGACGCTTCAGGAGGCGCGCGCGGAGCAGGAAGGTCTGCCGCCCGCGAAGCCGCACCTCGAAACGCGCGTGGACATCAAGGTGGATGCGTATCTGCCGGACGACTATGTACACGACGACCGGCAGCGGATGGAGATGTACAAGCGGATTGCGAGCCTGACGACGCAGGCCGACCGCGAGGACATCACCGACGAGCTGCTTGACCGCTTCGGCGAAGTGCCGCCGGTGGTGGAGACGCTGCTGGACGTTGCGCAGGTGCGCGTGCTGGCGAATCAGCTTGGCGTGTCGCTGGTGACCTACAAGCGCGGCGGCTTCCTCGTGATGAAGCTGAACGCGGAATACATGCCCGATCAGGCGGCGTTTATCCCCGCGATGGCGCTGACGGACAAGCGCCTGATGCCCTCGAACACCGCGCCGGATGTGCTGCTGCTGGTTGACCCGACGCTTGGCGAATACGCGATGCTGTCCGAAGCGGTGAAGGTGCTGGGAAAGCTCAATGAGAATATCGAGACGATGCTGAAAAAGCAGAAGAAGGGAGAAAAACATGAAAACACTTGATAAGCTGATGATGACGATTGTGGGCTTGCTGTGCTTCTGCGTCTCTGCGGCGGCTCTGATTTTCATGGATTTCAGCACGGAACACGGCGTGGTCTATGCAGACGCGCTGTACTGCATTCCCGTCTGCGTGCTGCTGCTTGCCTTTGCCGTGCTGACGATACTGAAATTCCGCACGGGCTATGACGGTAATCTGAAACTTGCAGGAATTGTCTGGGATGTGTTGTTCGCGCTTGCCTTTCTGCCGATTCTGGGCGTTCCCGCGATTGCGCAGGCAAGCGGCGCCTATGGATTGCTCTGCAAGGTACTGTTCGTGCTGGTGCTGCTGATGCCGAAAGTTTGGATTCTGCTGCCGAAACGGGGCGAATGAGCGCATCAGTCGCGCTGCGTGCGAATCCCCCTGCAACATAAATAACCAAGAAACATGGGTGTGTGCTGCGAAGGGGTCAAGGGGGCGACCGCAGACTTCGTCTGTTTTCTTTGCCCCCTTGTCGCCTCCGCAGAGGCGAAACCCTCTGCAACAATAAAATTTAAGGTAACACCGCTGCAAAAGAGAAATCAACACAGAAAACCCAAAAGGAAAGTGATGAGCAATGCCGCAGGAAACCTTCCTGACCGCCGCAAATCCCCCCGCGCCGCTGGCGGAGCGCCTTCGTCCGCAGAACCTCGATGAGTTTGCCGGACAGGAGCATTTGATCGGCAAGGGCAAAGTCCTGCGCCGCATGATTGAGGGCGATTTGGTGTCCTCCATGATTTTCTGGGGGCCGCCGGGCGTGGGCAAAACGACGCTCGCGCAGATTATCGCCCATCAAACCAAGAGCCATTTCATCAACTTCTCCGCCGTCACCAGCGGCATCAAGGAAATCCGGCAGGTGATGGAGCAGGCGGAAAGCGACCGGCATTTTGGCATCCGCACGATTGTGTTCGTGGACGAAATCCACCGCTTCAATAAGGCGCAGCAGGATGCTTTTCTGCCCTACGTCGAGAAGGGGAGCATTATCCTCATCGGCGCGACGACCGAAAACCCGTCCTTTGAAGTCAACAGTGCCTTGCTGTCGCGCTGCCGCGTGTTTGTGCTGCACGCGCTGACGGAGGACAATGTGCTGGGGCTGCTCCACCGCGCTTTGCAGGACGAACGCGGCTTCGGCGGGCAGAGAATCGACATGGCGGAGGATTTGCTGCGCGCAATTGCCGTCTTTTCCAACGGCGACGCGCGAACCGCCCTATCGACGCTGGAAATGGTCATCCTCAATGCCGATTTGGATGAGAACGGTCAGGCGCATGTGACCCCGGAGACGGTCGCGCAGTGTACGTCGCGGAGGTCGCTGCTCTACGACAAGAAGGGCGACGGGCACTATGACCTCATCAGCGCGCTGCATAAGTCGATGCGCAATTCCGACCCGGACGCGGCGGTCTACTGGCTGGCGCGGATGCTGGAAAGCGGCGAAGACCCGCTGTATATCGCGCGGCGCGTCGTGCGGTTCGCGAGCGAGGACATCGGGCTGGCGGATTCGCGCGCGCTGGAAACGGCGGTCGCGGCGTATCAGGCGTGTCACTTTCTGGGGATGCCGGAATGCACGGTGCATTTGACGCAGGCGGTGGTGTACATGGCGATGGCACCGAAGTCGAACGCGCTGTATGTGGCGTATGAGACGGCGAAAAAGGATGCGCAGGAGCAAATCGCAGAGCCTGTTCCGCTGCAAATCCGGAATGCGGAAACCAGCTTGATGAAGAACCTCGGCTATGGCAAGGGCTATGTGTACGCGCACGACACGCAGGAGAAGCTGTCCGCGATGACGTGCCTGCCGGATTCGCTGCAGGGAAAGCGCTACTATCAGCCGACGGAGCAGGGGAACGAGGGGCGGTATAAGCAGCGGCTGGAGGAGATTATCAGGTGGAAAGAGGAACATAGGGGGAAGTAAGCGGAAAATCCCCCCCAAAAAAAAAACAAAAACGCCTTGCAGGAGCATCACACGCTGCAAGGCTCTTTTGTATGGAGCGACTGGAAGCACACACCCAATCACAGTTTCTTTTTGAGGAGAATTATCTCTTCTGTTCGGGATTCTTCCACAAATCCGTGTTTCAGAAAAAGGCTGACAGCCGGATTGTCGATGGCAATATCATCATACAGAACGGAAACGCCGTTGCTTTTCGCCGCGGAACACAGCAAATCCAATGCTTCGCCGCCATAGCCTCTTTTTCTGTATTTCGCATAAATCATGACGTTGGCTATTTCCTGCTGCATTTCGGCATCATAGTGATAGGCAATTTCGCCAACAAACTGACCATCTTCGTTTTTGAGATACCTGTAATACCGCTTGCCATCAGGGTCGGCAATCCAGCAATCGTACCAGCCACGCCATTTATCTTCCCCAAAGGGAATTGTCCCGCCCCATGCGTGATTGTAAGACATGGTATCTTCATCCGCCAGCATCATTTGCCGAAACCACAAGTCCTCATATTTTGGCTCATACAGCGTCAGCATATTGACCTCCTGATGATGACTGTATTTCCAGATGGAAAGGCAAGAAAAAATCCGAACCCGCTTCCAATTGGAAAGTCAGATTCGGATTCTTCATGTCGTGCCGGAAGTGGGACTTGAACCCACACGACATCGCTGCCAACGGATTTTGAGTCCGTCGCGTCTGCCATTCCGCCATTCCGGCAAGCACAAAACAGTATAGCATAAAATCGGCGGTTTTGCAAGCGGTTTTGCGCGGCGGAGGAAAATTTTCGGATTTTTGATGGGCAGCGAAAGAAAAAGGACTGCCCCGTTTTGCAGGACAGTCCATCGGAATTACTTCCGCAGGGTGATGACGATGTGGCGCTTGGGTTCTTCGCCCTCGGAGTGGGTGTCCACCAGCTCGTTGGGCTGGAGCGCGGAGTGAATCACGCGGCGCTCGTAGGGGTTCATGGGCTCCAGAGAAACCTTGCGGCCCGTCTTGACGGCGCGGTTCGCCATGCGGTTTGCCAGACGAATCAGCGTGTCCTCGCGCTTGGCGCGGTAGTTCTCCGTGTCCAGCGTGACGCGGGTGTAGTGATCCTGCCCCTTGTTGATGCGCAGGCTCGTCAGGTACTGCAGGGCGTCGAGCGTCTCGCCACGGCGGCCAATCAGGATGCCCAGCGTGTCGCCCGTCATCTGCGCGAAGATGTTGTTCTCCGCGTCCGTGCCCATCGCGACGGTCACGTCAACGCCCATCAGGTGGGTCAGCTCCTTGAGGAAGCTCTGCGCCTGACCGACGGGGGAGGCGGGGTCAATCTGCTCGTCGGGAATCATGGTGACGACGGGCTTTTCCAGCGGGGCAGCGGGAGCCTTCGGGGGAAGGGGCTTGCGCTCCGGCTTCGGGGCGGATTCGCCCTCTGCCTTGGGCTGACGCGGCTTGTCCTTCTTCGGGCGGTCATTGCGCTTGCGCTGCACGGGCGCGGGACGCTCGGCGGCATCAGCAGCAGGGGCGGCATCCGTCGCAGCGGGAGCAGCTTCCACAGCGGGCGCTTCCATCGGGGCTTCGACCTTCGCTTCCACCTTCACCTCGGCGGGCTTTTCCTGCGCCGGCTTGGGCTGTGCGGGCTTCGGC
>UMJZ01023250.1_pt1 | contig 11212 bp, 6 predicted proteins | sample 1966181 | NCBI WGS metagenome assembly UMJZ01 (sample SAMEA4836163, study PRJEB28245) | human gut metagenome | biome: gut microbiome; material: fecal sample | place: Denmark | collected 2008 | reverse complement strand
ATATTTTCTTAGAATGTAAGATTTACTCCAACTGTAAACTGACGCAGTGTAGGATAAGAACCGTAGCTGCACATCGGATCCATGAAGTTGTCTGGATAAGGATTATAGAAGCTCAGCAGGTTCTGGCCTGTAACGTTTACGCGGGCTGACTGTATACCGATTTTCTTCACGAGGCTTGACGGAATAGTGTAGGCCAGTGTCAGACGGCTCAGTTTTACTCGTGTTCCGCTTATTCTCCAGAACGATGATGTTATTGCGTTTACGCTCTGGTAAGCGAGGTTAGGCAGGCTTCCGTTGCGGTTGGCAGCTACTACGAGGTTGCCGGCTGCATCGTATATGTCCTGATATGAGTACATGTTGTCAACATTCCAGAATGAAGGCATGTTGGTGAACTCGAGGTCGTCTACGCCTGAGCCTGACTTCAGTGCAGAAGCGTCAACGAAGCTGTATCCACCCCATGAAGCGCTCAGCTGGGCTGTGAGAGAGAATCCCTTGTAGTCGGCGCCGAGGTTCATTGTAACGCTGTAAGGATTGTTGCGGTTAGACAGACATACCTGGTCGTTGTCCTTGTCTACCACGCCGTCAGGTCCTGCGTATGTTCCGTCTTCCTGCTGCGGTCCGCGTACATCCTTATATATAAGCATACCCGGGCGAACCTCGTCTTTGCTCATTCCGAGGTAAGATGTGATGTTGTATTTGTCGAAATACTCCTCAATATCCTGGAATGAACGGAACATGCCGATGCACTGCATACCCCACAGACCGATGTCTGTACGTCCGCCGCGCTGTATCTGACGATAGATATAGTCTGTGGCGAAGTCCATGTTCAGCACCTTGTTGTCGCTGTAGCCTGTGTTGAGGCCGATACGGTATTTGAAGTCCTTGCCGATCTTGTCACGCCATGTAGCGCTCAACTCGTAGCCCCAGCTGTCCATCTCGCCAAGGTTTACTGCTGCCGACTGTGTACCGATTGTTCCCTCGATAGCCTGGCTGATGTTCATCAGCATGTCGCGGTTCCACTCGCGGTACATATCGTAAGTAACGCTCAGACGGTTGTCAAGTACGGTGAAGTCGAGACCGAAGTTGGCTTTGTAAACCTTATCCCAGTGAACATCCTTGTTTACGGCAGAGTTGTTCTTGTTGATGGTTATACGGTTCTCGCTTTCGTTAGAGATGCCTGTACCGAACACCGGACCGCGGTTGGCGTCCTGGGCGTAAACCTGCATCCACTGCCATGCGGCTGTGTTGTCACGTCCTGTCATACCGAATGATCCGCGAACTTTCAGGAAGTCTACCCATGGAAGAGCCTCCTTGAACCATTTTTCTTCAGACATTACCCAACCTGCGCTGAATGACGGGAATACTCCCCAATAGTTTACCGGGGCGAATTTCGTTGAAGCGTCAGAACGGATAAGGAATTCTGCCAGATACTTGTTGGCGTATGCATAGTTGATACGTCCGATGTAAGAGAGAGTTCCTGACTCGCTGCGGGTGAAGGTTATAACCTTTGTCTCGCCCTCAGCTGAGTTTGACTGTCCTGTTGTGAAGGGGTAGGGGTCTGAAACCATGGCATAGAGATACTCGCTCTCTGCTTCTGATTTCTCTATTGAGAATAATGCTCCGATGCTGTGCTCGCCGAAGTCTCTGTTATATGACGCCGTAAAGTTCATCTGGTAGTTGTCTGTACGTGTCATAGAGCGGTTCAGCTGTGACGGGTCGCCGTTGGCTATTGTATGGGGCAGCAGGTTCGCCTCTGTGATAAACTGGCTGTAGTCCTGACCTTCTACCGGAGTATACAGGTGGCTTCCGCTTCCGGGGCGTGTCTGCATTGTGTACACTTTGTATTCAGAGCCATACTGGTTGGTCTTGTCTGTGTTGATGCTCTTTGAGTAAGAGAATCTCAGCTTCAGTCCCTTCAGTATCTTGCTCCATCCGAAGTCGTAGTTGATGCTTCCCTGAATGTTGATGTTAGAGTTCATCGTGCGGCTGTAGTCGCCGTTGTTTCTCAGTTCAGAGAATGAGTAGTTCTGGTCATCGTCCACCTGAGTGTTGCTTATTCCGTATGCTGCGATTGGCAGGCCGTTGACATACTCCGGAATATAGCGCGGACGTGTGAGCAGGATGTTGTAGTCTTTTTCGTTAGAAGTACCGCCAACCTTGATGTAAGGTGTGTTCTTCTTTCCGTAGTCGCCTGATACACTGAGGTTTGCACCCAGCCACTGGCTTACCTTAACGTCTACTCCTGCACGGTAGTTCCAGCGGTTGTAGTCAAGGTTGCCGAGGTTACCGTCCTGGTCGAAGTAAGAAAGACTTGCAAAATAGCTTGCACGGTCAGTTGCTCCGCTGAGGTTTACGTTATGCTTCATCGTAACGCCTGTCTCCCAGTATTTGTCCAGCAGGTCGTAGTTGAGGCCCTTCATTGCATTGAGCTCGTCTGCCTGATAGAGGTCTGTAAGATGGTTGAGCGATGTGTTCTTCGGGTCGGCTGCTGCAACAGCGTTGTAGAGACGGCCATACTCGTATGCGCTCAGCATCTTGGGATGTGATACGGCGTCTGTGAAACCGAATGTACCGCTGTAAGAGATGCGCGGTGCGCCGAGCTTACCCTTCTTTGTGGTAACGAGGATAACACCGTTGGCCGCACGTGCACCGTAGACGGCTGCTGAAGCGTCCTTCAGCACAGAGATGCTCTCCACTTCAGCCGGGTCGAGGTTGTTGAATGCCTCTGCACCGAGGTTCTGTGTTGAGTTGCCCACCTTTACGTCGTTGGGATAGATGTATCCGTCGATGACGAACAGAGGCTGCTGTGCCACGCTACCTACGTCGCCGAGCGAGTTGGTGTCACGTATATACATTGTTGCGTTTTCGCCCGGGCGGGTGTCGCCGCCGCTTACGCTCAGACCGTTGACAAGTCCTGACAGACTGCTTGCCAGACCGCCTGAGGTCATGTCCTGAATCTCGTCCATCGGAACAGTTGCAACAGAACCGGTCAGGTGAGCCTTCTTCTGCACACCGTAACCTACTACGACAACTTCTTCAAGATTCTGTGAGTCTTCCTGCATTTGTGTTCTTCCGCCGGGAGCAACAGTCTGTGTAAGATATCCGATGTAGGATATTGTCACCTTGCTGCCCTTGGGTGCAGAGATGGTGTAGTTACCATTTATGTCGGTTATCACACCGGTGTCCTCCTTGCCGCTTATGCGGACAGATGCGCCAATGATAGGGTCGCCGTTTTCGTCAACGACTGTACCCTTCACCGTCTGGCTTTGTGCCAGTGCCGGTGTGGCAGCACAAACCATGAGGCCGAAGCATAGAGCTTTTATGAATTTTCTTTTCATATCTTATGTTTTTCTTTTGTTATCGATTATTATTCTGCAGCCGGAAGCCAGCGCGGGTCGCCGGTTCTCTTAGACAGCTGTTCGCCTCCGTTGACAGTGAAGTCGCCGTTTGTCGGGTCTTCAAACTGCGGGTTGCTCTTTATTGCAGTGCCGCTCTTGTCGTAGTTCTCTTCATTGTCATAAGTGTCTGTGGCAGCATCCTGCAGATAAGTGTTGTTAAGGAATGTGTATGACGGGCTTGTGCTGAAGTTACCGCCGATGAAGCGGCGTGCTATTTCCTTGGCACAGTCAACGAATATTGTGTTTGTCAGTACGAATACTGATGTTGCCTTGCCGCTGAATCCGCTGTAGTTAGCCCACTGTCCTGATTTTGCGATGTTGTAGAATGTGCTGTTCTTGATGTTTACGCTGTTAGATGTGTATCCGGCACGGTCGCAGCGTCCTGAGTTGTTGTATTGTATGAAGTATTTTGCATCAGAGTCGCCGGCGTTCCAGAATGTAGAATTCTGTACGGTCAGATTGTTGATGAATCCTGACTTGAAGTAGATTATGGCATTGCTGTTTACGCCGCTTGATGCTGTAGATGTCAGTTTCACCACAGTGTTGTCAATGACACATGTCTCAATACAATATTTCTTGTTGTTGTCGTGTATAAACTGGGCATTCACTCCTTCAAAGTTACAGCTTGTGATATGCAGCGTACCCATTATGTTGTAGTAGTCGCCGCTGCCTGTTGCGCCTTTTATGCTCTCGTCAGGTGTCTCGCTCAGTCCTATTGCCTCGTTTGCAGATGCGCTGCAGTTAAAGTTGAGGCTCTTCAGTTTCAGAGGAGCTGATGTGCGTATTGTTCCTTGTTCACCATAAGTGATTGTAGGTCTCTTCTGGTCGTTTGTACAGCGCAGCTGTATCTTGTTTCCGCCAAAGTCAAGAATTCCTGAAACTGTATACTGTCCGCCTTCCTCAAGGTCGTATACGAGTTCCTCTTCGTTGCCTTCAGGTATAGGGTTGTTCTGGAAGTATTCGCAGAGGTCGCTTCCTGAAGGAATTGTTGCAAATGCAACGGCAAAGGTGTTGAAAGTTTTGATTACAGGGTCGCAGCCTGTGTTGTTTCTTTCCTCGTTGCCGAGAACTTCCAGAGACAGTTCGTAGTTGTTGTCCTCAACACGTGCTACGGCGAATGAAGTGCCGTCGTAGACAGAGTCTATCAATACTTCTCCTGCAGTAGTGTTAGTCAGGATGGCATGATAGCCGCCTGCACCATAGACTACCGGCCAGCTGATGGTCTGTTGTGTTCCATCTGCGCTTGCCGTGATTTGGATGTCGTCTGTTGAAGGAGCCTCAAGCTGTGTGTTGTATACACCGCTGTCGAAGCTTTCTTCGTCGAAACCATCCTGCGCACATGAAGCAAAGAGCAGCACGCCTGCCGCAAGCGACATCAGGGCGTATGCCTTTCTTCGTAGTGAAAAATGATTTTTCTTCATAAGAATGTTTTTATTAATGTTATACAATATAATTAAATTTGTTTTTTCAAGTATGTCTTGCCCATGGCATCAGGGCATATTTTCTCCTTTATAATTCTTTGACGAATATAATAGAAAAATGTAACCAAAATATAATAAAAAATAAAAACAAAAGGTTGCATTAAACTATTTGTCGCTTTTGTCTACGGTGTAAACGGCTGATTTATAACATGATACGTCTCGGATGGTGCATATTTGTCGCATGTCAGACATGGAAATTATATGTTTTTTTATCCTTCACGTATTAGTTTTCCCGGTTGCGTTTTGATGTCCGCATTAGATATGGCATGCTTCTGCTTGTCCGTTTGCGCCAGTTTTGTGTGTCTGCGGGCATCTCGTCAAAAAGAACAACGGTATGGTGCAGCTGCCGGAGTGGCAAGTCATTAAGAAAAACTGTGATTAGCAGAGTCAGGATTAATCATATCCCCCAAAAGCAAATAATCCTCCTAATGACAGGCGTGCTGTCTTTAGGAAGATTATTTGTGCGTTATGTATAAAAGATGTTTATTGGTTTACGTACGATTCGTACACAATCGTCATCAGGCTTATTTTCTGATGAACTTCTTTCCGTTCTGAATCAGTATGCCCTTTGCATCCTTGCTTACGCGCTGTCCGGCAAGGTTGTATACAGGAGCATCAGCGTCAAATGTGTTGTTTGTTATGTCGTTGATGCCGCTTGTGCCGGCTTTGAATTTAACATCGCTTACACCAATCTGTGCGCTGTGCAGGAACACCATGTAGGTCTGGTCAGCCTTCATAGGTATGTTCAGCCATCCCCAGATAGCCTGGCTGCCGCCTTTTGCACCCCAGATATACAGGTCGTCACCTTCTGTTCCCTTTGTAGGGAGGTTCATGTTGTAAGCCTTTGTGCCGTCTTCGTTTGTCACGCCGTTCTCATATCCGTCCAGAGTATAGTCTACGTTAGGTGTCAGAGCCTTCTGTGTCTCCTTGTCTACAACGAAGAGCTTGCGGTTACCTTTGTTGATCCATACACCGAGTACGAGAGTTCCTTCAGCCTTAGCCTTGAACTCATAGTAGAGTCCTGACACGGGCAGACCCTTGCTTCCGTCCGGCTCGTAGTATTCGTATGCAGGACGGTATGTGCCTGTAGGCTGGCCGTCTGTAATCACTTCTTCTGCCAGAAGCTTAACGTAGGGATTACCTGTTCCCTGTACGTAAGGAAACTCGATGTCGCCCTGGTTGCCGGTCTTCCATTCTATGGCATTCCATTCTGATACGTTTGCGTCTTTGTCTATTTCTTTAGGAGTAGTGCCGCCTACTGCTGTCATTGTTACATTTGTAAGATCTACGGTAACAACAGATTTGCCGTTCTGAGTGTCGATAACAGCATTCTGGAATTCTTCAGCCATTACTACGTTCTTGTCGGCATCATAAGTTGCGGCAGCATAATAATCCTGAGCGTTTGCGCTCATTGCTGCAAGTGCAACTGCTACTAAAGTAAAAATTTTTTTCATAAGCTAATTTTATTAAGTTAATAGATTTTCTGATGTTTTTCTCTTTAAACGATTACTGATTTGCTTTGTAATCAAAAGCGAAAATGCTATTAACTAAATTTAACCTTCGTGTGTCCCGATTATGCGAAGCGCCTTTTGCGAAAATGGGCATAGGCGCTTTAATCCTAATCGGCTATCAGCGTTCAGAAACTAAAAGACGGGCTGAAAGCATGAAGACACAAAACAGATAAAACAATGTGCGGTCTAATGGCCAATTGTGCTTAAATGTCAATAAGCGTAGCTCAAATAACGTAGTGACTATCCGAATCTCGCAAATCATTACCCAAATTCATTTCGTCGTTTTTTTATTAGCGCTAAACTGGCGGCCATTGTGATTCGGCAAAATTCTGATACAAAAAACTTATCTTAATAAACTCATCACTCGTCACAATAGCTTTTAATATGCTGATTTACAGCTTGTTAAGTTGTGATGAGTTGCTTTCCGTACTCATCACGCAACAGACCGTTCACCTCGGATGTGATGAGTAGGAAATGCAACTCGTCACACTCTAAAGCCTTGACTACAAGGCTCTTATGCAGCTTTGTGATGAGTGATGAGTTTTTTCTTAAAATCTTTTTCATATCTCTTTTCTTTTTTACGTCGTAACATGGCCATGCAGCTTGTAAAAGCTGTCCTTTTACATCGTAAAACACCACGTTTCATCATCTAAAAGCATACCTTTTCCAATGCCGTTTGCCGTCTTTTATGTCCCAACCAGTAATTAATATTCAGCAATGTTAATGCTTTATGTTATTGGTCAGCCTGTGCTTTTGCCTTATCTTAATAGTCTTTCCGTTTGCTTTTTCGCTGGCATAATGGGCTGTGTCAAGAAAAAACGTACGAAAAGACCAGCAAGGATGGCTGAGAGCATAAATCACCTTGTTTAATTAAAATCTATTTGCCTGACGACGAACTGTGGCCATATAATATAAGGTATATGTATTGCCCGCATACTCTATGCGCCTCGGATCTGCGCCGTAGGATGCGAAGTCGCCTATCTTGGATACAATGCGCTGTGAGCCTATGTAGATGTGCTTGGTGTAGCGTCCGCCTTGGTTTGCCACGAGATAAGGACTCACGTAGAGTGAGAACCTGGCAGTGTTGGTGCGTCCGCCGGCAAACTCTGAGTTCACATATACCTGCTCGCTCTCTCCGCTGGTCTTCACCGTGCGCTCGCCGTCCGCGTCATACCAGTAGTTCGTCACGAAGCCGTCGTCGTCGGAGGCCAGCAGGCGGTTCTCCTCGTCCCACTTCAGTTTGCGCTCATGGGCTTTCTCGTCCGTTGTTCCATCTTTCTTCGTGCGTCCGGTGTTTACGTAGACGAGGTTGCCGTTGGCGTCATATTCGTAGGCGTGGCTGTTGGTGACTTTTCCGTCCTCGCCTGGAGCCGTTTCCGTGCGGTAGTTAACGTCCGTCACGTTGTCCAGCTGGAACTTCTTTCCTTCCTCCTGTCCGTAGGTGTACGTAAGGTCGTAGCCCACGTTGAGCGTGCCGTCGAACTGCAGGTTGTCCTGCGTGAGGTGCTGGCTCTTCGACGTGATGCGGTGCATGTTGTCGTAGCCCATTGCCAGTGTGTAGCTTGCCGTCTTACTGTCTGCACCCGTGTAGGTGCCGGTGGCGCTTGACAGGCGGTACAGCGCGTCGTAGGTGTAGCTGTGGCTCATCTGCCCGCCGGCCTTGCCGCTCTGTGGCAGGGCCGCTCCGTTGGTCACGCCGAGCACGTTGCTCACGGTGTCGTAGGTGTAGGCGTTGTCCATTATGGTGCGTCCGCCGGCGTCAACCTTCAGACCCTGCAGCCTGCGCCGCTGCGGCTCGTAGGTGTAGAATGTCTCCGCGCCGTTGCAGTATTTCATGTACGTGCGCTGCCCGAACTTGTCGTAGCCTATGCGGTTCACGTAGTCGTAGCCGTATGACTTGTAGCCGTGGACGTTGGTCAGCTGGCCGCCGAGGTCGTAGGCGTAGGAAACCTTCTCCTCGTCGGGGTATATCATCTCCAGCAGGCGGTTGTGGCTGTCGTAAGCCCACTGCGTCACGTACGTGGCGATGGCCTGGTTGGGCACAATGTCTTTATCCATATTTTGCATTATGGTAAAATAGACCTGTGTCTATCATATTTTTCCAGACCTGGCTGTATTCCAAATAATCCCAAACTATTTTTATTAAAATATAATATATCATTTCGCGAAACACATTCATAAATATATGATGCTGTACTTTCTTTTAAATTGTAATAATATATATGGGGTTGAATTATGCCCTTTCGTTTTATAAAATATGTAACTGAATCTTTTTTGCAATTTAACAAATCTACAATATGTGTCATTTCGTCATATATACATTCTTTATTTTGAACATTATCTACAACTGGAATCCATTGTGTTATCCAAATGCATTGATCCGCTGTCTTAAGATAAAAGTCATTTGTTATAGTTTCGCCCATATAGCAATACCGTAATTCGGCAATACTGTCATTAAAAAACATTCTATAATATGTTCTAGCAGGATTTTCTTGCCCACTTTTTGTTATAGGAGTATTACGTTTCCATAATTCATATTCTTCATAACTGCACCATTTGTGATTACATAAAAAATATTTTTTTATAGTTGTTGTGTCATTAGATGCAATAACATATATTGTGTCATTTTTTTTGCGTACATACACAAACGGATTTAATGCAACTTTTCCCATTCCTTCCATCTTTAATTCATTGAATGTTTGATACTTTTCAAAAGAACTTAATTCAAAATATTTTTTATCAAGATTATTTGTAAAAGAATTTTTGTTTCTTTTTTCACTTTTTATATTGACGTTTTGGCTACAAGCATCAAATTTGTTTCTTTTTTCACTTTTTATATTGACGTTTTGACTACAAGCATCAAAAAAAATGGAAAGAAACATTATTAGTATAATATTTATTTTCATATATAATTATCTAAGTGGTTAAAGTTTGGATCCTAATATTTACATTAGAATCCAAACCTTTTATATTATAATTATTTTGCAAACAAATTCATTCTAAATGAATTATTTATGTCAAAAGACCATGACATACCTTTGTTCTTATCAATAGTAACATTCTTAATAAATCCAAAAGGCTCTCCTCGGTTCGAATACATAAATTCATTTTGTGGAGATGTTGGTTTAAATGGAATTTTAATATCATCATTATTCAAATAATTACTTCCATCATATTTGTACCCTGCCCGTATTGGATGATCTGAAGCTACCACTAATGAAGATGTCTGCTTTGCCATATTTTCAACCAATTCATATCCTCGTCCTTCAAGTGTACCTATGTCACAAGCTCCTATAAAAACATTGTGGTTGTTTAAACCATCTTTAAGCATTGTGAAATCAGTTTCTGGCGTAATCTTGTCTGAACCAATATTAAAATATGCAGGTGTATTGCTATTACCTCTATAGCCATGACTATTAAGAGTATAAGTTTTTGTCACAGTATTGATTTCTTTTAACTTATACATAGCATTAGCAAAATCTTTCATATCTGTTACCCGTATAACTGGAACACCAGAATTGACAGCCGCTAAATAATCTTTTAAAATAGCTCCATTATGGTCAGATAAATTCATAGGGAATACAGCAATAACTGCATAATATTTATTGTTCTCAACTGTTCCATCAAAATCGAATCTACCATCTTTATCTATAAAGATAATTGGATTATTATGGCAATAGGTATATGAACCAATATTAAATGCGGTTTCTTCCAATGGATCTGTAGACATCCACAAGCTCAACCTCGGGTCGTAGTACCTCGCACCGTAGTAATACAGTCCGGTCTCCTCGTCGAACTCTTTTGCGTTGAAGAGGTACGGCGTATTCCACGTGTTGTTCCGCTCCTCGATGAACACCTCGCCGAACGGCACGTACTCTACGTGCTGCACAACCTCGCCGTCAAGGTTGGTGATGTAGCTTGTGCTGCCCAGGTGGTCTGCATGGTAGTAGAACTGCAGATTCTCGTAGGCGTCGCCCTCCTGGAAGTTGCCGTCGAGCGCGTTGGCCTGCGCCACCGCCTCGGCCTGTGCCGCCTCCAAGGAACCGTCGTCGCAGCAGAAGCCCTCGCCGTTCACATAATCGTCGTTGTCTGTTCCGTTGTACGGCACCCCAAATGTAGCATAATTTTCTTTGATTGCCTGCAGTTGTTGACTATATTTAACATCATAGTCCACATTTACTGCGTCAGCCTCTTTGCCGGCATATTGTATGCGCCTCGGATCTGCGCCGTAGGATGCGAAGTCACCTATCTTGGATACAATGCGCTGTGAGCCTATATAGATGTGCTTGGTGTAGCGTCCGCCTTGGTTTGCCACGAGATAAGGGCTTACGTAGAGTGAGAACTTGGCCGTGTTGGTACGTCCGCCGGCAAACTCTGAGTTTACATACACCTGCTCGTTCTCGCCGCTGGTCTTCACCGTGCGCTCGCCGTCAGCGTCATACCAGTAGTTGGTCACGAATCCGTCATCGTCAGAGGCCAGCAGACGGTTCTCCTCGTCCCATTTCAGTTTGCGCTCATGGGCTTTCTCGTCTGTTGTTCCGTCTTTCTTTGTGCGTCCGGTATTGACGTAAACAAGGTTTCCGTTCGCGTCATACTCGTAGGCATGGCTGTTGCGTGTCTTCCGGCTCTCGTCCGGAGTGGCTTCCGTGCGGTAGTTCACGTCACTGACGTTGTCAAGCTGGAATTTCTTTCCATCTTCCTGTCCGTAGGTGTACGTCAGGTCATAGCCCACGTTCAGTGTGCCGTCAAACTGCAGGTTGCCCTGCGTCAGGTGCTGGCTCTTCGAGGTGATGCGGTGCATGTTGTCGTAGCCCATTGCCAG
>UMJZ01008746.1_pt1 | contig 11212 bp, 10 predicted proteins | sample 1966181 | NCBI WGS metagenome assembly UMJZ01 (sample SAMEA4836163, study PRJEB28245) | human gut metagenome | biome: gut microbiome; material: fecal sample | place: Denmark | collected 2008 | reverse complement strand
CTGCTGCTGCTGTAGCTGTTCCTGCTTCTGGTGAGGCTGCAGGCGCTGCTGCTGAGAAGACAGAGTTCGATGTAGTCCTAAAGTCATTCGGCGCAAGCAAGATGAACGTTATCAAGGCTGTTCGTGGTATCACAGGTCTTGGTCTAAAGGAATCAAAAGAGCTTGTTGAGAGCGCTCCAAAGGCTATTAAGGAAGGCGTTTCTAAGGACGAGGCTGAGGATCTTAAGAAGCAGCTTGAAGAGGCTGGCGCTGAGGTTGAGCTTAAGTAATTTTACTTTAACAGGTGTAAAATTACCGGCTTAAATATTAAGCAATTTACAAGGGTACCCGTGAGGGTGCCCTTTTTTGCGTTAGCCGTAGAATTTTGTTCGGCATTTTATCACAACTATTGACATAGAGTCTAAAAGCGTTATTTCAATTTTTACAATTAAGTTGAAATAACGCTTTGTTTTGTAATATCGTATTTTAAGTTTAATATGCAGTACATCAAAATCACTCATCGGTAAATGAATTCATCACATCTGAGATTGACAATATATCAGATATTAATTTGTTTACTTTTTTATCAAGTAAAAAAGTATTGTTTGTATATTGATTAAATAATGTGAGTAATTCATTTAATTTTGATTTTTTAACTATTAAAAATTGACCGTCAAGTGAATTTTTCATTTTTCCTGTACCGAATTTTAACCAAATGTAATCTACATTAAAGGTATTAGAAATATTAGCTAAGTTTTTGTCAGTTGGATTTCTAACACCATCTTCCCAATATTTAACAATTTGACCTGATACTTTTAATTTTGCACCAAATTCTTGATAATTCAAATTGTTATCATATCTAATCATAGAAATTCGATAAGGCAATGTAGTGTTAATACTGTTTGTTTTATTATTGTTTTCCATTTCCAATATTACCCCCCTTTTTTTACAATATGGAATTTTTGTTGAAGTATAGTGTGCTATAATAAGATGATATTTCAAAAATTTGAATATTTCTTATAATACAAATAATATCATTAATACTATTATTTGTCAATGTAGAATTTTAAAATATAATTTGTCACTGTAATAAGCTTAAATTTAGGATTTTATTGACACATATAAAAATATAACTATAATTAGAGATAGACTAAAGTATTTTTTGGTTTTATAGTTATAATGTTTAAACCAATCAGTGAGAGGTAAATTTATGAGTGAAATTTTTTCTGATAATCAATATTTGCTTTTGTATAAAGATATTAGGCGATTTTTAAGAAATAATATTGAACTTGTGTTGAATATACAAAATGAATTACTATATGATGTAGTTCAAAACGAGGAAAGTTTGTTTGAATTTAATAAACAACAAATGCTTGAATTATTAATAATATTAATTCATAAATGCAATTACAAAAATGTAATTTTAGATAAATATTTGACAGATTTAAAAGATAAGAATATTATTGTTGAGGAGTACATTAAAAAACATAATTATATTTTTAGCTTTGTCAATGCACAAGATGTTTTAAATTGGCTGCTGACTAAAAAAATTAATACTTTTCAAAAAAATATAGATTTTTCTTATTTTTTCAAAGCAAATGTGATTAAAAATAAAATTGATTCACCATCGTTATTTTTTAATATTACAGGTTTTGAATATGTAGACAATAAATTAAATATAGTAAGTCCATTAAATATAGAAAACACAAATCATTTATTAAAACTGTTATGTGATAACAAGAACATTGAGATACCTATAATTTTTAAAATAAGTGATAATCAAGAAAAGAAAGAAGATGATTATGATTGACTGATGAATTGAAGCAAAATGATTTTTATAATCACAAACAAAAACAACAATATTTGAATGAATTAACAAATGATTTAAAAAACAACGATAATTCAAATAACACAAGTAGGAGTGCTGTTAGTAGAATCACTACTGTTTTTAGACAAGCTAAACAATATGAGGAAATGAGGAACTGTGATATATCAAAAATGACAAAAAATCAGTTACTGATAGTATTACCTCAAATGTTATGTTCAAACAAGAGTGCTATGATTACAGTTAGAAGAAGTTTCTATAGTTTGTTATCGTATGTTGAATGGTGTGAATCTTTATATTATGTAGATGTTGATATGTGGAAATCAATTGATATATTTTCGTTAAAGAACACAGACATTATTCGAGAAAGTTATTATAAAGACCCTCTGGATTTCTGTCAATCTTTGGAATATTTTTATTTTCCAAATTCTTCTTTCAAAGAAGATAACACAACTAAGAGAATTTATTTCATCAGTCTGTTGTTATTATACAATGGTGTATCAGAAGAATATTTTGAATTTTTATTGCGTGATAATTTTGATTTTGTCAACAATATGATAAATATTAAAAATACACAAAACAATTTACAAATTAATATGATTCCTGAATTTATTAAATATTACAAAAGTGTTTGTGAATCTACAAAATGTAGAGTTTCTAGTTCTGCACTTCACGAAAGACCATTCTTGCAGCCAGAATTTATATTATCTGTACCGAGATATTATGTGGAAGATGTACATGAAAAAATAAAAACATCATTAAGATTAATAAACCGAGATAAAAAATTGCTGTTAGATAAAAACAAAAAAGTTATCAATAAGAAAATTATTGAAACCAGTGGGTTATTTTATCGAATTTATAGAAAAGAACTTGCCGATGTAAATAATTTTAAATTTACAGATTATGTTAAATATAAATTTGGAACTACGGAATATTGTAATTTAAAGTATGATTATGAATTATTTAAAAAGGCTTATTATTCTAATCTATCGATGTAAATAGGCTCTGTGTCAGTGGTTGTGGCATAATTAAAGGATAGGTAAGGTTAATGTTAGCCAAATTAAAAGCTAAGGATAAGCAGGGCTATTGTTTGCTAAGTTAAAAACTAAAGATAGGTATGGTTATTGTTATCCGACTTAAAAATCTGCGGAATAAAACAAAAAACACACTTGTATTAATTGTTGGTTTTATTATTAAATAAAAGGTTATTTTTAGATAAAATGTGCAAAAATTCAGGTGGGTTATTTTTTCCCTTGTAGTTTTTTTGCAAATATCTTATAATATAAATGTATATTTGTTTAAATTATTAAGTACGAACGGAGGAACATAGATGGGAACAGAAAATCTGTCAACAATAAAGGCAGAGATTGAAAAATCATCTGCGTACAAGAATCTTTCAAACCTTTTTGATGAGGGTACTTTCACACAAATTGACGCTTACACTATGTCAGGCGAAAACCCGACTGAGGTAATTGCAGGCTACGGCACTGTAAACAGCTGCCCTGTATATGCTTTTGCACAGAACAGTGAAATTTGCGGCGGTGCTATGTCAAAGGCCCATGCAGCAAAGCTGCAAAAGGTTTATGACCTTGCAGAAAAAACAGGTACACCTGTAGTAGGTATGTACGATTCAAACGGTGCAAAGCTAACAGAGGGTATTGATATGCTGGGCTCTTACGGTGCTGTTATTAACAGTGTCAGCAAGCTTTCGGGTGTTGTTCCTCAAATTTCAGTAATTTTAGGCAACTGTCTTGGTACAGGTGCTTTAAACGCAGTTAGTGCAGACTTTGTAATTATGTCAGAAAAGGCAAAGCTTTCTCTTGATGTTACAGGTGAAAACGCTTCTGCACAGGACGCTGCTAAGCTTGGTGTAAGCCACCTAACAGCAAAGGATACAGACAGTGCTATTGAGCTTACCAAAGAATTAGTAGCAATGCTTCCATCTAACAATCTAAGCGTTTCTCCTATTATGGACGCTGACGAGCCTGCCGATGACGCAAAATGTCCTATAGCTAAAATTACAGACGCTGACACATTTATTCAGCTGAAAAAGGGCTACGGCAGCGAGGCAGTAGTTGGCTTGGGCAGAATTGCCGGCGTGGTAACAGGTATTGTTGCTACAAAGGGCGGTACACTTGCCGCTGAGGATTGCGACAAAATAGCTTCATTTGTAAGCTTCTGTGACGCTTTTGCAGTTCCTGTAGTAACACTTGCTGACAGCACAGGCTTTGCAGGTGTAAAAGAGGCTGCAAAGGTTACTGCCGCTTATGCCGATGCAACAACTGTTAAGGCAACTGTTATTACCGGCAAGGCTTACGGTGCGTTTTACATTGCTGTAGCGGGTGCGGCAGCAAATGCAGATATTACATTTGCTGTTGATACTGCTTCAATATCACCGCTTGCACCTGTAACTGCTGCGGCTGTTATGTGGTCTGACAAGATGGCAGTGCCAAAGGACGAAAGAGATAAGGTTGTAGCTGAGTACGAGGCTAAGGAGTGTACTCCTGCTAAGGCTGCCGCTGCGGGATATGTAAACGATGTTATTTCAGCGACCGATATTCGCTTTAAGCTGTACACAGTACTTGAAATGCTTTCAGGTAAAAGAGTTGCTACAATGCCTAAGAAGCACGGTACAATTAACTAATATAATTTATTTATTGAAATATAAAATTTGTTATAAAAGAGGATGAACAATATGAAAAATCTTAGAATTACAGTAAACGGCAACAGCTATGATGTACAGGTTGAAGAGCTTGCAGCAGGTTCTGCACCTGCTCCTGCAGCAGCTGCTCCGGCAGCAGCACCTGCCGCTGCACCAAAGGCAGCACCGGCTCCGGCAGCCGGCTCGGGTGAGCCTGTAAAGTCACCAATGCCTGGCGTTATTCTTGACATTAAGTGTTCAGCAGGTCAAGCTGTTAAAAAGGGCGACTGCCTGTTTATACTTGAGGCAATGAAGATGGAAAACGAAATTTTTGCTCCTGTTGACGGTACACTTGGTGCAGTTAATGTTTCAAAGGGCCAGAATGTTGAGTCAGGTACAGTTCTGACAACTATTGCTTAATTAAATCCACACTTGAAAGGAATGTGCTAAAATGCCACAAAAGAAGATTCTAATTACAGAAACAGTACTTCGTGATGCACACCAGTCTTTGTTTGCTACAAGAATGACTACAGATGATATGCTGCCAATTCTTGAAAAGCTTGATCAAGTTGGATTTTATTCATTGGAGTGCTGGGGCGGTGCAACATATGACTCCTGCCTTAGATTTTTAAACGAAGATCCATGGGACAGACTTCGTATTATAAGAGATAAGTGTCCTAACACAAAGCTGCAAATGCTTTTCAGAGGTCAGAATATGCTTGGCTACCGCCACTATGCAGACGATGTTCTTGAATATTTTGTACAGCGTTCTGTAGCTAACGGTATTGATATTATCCGTATTTTTGACGCTCTTAACGATATTAAAAACCTTCAAACAGCTATTAAGGCTGCTAAAAAAGAGGGTGCTCACGCACAGGTAGCAATTTCCTATACTGTAGGTGAGGTTTTCACAACTCAGTATTATGAGGAATATGCGAAGAGAATAGCTGACGCCGGTGCAGATTCTATCTGTATTAAGGATATGGCGGCTTTGCTTACACCGCAAAGAACAGTTCAGCTTGTTAAGGCTCTTAAGAGAGCTGTTGATTTGCCAATACAGCTTCATACACACGCTACTTCCGGCTTGTCTGAAATGTGCCTGTTGAAGGGTATTGAAAACGGTGTTGATATTATTGATACTGCAATGTCACCGCTTGCTTTGGGTACTTCTCATTCTCCTACAGAGTCTATGGTAGCCGCACTTAACGGCACTGAGTATTCTACAGGTTTGGATTTAAAGCTTCTTAACGAAATTCGTGAATACTTTATGGGTATTCGTAAGAAATATATCGACAACGGTTTGCTTGACCAGAAAATGCTTGCTACAGATACCAACGCACTTATGTACGAGGTACCGGGCGGTATGCTTTCTAACCTGCTTAACCAGCTAAAGCAGGCAGGCAAAGAGGACAAGCTGACAGAGGTTCTTGAGGAGGTTCCTAGAGTAAGAAAGGACGCCGGTTATCCTCCGCTTGTTACTCCTACATCGCAGATTGTAGGTACACAGGCTGTATTTAATGTAATTACAGGCGAGCGTTACAAAATGTGCAACAACCAGTTTAAAGACCTTGTTGCCGGTAAGTATGGTACAACACCTGTAAAAATTGACCCTGAGTTCAGAAAGAGAATTATTGGCGACCAAAAGGCTATTGACTGCCGTCCGGCCGACTTAATCGAGCCTGAGCTTGATTCACTTCGTCAGGAGTGCAAGCAGTGGACAGAGCAGGAGGAGGATGTACTGTCCTATGCAATGTTCCCTGAGGTTTCAGTTAAATTCTTTGAAAAAAGAAGACAAAAGGAGCAGGGTGTAAACAGTGACCTTGTAGATTTAAAGAATAAGGTTCATCCGGTTTAATAAGGCTCTGTGCCGACAGTCGGGCAGGATAAAGCCCGAAAAACGGAAAATTTAAAAGTATAAAAACAGCGGCTTGGAAAACACAGTGCTTATGCACTCCGTTCTAAGCCGCTTTTAGTTTGCACATTTTTTTAGTATGATAAAGACAATGTTAGAAAGTTATAAAGTTTTTGAACCTATTACTTTTTAACAGTGTTAAGTACAGCAAGAGAATTTATAATTTGGATTCAAATTCCGTTCTTAGCATAGAAAAATACAGTCTTCCGACATATTCACCATCCATGTAAAAATAATCACGCAAAGTTCCTTCATATGTAAAACCACACTTTTCTATTACTCTCTTAGAAGGTTTATTGATAGTTTTAGTACAAATTTGAACCTTGTGTAGATTCATTTTATTAAATCCATATGCAATAACTGCCTTTGTTGCTTCTGTAGCATACCCTTTGCACTGAAAATCAGAGCCTATGCAGTATTCGATTTCTGCAAAATGATTTTTATTGTCTACAAGAAAATATGCTATCTGACCGATACACTCACCGGATTTTTTCTCAACAACTGCCCAACGGTAGTAATCACTTTTATCATATGAGCCAATGTACTTGTCAAGTAACCCCTTTACTTCTTCTTTTGTGGAGTATACAGGCTCTGAATATAATGACTGTATTTTTTCGTCGGCAACCCAATATTTCAGCATAGCCTCGTCATCAGTATATTCAAATTTTCTAAGTATCAGTCTTTCAGTTTCAATAGTATTAGTTCCAACATGTGTAAGCATTTTATTCTCCTAAAAATAAGTATAGTATTGCAGGTGTAGGTATATTGCCGCATAAAAAGCAATAGGGACACATATAGTGTCCCAAACGCTCTAATTTGCTAATTATTCTTCTACAGAAGCAGGTGCAGCCGCAACAGCTCTTGTTACCTTACCTGAACGCAAGCAACGAGTACAAGCGTAAACATGCTTAGGTGAACCATCAACGATAGCCTTTACACGCTGTACATTTGGCTTCCATGTTCTGTTTGATCTTCTGTGTGAGTGAGAAACCTTGATACCAAAAGTTACACCCTTATCACAAAATTCGCATTTTGCCATATTTCGGCACCTCCTTAGTGCTAAATAGAACTTATATGAATACAACGCTTTATATAATAACAGATTTTTAAAAGAATTGCAATAGGTTGAGGAATATTTTTTAAGAAAGTATATACGATAAAGCAGCTATTAACTATAGCCGATAGAGCAGCCAAAAAAGCTTTGGTTAATTGTGTTTTATACGAAAATGATTGGTAAAATTTACGCACGAATATACAATTTTTGCATACGGAGGCAGGCACAGCTTTTTTTGTGCTTTTCTTCAAAGCGGCATTGTTTTGTACTATGTGTATGCCGCCTCGCTTTTTAATGGGCCGGGTTAAGCAGAAATTTTGGCAAAAGAATAAGCACTGTAAAAAATTACAGTGCTTACTGGTGCGGGTGAAGGGACTTGAACCCCCACGTCTGCTGACACTAGAACCTAAATCTAGCGCGTCTGCCAATTCCGCCACACCCGCATACGGTGTGTTTCTTACCAAACAAACAGTATTATACAGTATATGCGTTCAAATGTCAACACTTTTTTTGAAATTTAGGATAATTTGTAAAAGGCTGTTGGATAAGTCGCCTTATCCCAACAGCCTTTTAATAAGATTTTGAAGTATTCAAATGTATTATTGGTTCAAAAGCCTTATTCTGCCTATTATAGGCAGCTCTCTGGCATAGCCCTTAACGGCGTTTGCAATGCCAATGGCAATTAACAGTAAAACGCATAGGTTGGCAATAAGTGTAACGGCTATTGAAATGTAAGAGCCCACTGCACCGGGAACGGCGGCGTTGGCAATGGCACACAACAGCACATCTACAAATTCCAAACCTGCAAATGTGAGAAACATTGTTAGTCCCTGTATACCGTGGTAGCGTAGATAGCCGCTGGCGGGTTTAATTATCATCGGAATAAAAAACATAAACGGTATATAGCTTAGCACTGCCAAGGTTGAGTTGCTTTCTATGTCGGACTGCTTAAAGCAGCCGGTTTCGTCCTTTGTACCAAAGAAAAATTTTGACATAAGCCTAAACAGCTTGCTGTCGTTGTCTGCCGATAGTTGGCTTTCTTGTACAGGGCTTGCGGTGCGGCATGGGCTGTAAGCGTCAGAGCTGCCTTCGCTTACTGTGGTGCCGTCCGCAATGTGGGCAGCAGGGGTGCTTTTTGCATTATCGTATTTGGCTTCGTTTTTTTCGCTTTCTTTGTCAGACTGACTTTCTGCATTGCCGGCTGAATTGTCAGTGCCGCTGATTTGATTTGCCTGCTTAACACGGTTAGAGGAGCTTGCCTCAGCGACCTTTGTATTATCTGAATCGTCCGAGGCCTTCGAGTAATTTTTTATATAATTTTCTTTGTTGGCAAGAGCTGCCTTTGCTTTATTCAGGGCTGCCTTGTCAAGCTTTGTAAAGGACTTTGTCCTAGCTCCCTGTGTTATCAGCATTTTGTTTAAATCGTCTACAGAAATGTCAGTGTGCTTGGCTGTGTTGTGTACATAAAAGCTGCTGTCAATAACAGGAGAGCCGCATATAGCACAAAAAGTGCAGCTGTCATCGTTTTCGAAGCCGCAGTTAGGACATTTAATCATAACAAATACCTCCAAACAAAATTAAAATCACATTAATTATACATATGAGTCAATTATAACCAATATATCGGTAAATGTAAATTGTACAATTTTTAAATTTTTTTGTTTAAAATATTCTTTTTATTAGCTGTGAAGGCCTTTGGCACATTTGCGTCGGCTTACAAAATATAAATTAAACAGCAAAAAGGTCTGATTAAGCTAAAATTCCGGCATATGCTCGGGCAGCTTCTGCTTGCAGGTAATTTCATACCGATATTACGGTTAATTCTCCTAAAGCACTCTTGTTTTTGGATTATAATACTTGATTTTATTGGGTATCTCGACTATAATTATATCTTGAAATGTGATAATTTGATGGGAGTGTGGCACTTATGATTAGTGGTGCTGAGATAATGGTAAAATGCCTAGAGCAGGAAAATGTTGAAATCCTGTTTGGCTACCCGGGTGCAGCCATTTGTCCGTTTTACGATTCGCTTATGGACTCACCTATAAAGCACATTCTTGTAAGACAAGAGCAAAATTCAGTTCATGCGGCGAGCGGCTATGCTCGTTCTGTAAGTAAGCCGGGCGTCTGTGTTGCAACATCCGGTCCCGGTGCAACAAACCTGATTACCGGTATAGCAACTGCATATATGGACTCTATTCCGATAATTGCGATTACAGGTCAGGTTAGAAGCGACCTTATAGGCAGAGATGTTTTTCAGGAGGCAGACATTACAGGTGCCTGCGAGCCGTTTGTTAAGCACAGCTACCTTGTAAAAAATACAGAGGACTTGCCAAGGGTGTTTAAAGAGGCTTTTTACATAGCAACCACCGGCAGACCGGGGCCTGTGCTTATAGATGTACCTGTAGATATTCAGACAAATAAAATAGATAAATTCGTTTATCCTGAAAAAGCAGATATACCAGGCTATAAGCCCAGCGTACAGGGACACATTAAGCAGATTGAAAAGGCAGTAGCACTTATTCAGTCAGCCTCAAGACCTGTTATTTGTGCAGGCGGCGGCGTGCTTACCTCCGGCTCTAAGCTAAAGCTTGTTGAGTTTGCAACAAAGACGGGTATTCCTGTTGTTTCTACAATGATGGGCATTGGCGTAATGCCTACTGAAAACCCTTTGTATTTGGGTATGCTTGGTTCTCATGGCAAGGGCGTTGCCAACCGTGCAATTCACGAGGCTGATGTTATTATTCTGTGCGGTGCAAGAGTAGGCGACAGAGCCGTAGCGTCACCCGACCAGCTTTCTGCTCATTCTAAAATTATACATATAGATATTGATCCGGCTGAAATAGGCAAAAATGTTGAGGTAACAGTGCCTATAGTTGGCGATATGAAAAATGTTATTAATAAAATTAACGATACTATAGGTGACTACCATGTGCCTCATATGTGGGCAGATACAACAGAGCGTTGGAAAAAGGAACTGTTTAGAACTGCACCTAGATTTGAGGGCTGTGTTGAGCCACGCAGCTTTATAGCAAAGCTTTCGGAAATGCTGCCGAATAAATCTATTTTGGTTGCCGATGTCGGACAAAACCAGATATGGTGCGCCAATAACTTCCGCATAAAGGAAGGCAGATTTTTAACAACAGGCGGTATGGGCACTATGGGATATTCCGTACCTGCCGCTGTAGGTGCAAAGTTTGCCAGACCTGACAGAGAGGTTGTTGTAGTGTGTGGTGACGGCTCATTCCAAATGGGAATGAACGAGCTGGGCACTATTGCACAGAACCACTTGAATGTTAAAATTATAATAATGCGTAATGACAGGCTTGGTATGGTTAGAGAGCTGCAAAAGAATTTGTATCATGAGCGTTACACCGCTACATTCTTAGACGAAGAGGCTCCGGACTTTATGAAAATAGCAGAGGCATATAACATAGACTCCGCTTATGCTACCTCTAACGAGGAGGCTGAAAAATACGCAAAGCAGATGATAGAGTCTGACAAGTCGTTTGTTCTTGTATGCCGTGTCAGCCCTGACACACCATCTATTTAACAGACAGAGGGGACATTGAAATGAAACATACTATATATATATTGGTTGAAAACCATGCAGGTGTTCTTAGTAAAATTACAGGTCTGTTTTCAAGACGAGCATTCAACATAGAGAGCCTTGCAGTAGGTGTTACCACAGACGTAAATGTGTCCAGAATAACAGTAGTTGCCGACGGCGACGAGTATGTTGCAGAGCAGATTAAAAAGCAGCTTAATAAGCTTATACCTGTGCTGGAGGTTAAAATTCTG
>UMJZ01021953.1_pt1 | contig 11519 bp, 10 predicted proteins | sample 1966181 | NCBI WGS metagenome assembly UMJZ01 (sample SAMEA4836163, study PRJEB28245) | human gut metagenome | biome: gut microbiome; material: fecal sample | place: Denmark | collected 2008 | reverse complement strand
TCATTCAGAGCAGAGATTGTTTCTTCGTTGAATGTTTCCTGTTCTTTAGGCAGTTTGTTGTTCATCATAAATCCCCCAGTCGTAAAATTGCTATGCATTGTAGGACCTATATTCCAAACGGGTGGTAGTGCTGATATTTGTTACTATAGCACACAAATTTTTGAAATACAATGACAGGTAAGGGGAAGCTTAGTTTTGCTGTTACAATTATAATCCTTCCAGGAAATTTAGGGCTGCATCAAAGGCTGCCTCGGAAGTGGGAGCATCTGCCGTGTCAGTAGCAACTTCGGAAAGAGTTATTTTCCCGGAGAGCTTTTGGACGATCAGATCTGCCAGCTCCTCGGAATCTATGGCAGAGCCATCTTTGTGAATAAACTGCTTTACTGCCTCAACGACCATGTGGCTCTCTGACCGGAAGCCATAAGACTTATAGTCAGAGATTGCCTCATAGACAGCCAGATCGGAAGCATTATCCTGAAAGCGGACAGTTTTACGCTTTACATTCATGCCCTGCCTCCCATTTTCTTACGGATTAAGTCTTCATATCCTTTTGCATTGATATGTACGTCATCAATGATGACGCAGTTTCTTTTAAACGATTCCGGTAAGAAGTGCTTCATGATGGATGCACCACCGGCGATAAATACAAACTGGGTCAGATCGGGATTGAAATTTAATGCCCGTAAGGTATCCATGATGGATGTTACATAGTCACGTAGCCCGGATTTGATGATGGATAAGTATTCTGCAGGGATATCACTGGTACCGTACATCATGATTTCTTTGATGGTGGATTCGTCTGCTTCTTTTCCAAGATTTTGTCTTAAGGTTTCGTTAATGTCATTCATGCAGGTGATGGTACCCATGGTAAGGGACTTGCATCTGGTCAAGTCCGGCACATAGTTTTCAATGGGAAGGATCTCTATTGTCCAGGAGCCGATATCAACGATGACCACGGATTTCCTAAGTTCGGGGAGCTTTGCTACTACTCCGGCATACCCCTGTGGAAATACATCGACAGAGAGAAGATTTACGGAATAGGTAACATCCTCGTACTTGTAGACCATCCGTCTGTTTTTGTTGTAATAGTCAAGGAAGGCATGTTTTTCCGCCCCCATTCTGGTTAAGGGTACACCGCATCCAAGGTAAACATCTGCAACGGTGGTATGGGTGCGTTTTAATTCTTCCGCAATGCCAGCCATGGTAAGTGCACGCATATTTTCATCTTCCGTTTTGGAACTCTGGATGGAGAGCTTACCGTTTCCGATGGTATAGAAACCGGAAGTGGTCTCAATTACTCTGGTGCTTATCGGGGGCTTTGAAGAAAGCAGCTTAATTCCCGAAGAAAAGCAGCTGTGCGCCGTTTTGGTATTACCGTATCCTACGTCTACTCCAATAATATAACTTGCCATAATGTTCATTCCTCCTGTGATTAAAGTTTTTCAATAAGTGAATAGTCCAAGTCATTTTGTTGTTCGTTTTTGAGTCTCTTAATTTCAAAGGTAAGTCTTGATTTCTCCATGCGGAGTTTTTCAATCTCGTCCTTTTGCAGTTTTACCGTTTCTTTTAGGGCTTCGTTTAATTTCTTGTCCCGTTTACTGGAAAGAATCTTGCCCTGTTGTGCTTTGAGGGCAGTATTTAATTCCATGTTTACCACGGCATTTTTGTAGAAAAAGGAACGGGAGAGTCCGGTCTGTTTGGTCAGTTCGCAGATCGTGATCTGCTCGTTGTCCCGCACCATGCGTCTGATGGTGTCGATTGCAAGGATCCGCTTTTCCTCGCAGACTTTTTCGTTCATGCGCAACATATTTGTGTAGTTTGTCATTTCATCCATCCTTTCCTGTATTTGTGAATTTTGTCGTTACGTTTATCAATGACAGTTTTCGTATTTGCAGCCAGCACTTTGGAACTCATGCGGCGGTAGTTTGCAACGGATCCGGTGCCGTGATGACCGATCACGGAAGCAATCGTCACATCATCCAGGTTCAGATCACAGAGCTTTTTACCGTAGGTTCTTCTAAAAATGTGAGTGCCTGCAGTCAGAGGGTTTCCATGGTCATCTTTTAAATCATGGGTATTGATTAAAACCTGCAGTCTGTAATAGACCGTTTTGTAGGGAAGAGGGGACTTCGGATCCTTGTCACAGACAAAGATGTATTCCTGCTCTCCGTAGGTTTCATAAGTTTCTTTGATGCTGGCATTTAAAAGAAGCAGGATATCGTTATTGATTGATTTTTTTAAGTAGTTACCGGTCTTTTGCTGCAGGATTTTAAGGTGGGGTTTTGGCTCCATAACGATATCTGTAACTTTCAGAGTGAGAGTATCGGAAATCCGAAGACCAAGCAGTTCGTGGAGTAGCAGGATCCGTGCGGTCTGTTTATCCAGAAATCTGTAGGCTTCATGCAACCTTGAAAGCTCTGCATCGGAATAAAAGGTAAATACCGGTAGTTTCTTCTTGGAAAAATCCGTGGGAAGAAACAGTGTCTTTAGATGTTCGCTTTCATAGAGCTTTCCCAAAGTTTCAAGCGTGGTTTTTAAGTGGGAAAGCTCTGAGGTATAATTCTTTTTCCGCCCGGCTTCCAGGTAGAGGTAACTTAAGTACTCTTCCAAAAGAGCTCTGTTAAACTGGGTAAAATCCGTGAAGTCTTCGTGGGAAGTATGTAAAAATTCACAAAGCTTTCGTATGGCATAAAGTTCTGCAGATACCGTGGCAGCGGATGCACGTTTCAGCCTGTAATAGACGGCTTCCTTGCTCTGCTCTTTTAAGGTGGGCTGTGCGATTTTTGAAAAGTTTAAGCTTTTCGGACCATTTACCGGAGAAACATTCACCGGGAAAGGAAGGCTTTCAAGCTGCCAGATGTCATGATCTTTGGAAAAGTAAGGCCCATCATTTCCCTCGAAATACTGGTAGGCATTTGTAAGGAAGTGGAGTATGGGATTATCACCGTATGTCTCCTTTTTTCGATCCGGGTGAGAGGTTTTGTAGCTAAGAGCCAGCCCCTTTTTTAAAAGCCAGCGTTTTAAGCTTCCCTGCAGTGTATCCAGTGGCACATCCGTAAGAGATGTAAGATACGGGTATTCCTCCCTTAAAAAATCCGAAAGTGTATGAAACTGTACGCATTCCGTGCGAAGAGAGGAATAGGACAGGGTGCATCCTCTGTCAAAAATGTAGGCAGCAAAGTCGTTTTTTAAGGAAAGCGTAGGGAGCCTGTCTAAGTTGAAAGCCTGCTTACAGGGGATATTCGCAGGGTTCTTTTGAAAACACATAAGGTCAGTAAAGTATAGTTTCATAAGTCATTCTCCGAAAAATATTGTTGTTGTAGTCGGTCGATCTTGGACGGACGGTGGTCGATGTACTTCTTTGTCATGTTCTCGTCTTTGTGTCCGACAAATTCTCTGGTGGTGGGAAGCCCGGCACCGGAATCGTAAAGATCGGTCGCAATGGTGTGACGGTAGTCGTGAGACCTGAAATCTATGTGGTCGGTCAGACGGTATTTTTTAAGCCAGGTCTTCATCTGCTTGGAAAAGGTGGCTGCCTGGAACGGTTTGTCCGCATTCTTTATGGAGGGAAAGATGTAAACCGAAGAGGAATCCGTTCTTTTTAGGTACCGGGTAAGTAAAAAGTAGAGGTCTTCCGGTATGGGGATTACCTTTTCCGTCCGCATCTTGTACTGGTAGGTCTTTAAAAAGCAGGTGCCGTTGTTCATAAAGAGAGCATCCCTTTTTAAGGAGCAGACCTCGTTGATCCTAAGTCCTGTGGAATATAGGGTTAAAAACATCAGTCCCAGAGATTCCGGGAACTTGTAGAGGATCGTAAGGATCGCATCCACCTCATCTTCCGGTACCGACCTGTCATGGTGAAGCGAGAAGGACTTTTTTAAGTAGTAGTCAAAAGAAAAATCCGGTATCTGTAAATTTTCCCGTAGGGCAATGCAGTGGAGGAAGGAACTTAAATCAATCAGTGTAGTGTTGAAAGTTTCCGGCTGCAACTCTAAATCAGCCCGGTAGGAGATAAATTCCTTGATGGTACTTTCGGTAAGTGCAGAAAGCAAAATATTTCTTTCGTCCAAAAACCGTAGGAAGTCCTTTACCATGTAGTACTTCATCAGGATTTTTCTTAAGGAGTACTTCGGGGATAAAACCAGTAAATACTTCATGTAATTTTGGAAGATCTCTCTGTGAAAAGGATTTTCCACATCGTCAAAGTAAAAGGCATCAATGGTCCTGGTGGGATTTACTCTTGTCTCTTCCAAGGAGAAACGCTCCAAAAACCACACGTAAGAGGAAAAGTCCGTACCCTTTGCAGAGAGGAAAAGCTGTTTTCGTACCCGGTATAATACCTGCGTGGCAGATTTGGAGATCGCATCCATGTGGGTAGATAAGTACTCCGGGAAACGGTCGGCTTCTTTTCTTGTGATCTTTTGGATATCTTCTATGTGCATTTCACAGCAAAAATCGTAAAAGTAGTAAAGCGGTGTAATGTAATGCTGTAAGAGCAGGTGATTGGAACATTCCCTTTTTGCCTGCAGCGTATCCATAAGGCAGGAGAAAATCTGCCGTTTCATGTTTTCCGGTACAGACCTTGTAAAATCAAAGAAAAGAAATTCCTTCCTTGCTGTGTAGAAAAACCGGTGAGCAATCTCATAGTCCGGGTAGTAAGCCAGGTAAAACAGTGTATTGTCGTAGTGGGGTGTTCTTGTGAAACTTAGGCTTTTTATGAGGGAAAGCTTCAAAAGATCCATCCCTTTGGTGTGGGAGGTGGCTTTCTTTGGCACCGTAAGCTGTACATATTCGCCGTAGGAATACCGTAAGGAATCATCTATCTGATCGAACGAGGTGATCTTGGAAGCAATCAGGTAAACCAGCAGCTTTTTGTAGACGGAATCCTCTAGCGCAACCGGGAAGGGCATCTGAAAAAGAGCGTGTCCGGTGGCAGAAAAGTAGGAAAACATGGCACATTCTAAATCCCCTTTGTAGGAACTGTACTTGTTTTGTTTTCCGAAAAATTCCCGGAACACAAAACGATTGTAGGAAATTAAAATGGGAACCGTCACTTCCGTTAAAGAAAAGATCCCAAGTGACGTAAGAACAGTCACAAGATGCACAGCTTTTGACGGAAATAAAGAGGTGGCATAGGAGATCTCTTCTTCCAAGGTGTATGAAGTTTTTACGATTTTTAACTGCTTGTCCATCCTGTCAGACTCTTAAGAATTAAGAGAACTCCCCTTTCTGTGGGCTTGGTTACCCACCGATTCTTTTTTGATACCTTGTCAAGTAAGTGGATGATTTTAAGTAAAAGGCTTTACAAGGTGGATAAAAAGAATAAAATACCATAAGCCTATAGAAAGTCGGAAATTGGAATCGTCCCTTCGTTTCTTGCAAGGTACTGTTCCTGTGCTTTCTCCACTAACCTGCTTTCTTCATCTAAATAGTCAATGGTGGTCTTGATACTCTTGTGACCGATGGAGAGCGAAATGTCTAAGATCTCCCAACCGGCTTCCCTTCTGGAATTTGCAAAATAATGTCGTAACATATGGTTTGTCACGGTAAGCCCTGCCTTTTTCCCGATGGTCTCAAGACACGTGTAAAAGGAATTGGCACTTAAGGGATTCCCCCTCGTTTTTCCATGTAATACGATGAAAAGGTAGTCCGTCTTTTCAAAGAGGGCCGCATTTTCCGCAAGATATACATTCAAAAGAGCAAAAGTGGAATCACTGATTCTCATGCAGCGCTCTTCGGCGTTTTTTGCGTGAGCATCGTTTGGATTATTCGTGCGGTATCTGACAAAAATACGCCTGCCTGCAAAATCAATGTCTTCGGTGTATTTGATTCCAAGTGCCTCCCCGATACGAAGCCCGGTCTCTTCCAAGAGAAGAAGTAAAAGCCTGTCACGATTGCAGGAGCAGGCGTTTAAGATAGCAGCCAGCTCTTCCTTGGTGACGGTACGGGCGGTGTGTTTGTTGGGCCTTAAGTACCCATCAAAGGTTTTGTAGGTGGAATAGCTGGTGGTGCCTATGTCCGTAACATAAGAAAAATTTCTGTCATCCAGTACTTTTAGGTAGGGGAGAGTACCGTCACGGTGTAAAAAATCGTATAGCCCGAATACTGCCTGTAAATAGGAGTTTGCGGTATTATTCTTTACTTCCTTCATGCTACCGGTATGGGCACCCTTTTTCACTTCCATGAGAAAATCAGAGAAGTGTTCGGACTGCTCGGAAAACTTAAGATCTGAAACCGCCCGAAGGGTAAGTCCTTTGTCGGATAAATAATTCATGTAGAAGGGCAGAATGTAGGCAATGCGCTTTATGGTATTGTTTGCCCGGTTCTGCCTGACCTTATGTTTTAAGTATCTGGTGCAGTCGGTATCCAGCTTTCCGGTAACAGCATCTTTTACAAAGTAATAGGTAGTAGTTCCCTTTTTTGCAGATCCCGATATGTACCTTGCCATAAGAAGCCTCCTTTCTACCGGATATGTGGGACACAAAACACGTAATCCGTAAGATATTTCAAAGTAAATGTATAAAGTGTGTTCTACAAACAAATGGAACACTTCATAAAACACAATAAGTGTGTTCTATAAAATAATAAAACACATAAAACACACAATGTCAAGAGCAAAATTGAAATATAGAGCAATCAGAGCACACATAAAATAAGAAAGATTCCACATAGAACACAAAAAGAGTGCAATCGAAATAGCGGTGTGTTAAAATGAGAAAAAGACCTAAAAAGTTCTCTTTGGGAGACTCAAAAATGGTGAATGAAAAAGCACTTGAAAGAATTACGGAAACCGGAGAAAGCATTTTAACCGGGTATGAAAAACTAAAAAGCCAAAGTAAATGAGGATGATTTATGCTTAGAAAAGAGTATGCAGAGAATCCGTTTCAGAAAGAAGAGTATGGAAGGCTTCTAAAACTGGCACTGGGGAGAAGGAATCAGAAACAGTTCTGTGAGGATGCCGGACTTAGCCGTTCCTATATCAATAAGTATATAAACGCAATGATGGACAAACCGCCTACCATCGGGACGATAGAAAAAATTGCAGATGCAACAGAGGATGTATCCTTTGAAGAACTTCTTGTCGCAGCCGGGTATGATCCGGAAAAACATGAGCGGAAAGCAACCATGAAGAGTAAGGTAGATGATGCAGGGCAGTATCTGCTTATGCCGGTACTTGCGAGTATTATGAACAGTGCCTATGAATGGTCATTTACCTATGAAGGATATCAGGATAAGGAACCGGTACGGATCGAAATAGAGAATGCACCGATAAAAAAATGGTATTTTATCCCGGTAACCAAGAAAAATATCACCAGAGAAGACATCATGGCAGCTCTTATGAATGAGCAGAACTTTACGAGTACTTCCAAGGTCTCCTTTGTGACAAAGGATGAAAAAATATATGACCTCATAAAATCCATGCAGTTTCCGCTTCTTTCGCTGTATGTATCCGCAATCCGGGTAAATGGGAAGAACATTGAGGAATCCGAGATAAAAACCAATCAGGAAACAGATGTGAATATCGTGGAAGGTATGCAGAAAAATTTGTTTTCCATTGATTAATGATTATAGCGAAAATTAATAACAAAGGTTTTATAAGAGAGGGTAAAAATGACAGAGGTAGAAAAAAGAGAAGGTGCAAGACAGTTTTATCAAAAATGGTTTGGTAAGGGACGGGAAGACGAGGATGATCGTTCATACTGGATAGATATAATGTCCCGAATAATGGGGATTGAAAATGCAACGGACTATCTAGATTTTCAAAAGAAAGTAATCGTTGAGGGAAATACAAAAAGAATAGATGCATATATTCCACAGACAAAAGTACTTATAGAACAAAAATCTCTGGGAATTCCATTGGATAAAAAGATTCATCAATCAGGTGGGATTGAACTTACTCCATATGAACAAGCAAAACGGTATAATGATAATTTACCTTATGATGAAAAAGCAAGATGGATTGTAACTTCAAATTTTGCAGAAATTTGGATATATGATATGAATATGCGTGTACCTGAACCTGTAAAAATAACACTAGCAGATTTGCAATCAAAATATTCTATGTTAGAGTTCTTGATTAATCATGAAACAAATGAAATAAGTCAAGAGGTGAAAATATCAAAAGATGCAGGAGCCATAGTAGGTAAATTATATAACGCATTTATTAAGCAATATGATAACCCAGAGGATCCGGAGACTTTGAAGAGTTTGAATGTGCTTTGTGTAAGAATCGTATTTTGCCTTTATGCTGAAGATGCAGGTATTTTTGGCATAAAAAATTTATTCCATACTTATATGGAGCGATTTAATGCTCAAACGGCAAGAAAAGCGTTAAGAGATTTGTTTAAAGTACTTGACCAAAAAGAAAGTGAGAGACAAATATCTAAAGGACGATGATCCTGTACTTGCATCATTTCCTTATGTAAATGGTGGACTATTTGAAAAAGAGGATATAGAAATACCTCCGTTTACAGATGAATTGTTGCAGACTTTGCTGGAAAGTTCAAATTTTGAATGGGAAAATATTAGTCCTACAATTTTTGGAGCTGTATTTGAAAGCACATTGAATCCTGAAACAAGACGATCTGGGGGAATGCATTACACAAGTATCGAAAATATACATAAGGTAATTGATCCATTATTTTTAGATGAATTAAAATCAGAATTTGAAGACCTTAAGAATATGAAGACACGAAGAAAGGACGGATCAATTAATCCTATTCCATATGCAAATAAAATGCAATATTTGAATGCATTTCAAGATAAATTGGCAGGATTAAAATTTTTGGATCCGGCTTGTGGATCAGGAAATTTCTTAACGGAATCATATTTATCTATTAGACGGTTAGAAAACCAGGTCATAAAAGAAAAATATGAGTATCAAAAGGATGCGTTGGCAGGGCAAATATCATTTACAGACAATTATCAGATGAATCCAATAAAAGTATCTATTTCTCAATTTTACGGAATAGAAATCAACGATTTTGCAGTAACAGTAGCCAAGGCAGCATTATGGATTGCTGAGAATCAAATGATGGAAGAAACCAAAAACATCATTCACACAAACATAAATTATTTGCCGTTGAAAACAAATGCATATATCAGCGAGGGAAACTCTCTAAAAATTGATTGGAATGAGATAGTACCTAAAAATGAACTTAATTATATAATGGGAAATCCTCCTTTTGTAGGCTACTCTTTGCAAACCAAAGAGCAAAAAGAAGATATATTGTCCATATACGTTGATGAGAAGGGCAATCCATATAATACAGCAGGAAAAATTGACTATGTAGCCGGATGGTATTTTAAAGCTTCGCAATATATGCAAGGAACAAATGTTAGAACTGCATTAGTTTCTACGAATTCTATCACACAAGGAGAGCAAGTCGCAGGTGTATGGAAACCGCTATATGAAAGATTTGGAATTCATATTGATTTTGCGTATCGTACTTTCAGGTGGGATAGTGAAGCAACATTAAAAGCCCATGTACATTGTGTTATTGTGGCATTTAGTACAACACCATTCCTTGAAAAGAAAAAACTCTTCATAGATGAAAATGAGCAGATAGTAGAGAATATTAATGCATATTTGTTAGATGCACCTGATATTTTTGTAGAAAGTCAAAGCAAGCCTATATGCAATGTACCTTACATGACAACGGGAAATAGACCTGCTGATGGGGGTAATCTTATTATAGAAGATGATGATTACCAAGAATTTGTGAGGAAAGAGCCAACTGCTCAGAAGTATATTAAACGTTTGATAGGTTCAGCAGAATTTATCAATAACAAAAAAAGATGGTGTTTGTGGTTGGTAGGAGTTGAACCAGGTGAGTTAAGAAAGATGCCAATGGTTATGCAACGAGTAGAAGCGTGTAAGTTGGATCGAGAAAATGCAACTGATGCAGGACGAAGAAAGCTTGCGGAAACGCCGACTTTGTTCAGAGAAACAAAGAATCCAAGACAGTATATAGTTGTACCGGCAACATCATCAGAGCGAAGAAGATATATACCGATTGGTTTTTTAGATGAAAATACTATACCAACAAATGCTGTTACAATAATTCCCGATGCAACCCTATATCATTTTGGTATTATTACATCAAATGTTCATATGGCTTGGATGCGTGCGGTAGGTGGACGTTTAAAGAGTGACTATAGATATTCTAAGGATATAGTGTGAAAGAAAGTAGAGGAAAGCCATAAACTGGCGCACTTGAATAAGCTGTCTAAGGCAGGCAACTTTTTGAAGTGTTATAGAGTTAAAAAATTGGATTAAGAAGCTAATGGCTCATCAGGAGGAAGGAGTCCCTCCCGCTGCAACAGTTTCTTAGCCTGCTTGATAGCTTTTGCCTTTTGTTTTTCAACAAGAGCTACAGGCATATCGATTTTATAAAGGTCGCTCGGATTCCACTGCTCGCCAGTAGACAGCATCTGGTAGATGGCGGTAAGAATCATACGGGCAATTGCGATAATGGCTCTTTTCTTGCCACGACGTTTAACAAGAGATTCATATTTCTTTTTGTAGTAAGGAGATTTGTCAGATTTTACGGCTGCATGAGCACACTGTACTAATGCAGGTTTGAGGTAGACTCCGGCACGTGTAATCCGAACAGATTTCTTCTTACCAGCAGATTCATTGCTGCCAGGTGTTAAACCAGCCCAGCAACATAAACGTTTGGAACTTGAGAACTGAGACATATCCGTACCGGTTTCGGAGATGATAGTGATTGCACTATCACGTTTGACACCCGGAATGGTACAGAGGAACTGGACAGCATTTTCAAAATCAGGATTAGAAGAAATCATATTTTCTATCATTTTATCAACATCGTTGATTTCGGCTGTGATATAATCCATATGTGCGCGGACAAGACGCATACGGTATTTTTGGGCATCAGTCATCTGATATCCTTCGACGGATTCTATAACAGCATCTTCTTTGGATTTGAGGCTCCGAAGAAGTTTAGATGCGATTTCTTCGTGGTTAATGGATGTACCCGATTGTTCAAGCAGATAGTCGATAATAGACGTGGATGACTTCCCAAAGATATCGGAAACAATAGAATCTAATGCAACATTACAGACAGTAAGAGCATTCTGGTATCTATTCTTTTCACTTGAACGGCAGGAAACAAGCTTGTAGCGATAGCGAGTGTATTCCCTGAGAATACGGACTTTCTTACAAGGAATATAGCTGCCCTTGACAAGGCCAAGACGGAACAAATCCCCAATCCATTTAGAATCTTTGGTATCATCTTTGTTGCCTTTCACTGCCTTTACCCATTTAGGATTGGCAATGACAACATTGATTTTATCTTCCAGAAGATTAAAGACAGGAACCCAGTATTTACCAGTGGATTCCATACAGACATCATGGCAGTGATTGTCAAGAAGCCATTGCTTGAATTCAAGAATTGAATTGTTAAAGGTGGAAAAGCGTTTCTTTTGGTAAGAGGGTTCAATGCCACCAGTAGTTTTTACAATTGTGGCAACGAGAAAAGATTTATGAACATCGA
>UMJZ01017204.1_pt1 | contig 11622 bp, 10 predicted proteins | sample 1966181 | NCBI WGS metagenome assembly UMJZ01 (sample SAMEA4836163, study PRJEB28245) | human gut metagenome | biome: gut microbiome; material: fecal sample | place: Denmark | collected 2008 | reverse complement strand
TCCTGACACAAAAGATATTGTAGGAATTCCAAGATAAGCAACTTCTCCTAAAGTATTTCTTCCAGATCGAGTAATTATCATTGCTGCATCTGTATAATATTCACTGGCTGCAATAATCTTCTTCTCTAAATAAACATTATCAGTTTTGGGATGGCATAACAAGGCATTGTATATTGAATCACAAGAACACAAAATCACAAATCTGTATTGCTTAAGTATTGCCGCTACTTCTATACACAAAGAACCTATTCGTATTGTAGAATCATAGAATAGCGAACTAACATTTAATGTCCCTCCTCCTAAAATACAATATATTGTATTTGTAGGTTTCCTTTTTATTTCTATTACTTCTCTTCGAATGATAGTTGGTATAGATATTATATGTTTGTAGTTACGTTTAGTCGTTACCTTTCTATTACCATGAATGATTGCCAGATCAGCCATTTGAAAGGAGGCATTAAAGTAATCCATCGCCTCTTGATCATTGGCTTCATTTTCAACATCTGATGGGTTAAGCAGAGTTACCAACTTGATATTTGGATATGATATTCTTAATGATTGTATCATAAGTGGTTCACCATCTATTATGATTATATCAGGACAAAATTCCTTTATGAGAGTATAGATATCTTTGGCTAACTGATTCGTAGGTAAAAGTCCTATTGAACAATAGTCAAAAGATGTTGCTTCATTTAGCAACTCAAAACCTTTGGTCTTTAAATACTCATTTCCTTGAAGATAAGATATCGCTCGAACCTTAAAGCCATAAGTATCTCGTAGTGTTTCCAATATTGAAACACCTGAAACAACTCTTCCCAAGCCAGGGAATCCTCTAAAAATGCCTAAAGCTTTCATCTATTGTTAATTATCTGATATATTTCTGAAATATAATAACGATGTATACGCAATGAATCTACTGAAAGAAAAACTCCTCCTTGTGTAAGAAGAAATCCATAATCATAAAAATTACCTACTTTCTTCATTATGTAATTATTATAATCTCCATAAGGGTAAGCATATGATTTAATTGTTCCGAATAGGGATTCTAGAATGTTTTTTGATTCGAAGAGTTCTTTCTCTATTTCGGTTTCATTCAATCTGAGTAAAGATCGATGTGTAACGCCGTGAGAACCTATTTCCCATCCATTATTTTGTAAAATCCTAAGATCATCACAAGACAAATGCATCCTTTTGGACTTATCTTTACAATTCCAATCATTAATTTTCCCCATATATTCAGAACATACAAAAACTGTTGCGGTATAGCCATATTCATTCATTATTGGCATAGCATTATGTAATAGCCCTATATACCCATCGTCAAATGTACAAACAATGCACCTATTCCGTTCTGATAGAGAGAGAGACATATACTCCTTCATAGAGCATAATTTATATCCAGCTATAAAAACGTCTTCGCAAAATTTCTTAAATACTTCAACTGGTGTAGTAATATTATCATGTTTCTCTCCTGCTACATCATGAAGAGAAACAGATATTATTGTGTTCAATTCAGGTGTAAGACTTTCTTTGACATTCCTGTTTAAAAGTTTAGACCAAATTTCTTTTACTTTTATTTTTGATATTTCCGAAAAAAATGATTCATAAACTTTTTGATACTTTTCAGTTGCAGATGGATCTGAAAGCATGTCGTGTATTTCTATTGCCATTTTCTCTGGGTCAAAAGAAGAAAATACCATTTGTGGAAATTGTTCTCTGGCAAATTCTGCAACAAAGCCTGTATCGGTTATCATTACAGGTATTCCCTGTGACATACTATCAGTAACAGAATTACCCATACCTTCGCATACTGATGTTTGTATATATAACTGCCAATTCTTTTGAATTGACCTAAATTCGTTCCTCGATTTTACACCTAAAAAAATTATGTTTGAATCTACTCCAAGAAATTTAATACGTTGTTGGTATTGAGATAACACATCTTCATCTACAGCTCCTACTACTTCAAGTTGTATTTTCTCTTCATACTTTTTATTATATAATGCAACTAATTCAATAAGACGACTAAGACCTTTCTTTTCATTCATGTGTGATGCTCCACAACCAATACACAATCTTGGATATGAAAATGGCTTTACGTTCACATTTAATCTCGATGCAAAATTTGGAATAATATTGGCTCTTATATTCTTACGGGTTAATAGCTTTACATTTTCAGCCAATTCTACTGACAGACATATTATTCTTTCTGCTATATTTACAGAGTAGTTCAAATAATAGCAAGACTCATAATCCCATTTTGCCAAGTTCCCATCAGAACCTCGCAGCATCAACCAAAATCTTATATTGGATTTACCTGCCAAAAGTGCTGCATAATACCCATTAAAACCTCCACCAAAAGCAATTAAAAGTTGTGTGTTCTCAATATTTTTTGAATCTTGCTTTAATTTGGCTTCATATGCTAAATTTTTTCCCAATCCGTTGTTATATCCTCCGTGAATGACATCGCAATTATATAAGCCTGAAGATAATATAGACACATCATGCCCAAGCTCTTTAAGTAAAAGATGGTATTGAATACAGCTATAAGATAAGCCTCCACCTTCAACAGAGTATTCATTCGTTACAATTGTGATTTTCATTTTAATGTTGAATTACATATAATTTTTTTGTACGTTTATTTATTGGGTAGCGATATGTTTGATACCAATGAATAGAGGCTTGTGGAAACATAGCACATATATCATCCTCAGTTAATCGTATGCAATAAGGAAAGTTATCGTCAGGTATGTCATATTCCGGATCAATGACTTCAAGTAAAAAAACTTTTGGTTTCCCTGCATATATATAGAAATCACGCATTTTATTTATATAGTCATTTTTTGTAACACAATCATCAGCATAGGCGCAGTTGACAAGAATAAGTATGTCAGCAGTTTCATATTTTTGAGGGTATTTTTTGCAGACTATAACATCTGTCCTTCCGAATAAATATTCCAATTTTTTTGTCGCGACCTCACACATTTGTTCATCCATCTCATATGCTCTCACATATTTAAATCCAAGATAGCACATGATGCTTGTTACATCTCCCTGACCACAGCCAACCTCTATAATTTTACTATTTCTATCAAATTTTTTCAATTCAAAAAAAACTTTTTCCCAATAAAGTGGAAATTGTTGTTCGCAAAACTGATTGCTCCATGACCGGCGGCAATTTGCAGGTATATATCGAGAATTGTAGCTAACTAGCATATTGTGAAGTTGTTCCATAATTCTTGTAATTGATTTTTCACTAATTGGAAACCTTGATTAAATTGTAATTTAATAGTAGAATCCTTTAGAATACATGTTTGTGCAGCTAAATTAGGATGTATCCTCAATTCTGCAAAGTTCCTACAAGTTTTAATATCACTGTAGAAGCATGGTGAATCTATATAGAGCACAGATGTAAAATGTCCATCCTTTTTTAAACTCCATTTTAAGGCTCCAGATTTCTTATCTTTAAAATCCACAGAATATCTATTGAGAATAGGAATAATAAAGTCTTTGTATTTATAACTATCTCTATTCCCAATTTGAGGTAGCAATTTTAGCGGAAGCTCATTTTCTATGGAAAATAATATTATTCTTTCGTATTTTTGAACATCAGCATTTTGCACTACTGTATTAAGTCCAACATCTATATTTGCTTCCTTACATAATTTTATATTTTGAAGAATTGTATCTTTATTTCCATTGCCTGTACTTTCTTTAAATGATTTTTCATCAACATATGGGAATTGAATATTAAATTTCACACGTGTTCTTGCCAACCTTTTTATTTGACTTTGGCTTATAAGAGAAAGATTGGTAGCGCAACTTATATCACATTTAAGATGCGTATCCGCATATTCAATCATGTTGACAATATGTTTGTTAATAAAAGGTTCGCCACCACTTATATTTAATTCTTCAATATCTTCTGTGGTCAGTAAATCTACAAGCATTTTAAAATCTTCTAATGTCATAAAATCGTTTTTAGTAGATTTATCTTGACCTTCGTTATGACAAAATGGGCATCTATAATTACATTTATTTGTAACCAACACTCTATATTTAGTCCATCTTATATTTCCCATCAGCTTAATATTATTTTAGTGTTATAATATTTTACAAGTTCATTCATGTGCTCGCCTAAAAGATCTTGACCATCAGCATTATACATCTCAACAGGGAGAAACATGACATTATTCTTGGATGGTTTAAATTGCTCACGAATATCTCTGTGATTTAAAAGTCCTGCAACTGATACTGAGCCACCATACAAATGATTTTGTATAAGATTCGTTTTTACATTAGGCATGTTCTTAAAAGCTTTTGTAAAATACTCATATCCAGAAAGAGGACAAATTAAATTAACGAAGATGTCTTCTGAGAAGTTAGCGATAACAGCCTTTATTTTTTTTATACGTTCATCTGCATCAATAAAATATTCATTATTACCTCCTCTAAATACATCTTTCAGGATTGGAACAGTAAATATGACATTGGGGTAATTCGCCTTAACCCATGTTATACACTTTTCATAATTATCTATACATTTTTGCGATAATTGCTTTAATCTTGGTTGAGAAATAGCAGTATGTTCCATTCTTCTAACAAGGATCTGGCGCACTCTTTTATGTAATCCTAATTCATGTAGAAGTTCTAAGTCTCTCTTTATCTCTTCAAGATTTCCAGTAAACATTAAAGTGCACTTATTTAATGGAGCATATTTAAGAAGGAACATTGTACGCTCTCTTTCAGAACGTGGTATAATTGCCTCTCTCTGTTCTTGCATTGTAATTAACGATAAGTCTACTCCATAATTAGAAATTGAATTCAGGAAATCAACTTTATCTTCTCTAATATATGCACCTGTTGTAACAGTGGTTATCTTTTTTTGTGGGAAATAATCAGATGCTATTTTTATGAAGTCATATATCTTCGGGTGAAGAAATGGATCAGTATGAGGAGCAACCAATACACCTGCTCCAAGTCGGACATAATTTACATTTGAATTAATGTATTTAAATCCGTTAATCAAATCTTCTTCATCTATCATTGGTATCTTAGGATATTGTCCGAGATAAGAGTCTGTGTGTACTTTACAAAACACACATCCTATGCCGCAATACTTACTTAATATAGGAATATTGCCAAATGTCGCTATTTCCATACGGAAAGCATCAAATTGTTCTTTATCTAGTACCATTATACTTGTTCTTTTTTCCAGTTATTTATCCAGGTCGTATCAGGCTCCTTAAAAAGCTCTGAATTTTGATTTATCAAAGTCTGCCATGCTAAGCCAATATATTTGAGATCCTGTTTTTGTGGATCTTTTGAAATAATTGACTTATAATTTTCTATTGCTGATACACAAATAGAACAAACATCCTTTTCGAAATCAGAATCAAAAAACATATTTATATCTTCTGGCAAATATTTCAAAAAACGTTTGTGGTTCATCTGTGAAACATACATAGCTGGGAAACAAGCAGCTGTATATGAAAACCCATAAACAGAGTATTGTATCCCGCAAACACCAATTCTATCGCATTTATTTGCTCTCAAATTCATATCAATTGGACTTATTGTTATGTTTCTGTGCTTGACATTTTTAATACTACATACTTCATCTTTTGTTAATATCCCTCCTTTCGATTTTATCATGTCACCTATGCATATAGGTGAATAGACTAGATATTTCTTACTTTTCTCTGTAGGTATAACTGTACCATTTGTTACAATATTGATGTTATCGGCAAACCCCTCTAAAATCAATGTTTCAAAACAATATATCGCATAGTCCAAGATTTTGGAGAGCAAAGGTTCACCTCCAATTATTCTTAGAAGTCCGATTTTCCCCTTGGGGTTTGCTTTGATTTGAGAACATAAAAAATCAATATGTTTTTTTCCCATATCTTTGTGCTCTCTTACAACACCATACATTGACTCTGCGTTACAAAGTCTATTGCAATGCCTGCAATGTAAATTACATCGGTGCGTTATATCAATTTCTATTGTTAACTTATTTGGATAATTCATTTTTCTTTAATGCAGTTGGAACGTATCTATTGTATTGCTCTAACCCCTCTAGAGTCAAAGTATTCTTTAATATCTTTTGATAGTTAGGACAATATAAGCAGGGGAGTTCTGGTGGACATTCGGTTCCTTCAAATAATACCCTTACAAGAGTTCTAAATGTTTCACTATTAGTCCATTCCTCTATACTCTTGTTTGTTATGCTACCTAATGTTTTCCATTTATTTACACTGCACCCCAATATGTCGCCATTCCAATTAATTTGGGGACTTGAGAAACAATGATAACAAGGAATCTTATACTCCTTTTTGTGTAGTTCTTTATATTCTTGTCTATCAGCAACCCCTAAGCCGCTCTCTTTTCTAACAAATTCTTTATCTATAACTGGTGAAAATGTCGAATAGTTCAATTTAGGATTGAATGCCATATTATATTTTTCGCACAGTTTTTTAACAAGTGGTAGTTCGTGCTCGTTATGCCCAAAGATTACAAACTGCCATGATAATCTTGGATATTCAGAATGATATTTATTCTTATAAAAGTTTAACCTCTCTATATTATGGAATACCTTTTTTAGATTTCCTCTTACTCTATATTTCTCATATGTTTCTTGTGTCGCTCCATCTATAGACAAGTTTAAGTACTCAACTTTATATTTAACCAAATATTCTAGTACTAAGTCATCAACATCATTGAAATTAGTTCCATTGCCACAATATAAAACTATATTGTGTTCATAAGCATATTTAATGATTTGAGCAATATCCTTATTTAAAAAAATCTCACCCCAATTCGACATCTCAATACGCTTGATTTGTGGATTATTATTGACAAAATCCACAAACTGTTCTATTTTAAACTGACCTTTACCAACAATACCTTTATACGTGATTCCTTTGGATGTTGAACACTCCACACAACGCAATTGACATATAGTTGAAAGGTCTATAGAAGCTTCAGTTATTTTAGGCAGAATGATCATAATTCTCAAAATAATCAATTGTTTTTAAAAGTCCTTCTTTTAATGATACCAACGGACGCCAATTAGTTTTAGTTGTAATCTTTGTTATATCAGGCTTCCTTTTATAAGGATCATCTTGAAGTTTTTCTTTGTATATAATTTTAGATTTTGAATCAAGTGTTCGTATTATTGTTTCTGCAACCTCACTAATAGTGTATTCTTCATTGGGATTTCCAATATTAATGGGGTAAGTATAAATATCATCAAGATTCATCACATTATAAATGGCCTCTAACAGATCATCAATATACATGAAGCTTCTTGTCTGTTTGCCATCACCATAAATAATGAGATCTCTGTTATGTAGTGAACGATAAATGAATTCTGGGATAGCTCTACCATCACAAATATCCATGTATGGCCCGTAAGTGTTAAAAATTCTTATGATTTTCACTTTCACATTATATAATCGATGATAATCCATGCACAAAGTTTCTGCCGTTCTTTTACCTTCATCATAACATGCCCGAGGTCCTGTACAAGAGACATTGCCACAATACGATTCATTAAGGATATCACAAGCTGGATCTCCATAGACTTCACTTGTTGATGCTTGTAATAACACAATATCCTCCTTCTTTGCATACTGTAGTAAATTATACACTCCAAGGACAGATGTTAACAATGTATCAATAGGTCTTGCATAATATGCTTTAGGAGACGCTATACTAGCAAGATTGATGATCGCATCTATATCTGAAGGGAGTATCTTAAAATCAAATGTTTTAATATCTTGTTCGATAAAATGAAACCGTTCACAATGTAACAAATCTTTAACATTTTCTATTTTACCTGTAATTAAATTGTCTAGGCACCATATAGAAACACCATCATTTATTAGTTTCCGACAAAGATTTGAGCCAATAAATCCAGCTCCACCGGTGACTAATATATTTTTATATCTAATATCAGTATTCATATGGCATCATATCTTTTAAGTACATCAATGTGTTTTTGAGATACATTGAAACCAGCTTCGTCTGCAGAGATCTTCCTATTATATTTAGCCCACTCTTCATTGGATTTTGGAATTATCCATCCTGATGCAACTACTTCTTGAAAAAACTCAGTACCTGGATAAGGATTATAGCATTTTGGACCATCTATTTTTATATTTGAATATTCTTCAAGTTCTCTTGTTAGAGAAAGTGTTGCTTCTAAATCTTCTGGAGATTCATTAGGTAAAAGTATCATGAATGACAGGTCAACGTTCATACCCATATTATGACACATTTGCATTTTTTCCCGTACCTGTTTAACAGTTATGCCCTTGTGCATTCTTTTCAGCATTCTATCTGAACCAGACTCAATACCTATATATAATTTAGCCACATTAGCTTTTAAAGCTCTTTCCACCATTTTTTCGTTTACTCTATTTAAATCCAATTCGACAGATGAAGGCATTTTATATTTTTCAATGATAGTCCAAGCACGTTCAGGATCCACAAATATGTTGTCATCATAAAACATCCATCCGGTGATACCATAATTCTCAATTAAGAAATCCATTTCTCTATATACAGAAGTTAGAGAATATGGTCTCCATTTCGAATTATTAACCACGGTGTTATAGCAAAATGCACATTTTTTCACACAGCCCTTACTAGTCATAAATGGCAGAATTTTGCCAGGTATATAGTTTTTCCTCTTAACCACCGATTTATCGACATATTTCTTTATGTCCAGCAATTCAAATGGATGATATCCTAGTTGAGATAACTCAACAAGTGGAGGTAAAGGACTAATAATGACCTCTCCGTTTTTTTTATAACACAGTCCACGAACATTATCAGCTTTAATTTTCCCGATTCTCCATTGATAAAACTCATATAAATTACATTCCGCTTCACCTCTTAGAACTGCGTCCACATAACATTCCTTTAAGACTACTTCTGGTAATAAACTTGCATGAGTTCCCGCCCAATATACAAATATGCCTTGGTTATGTAATATTTTTGATGCTTCTATTGCTGATAAAAGATTTGGAGATGTCATTACTGAGAATCCGACCGCCAATGCATCTTTGCAAATTTCAGATAATTCGGCCAATGACTCCTTAGTATTTATAATATGACGTACAACAACGTCAACATTGTTTCTGATTAATACAGATGCAGCTATTAATAAGCCGAAAGGAGGTGAAAATTGTCTTTTAACTTTTTCTGTGTCATTTTCGATATTTACTAAAACAATATGACTCATGATTATAAAATTCTTTGAAGATTTATTATTTTAGAATTTTCTTTTCTGTTATGACAAATAATAGACTTAAAGCAGTCATGGTTAACCATAACAATAATGAGAGCATAATGAAGTTCATTGGGAAGCTCGTTTATGAGTTTAATTCCATATTCATTAAAGACATCATCAGCATTTACCAACGGGTCATAACAATCTATTGAATATCCCTTCTCGCTTAATTCCTTGACTATAAAAGCCACTTTTGTATTACGTATGTCTTGACAGTTTGGTTTATAAGAAAATCCCAGAAATAGAACATTATCATATATATTTATCATACCTGCTATTCTTTCTGAAACTATTTTTACTTTTTCTTCGTTTGTTCGTCTTGCCTGTTTAACCAATGGCAAATCTACACCAATATGAGAAGCCCGATATAATAAATAGTATGGATCAACTCCTATACAATGTCCTCCCACTAGACCAGGTTTAACCTGTGAAAAGTTCCATTTAGACGAGGCACAATTTGTTACTTCCTCAATGTCTATTCCTTCTTTTTTACAATAATCTGCATATTCATTGGCAAGAGCTATCAAAGTATCTCTTTGAACATTCTCATACATTTTTGCTGCTTCAGCAGCTTTAATACTTGATGCTATTACAACAGGTTGTTCTAAAACAGACTGATAAATTGATGCAAGAAAATTTGTAACATCTGGTGTCGATCCAGATATTATTTTGGGTACATTGGATATTTGATGCTTATCATCGCCTATATTAATACGTTCAGGAGAATACCCGACAAAAAAGTCTTTATTAAATACCAATCTTGAGTTTTTACTCAATAATGGTACACATAATTCTTCAGTCGCACCAGGATATACTGTAGATTCAAATACAACAATGGCTTTAGGACGTAGAATTTTGGAAATTGCTAAACAAGCATTTTCTAATGCGGATGTATCTGGTACAAAATTATTATTGATTGGAGTAGGAACAGTAACAATAAAAATATTACATGTAGCAATTTTATGAATATCTGTAGTTACTATACTGTGAGAAATCGCATCACAGATTCTATTTGCTTTTACATTATTTCGAGAATCAATTCCATTTGACAGTTCTTTGATTCGACAATGATCCACATCATATCCAATACAAGAATACAATTTAGATAATTGACAGAAAAGAGGAAGACCTACATATCCTAAACCTATTATTGCAATCTTAACATTATCAAAGGTCGGTATATATTTCTTTTGTTCCATAATGATATTTATTGTATAAATCTTCGATTAGAGATTAAATAATTTATCATATTCCTATCTTTTCATTTCTTACTACCGGATATAAAATCTGAATCCTTTAATGTAGGTCTTCCACCCACTAAAAGTTCGCGTATGTCCACTTCCAATAGGTACGCAATTTTTGTCAGCGTGATGAGGTCAGGCTGATTAGTATTTGTACACCATTTTGAAACAGTAGAATATTCTTTACCTAAATTTTCAGCTAACCATTTATTGGTTCGCTGTTTTTCAGCCAATACTACTTTTATTCTGTTAATACGTTGCTCCATCATTTCGTTAGTGTCTTTTCTTGCAAATATATCGAATTTAACTGTAAGGCAAAAGAATATCACAACAAAAAATAATCTTTTGAAAACTATAAATTGTTCTATAGGTCAATAAAATAATTGCAACTGCGCTATAACATAAAAATTATACTGAAAACAAATTCTCTTGTCCGATACAGAAACATCGAATTGTTTTAGCGGTAAGCTCACAAGTATCGTGTCACCACTTCCTGTAAATCATATTTATGTGATTATGAAAGTAACAACTTTTTAGTGAAACTTAACATCCGGCTTGCTCCGTGTCTCCAACACCAAGCAAAGTTCGGCTGATAGACTGTATAACTGAGGGGATATCCCAATCCGTTGCCATAGAGAGAGCCTGCAAGACTCCGCTACGCTTCATTTTGTAGGTTCTCACAATGGCAACGGTCTTTGGGAAACAGATTGGGCTTGGATGCTATCCTATAAATAGGACTTGCTTTATGGAGTTTTTCTTAGCCACCTTTGGGTATCTTGGCCGGGTACGTTTTACCGTGCAAAACTACTGCGGACGGGAGAAATGTCAAGTACCGCCATGGGCTTTCGGCTGGAGGGCTTGACGGAAGCCTTCCACAAATTTTCTCGCCCCTCCCAAATTGGGGTATTCCGTCCGCACTCTCCGGCCTCATACTTGCCTTATTCTCCCTTGTGTCCGCAGTGGCCATTTGCACGTAAAACGGTCTTCCCGACCAAGAAGCTCAAAGGAGCTTCACAAAAGGGAAAAGTATCAGATTTCATAACTCTTAAACACAAGGAATTATGCGGACAAGAAGAATGACTA
>UMJZ01003761.1_pt1 | contig 11639 bp, 10 predicted proteins | sample 1966181 | NCBI WGS metagenome assembly UMJZ01 (sample SAMEA4836163, study PRJEB28245) | human gut metagenome | biome: gut microbiome; material: fecal sample | place: Denmark | collected 2008 | reverse complement strand
GTTTTTGACGAGCGTCTTTTTACCCGCATTTTTAGACTAGAAGAGACAAATATCAAAGAGCATTTCTACCCTCCGATAACCATAGCAGATAAAAATGATATCACAGAAAGCTCTCACAAAACAGACAAAAGTGATTACTTAGATTCCGATTATAATAGTATAATTTACCATTTAAAAGGAGTTGACACTTTTAATATCTTGAAGATAGATGATAAGATATTTGATATATACGGTTATGGCGGATATACCTATAAAGAACAAATGGTATTTGGAAGGTGTATTAAAATCGGGCAAATTATTCAGAGAGAAACATCAATTATTATAGAGAAACAAGATCCAAATACACATTTTGGATACATAAGTATTCATCAAGGAATATTAGACAAAATCTATGATGAGTTTAAGATAAAGGGTGACGTACAAGCCAAACTTGAATTTACAAAAACATTCTATAATACATTTTCGGAAACTCCACTGGATGTAACATCATGTATACAAAATCACGAGATTTTCCTTCCACAAATGTATATACATTCTGGAAGATCTAAACCATCTTATATGGATATGCCACAGCGGTTACCATTTATTCAATATGCAGCAATAGAACATGCTGTGCTGGATTGTAAATATTCATTAATACAACTGTTAGACTCTGCCCGTTATGAATAAGACTGTTATTGTATTCACTACTCAATACATAGGAGACGAATACCTTTTTTCTGAAAAACGAAGTATTAAGATTTCTGTTCCAGAAAATTATCCCGCTTTAGTTTCGTTCTGGGGAGAACAAATTTTTAACTGTTATAAAGAATCCGGATATAGCCTATCCTCATATTTATTAAAGGATTTTTCCCCATTAATAGGCTGTAATGGAGATATCTCAAAAGAGTGCTATGATCGTTTTTTTTCTTTGGGCGAGAATGATATGAAACAAGTTGCTGCTTTATGTAAGAATGAGCATTGGCCATTCCAAAATAAGGAAGATTATATGACAGTATATAAACTGGGTCAAGATGAAAACAAAAGTAATGATATTGAGATATACGCAACCAGTTGTTTACCGGATAATTTCGCGGGCCGTAATCCACAATGCAAAGAAAGATGGAGAATGGCATTAGAGCATACTTTTAAAAAAGACGATCAATGTAGACTCTATTTGATAATGCATGGAAGTTCGGATCTGAATAAGAGGGGGGCTTTTAATATTTTAAGCACAACAGATCCTAGCGTTTATCTGGCAGGATTTTATCATGAACCAATTACTGATCCGATTGCAAGACTATTAACGAAGGAAGTTCATAAAAAAGAATCAGATTTAGTTAAAGACGTTTATGACCGTGTAATACGTCTTTTTCACGCAGAAAAGCAAAAACTAAAAGCTTGTGAAATTATTAATTTACTAATGACAGATTCTTTCTCAGAAAATATTCTTTGTATCTATAAGGAGTTGTGTAATATTGAAACATTATTTCCCCTACCAAGTTTAGAAACATTTCAAGATCTATCTGTATTTGAGCGAATTGATACAATGAAAAAATATTATCTCAATCTTTTGTCATTATGAGTAATAAGGTATCGGTATTAACACTTTACTACTGCGAGGATTGTAAAGATTGGTATGTAAACAACGCTGAGGATCAGAAAGGAATAATATCATTGATGCCTATAGCAAAGCCTCTCCCATCAAATCCGGCCGTGGTGCAATATAAAATAAAAGTGGTGTATCATGACATGGCTATCTTTGATGATTATGAAAATGAGGATATTACCAGTAATGATAATCGTGAAGATAGATTTGCTCAAAATGAGCTTAAAATGTCGGATTCGGATAATATGATACCTATTATACATATAATCCCAATTGATATTTTTGATGATGATATCAGAAAACAATTTGGCCATTGTCCACGTTATTTTCAAATAATGGATAATAGTATATGGAACAAAGTTGTTGTTGTTAATACAGAGGAGGATACTATTAATTCTTTTAAAGATGCGATAAAAGCTATAGTCCGCAATTATAAGTGCAATCTATATGATTTAGATGTTAGTCAAGAATACGCAGATTTGAATTCGCGCCTGGTATCACAAGCTTACATCAATAAAAAAGCTCATGGAAAATTCGTTTCTCCTTTCTTGTTCCATTCTGAGAAAAGGATGTATGATAAGGCATTAGCTTTACTAGATACCGAAATAGGGGGAATTTCATTACGCCAAATCATTAAAAATAATAAATGGCGCATTCTCCTAATCGATGATTATGTAAATAATGAATTAAAAGAAAAAACACGAACGAGCATAGATTGGCCTGTGGAACGTCAAGAAAAAGAATTATGCCAGACGGGAAAATTGAATATCATTATAAATGATATTAAGTTAGCATCTCAACAGAGTGTTGTTTGGTGTTGTCCTTCTCGGTTGACTCTTGAGAGAATTATTCATTTAAAAAGTCTTGATTGCCAATGGCATGCTACAAATATAGACAATAGAAAATCCAATATCTCTATATTCTGTGTTCGGGATATAGAAAGCGCAATTAAAATCCTGCAATTTGCAAAATTTGATATAGTCCTATTGGACTATTTACTGGGATCTATCTCCGATAACAATAAAAAGAGGCGGGAATATAGCTATGAATTGTTGTGTAAAATCAAAAAAACAGCAGAGAAGGGGCCAACTAATAGTAATGAATATGATCAACATCCTGGCTTGAGACAATATAGTAAGTACTATTTCATGCATATATCATCGTTTGTCACGGCTATATCAGAACGTTTAGAAGAGCTAGGATTGATAAGAGATACTCAGTATTGGCATATCGCCCGTGGTGCATGTCCTACAAATACTCCATATCTTTTTTTATATTATTTATATCGTCTAATGGAAAAGCGGTATAATGAGATGAGTCTTGGAAAAGAATCCGGTATGAGTGGACATACACTTGTTGATTTTTTAAACAACATATTTGACGATGATTTTAAGAAAGTAAAGTATAGAGCTTCCAAATATTTTAATACCCTCTTGAACCTCCGAAATAAATATGATATCATGAAACATGATGTCTATGATGAGGATTCTAATTTGGATTGGTTACATAAACGGGGGTCTCTATTGGTTTATTCCTTGTTCCCTGACATAAAATGTTATAGCAACGCATTCTGGGAGCACATGCAACAACTTATTTATCTTGTCGCATTTGGTACAGTCCGGCAATGGCCAGAAATGTGGGAAGAATATGTATTTGTCCGTGATCGGCTTAAAGAAGCGGAGCAGAAGGTTCAGACCGTTAATAATTGTCCGTTCCGAAAAGTCCGCTTATTGTCTGACAAGATCGAAGATTATATTATACAGTTAAGAAACAGGTAATGAATTACGGCCGTTTCTTCGCATTGGATTTAGACGCTTCTGATATCTCTCATGGTATAGCTGTATTCAATTATCATGAGGTTCAGAATCTGAACAGGAATAACTGGTGTAAGGAGATACATGATACACCTCAGTATCCCATATACCTCCAATTTACACCCGAGGGGGTTTCCTTCTACCTTCACTATGTCAAGGAACTGGGGGAAAAACAAGTGGTCCATCAGGATAGTCTCATATTATCCCTGTCTCTTTCTTCAGATTTGGATGTCAAGGATAATTTGACGGAAGCGATAAACCGAATATACGATACGGTTTTTCCCTTAAATCTCTCGAATAACCCCATTTATGAGGTCATTCAAGAAAGCGTGTCAAAACCAACCGGATTAGTATGTTATTCGTTGTTGAATATATTCAATAAAGGAGAAAAGCGATCATGTGGAAAGGGTACTGACAAAAAAGAACCGTTCAATCATCATTTTGTAAGAAAATTATTCCTTGATTTTTTGTATGATCTGGAACATTCCGATGTGTTCGAAAATACCGTCCTTTATGACGACATTTATATCAAGCTGCATAAAAACTTTTTATTCAATGCAATAGCCAATAAAGCGGAATATTACTATCAAAGATATCAGCAGGTATTATATAAGGGAACTCTTAGGGCTCCGTGGGACATTCCCCAGAAAGAACTTTTTTACGCCGAATATTATGCCAAGGCGGAACAACGGTGGGTGGAAACGATTACCAACGCCAAGGCAGACCGTTGTTTTAACGACTCGCAATGGTTTTCCGATGTCGAGTCTGAGATGGATTCTGTTTATATATCTAAATCCGAGGTGACATGCAGGGGTTGCGGTAGAGTGGAAAACGATTATATGGAATGTTGTAATGAGTATGTTTCCAAAATCATTGTTCCCTCACACAAACTGTTATCGAACAAGTATAAATCTACAAAAGATGAAATAACCGGAATTGTAACGACATCGGCAAAGGCCGCATCCAACTGGTATCTTAAAAGATACAGTTTCAGCGGAACTCTAAAAATATGGTACGGGCGATGGTATAGATGGATGAATGTTATTATCGTGTCATTTGTACTTAGTCTCTGTTCCATATTCCTCCTGCCGTCTTTCGATAAAAAAATATTTTCGGATCAAGTGACCCCCTCGTTGATTATCGTATCAGGTATCTTGTTCCTATGGGTGTTAGGCTTTATAAATCACAGACGATGGCATATCAGATCTGTCAGTTGTATTAACATCCTTATGCCCCGTTTGTTCGCGTCTATTGTTGCCGCCTGGTTCACGTTGGCCATTGGGGAAGACATATTCAAAGGATTCTTTGATATCATACACCAGAAATGGGTGTCATGTACCTTGCTGGTCATACTGATCGTTTTTGTAAACTATGAAATCGGTAAAATCAATCCGTACATATCTTTCTGCAAGAAAGCATATAGGACCACGATACTCATTTCAGTCGCATTTTCCTATGCATTCATTGTCGGGATACTTGTTATAAACTTCTTTGGAGGAAAATACTTGGAGCGAAGTGACTATATCGATGAGTTTTATATAAACAACGTTTTTACCAAAGTTCCAGATTTTAAAATTCCAGAAAACAGGCAGCCACGGATTGTCAATGATATATTTTACGAGACACTGAATAAATATAATGATTCGATTGTACGGGTAATTGGCCGAACGTGGAAAAATATAGCAGGTGTAGATACATTACATACACAAACAGAAAAGGATAGATATCCAATGTTTGATGTGATGGATAATACAAGCGATACTATATATAAAATTAATTATAGCTTTACTCTTGTTCTGTTAAAAGAATTTGTGCATAACAGTCATGTCCCCGATATGGCAAAAATGCAAGAAAAACTGTTTGATGGTTCCACGACCAAGAGCAGGGTTGATTCTGTTTGCGTTTTGTACGATAAATTAAGAGTACAAGGCTGTCAATCATGCCAGATGGATCCTTCTTTCTACAGTTCTGCATGTTGTGAACTTCTCAGGTGTTTGGATAATCATCATGTATATCAGCAAGTGCTTAAAGAGTTGGCACCTATGGATAAAGACAGACACGAGATTCTCAAAGAAGATAAATTTAATATCCTTATATTTAGAGATATGTTGCTTCAATTTACTTTTTTTGCGATGTTCATCGGAATCTTCATACAGTTGATTGTTGAAGAAAAGTCGATAACTGAACCTGTATAATTAAAAAATGTAATGATTGTCACTCTAATGTGTGCGTATATACAGTAAGATTAAATATTTAACTTATGAAGAATGCGAATAACTTTTTTAAGAATGCCATTAAATGGACTTTGATTGTTTTGCTTTCTTTGGCTGCCTTTAATTGGGGGGCATCTATTTGGAAAGGGCCTTTAGTAGAGAAACATATTTCTTATAGAAATAATGTGGAACAAATTACTAATATTAATCAATTAGAATTATCTGATCCTACAAAACAAGTAATAAATACGGAGATTACATATAATTATGATGGAATTATTTATTTCCTAGGAATGATTATTTGCTTGATTCTGGTATTTCTAATTTTGTCACCTCTTAAATATGAATATCATGAATTTATACATGACGAATGGCGGGAGGAATTTAATAGAGACATAGAGGAATGTAAACGCAAAATTGATGAATTAAACCAACGAATTAACAATTCGTCTCAAGAAACAACGAAATAGTCAAGATTCATTCAGTTTCGCTTCACATGACAATAAGCGTCATCTTGAAAAATGGTAAAATCTATTCGTCCGTATGTAAAATAAAAAGTCTGCCCTTGAATAATACGACTGACTTTGTCAGGAAGATATTCCAGAACCGATTTTACAGGAAACAAAATACGCCTGAATACATTCTTTATGGAGCAAGAGAAAGAAGCGCAGCGACGGTTACATATTCTATCTATTTCATCGAGAGTCCACTAAAAATTACAAGACAAGCTGATTATATGAAATATCTACTTCTTGATACGAACATTTATTTGCACTATAAGGATTTTGAACAGATAGATTGGGATACGATCGTGAATGATAAGGATTTCACAATCATTGTACCTTATACTGTCGTAAAGGAAATAGACAAATGCAAGGACGGTCCAAGGGGTAAGATTAAAACCCGGGCGAAGTCCGTATCTTCAAAATTTGGAGATTATTTTTTGAATGACAACTATCAAAAGAAATTGAAGCTCATTCAAATTGATGATCCCTCGGATGAGGTTCTGTCAATGAATAACCTGAACCGGAATATTTGTGATGATGTTATCATTGGTTCCGTACTGGCATTCGGACACCGGAATGACATAATTATCATCAGCCATGACAACACGTTACTTATCAAGGCCAAAAAGTTCGGTTTGAGGTTTCTTCCCAAGATGCCGGAAAAATATCTGATCGCAGAAGAGAAAAGTGAGGAGGAAAAAGAACTGGAGAGATGTCATAAGGAACTGATGCATTTTAAGAATCGCCAACCACAACCTAAAATCATGTTCGCCAACGGTAAGACCGTATTGCGAATCAAAGTTCCCAACTTACCGGATATCAAGAGAGAGTTGGATGAAATTATGACAGAAAACAAGGCCAACCATCCTCATGCGCATAAATCTGCACATAAATTGAATTCGCCAATCAGAATTGAAGATGTATCAGAAGTGCTGGCTCATCGTTTTAATGACCTTCGATATGTAATGTATTCGGAAGAACAACTGAAGAAACATAACGCTGAACTTGACAAATACTATGCATATTGCGAAAAATACCATCGCTTTAGACTTGAAGGCCGACAGTTGGAAGAACAAGTGAAGGAATTGCAGTTTATTACATATAATGGCGGAAGTGCGGAAACCGGTAACATGAATATCTTCTTGGAATTTCCTGGGAATGTCAGACTGTATAACAGGCAAAGCATAAAACATATGAATGATATTAAACCAGTGGCTCCTGTCATTGGATGCAGGTTTAGTGAATATGGGCACGGAGGTGAATTTAGATATACCGGTCCGAGAGGAGGCTTGGACATACCACAATTATATTGTTGGGATCTGACAAAGTATTTATCCCAACAAAAAATATCTGTAACTTCAGAAAGCTTGATACACAATGTGCCACGTCCCTTAAGTATCAGTAATTCCCTTTATATAGACACCAAACAGTGTGGCAGTTTTGCAATAAACTGGCATATATGTGCAGCCGGATGTATAGATCGTATATCCGGTATTCTGAATGTAATAATCGAATCAGATTAAGAATAAACAATTTTTAAATGGAAGAACTTACATTTACCCCAAAAGTATAACAGACTCTTTTCCTTCTATTCAAATGATCTATGAAGATGGATTTGTATAGTTTACAGAATACCCCTGTACATGCTTGGACCGGGGTATTCTCATATATAACGGGTTAGGATTGAAGAAAAGCAGACTCGGTTTACCGGGGCTTTGCTTGATACATGTTTTACACCAGCCATGGGTTCCTGTATGGGTCGTAATCGGTTTGGAAAGTAGCCAGTTGCCAGTCGGTGACTGGCTTTTTCGTCTCATCGAGTTTGCGTGGAATCTGGGGATTAAGGCGCAACTTGGCCGCATCGTTCAGCCATTTCATGCTATCCTCGTAATCACGCATGCGGACAATGCTGACATTGTTCGGAGCAATGAGTTTGGCCAGCTCGTAAACGGCCAGCCGGACCATGTGCTTTTTGAGATTGTAGTTGCGCGGGTCGTGTGGCGAGAGGTTCCGTCCGACCTGCGGAATATCGGTATTCACGTCCGTTTCCGGATAGAACACCCGTCCGTCATAGACCACATATTCATGCTCCGATAGCTCGTAATCGTTGTATGCCGGATCATAATCCGCGATGGCACCCCAACAATCGGAGGAAAACGGGTCTGCATTGTTGTCGGACCCGTCAAGGTTCATCAGTGTGTAGAAGCTACCGTCGTATTCCACCACACTCCATAAGGGGTATTCCACCGGCTGCCACGTTTCGGTCATCGCTTCCAGCCAGCCGCAGACCATAGGAATACGGACATCATCGAACTTGTAACCGTTCTCGGCAAGGCATGTATAGAGCATACCGTTGTAATTCACCTTATCTCCCGGATAATAGGTATTGAACTGGGAATAGTTCGCCACTTGTTCCGTATCGATATTGATGTCCGAGCACTCTTGCCAATAAATAACCGTTGCCGGTTTGCGGTAGCCGCTAATGGAGCGAATCACTTCGTGGATTTGCCCCTCGAAGTAGATATGCACACCTACGGGATAGGTAATGCGCCTGTCGTATCCGGCAATATATTTCCCCTTGGCGAGTTCCTTCTCGATCTCGTAGTTTTCCGAAAGGTATTCCACGACCGACATCTCGGCCGCCTCTTCCGCCTGGACGAACCTCTCGTCATTACCACGGGTAAGCTGTGCAAGGGCTTCCGGAGTTATGACACTCAAGTAATCGTTATTGTTGAGAAAACGTCTGTACATATTCTTATTACGTTGTTAGTATGAAAATCCTTCCTGAATGACCGAGGTCGATACGACATAGCCGTTCGCATCTCCGTTTTTAAACTTGTACCAGCTGTCCCTCAAATAGTAGCAAAGTAAATAGTCGAGACAGTCGGACAGATGTCCGTAGCGTTCGTATTTCACGCCGGTTTTGGGATCGGTGGTTTTCTGTTTGCTCTTGGTGCCGTCTTCATTGCGGAGCTGGTAAATCAGGTCTTGTGTAAGTTTGCGGCATTTGATATCTATCTGTATCTCCCAGCCGTTGTAACCGTCGAACACCTCGTTCACAAACTCGCAGCGTGTCACCTGCGGCGGTTGCTTGCGCATCAGCTTCACCTTCGGTCGCAGGACACCTTTGCCGAACGTGTCCACGATAATCGTATAGTTATTGATGCCGTCCTCGCTTGTGGTGGAGCGTTGCAATCCTGCCGGATCTCCTGTCACGTCCACACCGCCGATATGCTTGTCCCTGTAGAGTTTCAAACGTACCTTCCGCGCCAGTGCCGGGGTGTTGTTCTCTTTGTCCTCCGGTTTGCCGAGTATCTCCTCCAATATGTAAACCTTCCTGTTGTCGTAGTCTATCTGCGCGGAGAGCACCGACATCTGCGGGGCGACATTGAAATCCCATACCGTAACGAGCGGTCTGGTCGGGTCATAGACTTTATCTTTCAGCCCGGTAACAAGGTGTTTCGAGCCGTCGAATCGGTTATAAATCGCCATGTCGTTGGCTTCCACGAAATCCCAGTTGCCATAAAGCAGGCGCTCTTTGGTCGCCTGGTCACGGATTTTGTTCAGAGCAGCTTCGTATACCTGCCGGAAAGCGATGTTCGGGTTGTCGAACACCGAGAAGGGAATGTATGCCTCCCCTTCGCGGCAGATGACACTTTCGCCGTTATCGTCCTGCACGAAGCGGGAGCGCACCCAGTTGATGGTCGGGTTGGTGGTGAGCAGCATACGTGGGGTCTTGAAGGTCTCGTGAATACGCCAGCGAAGACGGGAGAACAGAACCTCGACCGCGCGTTCCGAGATTTCCGATACCTCGTCCACCATAGCGATAGTATATTCCGAGGATCCGAAACGCTCAAAATTGGGGTCGCTGGGAATGTCGGCCATCTCCTTCATGATGATGACCGAGTCGTTCCAGAAGGTGAGCGTGCCTTCGAGGTTGTTTATCTTGTAGTGCGCATCCTCTTTAAGCCTCCAGTCTTTCAAAATCGACTTGATGGTGTTCCAGGTCGATTCTTTCAAGGATTTGAGCGTCTTACGGGCTACGACCGCACGGATATTCTCGAACCGGATACATGAAGACACCAGCCAAACGCTGCCGATATACGATTTTCCGCCGCCGGCCGCTCCGCCTCCCAGTATCAGCTGCGGCAGGTTCTGCGACTTGCAATGCCTGCATTGAGGCCTGTACTGCGGATTGCGCTGCGGGTCGTAACCGACGAGAATCTGCTCTATCTCCCCTCCGCAGTGCGGACAATTGTTGGGCTGCAACAGTTTCCAGAGTTCATACTGCCGTGGGGACGGTTTGAACTCGATGCGCAGGTTTCTGGGTGGTTTGAGCCTGTTGACCGCCATTCGCTTTATGCAATCTGGATGGTTATGTCCGTTTCGGACTTGAGTATGGCATACAATTTCTGGAATGTGGCACGGGATTCCAGAACTTTCCCCTTGACCGTATTCTTGCCCACGATGATACAGCCGGCGGAATCGACTTCGGTATTGCCGGAATGGATCAGGATGCCGAGGAAGTGCGGCACATCGTGCAGATATGGCATTTTCCTCTTGTACCTGGGACTATACTGAAGGGTGACTTTATAAGTCCCGGCAGGAATGGCGGTCTTGGCATAGACCTTTTCCTTGCATGTGCAGGAACGGCCGCAAGGAGTATCTGGGCAGGTTGCCGGAAGTTCCCTCACGGTATCCTCGATCGTGTTACAGAAAAATTTGCCGTCGATGGACAGGTCTCCTATGGTATAGGCCGTACCTTTGAACTTTCGTCTGAGTGTTAGCTTCATACTTTGATACTACATGTTATTCGTATCAAAAGAGTAGAATTGTTTGTGGCCTAATGTTTATTGCTGGTACCTGTAAAAGGATATTTCAGAAAAGGATGTATCTTTGTAATCGAATTGACAGGATTTAATCAATAGTTGATATGACAAAAGCGGATATCGTCAGGGAAATAGCAGTGCAGACAGGCCTGGAGAAGCAGGTTGTGTTGCAAATTGTCGAAGGGTTCATGGATAACGTAAGGTCTTCCATGATAAACGGTGAGGAGGTTTATCTTCGCGGTTTCGGGTCTTTTATCATCAAGCACCGTGCTGAGAAGACGGCACGCAACATAAGCAGAAATACCACGATAATAGTGCCCGCTCATAACATCCCGGCATTCAAGCCGTCAAAATCCTTTGTAGAAAGGATAAAATCAGATAAGCAGGAGTGTATGTAACAGGAGTGTTATTCCGATGCTCCTATTACTTTATACAAGGCAATGAGGTTGCCGTTGTCCGACTGGAACAGGAAGCGGCCGTTGCTTAAAAGGCATTCGTGGATGGCATTGTCATCTGGATCGGATTCCAATAAAGACTCCGCCTTGCTTTTATCGATAAGCAGCATTTCTATGCCTTGTACGGTGGCGGCAGTTGCATCGGCAGGAATTTTCATGAGTTCATCCATCAGATTCATTTTCATAATATCTCCGTATTTGGCTTGAGCCCCATCAAGCATTTAGTGTACCAAA
>UMJZ01051322.1_pt1 | contig 11659 bp, 8 predicted proteins | sample 1966181 | NCBI WGS metagenome assembly UMJZ01 (sample SAMEA4836163, study PRJEB28245) | human gut metagenome | biome: gut microbiome; material: fecal sample | place: Denmark | collected 2008 | reverse complement strand
GAGTGTAGGGAAAATCACTCTGTGTCAGTGCGCGCATCTGCCCTATGACGGTCCCTTTGGTATCGGGAATAGGTCCTATGCCTCTGCGTTGTATGAACGGATGTATCTTGCCCGACAGAAACTTACCCTTGTTGTCCACATCTACTGTCACGACCGGCGCATGCCCGGCTATGCCTTTCAGATTAACGCGATAGGGGGTGCAGAAGTTGCCGAGGCTGTAAAGTATGAGCCTGTCACGGTATAGCTCCATGGCGCGTGTCACATGCGGGCCATGGCCGTAAACCACATCTGCGCCGGCATCCACTGCGGCACGTGCAAATTTTCTCACATCGCCGCGCTTCTCACCGAAGCACTCCTCCATACCTTCCGGCACATGCTTGTATGCCGCTCCCTCGCCGCCGCCGTGAAACGACACCACGACCACATCGCACACGCTGTCAAGATGGCTCACTATGCGTTTCACTTCTGTAAGGTTGTGTATGCTCAGCGATCCGGCGTGCGGACTGAATGCCGTAAATCCGATTTTGCGCCCTTTGCTGCTCATTATGTACCATGGCGTTTTTCCTCTCATCCCGGCATACCCTATGCCGGCGTTTCGCAGGGTTGCTTTGGTGCTTTCGCGTCCTAATTGACCGAAATCGTTGATGTGGTTGTTGGCAATCGACATAAAGTCAAAGCCTGCACGTTTGAGGTTTGACACGTATGCTGTGGGCGTGCGGAAGGCATATAGTAATGTGGTGTCCTCAACCTCCTTCACTTTCCCTCCGAAATCCAGCAGCGTGCCTTCAAGGTTGGCTGCGGCGGCATCGGCTCCGGACAGCACCTTGGTGACATGTCTGAAAAGATTGGTCCCGTTGTTTGGTGGCAGATAGGCACCTTTGGACTGCTCCGGAAAATTTGTGCCCATCATCACATCGCCCGCCACCGCTATGCGCAGTGCCGGGGTGGTGCCGTGACATGCAAAAACTGCCGTCACAACCCACATTGTCAGTATGGCAATTGCCCGTATCATTACCGCAAAAGTACAATATTTTGTCCTCTGAGCGCACTAAAACAAGCTAAAATGAGCAGATTTATGAAAAAAATTTTTATTTCCGAGATATTACTCTTAATTTTGCATTTCGTAAATTATTACGCACATCCCATTTTTGATAACAATAAGAATCACATAACAATGGCAAAACAAAACGCTCCCGAAACAAAACCCTCTATCGAGGCCCTCAATGACAGTCTTACTGGCATTGAGCAGAAAGTGGAAAATAACAAGAAAATTATTGTATGGGCATCCTTGATAGTAGCTGCCCTCGTTATCATCGTGCTCGGTTATATCTACGGCATACGCAAGCCCGGTGTCGCCGCTGCCAATGACGCAATAGGTCAGGCCGATATCACCATGATGATGGGCAACGACTCTTTGGCTCTCCAGCAGTATCAGCAGGTGGCTGACGAGCACGGATATGATGCCGGCAACCGCGCCAACCTCAACGCTGCAATCCTCCTTTACCGTCAGGGCAAATATCAGGAAGCTATTGACTACCTCAACAATTATGACGCTAAGGAAGAGGTGATCGGTGCTGCCGCTATGGGTCTTGAAGGTGACTGCTATGTCAACCTCAAGCAGTATCCTGAGGCAATCAAATGCTTCCGTGAGGCAGCCGCTATGTCTGATCACAATCCTCACCTTACTCCTTATTTCATGATGAAAGAAGCTACCGTACAGCACGAGGTTAAGGACTACAAAGCTGAGGCTGATCTTTATCAGGCTATCATCAACGATTATCCCCAGTACGCTGCTGACCAGCAAATCGATTTCCGCAAATATCTGGAGCGCGCCAAAGCTCTTCAGGGCGAATAAATCCCAACCGTACATCATAACAAGAAAGCACCGCAATATTGCGGTGCTTTCTGTTTACATATACTCGTCAGTTGTTGTAACCCCGGCTGTTATAGCTCCTCGGGATATTTGCGGTAATATTCCTGAAGCACTGTGTGGATGTTGAAGTAAAATCCGCCGGCTTTGGCTTTTTGCGCCGTTCTCACAGTCAGATATTCATAGTACGGTTCGTAGAAAAGGTGGTTGGTGACAATGTACCCCATAGCGTTCAGCAGCACGTATTCATGCTGCGGTTCTATCACATACCATGCATTTTCTTCATCTGCACCGGTGCCTGTGGAGGCAATCGCCATAAGAATATAGTCAAATTTGTACTGCCATATTTTTGCCAGATTGGTTTTGCCTTTGAGTTTCAGCGCTTTGATGAGGTTGCTCATTTGCATCAGGTCAAATGGGCGGTTCTGCAGCTCAAGCTGGGACTGAGTGATGACCGAATCACATTCTTGCCGTGAAAGTTCACCCTTGTCAAGCGACTGTTGGTCCACGTTTGATTCTATCACCGACGGGCGATACGGGTTGTAGTCTTCCTGAAACATGTATCCCAAATATAGATGACGAAACTTATCTATTTTCATCAGCGTGTCGTTGCGCTGATACTCATCCATAAGTCGGGGATAATAGTAAGGCGATGTGCGGTCATTAATCTGTTTTTTGATGAGGGCAAGGTCGGGTGCCTCGCGTTTCACATTCTCAAACTTTATTTGGGCATTCATCGTCCATGTCCCAAAAAACATGATTATGGCTACAGTTATATATTTCAGCATAATGATTGGTTGTCGGTTTAATAAACGTAGTGCAGCAACACAAATGCTTCACCGGCTATACATGTGGTGACTACAGCCACGAGGCCTTTGGCGCACAGGTAGTTGAAAAACGGGCGCGACGGAAATTTCATCGTCCTTCCGCCGGGAGTGCGGCTGAACGCAAGTGCTCCGCAAAATGCTCCTGCCACAGAGCCTACTATCATTCCGGCATTGTTCATGAGCATACCCACGAGGGTGCCTGCCAGTGCCGCCCCCACAATGTAGCCCACGCCCATTTTGCTGTTTGCCACAGCTTTGGGCAGCAATATGGTGATGCCCCATGCTATGAGCGCCGCCATTCCCCAGAATAGCAACGTGCTCCATGAGGCTTGCACTGCATCGCCTAAACACAATAGCCACAATCCTATCCATGCCACCGGGGCGCTCCACCCCTTGGGCACAAAAGCAAGCACCACGCCGGTGGCAAGCAGCAGCACTCCTGTTATGGTCAGTATCATACTCATATATTTATAACATAAGGCATGGCGCGATTGATGCCCGTTTAACATTATTTGGCAGCTCCGGCTCCCGGTTTCACGGCTTCAGGATATGACACACGGGCGTGGTACATCGTGCGCAGACGTGATATGAACACATCTTTTATCAGTTTCACATCGCGGAATGATAATGTGGAGTCGTTGTGCAGCCCCTCCGCAATCTGGGTGTCTATGATTCGGTTTACAAGTGCGGATATGGCTTCGGGTGTATGGTCTGCAAGTGATCGTGATGCTGCTTCCACGGCATCGGCCATCATGAGTACGGATGTCTCGCGTGAACGCGGGTTGGGACCCGGATAGCGGAACAGAGATTCGTCCACCGGCTCATTGGGATGGGCGTTGCAGTATGTGGTGTAGAAATATCGGGCAGTGCCGCGTCCGTGATGCTCGGTTATAAAATCGCGGATGCGCTGTGGCAGCTTCACCTTGTCGGCGCGTTTCAGCCCCTCCGTCACGTGACTTATCACTATGCGCGCGCTCTGCACGGGGTCAAGTGCGTCGTGCGGATTCACTCCATGCTGATTCTCGGTGAAAAATGCAGGATTGGATATTTTGCCTATGTCATGATACAGCGCTCCGGTTCGCACTAATTGCACATTGGCTCCGATGCGGTGAGCTGCTGCCGAGGCAAGGTTGCTTACCGACATTGAGTGTTGGAATGTGCCCGGACACTCTTCCGACAGCTCTCGCAATACCGGATTGTTTATGTCACTCAGCTCCACGAGTGTGACTCTTGAAGTGAAGCCGAATGCTTTTTCAAACAGGAAGATGAGAATGTAGGCAAACGAGGTGAATACAGCATTGATGCCAAAGCATCCTATTGCGCTCCATGTCAGTTTGTCGGCATTGCCGTTCATCATCATCTCGAGTGTGCAGTAGGTGACGCTGTATGCCACAAACACAAGTGCGGCTGACCGTATCAGCTGTGATCTTCTGCTCAGCTCTTTCAGGCTTACCAGTGCGGTGAAGCCGGCCACGAACTGTACCAGCACAAATTCCAGCGGAAAACGCGATACGAATGTGCACAGCAGCACTGTGACAAGGAAAGTGAAGAATGCCGTGCGGGAGTCAAGAAACACCAGCACAAGAATGGTGAGTATGGTCAGCGGCGCAAGATAAAGCCCGTAGGAGAAGGTCGCGCTAAGTCCCACGGCAAGGAGCGTGAAGATGGTGATTACCATCATCAGGAACATAAACACACGTATGTTTTCAAAATAATCGCGCCGGTAGAAATACAGGTACGCATACAGGCTTCCTATGAGTAGTATCAGAAATGCTATTCTGCCTGCAAGGGGATAAAACTTGTCGCTCACCACCTTGTTGCCTTTCTCTTCGGTAAGCTCCTCATAGGTAGTGAGAATGGTGTAGAGTTGCGGGGTGATGATGTCGCCGCGGTCTATTATGCGCTCTCCCTGCTGTATCACGCCTACAGGAGCAAGTGCGCTTTGGTATAGTTCGTTGCGAAAACGCTCCGTTTCCACCGAATCTGCCACTATGTTGGGTTGCAGAAGATCCGAAAGGCGTGTGGCCGAGATGGCCGCATGCACCTCAGGATTGCGGAACACGCTGTCAAGATGCGCATACGCGCTCCGTGCCGACCGAAATCCCGTAGTGGGCACCGACACTGTCACATTGTTGCTCAGCATTCGCACGCTGTTCATCTTCCCCGCCGAGATGTCGGCATAAGCCGTCTGGTCCACGATACCGCTGTTGTAAATGGACCTTATTTCATTGAGCAGGGCGGCTTTCTGACTGGCTGTTATGTGCAGCCCGGGTGTGGTGTTGAGCCGCTTGGCATAGATGGTTATCATATTGGTGCCGAGGGTGTCGATTCTGTGATACACCGGTTCAAATTTCGCATCTATGCTGTCCTTGATTGTTGCGGCACTTATGGAGTCAAGGCGCACCGGAATGTCGAATGGTGCGGTCAGAAGTGAGTAGCCCCACGGACGGTTGATTTCGTAACTGAAACGTGTGCGGTCGTCGCTCGGCAGAAAATAGCATATCAGACCCACTGCCACCAAAAACGACAATAGGCGCACCACGGCTTCGTGTGAAAGTTTGATTTTCATTACCATTTATAATCTGTTGCGCTACACTCTTATGGCACTTTGCACTCCCTTGATTTTTTTTACTCTTGCGCACAGTGCGTTCACCACTTCGGCATCCTCTACAAGAACGCTCAGGCGGCATGAAAACACTTCTTTATCGGTGTCAATGTGCAGGCTTCGTATATCTATGTTGAGATGATTTGAGATCATTTGGGTAAGCTCCTGAAGAATACCGTGTCGGTCCACTCCGGTTATGCTCACTGTGGCAAGGAACTTGGTGTGTACTGTCTGCCATTCGGTGGCCACAATTCTCGGCCCGTAGCTTGCCTTGAGCACCTGTGCGCGTGGGCAGGTGAGAGCGTGTACCTCCACCTGATTGTTGTCGTTTACAAAACCCATCACATCATCGCCCGGCATCGGATGACAGCAATCCACAAACACAAAGTTCTGCTCCTTGTCGTCCTGATATAGCTTGTAAACCTCCTTGGTGTTTATTTTGTCAGGGGTCACTACACTGCGCTCTTTCTCTTTGGCCTTGGTCTTGGTTGATGCCGTTCCACGCGTTCCGAGACGGAAAATCTTTTTGAGCAGTCCGGGATTGGTTTTGGGCGATTCGCGTAGCACATATCCGTTCAGGTCCACTTCGCCACTCCCTATTTTCTGATACAATGCCTCACGGGTAGGCACATGGTAAAACGACATTATGCGTGTTATAACCTCGTTGGTGCCTTCCACTTCTGCGTCTTTGAGAAATTTGGTCAGCATTTCGCGTCCCTGTTCCGTCATGGGCTGCAACTCTTTGCGCAGTGCCGCCCTCAGTCGGGTTCGCGCTTTTGCCGTGGCAAGAAACTCCATCCACTCCGGCTTGGGGGTTTGCGATTGTGAGGTCAGCACCTCCACTTGGTCTCCGCTGTTGAGTTTCTGCGACAACGGCACGAGCTTGTGATTCACCTTTCCCGCGATACATTTCACGCCTATCTGTGAATGTAGCGCAAATGCCACATCAAGCACAGTGGCTCCGTTGGGCAGTGTTATGAGTTCGCCTTTGGGCGTGAACACCACGATTTCCGAGGCAAAAAGGTTGAGCTTTAGTGTGTCAAGGAAGTCAATGGCGTTAGGGTTGGGATCGTCAAGAATATCCTTGATGGTGCGCAGCCACACATTCAGCTCGCTTTCTTCATCGCTTTCACCTATTTTGTACTTCCAGTGCGCCGCAAACCCTTTTTCCGCTATTTCATCCATCCTGCGGCTGCGTATCTGCACCTCCACCCAGTTGCCGTCAGGGCCCATCACTGTGAGATGCAATGCCTGATACCCGTTGGCCTTGGGCGCGGAAATCCAGTCGCGAGTGCGGTCAGGATGCAGTCGGTATATATCGGTGATTGCGGAATAGATGCTCCAGCAAATCCCTTTTTCTTTGGCAGGATCATCGCAGTCAAATATTATGCGCATCGCATAGAGGTCGTAAACCTCCTCAAATGGCACATGCTTCGTCTCCATTTTGCGCCATATCGAATACACCGATTTCACTCGTGCCTTCGCATCATATTGCAGTCCCATTTCATGGAGCTTCTCATGGATAGGGGCGGCAAAATCGTTATATACATTCTGGCGTTTCTCCTCCGAAGCCTTGATTTGCTGTTCTATGCGCTCATATGCCTTGGGGTGCTCATACTTGAAACTCAGGTCCTCAAGTTCGGTTTTTATGGCAAACAGGCCCAGTCGGTGTGCAAGCGGAGCATATATGTAGAGCGTTTCACCCGCAATTTTGTATTGCTTGTTGGGTGCCATGGATCCTAATGTGCGCATATTGTGCAGTCGGTCAGCCATTTTTATCAGCACCACGCGGATGTCTTCATTCATCGTAAGCAGAAGTTTGCGGAAATTTTCTGCCTGTGCCGATGCTCTGTCTCCGAATATGCCGCCCGAAATCTTGGTCAGCCCGGCCACGAGTTGCGCTATCTTTTTACCGAATTGCTGCTCTATATCCTCCACGGTGTATTCCGTGTCTTCAACCACATCATGAAGCAGTGCGGCGCAAATGCTCGTTGAGCCTAACCCTATCTCTTGGCTGGCTATCTTGGCCACAGCTATGGGATGAAGTATATAAGGCTCTCCCGACCGGCGGCGTATCCCGCCATGTGCCTTTTTGGCAAACCGAAACGCGCGCTCTATGATTTCGGCTTTCTTGCGGTGGTTGCTCTGCAAGTATCCGTTTAGTACATCCTGAAATTCCGCTTCTATCAGTCGGTCTTCTTCTTCCGGTGTCATTTTTACCTGCTCCATATCTTTACTCCTGAGTGTTGAATGCAACAATACCACAAATCTAATAAAAATCGTTGATACACATATAAAAATTCGCTACTTTTGTAGCAAAAATACCGCAGAGGCGGCACACTCTTGTTAATCTCCATGATAAAATACGATTTTGACACAGTAATTGACCGCAGAGGCACCGGTGCTATGAAATATGATGCCCTCGGTCGCTTGTATGGCAATACGGCTCTCACCCCTTTGTGGATTGCCGATATGGAATTTGCCGCTTGTCCGGATATTGTTAAAGCTCTCATTGACCGCTTTTCTCATCCTGTTTATGGCTATGCCGAAACCCCTGAAAGCTATTGGGAGTCAATATGCGAGTGGCTTAACAAACGCCACGGATACCGCCCCGAACGCAAGGCTCTGGCTTTTGTTCCCGGTGTGGTGCGCGGCATTGCTTATGCCCTGAATTTCTTTTCGCGTCCCGGTGCGCGTGTGGTTATTCAGGAGCCTGTGTATCATCCTTTCCGTGAGGTGGCCGAAGGTAATGACAGGCTCGTGATCAACAATCCTCTCCTGCCTCAGCCCGATGGCGGTTATGCCATGGATCTTGAGGGCCTTGAACGCATATTCTCCACCGAGCGTCCCAAACTCATGATTCTCTGCAATCCTCATAATCCCGCCGGCATACAGTGGGATGCCGACACGCTCCGTCAGGTGGCGCGTCTTGCCAAGAAATATGGCGTGATTGTGCTCTCTGATGAAATCCACGGTGACCTCATGCTCTGGGGTGGCAAGCACATTCCGTTTGCCTCAGTTAGTCCCGAGGCCACTGAGATGTCGGTTACTTTTGGTGCTCCTTCAAAAACATTTAATATCCCCGGGCTTGTAAGCTCGTGGATGATAGTGCCCAACCAGCGGCTTCGCGATCCGTTCTACCGTTGGATGGAGGCCAACGAATTTTCATCGCCCACATTTACCGCCACTGTCGGCACCGAGGCTGCCTATCGCTGCGGCGAGCAATGGCTTGACCAACTGTTGCCGTACATTGAGGGCAACGTGCAGGCCGTGGAGAAATTTTTTGCCGAAAATTGTCCGAAAATCAAACCGCTGCGACCGCAGGCATCGTTCCTTGTGTGGCTTGATTGCCGTGAACTCGGCTTGACACAGGAGCAGCTTATAGAGTGGTTCAAAGCCCGCGGGCTGGCATTGAACGACGGCAGCATGTTCGGTGCAGCCGGCACCGGCTTTATGCGTCTTAATATCGCCATGCCTCGTGCCGCTTTGCTCTCGGCACTTGCACCCTTGAAATCTTAGCCCCTGATTGACATAAAATAAAAAAAAGCTGGCAGTCATGCGATTGTCAGCTTTTTCTGTACCCGAAGTGGGACTCGAACCCACACAGCCGGTAATGGCCAAAGGATTTTAAGTCCTTCGTGTCTACCATTCCACCATTCGGGCTTTCAGGGGTAGATGCCCGTGAAAATTGTGGCAAATTTACCACTTAGTTTCCACGTGTGCAAATTTTCTCAACACTGTTTGCCCGTTTGTCAGTCGGTGCTGTCGGCGAGGTCATCGTATTTCTGAAACAGAAAATCATTGTAAGGAAAGCGGCTCAGGTGCACTTCCTTGGCCTTTTCGTAGATTTTTTGTTTCAGCTCCTCAATGTTCAGCCCGGTTTTGGCCGACACAAACACAGCATCGCTTCCCATCTTCGCCATCCAGCTTGCTTTCAGTTCGTCAAGCGAAATATTGCTGCGGGTACGTTCCGTAAGGTCATCTTCAGCTTTGGGTGTGTAGGTGAATGCGTCCACTTTGTTGAAAACCATTATTATAGGCTTGTTGACCGAGCCGCACACATCGGCGAGCGTGCGGTTGACCACCTCTATCTGTTCCTCAAAGTTGGGATGCGATATGTCCACTACATGCAGCAGCACATCGGCATCGCGCACCTCGTCAAGTGTGGACTTGAATGATTCCACAAGGTGTGTGGGCAGTTTGCGTATGAACCCTACCGTGTCGGTGAGCAGGAACGGAAGATTGTCTATTATCACCTTGCGCACCGTGGTGTCAAGGGTGGCAAAAAGCTTGTTTTCGGCAAACACCTCACTTTTGCTGAGCAGGTTCATAAGAGTGGATTTTCCCACATTGGTGTACCCCACAAGTGCCACGCGGGTAAGCTTGCCGCGATTCTTGCGCTGGATTGATTTTTGACGGTCTATATCTTTAAGCTCGGCTTTGAGTCGCGATATTTTGTCAAGGATTATTCGGCGGTCGGTCTCGATTTGGCGCTCACCCGGGCCGCGCATGCCTATACCGCCTCGCTGGCGTTCAAGGTGAGTCCACAGGCGGGTGAGTCGCGGCAGCAGATATTGATATTGGGCCAGTTCTACTTGGGTCTTGGCGTTGGCTGTTTGGGCGCGTTTGGCAAATATGTCCAGAATCAGGCTCGTGCGGTCAAGTATCTTGATTTTAAGTTCGCGTTCTATGTTGGCCACCTGTTTCGGTGTCAGGTCATCGTCAAATATCGCCATGCCTATTTCATTCTCTTCCACATAGCTGCGTATCTCTTCAAGCTTGCCTGATCCCACATAGGTGCGTGAATCCGGTCCGTTCAGTTTCTGAATGAATTTGTGCACGGTCACCGCTCCTGCGGTGTCGGCAAGAAACTCCAGCTCGTCAAGATACTCCATCGTTTTTGCCTCGCTCTGTTGGGGCGTGACAATTCCTATGAGTATCGTGCGTTCGCTTGATTCTTTTTCAATAATCAGATCTTTCATATCTTTTTCCTTGGTCTGGGAAATATACGGTTAATGTTCAAATAAATGGCTGTAAAATTATCCAGAGTGATGAGCAGCATCAGCCCAAAGCCCAGAATTATTGTGACCCATGGTCCGCTGCTCGTTATCCCTATCTGTTGCATAGGGCCGTGCCAGAAGTGCGATGCCGTAAGCGTCAGGGCTATTGCGCCTGCCAGCACTGCCGTGTTGATGACACCCACTATAATCATGTAGTATCTCGCCACCGTGTGCGGAGCATACCCGAGCATCATCAGTCTTATCAGTTTGCTGCGGTTCTTCTGGAGCAGAAGGCGTATGCTCAACAACAGTATGAATACCGCAAGAAGCGAAATTATCACGCCTACTCCGGTCACCACTGCTGTTATTATTGACAGCAAATAGGCTGCTTTGCCCGAATTGACTTTGTCTCCGGCTGCCTCATAGCCGTGCGCGGCAAGGTAACTTTGTATGGCGGGGTTGCCGGGGTCATATGTCTCTATGATGAGTCGTGACGGGTCGCTTGCCCCATTCTCGCCAAACTCTTTGTTGGCCCATGACATGAACGTCTCGGGCACGGCGATGGTGTTCAGACGCGATGAAAAGCCCACAATCCGTGCATTGAGCCATTGCTGGTGCCCGTTGCCGCTCAGCGACATGTGCAGGGGTATCATTTTCATCATATCCTCACTTATCTGCGGCAGCCCGCGCGATGAGGCAAATCCGAAATTGTAAAGCGTCAGATAATCTTTGCTTATGATCACCGGCACCGGTTCGCCACTCTCGGGGGTGTACTGCCATTCGCGTGGCGATATGTCAAAGAAGTCACTCGGTATGGATTCCAGAAACAATGCTGTGCTCAGTTGGTTCCCACCCATATCCACAGCCACCGACACATTGAAATCTCCCGCCGTGAATTTGCCTGTGCGGCGCACCCACGGCTGCCGTTCAAGGTCGGCTATCTCGTCGGCTGAAAATCCTTTGGATTCACGTGCTCCGCCAAATAGCGATCCAATTCCGGAACTGACTTTTTTCGACACGATTATATAGTCGCGTGATATGAATGAGTCATCCTCGTCTCTTGCCGAGGTTACATCGCGATAAAACTGCACTGCCGTAAGCACGATGGCAAGTCCCACAAGATTTGCCACTGCGTAACCTGCCAATTGCCCTATGCTTATGTTGCGGCGCAAAAGCCGCCATACTATGCTTTTGCTCATAACTTTAGTACGCAATTGAAATCAAGGTTTATTTTGTTGCCTACCGAGGTGGCTATCACCGCCGCTCCTTCGGCTTGGGCTGCGCGGTTTATTATGTCGGCCACAATGCCGTTGTTCCGTTCGTCAAGGTGGCTCACGGGCTCGTCTATCAGCAGAAA
>UMJZ01052449.1_pt1 | contig 11674 bp, 6 predicted proteins | sample 1966181 | NCBI WGS metagenome assembly UMJZ01 (sample SAMEA4836163, study PRJEB28245) | human gut metagenome | biome: gut microbiome; material: fecal sample | place: Denmark | collected 2008 | reverse complement strand
GATACTGTCGGGTCGGCAAGACGCTTAATGGTCTTAGTTGTCTTCCAGTCGCTCATGTACTTTCCGGAGTAGGCTCTTATAGTATAAGTGTATGTCGTTCCCGATTTAGCTGTCTTATCGATATAGCTTACGGTTGAACCGTTCTTAATATCAGCTATACGGCTCCAGCTTCCATTGCCGGTCTTACGGTAAAGGATGTAACCCGTGGCATTGTTATTTACAGTCCAGGTAAGCTTTACTCCACTTGATATATTGCTTATCGAATTAAGCATTGTTATCTTTGGAACAACAGCAATTTCAAATTTCTGGGTTGCACTGTTATAAATATCATTTCCCGATGCAATAACAGTAATTGTTGTCGTTCCTATTCCTTTTGCGCTTATTAATCCATCAGCGGAAATCGTTGCCACCGTTCTGTCAGATGATGTATAAGTAATAGTTCCAATTCCTTTAACATTTATATTCTGACTTGAACCAATTTCCATTTTATTAGTTGGTATCTCTACATTAATATCCTGATTTTTCAGGTTTTTAACTTCTTCCTGTTTTTCAACCTTACTATAATTAATGATCTGAACCTCACTGTCATTTCTACCCTCAGATGTTGCGAATGTCTTAATTTCCATTGTATATTTAATGGTTGTTCCATTTGCATCTTTGTTTTGTTCAGATTTCATTACCGACTTAGGGACTATTATTGGATCAGACATATATTCTGCGCTTGATGAATTCAAAACCGTATCACCTAAAGTATAATATATTTGTGAGTTAGCGGTTTCTGATTCAATAAAAACAGCAATAGCATTATCCAACTCCATAATTCTATATGATGGTGCATTGGTCGTCTCAGCGTATACCAATATAGGCTTTACTTTGATATTTTTTCTAACATCCCACCATGATTCTTCTGTACTCCATCCCAGGAATTCTTTCCCAAGCACATCCAATGATGAAGGTGGCACTGCTGAACTACCATATTCCACCTTCTGAGAACTGATACTAACACCATTTTCATTCAGGAAATCAACGCTATATGTCTGCGTTTCATAAATAGCGTTTATAATCATATTTCCTGTAACATAACTATCTGTGCTATTTAATTTATCCCATTTAATAAATATTTTTCCTTCTGCTGTCGGATTCTCAGGTTTAATTATTTTATCTCCGTAATTATATACATCACAGCTTACAGTTCCATTAGCTGAATCTACAAATGCAACAACATATTGAATAGGTACATACGATGCTACAATAATCATATCTTCATATACCTGTGTCGCATTATCACTCCAACCGGTAAATAAATATCCGGTTTTTTTAGGTGAATCCGGAACATTCGCTTTTTCTCCATCCAAAACAGTTTGAACCGATATCTCTGTTCCATCATCATTTACATATTTCACTGTATGTTTTGCGCGCGGTGCTTTAAGCATGTCAACATTAATCAATCCGGTTGCTCCCTCAACACCAAGACATACTGTATAATCTCCAGATAATTCTGATGGTTCAGACTTAGGTATATATGAAAATGAATACATATTATTATCACCAATAACTGTCTGACCAATATACTGAATCTGGTCTTCATTTGGATCCGTATTTTTTCCTTTATATACCATTACTGTAGCCAATTTACCACTAAGATTCATATCAGCTGATTTTAAATTACCACTGCATTCATAACTTGTCCCTATTTCCTCAGTTCCGCTTACATTACTATATACCGGAATCTGCACACGTTTTCTGTAAAGTGTTCTTGTTTCTACCCTTCGTGTATTGCTTGAAGCATAAGCGGTATCACTCCACCCACTCATATCTGTCCACCTATAATAGTAGTAGGTATAATTTAAACTACGTGTTCTGTAGCGATATTGCATCTTAATTACAGGACATCCTGCATCCCCCTGATACCCAACATCTGTATGTCCAATATCAGCAGTGGTAAGGTTCCACCTTAAACCGTCTCCCAGTGACGTTGTCCACTTTTTTCTGGATGTATATGAATATCCTTGCGAATTACATGCGCTATAAGGAATCGTTGACCATGTTACCTGACCATTTGCAAGCGTAAGATTATATCTGCGGCAGTCGCTTGCCCCCTGATATGGTTCTCTTCCCCCGCATACTGGACAATAAAAGCAATAATATCTATATACTTTTCTTGATTCTACCTGCTTTGAATCACTCGAACTCTGCTGGGTATCACTCCAGTCACTCCATGAACCGTAGTTACTCCAATTAGATGTTGTGTTATATTTTTCCCAACCTCCCATAGAAGGTGAAGCACTTGTTGTAAAAATCTTATCGGAGTATCTATACTGTGTTTTGGTTTCTATCTGCGTACCGTCTGATGAGGTAATAGGTGTTGTCGTCCAATCTGACCATTCTGACCATATATTATCGGATAGACAAACTATTTTTTCAGATACCTCTTTTGAAAGTGCACTTCCGGTTAAATCATTACCGTCTAACCCCAAAACCGATGCTTTCGCTACAGTTGCGGTTCCATTATATTTTAATGTAATTTCTTTTTCGCAACTTTCATCTGCCGGCACCTCAAACTCTACCTTACCTGACTTAACCATTTTCCCTTGAGTCGTATATAGAGAAACTCTAAGTAATGCTGTGGTGTTGCTCTTGGGATAATTGGTTAATTTTACTTTTATATTATAATTACCTGTGTCAGCATCCCATTTTGCACTGGTTATCTCATTTACAACCGGAAGCTCTTCATTTCCCCAACAATAAACCGCCTGCAATTTCATATCTGAATCAACTTTTAAATAGTTACATTCACTATCAGATGCAGAATCTATAACCTTCCATCCGGCAAATTTATATCCCGTTGGAATATCTGTTATTTTGTCCTCTTGCGATACTGCCGCTGCACCATACTGTACCTTCTGTGATGCTCCTAATTGATTACCTTTTACATCATAAAATCTTACAAAATATGTATTAATCTTATAATTTGCCTTAATTGTGATATTATCCACAACACATTTAATTCCTTCAGGATTACTCCAACTTGTAAACGTATATCCTTTTCTGGTTGGTTCATCCGGAAAATCTGCATCTTTTCCATAAGTTACTTCCTGTTTTTTGATCACAGATCCATCCCAATCCGTAAATGTTACTGTTCTTGGTGAAATAGCTTCTACATAAATAACTGCTTCAGCCTCTTCTCCATTTCCGAAGAAATTAACCGAATATATCTTTATTGCATATTTACCTTCTTCGTTAAGATTGAGTGTTGCGCTTGTTCCTGAAGTTGTAATATGATTTATTTCTTTATCATTCTTATATAATACAACTGTATATGCACCTGCATCCTTTGCGGCATCCCATTGCACTGAAACATTTTCCCCTACTGCTACTTTAGAATTTGATGTAAGAATAAAATTCTTAGGTGCTTCCGGAAATAATATTTTTACATTAGTCTCACTGATAGTACTGTTCACATAGCCTGATTTTACCGCAATTGCCTTAATTGTCTTCTCTCCATTGACTGTAACAGCACCGGTAAACTTTGTACTGCTTACCGTTGGATTATTTCCGCTCGTTGTGTAATATATGGATGCTCCGTCAGTACTACTATGCATATTGAGAACAACTCCATCCATGGTTGTACACTGTGTCACAACCGGTTCTTGTACTGATGAAATCCTTATACCACTTGATGTCTTCCCACTATCTTTGTAATTTGCACACGACACATATGCAGATACATTATAATTGCCTACTTTATTCAAGTTTGTTGTATAATTTCCTGTAGCTGTTCCTGTATTTATCTGTCCATTACAATTTATAGTATAATGAATTGTTTCACCTGCATTAGCAGATATACTTAACTGCTTACCGTTAATAATATCAACAAATGATATTTTCGGAGTGTTACATACCTTTTTTGATGGTTTAATTGTAACAATTTTCTGATTATCCATTGAAAGCATTGTGTTAGGATATTGGGTATCCTGCTTATCTATGTTTATCGCATATGCATACACAGGATAGGTACCTACTGCATCTACATCAAATGTACATTCAAACCCGTGGTAATCTCCGACGTTTTCATTAAGGCCTTTTGGAACATCGCTTCTCTGTTTATTAGCTTTTATTGATTTAAAAGCAACTATATTTTTATTATCTCCAGCCGTCCCTCCAACATATATATGCACATCTAATGCTGCACCCGTATTATCATAATCTAAAGCCCATCCCATAACCGTTATCTTACCGTCTCCACCGGAAACTACATCAAGATATCCAATAGGATTGTGCGGTTTACCCTGTCCAATTGTTACATGGCTTGCATCAAACGTATAATGTACTGAACCACAATGATATGGCAAACCGGTTGCACTTCCACAATTGGGTTTACCTGCTTCATTGGTCTCAGCAGGATTTACTATGATTCTTCCTTTTGCGTCTCCCGGAGCCTTAAGCCATCCAGCGTTTTCCATATCCTGAATATTTCTCCAGTTATCCGGAGCTCCCATGCATATTCCAAAGTGTAAATGATGGCCTGTGCTATTTCCAGTATTGCCAGTCGTTCCTATAACCTGACCAGCCGAGACACTCGTATTGTCAGCCAAAGCAAAAGATCTCAAATGCTGATAATATGAATAGTATGAGTAACCATTATTCCTCTTGTGTTCAATTACTATATAATATCCTCGCGCATTATCATATCCCATATTATGTATAATTCCACCAGCTGCTGCATACACAGCTGTTCCATTTGCGGGAGTCGCTATGTCAAACCCATTATGCCCCCATTTGTTTGCCACTACTTGTCCATTTTTATGATAATTATGGTCTCCACCATGATGAACACGCATATTGTTTAAGTTCACTCGCTGTCCACATAAACTACACACGCCTCCATTATTGCTGCTACATCCGGCCCAATCACTCCAGTAGCCATTAGTATAGAATTTCTTATCCAATGGAAACAGCCAAACCCCATCATCTCTTGAGACAATGGCCGCTTCGACTTTCTCACTAAATAAATCTGTCATAAAAACTATCTGCATGCCCATAATTGCAATCAACAGATATGCACAAATTTTTTGAAGTTTTTTCTTCATGCCACATCCTCCTTGACTTTTTTGATATTTTTAACATACCACACATTCCACTTTTCAAACATAAAATGTAACTTTTGGTAGCTAAAATTGTAACTTTTGGTAAAAAGTCTCCAAAACAGATATTCCAGAACTGAATTTCAAGTGTGTCGACATAACCACATCTATATATGCTCCCATCTATTTGTTTTAACCTTTTTATTTCCCCTCTCTTTCCACCATCGCTGCAACCATACGCAGCACTGCATTTGCATACTTCAGTGCAAATTTATCTGCGTCCTCCTCGCATTCAAGATTTCTGTATTCAGTGTACCCGCCCGGTTCATCCATGTTAGGATAATTTTCAAATTCATCTCTGTAGGTTCTGATTTTGGTAAATATATAGAGTTTAAGCTGATCGTCCGTAAGTTTATCTTCTATGTCTTTGTAATGGTCGGCGTAGGACCACTCTATCGAGTGATACAGCTCATGCATCAAGGTTATTATGCATTGCGTCTGGTCGTTTGCTATGTTGGTTGATAATTTGATAATGTTTTCGTTATGCGAATAACTGCCATCTATTTTTTCGTCCATTTCGATGAACACAACCTGATAGATTTCTTTTGTGCCGTACATCCCGGTAATGATGTCAGCCAGCTGCTTATATATACTCTGTTTCTCGCTTGTGCTTAGTTCGGCATACATATCCGACGTCAGTTTTGAAGCGATTTCTATAATGTTTTCCGCATCAGATACTCCGTCAGTTGTTGGGGGTTTATTTTCGGATGCCTGAGCATACCGGTCGTATTCCAGTTGCGCCCGGACTACGTTATGTATCTGGATTCCCGCAAAAATAAAGCCAACCGTTGCGACCACAGGCATTACCAGAGTATAATATTTTAAAAGAGCTTTTCTGGCAGGAATAATGTGTCCTTCTTTTTTTTGCTTATGAAGGTGGCGTGCAATAATAAATACAATAAAAGCTGCTGTTACAAACATTACCGCTCTGATTATGGTTATTGCTCTGTTGCCAAACGGCATTCCGATAAGCGACACAAATCCGATTGCGCTTGCTGAAATTCCACAATGCTTTATCAGATTCTTAACCGTTCTCTCGATTCTCAGATAATCGTGGATTATGTACAATGTAATCATGACCATGACCTCAAATGCGATCAGCGCCATTCCACTGATGTACCCTCCTGTTTTCCCGGTGCTGTATATATATACACGGCCGTGGCATACCCAATAAATAATCGCCAGGAAAATACTATTGGTTATTAATAACAGCCCGTTATATGTAAATTTCTCCATCTGTTTCATTTGCATGCTCTCCTTATATTTAATAAATTTTGAGAAATGGCGGAATCTCAATCTGAAACCCATCTGCAGACTTAGTATGCTTCTGATTCAGTTTATGATCAATCATAGGTGCATCTTTGCCCGGCATACCGGTTGCTATAACAGTTACGACTATGCTGTCATCATCCGAAGAATCTTTTACCGTTCCCCAAATCAACTTAACATTCGCTCCGGCAATTTCCTTGATATATGTAACCGCTTCGTTTAATTCATTCAGGTTGATCCGTCCGGATGAATTAATCATTATATTGGAAGCGCCTGTAATATCTGCGTCCAGAAGTGGAGATTTTATGGCAGCATTAACCGCATCTATAACGGAACCGCCTGCCTCTACACGCCCGATACCCAGATGTCCGATACCTTTATTAAGCATCGTGGTCCTGATGTCATTGAAATCCAGATTTATCATTCCGGTGTTAAAAATTATACCTGTTATTCCATTGATGGTATCTCTAAGCACCTGATCGGCCATCTGAAATGCATCTTCCAGATAAAAAGGCTTATCGGTTATGTCCAGAAGCTTATCATTTGGGATTATAAGCAATATATCCACATTTTTCTTAAGACTCTCCATCCCATTTTCGGCTACCAAGGTATGAGACTCTCCCTCAAAACTAAATGGCATTGTCACAACCGCCACTGTCAAAATGCCTTTATTCCGGCATATTTCCGCGATTACAGGCAGCGCACCTGTTCCGGTTCCTCCTCCCATTCCCGCAGTCAGGATTACCATATCGCAGCCGGTTACGGTGTCGGTGATTTCATCTTCTGATTCTCTTGCCGCAGCTTCCCCTGTCTCAGGATCGGCGCCGGCACCATATCCACCTGTTAATTTGGTCCCTATCTGCACTATTTCCTGCGCTTTTGAGTCGGTCAGCACCTGCTCATCTGTATTTATCGCAACGTATTGGACATTCTCATGTGGTTTGCCATTCTCAAGAATACGGTTTATCGCATTATTTCCTCCGCCTCCAACACCTATAACTTTGATAGCCGGTCCCTTTCCCTGTTTATTCGTATTTAATTCTATCATTATCTCACAACCTTTCTTGCATTTTTGCGATTTCTTTTTGTATTTTAGCATTTTTGCAATATGATTTCAATATCATTTTGCATTTTTGCTTTTTTTCTTGCATTTCTGCAATAAAATGTTATAATGAAATAATTAAAAACAAGGAGTTTAACATGAATTTAGGAGAACGAATTAAACAGATTCGTAAAGCGCGGGGATTATCCGCTGAATCAATTGCCAAAGAGCTCGGAGTTTCTGTGTCCACTGTTTACAGATATGAGGATTCATCCATAGAGAAAATCCCTGTAGGAATCTTCAACAAATTGTGCACTATTTTAGATGTATCGCCTTCTGAATTAATGAACGGTAATCTTTCTAACAATGATTGTGAGCCATCACTTCCAAATGATTTTGACAATCCTCAGGACGCAATGGCCTTTATATTAAAGCTCCCAACCCTTGCTGCATATGGCGGTTATAATATAGACTCAATGGATGATGAAACAATTATTAATTTTGCAAACGATTTATTGGACCAGTTAAAAATGGTCAGTTACAAATATAAATAGCAGGATAAATTATGAGAACCAATGATATTATACGATTTGCACACGAATTAAAAGCAGAATTTAATACTGACAATCCATTTACACTTGCACAGTACTATGGTTTCAGGGTTTGTCTTACTTCCGGAAATCCTGATGTTTTTAAGGCCCATACCGTTAAATTAGACGGATATCCAACCATCATTTCCATAAATCAGGCCTTTTCCCACACCGGCAAAGTTTTTCTGTGTGCACACGAATTAGGCCATGCCCTTTTACATAATAACAGCATCAATCACTTTGATCCTTCAGGCAGAGGGATTACCACATCCGACTATGAGTACGAGGCTAATTTATTTGCTGTCGCATTACTTGTTGATGAGCAGAAATTAAATATGCCACTCAGGCATATGAGTAATGCTGTCCTCAAACGTATAATCGATTACAACCTGCAATAATGTTGTATCACCAATACAACTTTTTTATTTCTATCAGAAATCCAAAAACTCCCGCATACCGGCCGGCATATGGGAGTTTTGGTATTTATTATATTATTAGGAGCGATTTTATCCCCAGACTTTCTCGGCGATTTCCTTGACAAGTCTTAATTTCGCCCACTGCTCTTCTTCGGTAAGTTTGTTGCCGATTTCGCATGAGGCGAAGCCGCACTGCGGGCTGAGGCAGAGTCGGTCAAGCGGGATGTACTTAGCTGCTTCACGGATTCTCTTAATGACCGCGTCTTTATCCTCGAGTTGTGGAGACTTCGTCGTAATCAGGCCGAGTACCACAATCTTATCATCCGACACCTTCGCAAGAGGAGCAAAACCGCCGGAACGTGCATCATCATATTCAAGAAGGAGGGCGTCAACGTTCTCCCCGGCAAAAACATAATCCGCAACGGAATCATATGGACCGCTGGTGAAAAATGTTGAATGGTAATTGCCCCTGCAGATATGCGATGTTATTACCATGTCATCCGGTTTACCCTCGAGAGCAAGATTATTTATTTTGAGAAGATCTGCTTTGACATCCTCTATATCTATGCCAAGTGATTTATACCTGTGCTTCGCCGCATCACCGACTACCGCACCCCATGTGCAGTCATCAAGCTGGAGATTGCGGCATCCAGCATCATAGAACTGCCTGATTATATCACGGTAGGCTGCTGCGATGTCCTGAATCAGGGCTTCATTATCCGGATAGAATTTTCTGGTTCCTTCAATATTGTTGGGAACGATAAACTGCTGAAAAGTCTGTGCCGGCGCCGGTATTGTGTACTTAGCCACTGTATTTTCATCCTCGAACTGCTTAAGGAACTTAAAATACTCAACAAAAGGATGCGCTTTTGCCCTAACCGGTCCAACAAGATATGTGTCATCTAATATAGCAAGTTCAGCATCAAACTGAACGCCGTTGCCGGTATTTTGGTGCTCCACGCCATCTAATCCCCACATAAAATCAAGATGCCAGAATGTCCTTCTGAACTCGCCATCAGTGATTGCATGGAATCCGAGTTCTTTCTGCTTCGCAACCAGCTTCGTTATCTCATCATTCACGACCTTGTCATAATCTGCCTTGGAAATTTCTCCGCCGGCAAACTTTGCCTTTGCATCCTTCAATTCCTGTGGTCTTAAAAAGCTTCCTACGAAATCATATTTAAACGGTGTCTTTAATGTACTCATAAAAAATCCTCCTGTGTTTTCTTATGAGTGCAGTCTATCACATAGGAATGATTAATTAAAATACATTAATTTAGGCATTTATAATAGTTTTAAACTATTGATAGCGTTAGTTTCTAGTCCTCGCTCCGGTATTCTTCCATCCGTTTCTCGGCTTCTTCACGTGTCAGACTGCATTCCTCCATCAGACGCTGTATCGATTCTTCACGGCTGCATCCAAATTTACGGCAAAGTGAAAGCACTGCCTGTTCGCGTCCAAGCTGCTCTCCTTCGGCCCGTTCATCCTGCCGTATCATCTCCATCTCACGCTCTTCGTCAAATTCATATATGCTCATCTTCTTGACCTCCGCACCTTAACCGCCAAAATATTTTACAGACACGCTCTCGCTTCGTTGCACGCCAATGTCATTAAGTTAAGAAAATTTTTGACTTTCACGGCTGCATTTTTCAGCTAAAAAATGTAGTCGTGAATTTTTTTGCATCACAAAAAGACAGATTGCTTTCTGTCTAAATTAGGTATATATTATATTTGGAAATCGTTATATACTATAGTGCTGAATCCAAAGAGAATTTATTCTCGTTCGGTTTCTTTCATATGATCTATCCGGGCGGGACGGAATCATATTTCTTTCTAATAGTTTAACGATTTCTTTTAATTTTATTTTTCCTGTTAAGATTTTTCTGCATACTGATGCTGCTCGTTTGAAATCAACCTTATATTTCCATTTTTTGTTTTTCTTTTCTGTGATTATACACCCTGCAATAACCTGGCTAAAATTATACATAATTACTCTTGAATATATCTCCTGAAGGACCAATTCTTCCTTTTTTCCATGAAAATAATTTAACCCGATTATGTATTTTAATTTTCTAAATGATGTTTCTATTTCCCAACGTAAATGGTACAGCTCTTTTATTTCCTCTGTAGCGAAATCTTCTTTAGGCAGGTTTGTGATTAAGCATTCATACCCACCACCCTTTAGCGCAAATCTTATAATACGAAAATTTATTTCATATTCTTCATGTTCTTCGGTAAAAAAATTCATTTGATGGTATTTGTGACGAATCGGAATGTGAGTTTCGTTCATTTTGGTATATTTGCGCGAGGATTTTCTTGTGAATTTTCTTGTATATTCTTCATCAAATTCCTCAGAATCCGGTTGAGAAAAGAATTTTAAAAATCCACCAACACTATTATCCTTAATACGTATTAGAAATTTTTGCTTTAATGAGTCAATGTGAGCAATAACATTATAAGATTCATAACCTCTGTCTGCGATATATATTGCTTTCTGTTCTTTTGGTTGTTCATACAACATACGTACTAAAGCTGACTTTTCATTTTTAATTCTTGCAGGTTCCACATCTATTGCTGTATAAATATCATTTTGAATATCGTATAAAGCATTCAAATGAAGATATTTACATTTAGAATTTGAAGAACCTCCCTGAGGCATATATTTTTTATTATCTGAAATAATAGAAGTACATAAATTTGAGCCATCACATGCCAAAAGTCGATACCCTTTGTATGTATTTTTGCATGGTAATGATTGTGTAAACCTGTGAAATAAAGAGATAAAAGCCTCCGGACGTATCTTTTTTCGCTGTTGACAAAATGCCGAATCAGAAGCGGCTTGTGAATCATAATCCGTGTACTTTAATAATTCTTTTTGAATAGATGAACCCTCCATAACCAAAAAGCATTTAATAACAGAAGAAAAAGTAAGTTTGCGTTTTCTGACAAAGTCGGTTTTGGGATTATAGAAGCATAGTTCTCTATCTTTCTCAAGTTCATTAATGCAAGAAAATAATTTTTCTTTGTGTTTTTCAACAAAATTCATTTGGTGACCTCCTGTAAAAAAGAAATTATCTTAATTACAAGGGCCGCATTCGCTATAAAGGCAGTAGCGAATGCGGCCGCACAAATTATTCTGCTTGTCAATACTTTTTTTGTTTTCTTAACTTAATGACATTGGTTGCACGCGCATCGGATGCTAGAAATCCGCC